>Ga0210399_10003598_pt1 | contig 12064 bp, 11 predicted proteins | sample IncBWC14MmetaG_FD_150865 | JGI IMG/M metagenome (GOLD analysis project Ga0210399, IMG submission 150865) | Forest soil microbial communities from Barre Woods Harvard Forest LTER site, Petersham, Massachusetts, United States - Inc-BW-C-14-M | ecosystem: Environmental > Terrestrial > Soil >... | reverse complement strand
GTATGACGCGAAAGGCCTGCTCGTGGAGGCGATCCGCGACCCGGACCCGGTCCTCTTCTGCGAGCCGGACCGGCTGTATCGAGCCGGCCGGTCGGAGGTGCCCGACGGCGCGTACACCGTGCCCTTTGGAAAGGCGTCGCTGGCCCGCGAGGGGGAGCACATCACGCTGGTGGCCTGGAGCGCAGCCGTTGAGCTTTGCCTTCGAGCGGCAAATCGGCTCCAGGAGGAGGGCGTTTCGGCTTCGGTGCTTGACCTGCGCACCCTGGTACCTCTCGACGTGGACACGTTGTGCAGCGAGGTCGCGAAGACGGGCCGCTGCGTGGTCGTGCACGAGGCGCCGCTGTCGGCCGGCTTCGGGGCGGAGATCTCTGCCACCCTCATGGAACAGCTCTTCTACGACCTCGATGCGCCCGTCGCGCGGGTAGCCGCCTATGACGTTCCCTTCCCGCCGGCCTCCCTCGAGGACTATTACCTGCCGTCGCTCGATCGGGTTCTGACAGCAGTGCGAAGGACGATGGCGACCTAGTCCGGCCCACGCGCCAAACGCTGGAACGGGGTGATCGGCGGGATGGTCAACATGCCGCCGTCATCCGCGCGCACGATCTGCCACTCGCCCTCATGCACCATCCAGTGGTGCCTGTAACAGAGAAGGACGAGGTTCGAAAGGTCGGTCGATCCGCCATTGATCCAGTGCACGACGTGGTGAGCAGAAGTCCAGGTCGCCGGCCGGTCGCATCCAGGCCAGACACAGCCATGGTCGCGGACCCTGAGCGCTTTTCCCTGCGATCCCGAGATCACCCGCCGTGCGCGGCCGACGTCGATGACAGTGGAGTCCGATGCGAGCAGCACCCGGGTGACCGTGCAGTCGCAGGCCAGCCGCTCGACTGCTTTCGCTGAGATCGGCAGCGAGAAGTCCATCTCCGCCGCCGGCGCGCCAGAAAGACCGAGGAGGGTCTCGAGCGAGGTCGTGACCTGAAGGTTTGTGCGCCGGCTGGGCACTCCGTTGTCGAGCGCATGCATGCAGACGTCAACCAGAGCATCGGCCACCCGCCGCTCGCGACAGCGGTCATCGTCCTTGCCCGCGCGCTGCGCCAGGGGTTCGAGCGCCGCGCGCACCGCAGCGCCTCCGACCTTGTCGAGCATGCCGTTGACGTGGACCATGCCATCGTCGCCGTTGGAAAATTCGAGGCTGCGCGCCTCCACGCCCTGGGCCTCATCTTTGGCGCAGCCTTTGGGGTCGGCCGCATGGCGTGCGTGGTAGCAGGAGTCGTGAAAGCGGGCGATGGTTTGCTTGCGCGCCTGGCCAAGAAGCCTTGCCTCGTCGAGGCGCTCGCCGACCGCGGCTGAAGTGCGCGCGATGAGCGCGAAATGGGCAAAGCCGATCTCCCCGGCAGCCATTGCCTTTGAGCTCTGGCCCAGATGCTCAACCTGCTCGCCGGCGCAGATGCGCGCACTCGCCGCGCCCCCGCTCAGATGGCAGTTGGCCTTGAGCCAGCCGATCGGGCTGTCGAAGCCCTGCCAGTCGTACTCTTCGGTCTGGGCGAACTTGGCGGCCAGGTAGGAGAACTCGAGCTCGAGCTGATCGATCTCCTGGCGGCGGCGGATCAGCTCCGCGGCGAGCGTCTCACCAGCTCTAGGCGCAACTCCCCAGACCCCAGCTTCCATACTCAGATGATACGAACAAGTGTTTGGGATGGCAACAAAATCGGGCTGTTAATTTCGAAATTGCACGAAAACAAGGCCTGCTTAGAGCATCCCTTGCAATCACTGCCGGCCAGGCGCGCTATTGAACTTCCCGGCCCCGCCCCGACGCCATCTTCCCAGCCTTTTATTCGCGTCGCTGATCACGAGGCGCGCTCTCGTCTCCGGCCCGGGCCTGAACTCCCTAAGTCAGCGCGCTCCGCCCGCCGAGCAGGGACATCCGATAGATCTCGAGCGCGCCCGACCGCCCGCGCACTGCGGACTGGTTGGTGAGCTCGCTCTGCAGCATCGCGGCCACCTCGTGGTAGACCGTCCCCGTCATCAACACCTCGCCGGGACCCGCGTGGGTCACCAGCCTCGCGGCGACGTTCACGGCATCACCAAGCACCCCGAGCTCGGACCGATCGGGCGAGCCGACCGCGCCCACGACCACCGGACCCGACGCGATGCCAACGCCGACCTCGAGCCGGAAGCCCCACTCGTCGGCGCAGCGGCGGTTGAGAGCCTCATTGGCGCCGATCAGGCCGATCGCGGCCGCCATGGCCCGATTCACGTGATCGGTGCGCAGGCGCGAGTCGCCGCTCGCGCCGAACGTCGCCATGACACCGTCGCCGACGAACTTCTCGACCACGCCTCCGCAAATGGATATGGAGCGGACGACTCTCTTGAGATGCGCATTGAGCACATCCAGCAAGCCGGCCGGATCGTGGGCGAACCGCTCCGTCAACCGGCTGAAGCCGCGGATGTCGGTGAACAGGATGGAAGCGGTGCATACCACCGGCAGGGGAACGGCGGGCCCGGCGAGAAGACCGGGGCCGCGATCCTCGTACGTCTGCCGTAGGAGCAACAGCCTGGTCAGGTCGTCCGGGTCCGCGGACAATGCCCGTCCGACGACCTCGTTGGCGATCATCCAATCACCACCTGTTCGGCCGTCAGCGATTTGGCGATCATGTTCGCGGCCGTCTCGGCCATCCCAGGTCCCTTACGCAAGATGGCTGTGACACCAGCCTTGTGCAAAAGCAGGGTTGCAGCTGGATCGAGGTCCTTGAGCGTGACCACAACCACCGGGATCCCAGCACCGTGCTTTGACCGCAGGCGATGCAGGAACGCCTCGCCCTGCAGCCCGGGCAGCAATAGATCCAGGACGACAGCTCGGGCCTTCTTTTTGATCATCAACCGCTCGGCGGTTTCCGCATCCGCCGCCCAGATCGAGCTCACACCCAGTCCTGTCAGCTCCGCTTGCAGCAGATGGGCGAAACCGGAGTCGTCTTCGACCACGAGGACCTCTCCCATTTGCGAGACGTCGCGTGCCAATGGGATCGTGAAGGCGAAGAGTGAACCCTTGCCCAGCCCGTCGGACCGCACGCTGATCGTGCCGCCGTGCGCTTCGACGATGTTCTTGCAGATCGACAGCCCGAGGCCCGTGCCCTTGATTCCGCTGCGATCGGGATTATCGACGCGAAAGAACCTTCGGAACACGTGGGACAAGGCGTCAGGGGGGATGCCGAGGCCCTCGTCTTGAACGTAGACCTCGACCATGTCCGCGACGACGCCGGCGCCGACGACGATCGCGCCGCCGTTCGGTGAGTACTTGTGCGCGTTTGAAAGCAGGTTTGCGACGACACGGAAGATGGAGTCGCCGTCGATACGAACGAGCGGCATATCCTCAGGCACGCGAACTTGAATCGGGGTGCCCGTCGGGTCGGCAATGAGCGCGACCGACCGCTTGATGAGGGCCTTGATGTCGGCGGGAGCAAAGCGCATCGTGATGTGGCCGCCCTCGATGCGGCGAAGGTCGAGGAAGTCGTTGATCAGGGCGGTCAGGCGCCGTCCTTCCTGAAGCATGATCCCGAGGTAGTCATTGCGCTGCTCGGGAGTGACCTTGCGCGTTACCAACAGCTCCGCAAAGCCCACGATGCTGGCCAGGGGCGTGCGCATCTCGTGACTTACCATCGAGACCATCTCGTCTTTGGCCTTGCTCAGCTCCGCGTTGGCTTCCGCGCGAGCCTGCGACTGATGTAGCTCGAGCTCCAGCTGCTGGCTCTCGGTGAGGTCCTCGGCCAGCACGAATCGGGCTTCGTGGTCGTCGAAAGTGGTGGTGTGCGATGTCATCAAGACCTGGTTGGTCGATCCATCCTTCAGCAGAAGCCGCCACGGCCCGGTTCTGTCGAAATGCGGTTGAGGAGCGGACATGAGCTCCAGGAACTTCGGGACGTCTTGAGGCGGGCGTATGTCCGTGATCTTCATGGCCAGGAATTCCTCGCGCGAGTACCCGTATCGCTGGATCGCGGCGTCATTCACCTTGAGAAAGCAGAGCGTCTTGACGTCGTACAGCCACATCGGCTGGGGATGGCCCTCGAAAAGAAGGCGATAGTTGCGCTCGGAAATCAACGCCTTCTGCTCCCTCGTGAGCCGGTCGGCCAGTTCATTTTTCACCGTCGTCATCAGCCTGTCGAAGTCCCAGGCCAGGTTGGTCACCTCAGCAGCGCCGGTCGAGCCGACGGCTTTGACTGCGTCTCCTGCTGTCGCGCCGCGAATGACCAGGCTCAGCCGCCGGACCGGCTCCGAGATGCGCCGATACACGACGGATGTGACCATCAGCATGATCGCCACGCCTCCAGCGATGATGCCCAGGCCGCGATTCGAGAGCTGGTCGGCAGCAGACAGCGCCGCGGCTTCGTCGGCCCCAACGTATACACGCCAACCCCCCGGGTCGAATGTCGAGCGGCCATAGATGCGCTGAGTTCCGTTGAGGTCCGGCTGGCCGGCGGAGCTGCTCGTGGAGATCTGGCCGTTAATGTTTCGCCCTACCGAGCGGGCTGGATCGATCGATCGCAGGATGACGGTCTCGCCATCGCTGCTGGTGACCAAGAACTCGAGCTGGTGGACTCCGCTGCCAAGCTCGGCCGCAAGTTTGGGCCCGAGCGGGGCCAGGTCGAGGAACCAGACCAATGCGCCCTGCCCCGAGATGGGGTAGGAGATCACGACCACCTGATTGCCACTTGCAGGGTCTACCACCGGTGCGACCACTGTGGGCTGAGGTGCCTGCAGCCACGATTGCCCCTGATACAACGGAAACGTGCCGCTGCTCACACCCTTACGCGACGAGCAGACGACTGTCCCGTCCAGCCCGACGATGTCGATGTGGCCGGTGCCAAAGGGCGCAACCGGCGCATATCCGATACCGCACTTGGACGGGTCTACGAAAAGCTGGGCCACGCCCGGATCGGCCGCAAGAGGAGTGGACAGCGCCGAGATCGCGTCAAAGCCTGCTTTGAGTTGATTGGCAGCCCGCTGGGCTGCATAACCGGCGTCGGCGCTCGCTGACTGCCGAGCATCCCCTTCGGCCATCCAACGGACCGCGAAGCCGGCGACCACAGCCACCGTGAGAAGTACGCCCATGAACAGCGCCATGTAGTTTCGAAGCGACCAGCCGGGGCGTCGAGGCGGACCGCGCCTCAACTCACGCTCGCGCTGCTGCACAACCATCAGAGCCGAAGCGCTTCTTCAACCCGGGTCAGGAGGTCCAGCGGCGAGAAGGGCTTGGTCAGGTAGAAGTCGGCGCCGGCAATCAGGCCGGACTCGATGTCCGACTCCTGCGCCTTGGCCGTCAGGAGGATGACCTTTGTCGCCGCGAGGCTCGGGTCGGCCTTGATCAACCGCAGCACCTCGAGCCCGCTTCGCCCCGGCATCTGCACGTCGAGCAGAACCAGTGCCGGCTTGTGCTTCTGGACCAGTGCCCAGGCCTCGGCGCCGTCCGCGGCTTCGACCACGCAGTAGTCGTCGGATTCGATGGTGGCGTGGACCAGGAGGCGCATGCTCGACTCGTCGTCGGCGATGACCACTGTCCGCAGGACCAGCAACCCAGGCGGGGTGCGAACTCTCATCCCGCCACCCCGTCCATCGCCAATGTGTCCGCGATCAAGGTGACGGCGGCCTGCGGAGCGCCGGCTTCTTTCGGCAGGACGGCAATCGCGCCCTTCGCTTGGAGCACGGACACCTCTCCGGGCTCAAGGTTCTTCACGGTCAGAACCACGACCGGCAGGCGCTTGCCCCGGCGCGCGAAAATGCGAGCCAGGAAGTCCTCGCCCCTGAGGCCGGGTTGCGCCAGGTCGAGGACGATCGCCCGCGGCGTGACGTCCAGGAGCAGGCGCTCGGCGGTCTCGGCATCGGCCGCGCGAACTGTGCTCAGCCCGCGAGCCGCAAACTCGACCTTCAAAATGCTTGCAAACCAGGCTTCGTCCTCGATGACGAGCACGTCCGCCGGCTTGGCCCCCGGTCGCGAGATCGGCAGCGTGAACCGGAAGCGCGCTCCCTTGCCCACACCCCTGGAGCTGGCCGCGACCCGGCCGCCATGGGCTTCGACGATCGTGTGCGTGATGGCCAGTCCCAGGCCTGCGCCGAGAGAGTGCCGGCCGACTCCGCGGTCGTCGCGATAAAACTTGTTGAATACTTTGGGTAGCGCATCGGCCTCGATGCCGATGCCGTGGTCCTGGATGCTCACCTCGACCATGTCGTCAACCACCCTGGCCGTGATCCTTATGGCTCCACCGTCGGGTGCGAACCTGCGGGCGTTGGACAGAAAGTTGGCCAGCACCTCCCAGATCGCCTCCGACTCAGCTGACACCAGGGGAAGCATTGGAAGGTCGACTTCGATCGGACGTTCGTCGTCCTCGCCGGCCGCGACCGCGGCCCGCTCGATGAGCGAGCGCAGGTCCACCGGAGCGAGGTCCAGCTCGCGGTGACCCGTCTCGAGGCGCTGTAACGCGACGGCGTTGTTGACCAGAGCATTGAGCCGGTCTGCTTTCCGCAGCAAAGTCCCCGCCAGAAGACGGCGCTGGTCGTCAGTGAGGTCGCCCGAGTCGATCAGCTCAGCCGAGCCAACGATGCTCGAGAGGGCGTCGGTGAGGTCGTGGCTGCGCAGCCACACCAGGTCCTGTGGAGCCCGGTCGGCGAGGTCCGTTTCTATCACGGCGGTAGAGGTGGGGGGGCGGGCACGGGTCACAGTTGCCTCTCGGCGTCTTCATACGCGCGCTGTGGTTGCTTGAAGACCAGGCAGGCGGTCCAGACGCCCAGGAGGTATCCGACCGTGAAAAGGGCGAAAACCACGCCCATGACGCCCATTTGTCAGGTTTACGCGCCGAAGGTCGCAAAGTCGCCATCCGGCGACATTGCCCGGGTACCCCTCTATGCAGAGGGTGCTGGTGCCCTAAAGGTCGGAGTCGAGGGGATCTTAGAGTTCGATCAGTCCCATGCGGGCGGCTGCGATGACCGCCTGGAGCTTGGAGTGGACCCCCAGCTTCTCGATGAGGTGGCGGACGTGCCATTCCACCGTGTGTGAGGCGATGCCCAGGCGCTCGGCCACAGTCCCGGTGTCGACGCCCTCGGCCAGGAGTCGCAGCACGTCGAGCTCGCGGGGAGTGAATTCGGCCACCAGCTTTTCGCGAGCCAGCCTTTCGGTGACCACCTTCCGCTGCCGCGCGATCGCCTTGGCGAACAGCGCGACCGGGATCAGGACCTCGCCGATAGACGCGCGGCGGACCGCTTCGACGATTTGATCCGCGGTCGCCTTCTTGGTCAGGTAAGCCGTCGCGCCGGCGTCGATCGCGTCCAGCAGCGCGGTTTCGGATTCGTCAGCGCTATGGAACACGATCGCCACCTCCGGGACGGCGGCTCGGATCCTGGCGGCGGCTGTGGGCCCGCTCGAGTCGGGGAGGCGGAAGTCCATCAGCACCACCGAGGGCTTCTCGCTGGCCGCCATCTCGGCCGCCTGGTCCCCGCGCCGGGCGATACCCACCACAGTCATGTCGTCCTCGCTCTCCAGAACCCTGGCGATGGCAGAGGCGAGAAGCGGGTGGTCCTGGACGACCAGCACGCGAACCGGGCTGCTAGGGGAAACGCTCAACGTGGCTCCGGGACACTGGAAACTCGACTTTCACGGGGGGACTGAGAAACCTCCGAATTGGCGTTGGGAATAGACGATTCTACCGGCATATTATTCCACAATGATGTGCAATACTGCACAGGGTGAGGAATCACAGTAGTGGTAAGTAATAGTCTGCTGAATACTGAAGAAGCGGCCCGGTTCCTCCGGGTGAGCCAGGCGTCGATTCGGCGCTGGAGCGACGCCGGCCTGCTGCCGGCGCGCCGAGTGGGCCGGCGCCGCGAGCGCCGTTTCGCCCAGGCCGACCTGGTCCAGTTCCTCGGCCAGCGAACGGGCGACCCGCAGCTGCCCAAGCAAGCCTCGACGGTCAGCGTTGGAGGGGCGGCGATCCCACTTCGAAGTCATCTGTCCCCGATCTACAGCACGGATCTCGGCGGCCTCAGGCTCGCGGTCCCGTTTCTGGCGGAGGGGCTGAGGTCCGGACAGCCCGGCTTCCTCGCTGCGACCGGGGCTGTCCTGGAACGCTATTTCAAGGCGCTCAGCCAGGAGGCTATCGACGTCGATGAGGCCCAACGCAGTGGCCGGTTGACGATCGTGGGCTGGCCTGGAGCCACAGTTGCGGGAGCCCTCGCCAACTGGGAGCGACTCTTCGGGAAGGTTCTTGGAGCCGGCCCGACGATCCTGCGCATCGTCGGCGAGATGGCATGCGAACGTTCCATGTTTTCGTCAGACGCCGAGATGCTGGCCTACGAAGAAGCCTATGAGGTCATGATCCGGCGATACCCGGCGGTCACCCTGTGCCAGTACGACGCGCGCGAGTTCAACGGCGAAATCATCCTCAGGGTGCTCAAGTCCCACCCGGACATGTTCCAACAGCACCTGGGGGGGCTCCTGAACTAGTTCGCTGGGAAGCTGCTCCTCACCGCCCATTGATTTACATGGGCGCCTGGCCCGATTTCTTGCCTGGGCGCAAGACCTGATTTCGCAGGGAGACATAACGCTCGGGCACGCGTATTACTTGCGCATGGGCTCACGTGGGGTGATCCGGTACCGAACGTTTTACTCGTAGGCAAGCGCAAAGGGTCGAGGATCATGGAGACCAAAGCGGGCGTGCCTATCGGCGCCTTTGCGTGGAGCCGCACGGCCAGGTCGCCTGGCGCACCGGCAGCCTTCTTCGCCAATCCCGATCAGGTGGCGCTGGGTCAAGCCCTGGCGTTGCGCGTGAGCGCGACCACCCGACTGACCGCTGAGGCTGTGGCGGCGGCCGGGCTGCTGGAGCTGGCGTCGCACCGATTTGCGAGGCTCATCCATGACGTCCATATGCTGACGACGCGCGCCATCGCGAGGTTCCTGGTTACGGGCCAGGGCACCACCGAGACGGAGCGAAGCTTCTTGGGGCGGCTCGGGGTCTTAGCCGCCGCGCACGGCCTTTCGTCCGCCGCGCTCAATCGCTCCTATTTTCTATGGCGGGATACCAACCTGAGGGTCCTCAACGAGGAGGCCGCACGCCTCGGCACCGCGGCCCCGGTCGCGGAAGAAGCCAGGATGATCATCCGCTCGAGCGCCGACAGCGGCATTCTGCGCATCGCTCGCGCCTACGACGATCAGATGCACGTGGTCCTTGCCAAGGGCGCCATACCGATCGCGCTGCACAACGGCTACGCCCATCTGAATGGCCACGCGCCTGCGCCGGCCGAGGTCGTGCGGGCGCGGCGGAGTCTCGCCTAAGCAGTCATCTCGGGGGCGATTGGAATGCCCGCCATGATTGCATCGGCGAGCCTGGTGAGGTCGGTGACCAGGGGATCCGTGGGATCTGAGGAGACCAGAGGCCGGCCGCTGTTGGCGGCTGCGTCCAGGCTTTCGTATCTCTGCACGACGAAATCAGGCCGGCGCCCCAGCACCCTCGACGCCGCATCTGTGTCCATTGCGTGTGTGGTGCTGTAGTTGAGGATCAAGCGCACTCGCGCGGCTGAAACGCCGAGCTTGTCGAACAGACCAAGGCAGCGCCGGGTGGCTTTGAGTGACGGCAGCGACGCGGAGGTGACCAGACAGATCATGTCGCTGGTGTCGAGAGCCGTGAGCGTGCGCTCGCTGAACGAGGCAGGCGCGTCGATGAGGACGAACTGGCAGGTGGCGCTGAGCCGATCGATGGCCAACTGAATAGCAGGCAGTGTCACGAGCTCGGCGCGCTCCGGGAGGTCTGCCCCGACCACGAGGCGGACGCTTCCCGACTCGGTCACGAAGCCTTCGAACAGGGCCTCGTCAACAACAGTCCCGGGTGCAGGTTTGAGGTCGGCCAGCGTCTGGTTCGGATGGAGATTCAGGTAGACGGCCGAATCCCCGAACTCGACGTCGAGGTCGAGCAGGCCTACTGGCCGAGAAGAACGCGCGGCGAGAAGGACAGCAGTGTTGACCGCGAGGCAGGTCGTGCCGACGCCACCTTTCGCGTGTGCGAACAGGATGACTCTGCCTCGGTTGACCCTTGCGGACGCACCGGCCGAGCGCCGCAGCAAGGACTGGACCTTAGCCTCGAGGATCGCAAGCTCGAACGGCTTGGGCAGGTAGTCGTCCGCGCCGACCGCATAGCCGGCAAGGGCATCGGGCGGCGTTCCCATCTCGGAGAACATGAGGATCGGAACGCCGGCGGTTCGGTGGTTGCCGCGGAGCCGAGAGGTCAGCTCGATGCCGTTCAGCTCAGGCATCCGAACGTCCGTGATGACCATGTCCGGGACACTTTCGTGAATGAGCTGGAGGGCCTCGATGCCATCGCTGGCTTTGCGGACCAGGTAGCCCCTTCGCTCCAGGAAACCGCCGACCATCTTCTGGATCACGCGATCGTCGTCGACGAGGACTATGTCCTGAGTCGCCATCAGTGTGCTAGTGCACCTCCGTCAACTTGGAGGCGATGGCGCGCGCCAGGTCGCGTTGCGAATAGCCCTCGAGCCCGGAGAGATCCTGGGTCCCGTCCTCGCTCATCATCGCCAACCCGGCGGCGGCGAAAGACCGTCGTGCTTCGCGCGGATCGCCGGCGAGCTCGAGGGCGGCCCCGAGCTGAAAGTAGGCGATCGCCAGGTTGGGGTTGAGGTAGGTCGCCTGGCGAAAGGCCCGTACGGCTGCCCGGAGGTCCCCGTTCGCAGCGGCGTGATCGCCTTCGGCCATCAGGCCGGCCAGGTCGGGTCGCGGGGACAGGTCGGCCTGGCGCCTCCCCACCGCAGGGGCAGCCGGGGCAGGTGCGCTGAGCCGTCGGTAGCAGATCGCGCCGGCCACGCTCATGGGTTCGAAGAACCCGGTCATGCGCCCAGGTGAATCTGAATGGCCGAGGAAAAGGTATCCGCCCGGGGCGACGCGGTCGGCGATGCGTTGGATGCAGGCTTCTGTCTCTTCGCGTCCGAAGTACATCAGTACGTTGCGGCAGAACACCACGTCTGATCTGGGCATGAGCGAGGCAGTGTCCGCACGCGCGAGGTTGTGGTGGGTGATGTGCACGTAGCGTCGAATGAACTGAGCGATCTCGTAGCCGCCCGGAACCGGCGTCAAGTAACGCCTCTGACGCTCCGGCGACAATCCCCGCAGCTCGCCATCTGAGTACCGGGCAATCTCGGTGCGCGCGAGGGCGCGGAACGAAACGTCGGTGGCGACAACCTTCCAGTTGTGACGGCCGGTTTCATCGATGAGCATGGCCAGGCTGAATGGTTCCTGGCCATTTCCACAACCGGCACTCCAAACGGTATGCGGTGCGCCGCTGGCTCTGCGCACGATTTCGGAGAGCGCCCCGAACTGGGCTGGGTCCCTGAAGAAGGCGCTGTGCTGAACTGTGACGCGGTCCAGAAGATCGTCAAACGCAGCGGGCTGGTCGTCGAGCATGTCGACGTAAGCAGGCACTGGAATGCCTGCGAGGTTCGCGCTTTCCGCGAGCAGTCGCTCGAGCCGGGCACGGCTTGCCGGCTCAGCTTTTAGACCTGCGCGGGAGCGAAGCAGCTGGGTCGCGTGATCGAGGGGATTCATGCTCACTTCGGCGTTGCGGCCTTCTCCGGTTGGACGCTTCTGCCGTATGTGTGTGTGCCTGCGCCGTCGTTGTGGTGTGCCGCGCCGGCAGTACGACCCAACAGCCGCGATACAGCGCTGAGCAAGCCCACCTCATCGAACGAGGTTTTCACGATGTAGGCATCGGCCCCGGCGTCGAGGCCGCGCTGGTGATCCTCGTCGCTCCCATGGGAGGAGACGATCAGGATCGGAACGTTGGCAAGTCGGGGATGCCTTCTGATGCTTTGAATCAGATGAAGGCCGTCGAGATTGGGCATCTCCACGTCCGTGACCACGAGGTCGGCGGGTTGTTCCGCCAACATGGCCAGCGCTTCGGCTCCGTCGCTGGCGGTGCGCACCACGTAGCCTCCGCGCTCCAGGATCGAGCGCTGCAGCTCTCGCACCATCAAAGCGTCATCGACAACCATCACGGAGAGCTGCGGCGCGGGCAGGGCG
>Ga0210399_10003594_pt1 | contig 12067 bp, 11 predicted proteins | sample IncBWC14MmetaG_FD_150865 | JGI IMG/M metagenome (GOLD analysis project Ga0210399, IMG submission 150865) | Forest soil microbial communities from Barre Woods Harvard Forest LTER site, Petersham, Massachusetts, United States - Inc-BW-C-14-M | ecosystem: Environmental > Terrestrial > Soil >... | reverse complement strand
AAACTTCGACGTATTTGTGGCGGCCGGAGTGTGAAGGCCGCTGGGTCGCGGGTCATGATCGCGGCGCGCCGGAGAACAATACGGAGACGAGACAAAAACTATATGCGGCGATTCAAGAGAGTGGAATGCCATTGGCACAATGGAATAACGACCGGATCAGCGCGAAACTTGTGACGCTGTTGGAGCTAAAGGAGCCGCCGATGCCAAACAATATGGTACCGAATTCGGCGGCGAGTCTGCTGACGACGGTCGCGGATTACGCAATGTTTTTGACGCATATTGCGTGGCCGCAAGGGTCGAGCGACGAAATCGAGAAAACGACTTACGCCGAGATGACAAAGCCGCAAGTCAGGATCAACAACGAGTTGGCTTGGGGGCTGGGGTGGGGGATTCAAGAGGATGAGGGGCAGAAGTATTTGTGGCAGTGGGGCGACAACGGCGAGTGGAAGAATATCGTGATGGTGCATCCACAGAGCGCGTCGGCGATCGTGGTGTTTACCAACGGCGACACAGGCATGCACGTTTGCGAGCGCGTGGTGACAGCTGCGACTGGAAAGGAGCAATCTGCGTTCTTGTGGATCTAGGGAATATGTTACTGAGTTACTCGTAGTGCAGAGAGACTAGCGGGTCCACTTGCGTGGCTTTTCGGGCTGGAAACAGGCATGCTGCAAGCGCGCTAGGATGAGCACCCAGTTAGATTATGGAAATTAAAAATCCATTTTCATTTTGTGCTCGATGGGACAGTGCGGGAATATCCTGCGCACTTGCAAATACGCATCGGCCGATGGCTGGCCGGATATAAGTCGCTCGTTTGCTTGCCGAAAACACCATGTTTCCTTAAGGGTGGAATTAGACACCAGAAATTACGTGCTAGGGGAGTGGTTTTGCAAAGACTTTGAAAACGATAGCAGGGCGCACTCGGAACCTCTCGCGGAATTTGAAACCATAAAGGACTCGCTTGCAGCGAAGATTCTCTATCGGGTCGACCCCGATAAGGATTTTCTGCTACAGACTCCATTTAGCGAACTTTCGAAATTCAAATAGTGATCGTTATTCACTTCAATATCGGCCTAAATAGTTGAAGCCAAGTCTCGGCGATCCTGTCGGGGCTTCGAGTCCGTCTTCAACCCTGGATGGTCGGCCACACGGAGAGTGCCGGGATAAACCGGCATCATGTTGCGGAGAGCCTACGACGCCGTAGGCGGCGCGTCTAGGCCGTAGTGCAGGGAGTGGCCAGCGGGCTTATCCGATTGGCACTTCCAGCTTCTTCAGTACTTCACGAGCGTTGTCATTTTGAGGATTCAGATCGAGTGACCTTTTGTAGTTTTCGATGGCCAGCGTCTTGTCGCCTTGTTTCAGATACGCTTCCCCAAGTGAGTCGTATACGTTTGCATCCTGAGGAAATTGTTCAACGTTAAGGCGAAAAACATCGATGGCAGCAACGGTGTCGCCCTTGCGAAGCAAATCGTAGCCCATGGAATTCAACTGCAAAACTTCAAAATCATATTTGTCTGGAGCGTTGCGGCGCAGATCATGGTAACGTGCGATGGCCTCTTTTACGCCTTTCGATCGGTAAACTCCGTATAAGACCGCACGAATGTCAATCTTCGGGCACTCCACGACAGCGCTTTGGCCCGCCGCCCATTTTCGCCAAGAGCAGAGCAGCGATGAAATCACTGCGCTTCCGTTGGAACTGTTGGTCATAACCACGATACCGTCGCCCGTAGAGGGCACGATCTGAAAGAAACTCTCCCAGCCGCGGTTCGACCCGCCGTGCCCGATTCCAACTTTGCCAACAAGTTGTGCGGGGCGAACCGTGTAGCCAAAGCCGTATTGCGGGTCGGGTCCATAAGGGTCGCGATCCGCCCAACGTGAGGCCGGCGCTGGAGTTTGCATCAGCGCGACGGTCTGCTCTTTCAACACTCCACGACCAGGAGGCTCGCCGCTTGGCCCTTTTAGTCCCGCAGCGGCGAATGCCGCCAAGTCGCGAACAGTCATTGTGAGCCCGGCGGCGGAAAGTTCGTTGTACCGGAGAATCGGCAGTGCGCCTCCGAGTCCATCGTATGGCGCAGCCATCACATCCTGAAATTTGGGCGGCAGCCCATACTGACTATTCGACATGTGCAGAGGCTCGAAGACATTAGCCTTTACGTACTCCTGAAAGCTCTGGCCGGACACCTCATCAATGAGGAGTTGAAGAATGGCATAGTTCGCGCCGGAGTAGTGAAAACCCGAGCCAGGCGTTGATACCACCCGCACCTCTCCGGTTCCGGTTTTTCCCGAAAGAGTGTCCTCAATTGGGGGTAGCGCGGTTTCCGGATCCCAACCATGAAAATCATGGTTTGAAATTCCAGACGTGTGGCTGAGCACCCGCCGCACGGTGACCTGAGTGTTGTCAAAGGCGGACGGTGGCAGGTGCCATCGTTTCAGGTAGAAATCGACGGGGCGGTCCAGATCTACCTTTCCGCTATCCACGAGCCGCATGACCGCCCACGCGGTTGGCGACTTCGAGATCGAGCCAACGTTGAATACCGTCTCTGGTGTGATAGGGGCTGCACTGGCAGCGTTGGCGAAACCATAGCCGTGCATCCAGACGACCTTGCCGTTCCGAATGAGAGCGACCGCACTGCCTGGTACGGCAAATTCCCGTAGTAGCTCAGGCATAACCGCGTCAACAGTCCGCGCGAAAGGATGGTCTTCCCGACGTTTCACCGTGTCAACCATGGTCGATTGGGCCGACGATGTTGAAGTTTCGAAACAAGGGATCAACAGCAGAGCAATACTCGAGACACACAATCGCTGCGTGGATATTCTCATGCTATGAATACGAGAGACGTGGCGCTTTGTTCCGCATCACAACTGTCGAAATTCGCCGGGAACTGGGGGTCTCGGATACCTTAAGTTATTGATTCCATTGAAGCGACGCGTCCCAACCCAAACGCAGGTCCCCTAGACCGTCAGCCGCAACTATAAAGCTCACTTCGTGGCAAATTCGCGCGAACGTGGTTGGCAAGCTCGATCGCGCTGGCAAGGAGCCGGGACCAGTTGCTTCTGGCTCCCCCGAAGTTTCCAGCAAAATACCATTCTAGGCTCCCGTTTTCTCTGCGGCCCTGGCGCTGCCGGGGCCTTTTTATACTTCCAAAGGCACGGCAGAAAAGAGCGAAAGTCCCGCCCGCGGCAAGTCATCGCATGGACGACCGACACCGTCGTCCACCCGCTTCAGACTGCACGAACCTCAAGCCCCGGAAAGAAGCGTCGAAGCGATTGATACCTCTGAGGTATGACGTCGTGAAAAGAAAGTATTGGACGAGGTGCGCGGGTGTCTCTATCGTGCGCAGCAGTCTTACGAGGTCAAAACAAATGAAATCGTACCGCAGTGGTTGGTGGAGATACTTTCAAAAGAACCTTCGGTTCATCGGTGGGCTGGCCTGGAGCCTCTCGCTCGCGGCCCCCGCCTACTCACAAGCCCAGGGCAGTTCGCCATGGGAAAACGCCGTCAATGTCTTGCAGCAGGCGTTCACCGGGCCGATTGCCAAAGGCTTGGCCCTCATAGCGATTGTCATCGGCGGGCTTACCTTTGCGTTCGGGGAGGGTGGGGGGAAGCGCACTTTCGCGGGCATCGTTTTTGGACTTGGCATGGCCGTCTTGGCAGTCAACTTCCTTAGCTGGCTCTTCGGAGTCTGACCTTCACCGAGGCCAATGACGATGCTCCGCAACCCAGTTTTCCGGTCTCTCAATCGCCCGCTCACGATCCTTGGAGCGGAGCGAAAACTGTTCTTCTTTGCGCTGGTCATGGGAGCGTGCGTTTTCAATCTACTCGATAGCCTGGTGGGAGCCTTAGGGATGTTTTTTGTGCTGTATTTCTTTGCCCGGTGGGCAACCGAGGCGGACCCGCAAATCCTCCGCTTCTTGCTCAATTCGGCCAAGGTCCGCACGCAATACGATCCCATGAAATTTGAGCCCATCCAGGTGCGGAGGCTCGGCCGTGTTTAAGCTCTCCCAAATCACAAAGGACTATCGTGAAGCCGCACCTCTGTCGACGCACATCAATCTTTTTGGGTTTCTTGACGAGGAAATCTTCTTAACCAAGAGCGGAGACTTGGGAATCGTCCTAGGTATTGCGGGCGTCGATTACGAATGCCTGGACGGCAACACCATTGAAAATCTTACGCGCCGGCTAACCGCCTCGTTTCGCATCTTCGATGAGAAATGCCGCGTTTACCAGTATTTGTTCAAACGCAACAATGAAAGCATTCCGTTTAGCACCAGCGAGAATCCGGTCGTCAACGCAGCCATCCTAAATCGCATTGCCTATCTGGGAGCAAAATCCGACTCGCTGTATTCGTTCGAGATCTACTATGTGGTCTTATACGAAGCATTTCGCTACAAAAGTTCGATCCTCGGCACTCTCGCCAAGGCTCTGTCCGAGCCCCGGCAGGCCCTCGACCAACTAGCTGCACATTTCACCACCAGCAAACAGATTGTCTTGATTAACAGCGAGCTCGAACAAGCAAGCTCGACGCTCCGGGCGAAAGCCCAGAGTTTTCTCTTGCAGGTCGGAGATTTCGTTAGCACTCGCGTTTCAGGAAAGCAGGAAGCGTTTCGAGTCTTCAAGCAGATTCTGAATTTCTCGCCGTTGAAACTCGCAAATGCCCGGCTAAAGCACGACACCTTCCTCGATTACTACCTCGCAGAATCGCATCTCGAGTGTCATCGGGGATTCCTTCGCGTCGACGATTATTACCTGAAAGTTCTGACGCTCAAGGAACCATCGGCCCAAAGCTTCCCATTGATCTTTCGGCGCCTTTTCGAAGTCCAAGCCAATTATTACATTTGCTCGGAATGGAAAAAGCAGAGCCCAGCCCAGAGCCGGAGCCTTATTCACTCGCGCCGGCGGCATTTTCACAATACCAAACGCTCGCTGGCGAGTTACGCCGCGAGTTCGGACGACTCACAGCGCCATGAAGACATGCTCGTTGACGAGTCGAAAGAAGCACAAGTCCGCGATCTCGGTGAGGCCCTCAAGGAACTAGAAATCAAGGGCAACTACTTCGGAACGTACTCGCTGACAATCGTCGTTTATGACACGGACTTGGCCAAAGTCGACGAGGCCTGCGCCGAATTCTACAAAACGTTTACCGTCCACGACGCCCAGCTCTATGAGGAGAAATACAACCTCTTCAACGCCTACCTTGCGACTGTTCCGGGCAACTACGCCTTCAATTTGCGCTCGATGATCATTCTCAACACCAACTACGCCGACTACTCGTTCCTGTTTACACTACATTGCGGGGACCGGGTTAACGCCCATCTTAAAAAGGAATATCTCGCCGTCCTCGAGACCAACCACCGAACACCCTATTACTTGAACCTGCATTGCCAGGACACCGCGCACAGCGTCATCCTCGGCCGAACCGGCTCCGGCAAGTCGTTTCTCCTAAATTTTCTCATCACCAATCTCCAAAAATATGATCCGTACACATTTATTTTTGACTTAGGCGGGAGCTTTGAAAACCTGACGCGCCTGTTCCATGGCACCTATGTCAGAGTCGGCGTCCACAGCACCGGATTCAAGATCAATCCGTTTTGCCTGCCAAAGACCAAGGCCAATCTAGATTTTCTGGCGCTCTTTGTGCAGGTCCTCGCTGACAGTCAAGGCGGCGACAAACTTTCGCTTCAAGATGAACAAGAGATCTACCAGCAAATCGAAAACCTCTACAGCGCCGACCCTGAGCTACAGAGGCTCGGAGTGCTGGCTAACACGCTGCCCCGTAGCCTGGCGCTGCGCTTGCAGAAATGGACCGAAGGCGGACAGTTTGGCTTTCTTTTTGACAATGCCGAAGACACCGTTAGCTTTTCCAAGTTCCAGTGCTTTGACTTCCAGGGCATGGACCAATACCCGCAGGTTCTTGAGCCGTTGCTCTTCTACATCCTGCATCGCGCGAACCACCTCATTACCAACCGCGAAATCACTCACATCTTCAAAGCCTTTTTCATCGACGAAGCGTGGACCTTTTTCCATAACTCTCGCATAAAGAGTTACATCGTAGAAGCACTCAAGACCTGGCGGAAGCAAAACGCGGCCATTATCCTCTCGACGCAATCGCTCGACGAGCTGCGCAAATCAGACATTTTGGACGTGATCATGGAAACCTGCGCCACCAAGATTTTCCTCGCGAATCCAGATATGGACCGGGAGCTGTACAAGAACCAGTTCCACCTGAACGAGGCGGAAATTGAGTTGATCTCCTCGTTGATCCCTAAGCGGCAGTTTCTCATCAAGAATCATGAAATTGCCAAGGTCGCAAACCTCGAAGTGGACCCCAAGAGCTACTGGCTCTATACCAACGATCCGTTCGATAACCGGAAGCGGGCCGAAGCCTTCGAGAAGCACGGTTTCCTAAAAGGTCTCGACGTTCTCGCGGGAACAGCTCGATGAGCAAGACACCAATTCTAGAAAAGAAGTGCTTCGAATCACATTTACCAGGAGGAATCAATGAAACGAAATGGAAGGGCTCTCTCGCTTGTATGCGGTGCAGTTTTATCCTTTTTTCTTGCCTGCAGCTCGATAATCCCGGGTACGTTCTTGGTCCGGGCTGACAGTGCCCGGACCGTGCAATACGGCGACGTCGACATCATTCAAATTCACGCCAAACTTCGCTTTTCGACGCTCATCGTGCTTCCGGCTAATGAGGAGATCCTCGACGCCACCACCGGTGATAAGGAATTCTGGATTATCAACGGTTCGCACAACCTCTGTTATCTCCATCCCGCACAACAGGGCATCCGCAGCAACCTAAACCTAATTACGGCGACCGGCCACGTCTATTCCTTCTTGCTCACGGAAATCAGCAAGGACCCGAAGACGGAGCCAGACTTGAAGGTGTTTGTGGAACGAAAGGAGGAATCGACGATCAACGGTGGTGCCACGGCTCCGCTGGCCCGCGCGTCGGAAGTCCAGGCATATAAGGCTGCTGTGGATGCGGCGCGCGCCGAAGCCGCCCAGGCTGTCCAGGCTGCCGAGGTAGGCGCGCAAAAACAAGTCAGCCTTTTCCGTGAACAGTATCCGGCGAAGCTGCAGTTCGATTATAGCTACGACCCCAAGGCCGCGCGGGTGCCATTTTCAGTTTCCGCCATCTACCACGACGACAAATTCACTTACATCCGCTCGAGCGCCCAGGAAAAACCAACAATTTACGAGATTAAAGACGGCAAACCAAATCTCATCAATTTCGAACTGACCGGTGGCGTCTACGCAATTCCGAAGATTCTGGATGAGGGATACCTAGCCCTCGGCAATAGGAAACTGAGTTTTCAGCGGCATGAGAAGCAGCCATGAGCGTCGCTAGAAAGGATTCGGAATTGCCGATGATTGAGAAGAACGAACATTCAACCGATGCTGGCAGCGGCGCGCAGTTACGCGGCACCATTGAGAACAAAACGCCGAAGCCCGCTGGCTTACTTCCCAAAAACACCCAGCAGCTTGTGATTCTTGGTGTCGCACTCGTTATGGTTCTGATCATGTGGCTTACCGGCGGAGGGAAGCGGCCAGTGAAAACCAACGCGAACTCGCCAACCTCCGCCCTTGTGCTGCCGGCCGATCCGGCAACCGTCCAAGACTTCAAGCAAACAATTCAGAAAGAACAAGCCGCGAGACGGCAGCCGATCTCTTCCTCAGACTTCTCGCGGCTGAAATCGCTTGGGCTTGCCGGAGACGTTCCTCCCGGAAGCCTAAACGTCCAGCCCGACGGTACCGTGCCCCAACCAGGAGGTGTCGTGGGCGCATCGGCATCACCACAGCCGCCCGACCCCGTTCGAGAGGACAGGAAAAAGCGTCAGTATCTTTCGCTCTTTGCGAACAATCTGGCCTTCACGTACAGGAAAGGCGAGGAACCGGGTCACCTTGCCGGTGCGCAGTCAAAAGCCACTAACTCTGTGGGGCCGAGCGAGGCCCAGCCAGTGTCGATAGCTTCCTCCGCGGACCCCGAAACAGAATTGCCCCAAGCCGGGACGCAATTGGCCGCAGCCAACAGCGCTCGACAGTCACCGCCGCCTTACGAATCGGAACCAAAGAACGCGCCGGCAATCGTCAACCTGTATGCTGGGAACCGACACGTCGTTTTCGAAGGCACCGTTCTTGAAACCTTGCTCATCAACCGGCTGAATGGAACCTTCTCTGGGCCTGTGAACTGCCTGGTCACGAATGACCTGTATTCCCGCGACCGCCAGCACATACTTATTCCTGCCGGAACTAAAGTGCTGGGGGAAGCAAAGAAAGTGGATGCCCCTGGCCAGCAGCGCCTAGCGGTATTCTTCCATCGACTCATCATGCCGGATGGTTTCTCCGTCCCCCTCGACCAGTTTCAGGGCCTCAATCAGATCGGTGAAACCGCCCTTCGCGACAAGGTCAACAACCACTATCTGCAAATCTTCGGTGCTTCTCTTGCGGTTGGCATTCTCGGAGGAGTCGCTCAAGCGGGAACTGGAAACGTTCTCACCAATTCAGACCTCGACCGCATGCGAGCAGGTTTGGGGGGCAGCCTTGCAAATTCCTCCATGCAGATTCTCGAACGGTTCCTGAATATCTTGCCCACGGTAACCATTCGTGAGGGAGCCCGCATGAAAGTCTATCTTTCGGGCGACCTGCTGGTGCCCGACTACGCTCAGCACACCATGCAGCCTGATCTGTGAGAAGAGCAGCAAAGCCGTATACCTAAAATCCCATGAAAGGTGGAATGCAAATATGAAACCCAAGAAGCAAGCTGTCGTGATCGTCGTCGTTGCGGCCTTGGTATTGTTCCCCGGAGTTGCCCGCGCACAGTTCGGCGGGGTCGTCTATGACCCCACCAACTATGCCAATGCGGTCCTCCGCTACAACCAACTTGTCCAGCAACTTGTGCAACTCCGCCAAACCTACCAGCAGATCTTGAAGCAGTACAACTTAGCGATACAAATGTCGAAGAACCTCGAAAACATGCCTGCTCGCTATCGCGCCACATTTTCCGAGTGGCGCTCTTTCACAGCGACTAACCTGTATGGAAATACTGCGGGATGGGTGGACGCCGTGAATGGGGCTGGACCGCAAAGTGTCAGTTCTGCCTACCAGCAAGCGACGATCCCCTTGCTAACTTACAGCCAGGCTGACCTCGACGCGATCAATCCCGCGGATGACCGAAACCTCAAAGCCGTCTACGCCTCACTCCAACTTGCCGACGGCGCGAACGTGTCCGCTTTGACGACGGTTGGAAACGTCAGAGCGAATGCCCAATCGGTCCAGCAACGAATCGCGAACCTAGAACAGGATTCGCTTTCGGCTGATGCTGCCTTCAATACCCAGGTCGGCGTTTTAAACAAGATCAATGCCAGCAACGTGCTGACGTTGCGGACACTGCAAGACTCGAACAACCTCCGCGTTGCTGCTCTTGAGCAGCAGGTTCTCCAAGCGAAGCGGCAACGGGACCTCGACGCCGCGAACCTCAACTTTGTGATTCAGATGCGCCAGCAAGGCACCCTGAATCTTCAACCGTTCAACAACAATCTGACCGAAAGCCTTGCCAATTACCGGCTGCCGTAAACAAAGGAAACAAGAGGAACAAAGGGCAAAGGAGATGCCGTGAACTTTTTCGATGCAGTCTTGCAGGCGGTAAACACATTGGTACAGCAGAACCTTGGCATCTTCGCGGGCATGGGCCAAAACCTGTTCCGGGCCTTCGCCACGATCCTGGTGGTCTGGTACGGGATCAAAGCCGCGCTCGCTGCCGGGGACCACCGCGGCGGCTTCCACTTCTCGAACTTCGTCACGCTCATTCTAGTTATCAGTTTTGGGTCCGCTATGGTGACTTATTACGATACGCCCATCCCCGGTTTCGGCCGGGATTTCCACCATCTAATTACTGACGAAGCGGCTTACCTCTCTAACCGCATCGGCCAAGCCAACGCACAGCGAATCGCCGACGATACGAATTACGTCTTGAGCAATCTAGAAGCACCTGGAATCACGCAGCCGATGGCTACTTTTCTTTACGCACTTCTGTGGCTCGGAGCAGTGGTTACAGAAGCCTTGGCGCTCATCGTTGTGGCCTTCGGCGTGGTCGCCACCGCAGTCTGTATCTTGCTTGGCCCGGTGTTTATCCCCTTCTTTATTGTGCCCCGGCTCGATTGGCTATTCTGGGGTTGGCTTAAGGCGTTTATTCAATATTCGTTCTACCAGGTGGTAGCTGCGGGTGTGCTCTACATCGTCAGCCAGTTCACCTACGGGATTATTCACGCGCAGATTACGGGGCTTATGTCCGCCACCGATTTGATGAAAATCTCGCCCGTCTTGCTCGTAACCTACATTGCGGCAATCTATTCGATCATCAAAATTCCCACTCTGACCAGCCACATCTTCAGTGGCACCTCCGGCAGCTCAGCCACGGCACTCTTCGACCGGGTGGCGGTCGCCCTGGGGGCGGAAGGATGAAAGACGAAACGTTTAACGAGGCCAAGCAGCTTTACATGGAGCAATACGCTTCGGCCATCGTCACTGGCGGGTATCTAAAGGTTGCTGTCGCTGTGCTCTCACTGGCCGTTTTCGGCCTCGTCTTGGTGAGTTTAAAAGTCGTCCACACGCTTGAGAGTTTCCGGCCTTCGGTAATCCGCATCGACGAGATTGGCCGAGCGCAAGCTGTGGCCTACGAGAGCCTTTCCTACAAGCCCGAATACAAGGAAACAAAGTACTTCCTCACCCGTTTCTGCCAGCTCTATTACCGCCGCAATCGCTCAACCATCAACGACGATTTCACCCAAGCCATGTACTTCCTCGACGGCAAACTAGCCAGCGACACCATCCAGGGATTCAAGCAGAAGAGCGTCATCAATAAGTTCCTCGGCGATCGCTTGGCACCCGAACAAGACTTGGAAGTGCAGCAGGTCGTCATCGAGCCAATGGATAAAGCACCTTACAAGGCGACCGTGGATTTCTTCCAGATCGAGTACTCACCTGCCGATCATTCCGTCGTGAAACGCACGTTGTACACCACCAGCATTCTCTTCACGTTTCGGGAGCGCGTCCCGAACCAAGAGATTCTGGTGAACCCCCTGGGCCTGGCGATTACCTATTTCCGGGAAGACGAGGCGTTCATCAAGTGATTCGAAATGCTTTATTCGTTTCAACGATAACGCTCATTCTCGTGCTCTTTGGTCTGATGACCCGGCTCGATTTCCTGGTGGCATCGAAGAAGGTCTTGTTGCTGCACTGTGGCGGCAGCATCGCGTTTTTCGTCGCGGTTTTGGGAGTGAATCTCTTCGCAGCCATGCTGGCAATCAACCGCAAAATCCTGCTCAAAGATACGGGAAGAAAGTTGTCTCACTTCGACAATCAATTGCAGGCGGGAGGCCCTGAAGGCCTCCCGCCCTCCATCACGGAAAGGCGGTAGTCATGTCCCGTTGGAACATTTCCGACCGAGATCTTGGGCATAGTCCGGAGCTGCGCGTTCCCTCCGACCAACCAGGGACGGAGTCGGGCGGCGCAAATCGATCAGTCGGCCGCGGAGGCAGCAGAGGCTCTTCAGACGACGCCTTTGGACGCAGAGAGCGATCCACTGAACCCAAGGTGCAAGCACCCAGAGAGCGCCGGGTTCAGCATCAGTATCGAGACCAAACGTATTCGCTCCGCAGTTCCGAAATGCAAGCAATGATCGACATGGGCCGATTCCGAACGGTGGATGTCCGAGACCTCGCCCGATTCGTCTACGGCGGTGATGAATCTCACCAGAGGGGAGATCTTGGGAACCTCCGCAGACAAGGGTTAATCGAGGAAAAAACACTCTTCAGCACGCACAGATCAGCTCGCAAGATAGTGACGTTGACAGAGCAAGGCCACCGGATCGTCTGGCAAGCGAGTGGTCTTCCCGAGGGACAAAGGATTTACCACGGCTTCGTCAAGCCGAAGGACCACGATCACGACGCGGACCTATATAAGGTCTATCAGAAGGCTGTCCTGGAGATTCAAGAGAAGGGGGCCAAGCCCCTGCGAGTTCGGCTCGATTTCGAGCTAATGGAATCGATTAACCGGGTGATAGAGGCG
>Ga0210399_10003593_pt1 | contig 12068 bp, 7 predicted proteins | sample IncBWC14MmetaG_FD_150865 | JGI IMG/M metagenome (GOLD analysis project Ga0210399, IMG submission 150865) | Forest soil microbial communities from Barre Woods Harvard Forest LTER site, Petersham, Massachusetts, United States - Inc-BW-C-14-M | ecosystem: Environmental > Terrestrial > Soil >... | reverse complement strand
CAATTACAGATGGCATCGCGCCAAACCACCGCCTCTCCCGCCTGGTACTCGAGGCGCGCCAGAATGTCCCGGTAGCGTTCGTCGTCGATGTGCCCCGCGAGCGCCTTCCATTGCCCAGTGAAATCGCGGGCCTGATCCGCACCGTCAAAATGCGAATCGTAGACGTGCTGGATCACCGTCTTTCCCGAATGCAGCCCATAGCTGTAGGGTACGTGGTGGAAAAACAGCAGCAGCTCGTCAGGACACCTCGCCAGCGATGCATACAGCTTCTGCACCTCCGGCGGATATTGCCCGATATATCCCGTGCCGGTCTCCACCGTGCGGTCCATGCCGATTCCCTGGTGATCGGCGCGGTGCCACTGTCCCCACCCATTCTCCTCGGAAGACTCCGGCCCGGGATCATAGTGATTTCCCAGAATGTTGGTAAGGGTTCCCGCGCCCAGCGGGCCGGTGTAGCTCTCATAAACCTGCCACGAGCGGAGTTCGATCGCCGTGATGGTCTTAACCACGAGCGGGTTGCTGCCGAAGGTGAGCCGCGTCCATTCATCAACGATCTTCTCGCCCCTGAGATTCGGATCCCACGCAAGCCGCCCGAAACCGTAGAGATTAGCCATGGCCAACGGACTGCCCATCCAGTTTGCCGCCATGCCAACGTTGGCCACGCCCACCAAGCCGCCGGTCGGGCGATGGAAAACCCTGCCCTCGACCAAATCCTTGACCGGCGCGGCATGGGCGTCGACGCGCATATCGAAGTCCAGCACCTCTTTCCACATCGGCACCAGAAAACAGAGATGCCGCTGCTGGCCCGTGTATTCCTGTGTAATCTGCAGTTCGATCGCTTCGTTCGTGCGCCGCAGTCCGGCAAGAAGTGGAGAAACCGGCTCGCGCACCTGGAAATCAATTGGCCCGTTCTTGATCTGAATAATCACGTTGTCGTCGAATGCACCGTCCAGCGGATGAAAATTGTCATAGGCGGCTTTCGCGCGATCGTTTTTCAGATCGTGCCAGTCAAGATGATGGTTGTAGACGAAGGCCCGGTAGAACACGACGCCGTGATGCGGCTGGAGTGCGCGTGCAATCACGTTGGCCGCGTCGGCAGGCGTTCTCCCGTAAGTGGATGGTCCCAGGCGCCCTTCGGAGTCGGCTTTCACCACGAAGCCGCCGAAATCCGGGATGCGCCGGTAGATCGCCCCTGCCCGCTTGCGCCACCACTCGGCAACCCGCGAATCCAGTGGATCAAACGTGTCGAGCCCGCCCATCACTTTTGGGCTGCTCAGATCGACGGAGAGCGACACCTCGACACCCCACGGACGGAATACATCCGCGATGCGGCTGACTTGCTCGATGAAACCGTCTTCGAGAATGCCCGGCGCGGCATTCACATTGTTGATGGTGCATCCGTTGATGCCGATCGAAGCCAGCAGGCGGGCATACTGGCTGGCGCGGGTCAAGTCGCTGCGGACCTTTCCATCGGCGAAGAAAATCGAGGGGCCGCCGTATCCCCGCTCGATGCGGCCGTCGAGGTTATCCCACTGGTTCACCCAGCGGACTGCCGCGTAAGGTTGCTGCTCTTCATCCATGGTGGCGAGATCGACGGCCGCGGGACTCTCAGCGCGCGCGATCTTACTTAACAGCGCAAACACGCCGTACAGAGCGCCGCGGTCCGTGCCGCCGGCAATAATCAGACATTCAGCTCCGTGAATCTTTGCGCTCTTTAGCCAATAGCCATCACCGCTCAGCTCGTGCGGCGGATGCAACCTGGAGGACAGGGCGCGCAGATCCTTCATCGTTCCCAAAACAATGGCCTTCCCCGCGGACGAATTTCGCTCGACCTGCAACGCCCTGCCTGACATTTGCTCGACAGCGCGCGACAGCTCCTGCTCCGCGGTCTGGAGCAGCAAAGAATCGCCGAGCAATACAACTTTGTCGGGGAACCGGCGGTAAACTTCGGCCGCCTGCGGATTCAACTTGGAGTATCGCAGCCACGCGTCGGCTCCGGTCTCGGCAGCCAGGGATCGCGGAAACGTCAGCGCGCACACGAGCGCCGCTCCCCACACTTCGACCCACAGCGTTGCGCTCGTCGAACTGGTTGTTTTCATCGCAAGCTGCTCCTCGAACAGTTGAGTATAAGAGCACAGGTGACCGCGCGCGATTCACAATCCGATTGCAATTCCCCGCGGGCAGGCCTAACATTCGCGACTGGAGGGCCTGCCATGACTACGTCCGGCCCGATTTACACTCATCTCCTCAAGATCGCCGCCATCACCTTCCTGGCCACTTCCGCTTTTTCTCAGGCGCAACCCAAGTACGACCCCGCCACCGAAGGCACCGTCAAGGGAATCGTCGAAGAAGTAAAGTTAGTGCCGCCATCTGGTGGCAAGCCCATCGCGTACCTGGTAATGAAGAATGGCACGGGCACGGACGCGGTGCATATCTTTCTTTGTCCCAAGAAATTTCTCGACGACATGGGCGTGGCGTTCAAAGCCGACGACCAGATTGAAGTCACCGGCTCCAAGGTCAAGCAGGACGGAGCGGATCTGACCCTCGCACGCGAAGTACTCAAGGGTGGCGAAACGCTGACCCTCCGCTTCAAGGATGGCAAGCCAGCCTGGTAGTGCGCCGCGCGGTGGCCCCAGCTTTTGATCTGGCTGGCGTCGTACATACCATAAGTGCCCCATCCTTGCCGTGGTTTGTCAAGGGTGGGATTTCCAGGGACGCTTCAGGTCTGGATCTCCAGTGCATCTACCCCCATTAAGCATCGAGCCTATTAAGAATCGAGCCGCGTTCCCGATCACTGAACCGCTTCTCTCCTAGCCCGCCCTGACTTGCCACACTTTTCTTCCTGATTTATTTGGCACTTCTTTTTTATTATTTGGCACTTCATTTGGCACTTCCATCCTGGGCTAGAAACGCGGTCGCCATCTCCGAAGGTTGTGTGGGACCTACCGGATCGAGGCCCGCTCAACGCTACTTTGCCACCGCGCTCACCAAAATAACCCCAATTCTTGTGACCAACAGCCTTTACCGAGAATGTGGGAAGAGCAAGCTCGTTCCATGCCCAACGTCCATGCACAACGGCTCCCGCGATGAGGTATCGACCGCCGATCTCCGTGGCAGCTCAAGACCAGGAGCTAAATCCTTATTCCACAAGATCATACCTGTAAGTCTTTGCGCCTCAATATTTTGGCGATATCGTGCCCCATCCCCCTCCATAGGTGCTTGGCAATGAATATTTTAGAAAGAGGAGCGAAGAAAACTGAGAGACCGTTCCGCTGCAAGCCCTCATTCCCGGTCCAATCCAGACCGGCTGCGGACTCTCCTGATAATCTCAAGGCAGCCCTCACGTCAATTCCTAGGAGTTCACACAGTTGCCACCGCTGATTAATGTCCGGAGCATCTCGAAGGCGTTTGGAGCCGACCCGCTGTTTCAGAACGTCTCCTTCACGGTCTCCGAGGGAGATCGCATCGGGCTCATCGGCCCCAACGGCTCGGGCAAGTCCACGCTGCTACGGATTCTCGCCGGCACCGAGGATACGGATGAAGGAGAGATCGCCGTCCGCAAACGGCTCCGCATGAGTTACGTGGAGCAGGAGTCGGAGTTCCGGCCCGGCGGCACGGTGCGGTCTGTCATCGACGCTGCCTTGAAAAGCTCTGCCGTCTCCGAATCGGAGCGGGGCACACGCTTCGCCGAGACCTTGGGGCGCGCCGGCTTCGTCGATCTCGAAGCTGAGGCCGCCGCGCTCTCCGGCGGCTGGCAGAAGCGCCTGGCCATCGTCGAGGCGCTGGTCGAGCGCCCCGACATCTTGCTGTTGGACGAGCCCACCAATCACCTCGACCTCGCAGGCATCGAGTGGCTCGAAGAAGTTCTCGAGCAAGCCGGCTTCGCCTGCGTGGTCATCAGTCACGATCGCTACTTTCTGGAGAACGTTGCCACCGAGATGGCGGAGCTCAGCCGCATCTATCCCGACGGATTGCTGCGGGTGAAGGGGCGCTACAGCACGTTCCTGGAGAAGAAAGAGGAATTCCTGCACGCGCAATCGAAGCGGCAGGAGGCGCTGGAGAATCTGGTTCATTCCGAAATCGAGTGGCTGCGCCGCGGCGCGAAGGCTCGCACCAGAAAGTCCAAGGCGCGGATCGACAAGGCCGGCGAGCTCATGGAAGAACTCGCGGATCTGAACACTCGCAGCCGCAGCAGCACCGCGCAAATCGACTTCTCCGCCACCGACCGCAAGACCAAGCGATTGATCGAACTGCAAAATGTCTCGTACGAAATCGGCGGTCGGCGCCTGTTCCAGGGATTGAACTTCATCATCACTGCGGGCCTGCGGGTCGGGTTGGTCGGGCCGAACGGCAGCGGCAAAACCACCTTGCTGCGCCTGTTGCGCGGCGAAGTGGCCGCGATCAGCGGAGAGATTCGTCGGGCTGAAAAACTGCGCATCGTCTACTTCGACCAGCGGCGCGAGCTCGATCCGAATGTGACGCTGCGCCGCGCGCTGGCTCCGGAGGGCGATTCAGTCATCTATCAGGACCGTGTCGTTCACGTAGCATCGTGGGCGTCGAAGTTTCTGTTCAAGGGCGAACAACTGAACCAGCCCGTCGGTCGCCTCTCCGGAGGCGAAAGGGCGCGCGTGCTCATTGCTCAGCTTATGCTTCAGCCCGCCGACGTTCTCTTGTTGGATGAGCCCACCAACGATCTCGACATTCCAACCCTCGAGATCCTGGAGGAAAGCCTGCTCGAGTTTCGCGGCTCGCTCGTGCTGGTGACCCACGATCGCTACATGCTCGACCGTGTGTCGACCATCGTGCTTGGCTTGGATGGTCAGGGCGGCGCCGAACGTTTCGCCGATTACTCGCAATGGGAAGCTTGGCAATCAGAACGCGTGCAGGCCTCGCAGAGCAGCCTGCGAGCCAGCGCGCGCGCGGCAACGGCGGAGTCGGCGACGTCGTCGAAGAAGAAGCTTTCCTATCTTGAGGCCCGCGAGTATGCCGGCATCGAAGAGCGCGTCGCCGCCGCGGAAAGGGTGATGGAAGCAAAGCGGACGCACGCCGAAGATCCAGAAATTGCCAGCGACGCCACGCGTCTTATAAACGCTCATGCCGAACTGGAAGATGCCCAGAGAGAAGTAGACCAGCTTTATGGGCGGTGGGCCGAACTGGAGAAGAAGCAGCGCGCCTGATCGAGTCCGGTCAGGACGCCAGGCAGAAGGCAATGATCGTGTTTCCGCGCGCGCCGGTACTTCTTTCGAGCTCTTCGAGCAAGCGCGCTTCGAGACCCTCAGGATCAGGCTTCATCTCGCAAGCCGCAATCTCTTTGTCGGACGCGCCCTGAAAGCAGAGTTCGCAGACTCCCAGGCCGTCCTCGGAGCGCACCGGAGGACCGAACACGCGGCAGGTCATGGGGCGCGATTGGTAGAGTTCGCAGTATCCCGTCTCCGGGTCGAGCGCCGGGCAAGGCTCATGGTTGGCGAAATCGGCGAACCCTTGCTCCGCCTCTTCTCCCTCCCGCAGAATGCCGCTGACCGGGTCGCCGGGGAACTCAGCCGAGAGGCGGGCCACGGATTCGCGAGCCCGCAGCCGCACCCGCTCCGCACGCTCCGGAGCTTGCTTCTCAAGATCGGCGAGTCCTCGCCGCAAGCGAAAGGCGTCGAGTTGATTGATGGAGAAAGCGCCGATACAGCAGGGCGTGCATCCCGCGCGGCACACCAGCCAATGCCCGCTTCTGCGGGTCACGTCGGCGAGCGCGGAGTCGACGATCTGGATCAGCCTTTGATCGCCCGACATTCGAAACTGTTTCGCCATCTTGTGAGGATAGCGCACCCAGCCATCTCTTACCCGAAGATCTCTGGCTCAGCGCTGATCGAAGAGCTCATTGCGGTCGATGCGCTCGCCCTTGAAGACAACCAGCGAGATTCGTTCCGTAGCACTGATATCTTCCAGAGGATTCCCGTCGACCACAAGCAGGTCCGCGTCATAGCCCGCTTGGATCGAGCCGATCCGGCTCTCGGCCCGCAGCAACCGGGCGGCATTAAAAGTCGCGGCCTGCAACGCCACCGCCGGCGGAATTCCGGCCTGCACCCAGAGTTCGAGTTCGTGCTGCACGGTGGGCCCGTGAATGACGAGATAGTTTCCTGCGTCGCTGCCCGTGACCAGCAAGGCTCCATGCTGGTGCGCGCGCTTCAGGTTGTCGATTGCAACCCGCATGTCGACGGGATACCGAGCCAGTGCAGTGCGAATGGATTCGGTGTCTTTGGAGGCCAGCGCGGCTTCGGTTCCTTCGAGGAGTTCCGGCGGTCCCACCTGTTGCACGAGGGACCGCTTCAACAGCGCCGTCTTGCCGGCGGCGAACTCGCGCAACGCCTCGCCCACACTCAAGGTCGGATCATAGAATGTTCCCTGTTTAGCCATCTGCTCAAACTGCGCGTCTGGAATCGCTTCGCGAAAGGATCCGTGTTCAATGGAGGCAGCCTGCGCCGCAACCGCGTCGGCGACGTCGCGAGCATCTCCCGTGTGCACTGCCAGCGGAAGGTCATCGGCATGCGCCGCACGGGCTACGGCGTCAAACACGCCAGTGTCGAGACGGTGGTAGACCTGGCCGCCAGCGCCCGCTTCGAGAATCGCCTTAATACAATCGACGCCTTCCTTTTTCAACTGATCGACTTGCTGTTGCGCCTGCTCAGCGGAAGTTGGCAAGCGCGTGAATTGTTTCTCGATATTTGCACGAACATCGGCGGGAAGGCCTTTGAAGTACTCGGTGCCGTGTCCTCCAGCCGTAGTGAACAGAGGGCCGCAAGTGAACAACTCCGCGCCCAGGGATTCACTTCCATTGACCGTGGAGCGTAGTTTGAGGGCGATGTCGAGTCCATCGCCCACGCTTCGGACCGTGGTCACACCGCTGTAAAGGTAGGCTGCCAGCTCGCGCAACATGCTTTTCGCAGCGTCCCCTTTGCCCTCGTCGGGACTGAATCCGCCCGGCACACCGAGATGCACATGAACATCGATCAGCCCGGGAAGAATTGTCTTGCCTTCAGCCTCGACGACTTCCGCTCGTACCGACTTGGGATCAGGCCCGGACCCCTCATCGACCTCGGCAATCTTCCCACCGCGAACGAGCACCGTTCCATTCTCAATGACCTTGCCATTGCCGACAAAGATGCGCGCACCGCGAATCAGATAGGTTTCGCCGCGGGCAAGTTGCCGGTTGAGAACCTTCGTCTTCGTGATGCCGCTGCGGGTATGCATCTGCCAGGCGCCCAGAAGCAAGAATGGAGTTAGCACCGCCAAGAGCCACAGCTTCGCGGACGCCCGAATTTTCTCTTCCTTTTCCCAGCGGAATAACTTGTAGCCGATAAAAAGGCCGACGGCGGTGGTCAGCAGAAGAGCCAGCGTTGATTCCCGGTTCGCCCAGAGGTTTTCATTCCTCAAAAGCATGCCCTGGATGCCGGTCACCATGTAGGTCGCGGGGACGAACTGGGTGATCGTCAAGAGCCACGGCGGGAACATGGAAAGGGGAAAGGTCGTCCCACTCAGGAAGAGCATGGGGAGGTAGACCAACTGCACGATGAGCTGACTCTCCTGCATCGAGTTCACGACGGAAGCGATGATCAATCCGATCGCGCGAAAGCCAGCGACCGCAACCGTAATGAAGAGCAGGACCGAGGCCATCGACCGAGGCCAGGGCATGCCGTAGAGAAAATGCGCGAGCGTGAAGATCAGAATCACGTTCGGCATATAAAGAATCCAGCCCGTCACCACGGACGCTACGAGCAACGGCGCCGGCGTGATGGGCGTGACTTTATAGCGGCGCAGGATGTTGGCTTCGCGCTCCTGTACTGCACGAATCCCCGCGCCGAACAGGCCGTTGCCGAGAATTCCGATGATCAGAACCATGGATATGACCATCGTCATGGCGGCGCCCCGCTCGGCATGCATGGCCTGCCCGAAGATGAAGAAGAAGACCAGCGGGAACAGGTAATTGAAGAAGATGACAGACCGGTTGCGCAGAGCCAGCTTCAGGTCGAGCGCGATCAGAGCCTTGTAGCTTTTCATTGGCGGAGGCTCTTTCCCGTCAGCTCGATGAACACATCTTCAAGACTCGGCTGCTTCAGGCGGACATCGGTGAGTGCGAGGCCCTGCTGGTCAATCCACTTCACCAGGTCGACCAGCGTCGCCGCTGGCCGCCGCGAGTGCACCGTCAGCGTATGACCGGTGGAATCCAAGGCACTCTCGGTGGCTTCGGCCCAAGTGGGCCGAGGCTCGGGGAATGGATTGGCACATGTCACCACGATGCTCGATGCATTGCGGCTCTGTTGTTGCAGACGGCTGGGCGTGTCCAGCGCAATGATGCGGCCGGAATCGACGATGGCGACGCGGTCGCACAGCCGCTCGGCTTCTTCGATGTAATGCGTGGTCAGCAAAATCGTGCGCTGTTCCCGTTTCAACTCCTCGAGCAGAATATGGATCTCGGCTCGAACCTGCGGGTCGAGACCGGTCGTCGGCTCGTCCAGAAAAATGAGTTGCGGATCGTTCAGGAGCGCCAAAGCCAGCGCCAGCCGCTGCTTCTGTCCGCCTGACAAGGTGCTGTAAAAGGCGTTTCGCTTGTCTTCGAGTTGCAGCCGCTTCAGAAGTTGGTCGAGGTTCACGTTGCGGGTGTAGAAAGATGCGAATACGTCCATGGCTTCGTGAACCCGGATCTTCTCCGGCAAGTTTGTGGCCTGGAGGCAGACGCCGATACGGTCTTTAAGTCGCTGGCGCTGCGTATCAGGATCGAAACCAAGGACGGAGACCTGTCCGCCGGTGCGCGCGCGCAACCCTTCGAGAATCTCGACAGTGGTCGTCTTCCCCGCACCGTTCGGTCCGAGCAGACCAAACACTTCTCCGGGCAGGATTTCGAAGTCGATTCCTTTGACGGCTTCCACCTCGCCGTACGACTTCCTGAGGCCCCGCACTGAAATCGCTGGCGAAGTCGAACTCATACCTTGACCGATAGGCTAGCGGAGAACGAAGTGGATAGTCAAAAGCCGAGGCCTGCAGGCAAGATCCGCCGCTGGGCGTGAACAACGGCTTCGCTCAGGATGATTCCGACGAACTAAATAGAGAGTGGAGACCGGCGGCATCCAGACTCACATTCCGAGCAGATTGTTTTGCAGCTTGGCGTAGCCATGCTCGCGGGACCAGAGGTCGAGCGGAGCCGAGGCGAGTTCGTCGACCAGCGGTTCGGCGCGTCCGTTTTTCGTCAGGTCCACTGTCTTGATATACGTCTTGCACGATTCGCAGCACTCCACTCGGATGTAATCGAAATCGCTGGCGGTAAAGACCTCGAGCTTTTTGTCATCTTCTTCGCCGCATCCCGGACAAACGATGCGGCGAAATTCCCATTCCGCAAGGCAGAAGGAACAAACCATGGAGCGCGCACCGCCATCTCCCCTCTGGCGCAGTACGCCGAGAGCGGGCTTGCGATTACAGAAAGGACAAAGAGCGTACGCGACCGGACCGGGATGCAACTGGGCTCGGGAACGCAGCAGTTCAGCGTAGGGTTGAAGAAAAGCCTGCGCCAGCAGCCCCTCAGCAGTGGACGGCGAATGCGCGATCCAGCCACCTTGCAGCAGTTCGGACCAGCCGTCGGGGCCACGACTGCGCAGTACGCGGCTCAGTTCGGCCAACGGCTTCGGGCCGTGGGCCTCGGTCATCGCAAGAAATGACTCAAATCCTGAGCTTAGTTCCGCGCGCTCGGATGCGGTGAGCTCGCGATCGGCAGAAGCTGTTGGGGGCTGCCGGGGCGTACTCATCCGCTTATGCAGCGCTTCCTGAAGACGGGCAACGTGGATGTAGAACCCGAGGATTTCCGCGGCAAAGGGATGCTGGCTGGCGAGGTCTTGCGCGCGCCGGATGCGCCTCTGCCAAAGCGAGAAGGTCATCGGCCAATTATCAGCTCAGTTGGGATTTGAGGCAATTTTGTCGCACCGAACTTCTGCAACAGAAACCTCAATCTGCGCCTTGCCCCTAGAGCTCCTAGCTGTCGGATTGACTCGATTGCGTACCCGAGGTATAGTCTCGGAATTCTGTTTGGGTGCGACTCGGTCGTCGGGAGGAAGCGTTGCGATGGCCGCAACCTTCGACCTCCATTTCACATCCTAGAGGAAGGCGTGCGATAAATTGCTGGAGGTTTCGTGGAATTCTCCCGCAGAACTTTTTTGAAGGGCACGGTACTTGGCGGAGCAGGCATCTCCGTCCTGGGATTCGACCTGACTCCCGTGTACGCCCAAACCCAAAATCTAAAAATTTCACGAGCCAGCGAGACGCGCAGCACATGTCCTTACTGCTCGGTAAGTTGCGGCGTCATTATTTACACTCTCGGCGACAAGGCCAAGAACGCGATTCCGCAGGTGGTGCATGTGGAGGGCGATCCCGACCATCCCATCAATCGCGGCACGCTTTGTCCAAAGGGCTCCTCCCTCGAACAAGACATTATGAATGATCGCCGCCTGCTCAAGCCTCAAGTACGGCGGCCGGGAGCCACGGATTGGGAAGACATCTCTTGGGATCAGGCCTACAACGAGATCGCCGCGCGCGTAAAGAAGACGCGCGACGACACCTTCATGGAGAAGGACGCGAGCGGCCACACGGTAAACCGGTGCGAGGGCATGGCTTGGACGGGCGGCTGCACCGACACGAACGAGTTCAATTATCTGGTGGTCAAGAGCATGCGCAGCCTGGGGGTCTGCTACCTGGAAAACCAGGCCCGGGTTTGACACGGCCCTACGGTCTCCAGTCTGGGGCCAACATTCGGACGCGGTGCAATGACCAATGGCTGGATCGACATCAAGAATACCGACATGATGTTGATCATGGGTGGGAATCCAGCCGAGAATCATCCTTGCGGCTTCAAGTGGGCGATCGAAGCCAAGATCCACCGCAATGCAAAGACGATCGTTGTCGATCCGCGCCTCACGCGGACTGCCGCCACCGCGGACATGTACTTGCAGATCCGCGCGGGCGCCGATATTGCCTTCCTCGGCGGTCTGATCAACTACGCCGTCCAGAACAACCGCATCGCCCACGACTATCTCGTCAACTATACGAACGCCGCTTTCATCATTAAAGACGGATTCAAGCTTCCAGAGGATGGGTTGTACTCGGGCTTTGATGCTGAGAAGCAGGTGTACGACAAGGCAACTTGGAACTACGAAGAAGGCGGAGACCTGGCCGGAAAGCCGGTGATGCCGACCCCGGCGGCTCAAGCGCCGCCCGCGGCGCACCCTCAGGGCGGCGCTGCGCCGGGGCCACTGCTGCCGCCGAAAACAGCGTTTGATCTTTCTCTGCAGCACCCGCGGTGCGTTTTGCAGTTGCTGAAGCGGCAGTACGAGCGCTACACGCCGGAGATGGTCGAACGCATCACCGGCATCCCGCAAGACCAGTTTCTGAAAGCCGCGGATCTGTTTACGTCGATCCGCAAAGACGGTGACATGAAAAAGGTCGCCACGATCATTTATGCGGTCGGGTGGACGCAGCACAGTTTCGGTACGCAGATCATTCGCACGGCGGCGATGTTGCAATTGCTGATGGGCAACGTAGGACGCGCCGGCGGCGGTGTCAACGCTCTGCGCGGCCACTCGAACATTCAGGGCGCCACCGACATGGCGGGCATCTTCGACAATCTCCCGGGCTATCTGAAGATGCCGAATCCCGCGGACACGGATCTTGCCACCTACCTCAAGCGCATCACTCCGACCGAGGCCAAGCCCGACCCCTGGGATTCATTCAACTACTGGTCCAATACGCCAAAGTTTGTGGTCTCGATGCTGAAGGCGCTGTATGGCCCGGCCGCGACCAAGGAGAATGACTGGGCTTTCAATTATCTACCCAAAATTGATCGCAACTACTCGTGGGTGAACATCTGGAACGACATGTACGAAGGCAAAGTGAAAGGCCTGTTTGCCTTCGGCATGAATGGCGTGATGATTGGTCCTGATTCGGCGAAGAACATCGAAGCGCTCAAGAAGGCCGACTGGCTCGTGGTCTGCGAGATTTACCCGGATGAAACCAGCGAATTCTGGCGGGCGCCGGGCATC
>Ga0210399_10003591_pt1 | contig 12070 bp, 16 predicted proteins | sample IncBWC14MmetaG_FD_150865 | JGI IMG/M metagenome (GOLD analysis project Ga0210399, IMG submission 150865) | Forest soil microbial communities from Barre Woods Harvard Forest LTER site, Petersham, Massachusetts, United States - Inc-BW-C-14-M | ecosystem: Environmental > Terrestrial > Soil >... | reverse complement strand
AGGCATCGCTGGCAAAGAGGAGATGATCGGTTTGCCACTCATAGCCGGGCTGCAGGCTTATTCTCACAATGTCATTATGCAAGTGCCAGGCACAGGTTTTTTGGTCGAAGGAGCCGCCTTGCAGCGCCTCTTGAAGTCACTCCCCGAATTGCGCGATGTGCTTATCCAGCGCCTCGGGATTCGATCGCTGCAGTTGGCACAGAACGCAGCGTGCAATCGGTTGCATAACGTTAAGCAACGCGTAGCGCGCTGGCTGCTGGCTGCCCACGATCGCTTGGACTCCGACGTCGTCCAGACCACGCACGAATTTCTCGCCAAGTTAGTCGGCACGGACAGGCCCACAGTGAGCGTCGCCATGGCGAAGCTAGAGGAGAGGGGCATCAGGCGGGGTAGGGCATGCATCCACATTGTCCGGCGAGAGTCTCTCGAACAGGAAGCATGCGAGTGCTACGCGGCACTCCAGCGCTTTAATCTCGACCTTGGGCTCGAAACCGTCGTTCGTAGGGAATCCGACCGACCTCAGCACGCCTCCCCTCTAAGCTAGACACATCCCCAAAAGATTGTCACGGTTTCGGTACGCCGGGAAAGCTCTGCTAATGGAGAAAAATCAGCGGTGGAGAGAGCTATGTGCGCAAGCGGCGATTGAACAAGATCCGAAGCGCTTGATGGAACTTGTGGCCGAGATTAGCCGATTGTTCGACGAGGAGCATGCCAACAGGAAGAGTTTCGAAGCCGGTGACAACTCGGAAACGTCCTGACAACGAAACGGAGGTAGCTGGTCTAATTCCGTCTCTCAACACAAAACCCCATACGGCGAACAACCCATTGTGAATCACTAGAGCGCGATGTCGTATTCTACAGTGTTTGCCCGATGGTGTATGAAGTGGAAGGAACCCTAGACTCCACTTTGAATCCCTGGTATCCCGCGTGAGGTGGAGCATGAGTGCCCTTCGAATTCTGATCGCAGACGACCACGAAGTAGTTCGGCATGGCATCCGAGCGTTGCTCGAGGGTCATCCGGGGTGGGAACTTTGCGGAGAGGCAGTCGACGGCCGCGATGCGGTGGAGAAAGCTCGCGAACTCTCGCCGGATCTGGCGCTTCTCGATATTGGCATGCCCAATCTCAATGGGCTCGATGCGGCTCGGCAGATTCTGAAGGCCGCGCCCCGTACTCGCGTGCTTATTCTCAGCATGCACAATTCTGATCAGGTGGTGCGAGAGGTTCTGGAAGTGGGGGCTCGCGGTTTTATCCTCAAGTCCGATGCTGCTCGCGATCTGGTTGCGGCAGTGGAAGCTCTTCAACGGCGCACGACTTTTTTCACGTCAGATGTCGCAACGATCGTCCTGGAAGGTTATCTCACACGTTCTCTGAATCCGGAAAAGCCAGTTAAGAATCGCCTCACGGCTCGAGAGAGGGAAGTTGTCCAGCTTCTGGCCGAAGGCAAGAGCAGCAAGGAAGTCGCGGTTGCTCTCAATCTCTCGGTAAAGACTGCGGAGACTCATCGCACGAATGTCATGCGGAAGCTGGATCTTCACTCGGTGGCTGACCTTGTGCGCTATGCAGTGCGCAACAACATTGTGCATGTCGCGTGACTAAGAACTGCTGCCACCTGTATCCTCCTCAACAGCTTGTACCGCTCGTGAGCGGGGAGCCTGTTCGTTCAGTGAAAACTTGGGTGCGCCCTTGCGCGTCCGCAGGGGCGTTTTTCGTTACATAGATGCGCCGATTTACGCCCTTCCGAATTATGCAGCAATTACCGTATTGAAGCGGACTGGGCCTGCGATTATTGTGCCGCTACGGTAAGTCGCAACATCTCCTCAAACCCGCGTCCACCTGTCCCGGGGGCGCGGGCTTTTTCTTGCGAAGACATTCCAATGGGTGCTACTGAGAAACTGGCCACATGTCGCGGCGCATTAGGCGTCCCAATGTTGTTCGCTCTCCGCCTCACCTATGTACAGTCGCATCGGGCCTTGTGGCTTCTGAGCCTGAGGCCTTGTCCGGGATTGCTATGCAACAACGCCTGTATTGTTGAAATTTCGAAGCAAGAATCTAATCATCTTCATGAGCACGCCTTCAAAGCCCATCACTTCCGATCCAAGAATTATTTTCGAAGCCGCTCTCGCCATCATAAACAACGACGAGAACTCCGCCCGGAAGGCCGAAGCAGTGCTGCAAAGAACGCGGCCACTGCGCACACGCGTTGAGAGTACCCACCTTCAGAAGGAACGTGCCCTCAATGATGCAGCTGAAGCACTAGCCAAATTGTGGAGAAAATAGATCCGCCCAGCTTGGTCCCTGCGTGGGCGTGAGGTGTTAGCTTTGCCGTCACGCCGTCTGCGCGTAGGCTAGGCAACTGCAGAAAGATATTGTTGCTTCTGTCGCTCGCCAGCAAAACCCTCGAAAGACATGTCCGCATAATCGATCGCCCCGCCGAGAAGCCGGCTCAGGTTTAGCAGAGCCTGACTGCCGCACGCGACGCAATGTCCGTTGCAGCCGTCACTAATCGCTTCACAGTTCGCACACAGCATCGCCTTTTGAAGGCTGACGATATTCGCGTTGAGCCAGGATAGGTTGTGCATTCCAATTCCTCCGCCATCAAATAGGAAGATCCACGCGAGACGTTGTGTTGTAGAAGCAGGCGATGGGCCAAAAGCCACGGCTTCCAAGTCATTCAAAAACCATGTTTTTGTGGAGCTTGCAAGCAAGGTAGCTCATTGCCCATTGCAAACTCTTGCGCACATCTGCGGAGCCTCTCGGATGTGGCAAATTCTTGGACCTGTGTTTCGTGCGATCAAGGTCCGAGTTTCAGACTCTACGTCGGCAGCTGATCGACTCGGATGATATGGTTGCGGATCGCATACATTACAACTTCGCTCACGGAATGCAGTTGCAACTTATGCATGAAGTTGGTGCGATGCGTTTCTGCCGTCTTCACACTGCAACCGAGTGCAACCGCAACCTCCTTGGTCGTCTTGCCTTCGGCGATCAACTGAAGAACTTCGCGTTCGCGGTTGGTAAGAGTCGGCAAGCTGGCGCTGCTTGTAGGAGAAAAGTAGTTATCCAGAATGTTCTGCACGCGGGAGGCGAAAAACGTGCGATGACGCTCAAGAGCTTGGACGGCGGCAACCAGGTCTTTCGCAGCATCTGATTTGAGCACGAAGCCGCGCGCTCCAGCACCGAGGACTTCGCGGATGAGCTGTTCGGAGTCACTCATGGTCAAGATCAATACCCGCTGATCAGAATTGTCGCGGAGAATCTGTCGAGTGGCGTCGAGCCCATTGAGTGTCGGCATACCGATGTCGAGGATCACCAAATCGGGACGAAGGCTTTTTGCCATCTCGACCGCCTGACGGCCATCGGCCGCTTCGCCAGCAACTTCCCAACCCGGATGATCTTTTAGAAGGGAGCATATCCCTTGACGAACCACAGCGTGATCGTCCGCAACCAAGATTCGAAAGGCCACCCTTCACCTCGAATGAAGATAAGCTCTACTCTTATGTCAACTTAGCCCGCTTTTTACCATCCCCTGAATAGGGTGAACACTGTAGAACGTGCCGGACAATTCACGGCAGCGTCGTTGATGGAATCCCTAAATAGGCTCTGGGTTTCTCATCACGCTGCTCGATCGACATCCAGGCGTTCCGCCTTTGACTTGACATCCAAGGTCTTGGACTGAATTTCTACCCTTTCATGACGGATGTCCAATCGCAAATTCGCGAAGATTGCCATGTACAAATTGGCGACCCATACGAGAGCAAATAGCGAAATCAGATATCCGCGAGCGTCTGGGTAAAGCAATCTGAAGCGTGTGAGCAATAGCATCGCTGCCGCGACGTAATGGCTAAAGCAGTATTCACAAGTGAACAAGTAGAACAATTTTCGCTGCCACAGACCCGCTGCGGTGTCGCTCCGCTGCCTACAGAACTCGCGCGGCTCGCGAAACACCTCTTCGTGGGTAACAGTCCACGCAATCGAGGCTACCGGTATGGACAAAATGAGGAGCCACAAGATTTGCGTGATCACGTCACACCGCGCCTATGATGCGCCGCTCCTCGGGGCGGTTGGCATCGATCTCCATGCTATAGCGGAACAAGCTCGGGTATTGTACTGACCGCTGCGCGAACAACCGCGCAAACCTCGCCCGAATCTGACCTCTGTCTTACATGCAAATCAGAAAGGATGTGATCATGGACCAACGCTCAGGCATCGTTTTTGTCGGCATCGCAATTGCGCTGGTGGCCGGATTTGCCGTGTGGCTGTACGTCCGTCAACGCCGAAGCAAACTTCTCCGAGAACGATTTGGGCCCGAGTACGATCGAGTCATTTCGCAAGAAGGCGACAGGCGCCGCGCGGAAGGTGTTCTGGAATTTCGTGAAAAAAAGCGGGAAAGTTTGAAGATTCGCCCGCTCTCGGAAGCTAATCGCCAGGCTTACTCGAATCGGTGGAATAACGTTCAAGCGCAGTTTGTCGACGATCCCGAAGGGGCAGTCGCGGAGGCAGATCAATTAATCAATGAGATCATGCAGGAGCGTGGTTACCCAGTCGGAAATTTCGAGGAACTCGCCGATGTCATTTCGGTCGATCACCCTGTAGTCGTCGACAACTATCGCAGTGCTCACGCTATCGCAGTCGGCCGCACCGCTGGACAAACGACCACCGAAGGGCTTCGCAAAGCGATGGTCCACTACCGTTCTCTGTTCGAGGAACTCATTCGTGACTCACAGGCTGAAAGAAAGGAACTTCGTGCATGACATTCCCACTGAGAAAAGATGATCCTGAACGACTAACCACCGCGGATTTGGCGAAGGCCAATCGACTGACAGATGCCTCGCAGAGCGAAATCGAGGAAGGACGGGCGAAACCGGTCCCTTCCGATGAAACTCGGCAACGATCGGCTCCCGCCGAAGTCTCTGCGATCGACGCGCCACCGAATCCAAGAAGAAGCCCGCCCACGCCGGCCGAAGCGACTCCATTGTTTCCAGATGACCAGTTGCGAGACTTGCAAGCACGTTGGGACGACATCCAAACGGGCTTTGTGGACGAACCGCGCAGCGCGGTGGAACGGGCTGACAGTCTGGTCGCGCACGCCATGCAACATCTGGCGGAAGCATTTTCACGTGAGCGGGCTAAACTGGAGCATCAATGGGACAGCGGGGAGAACATCTCCACGGAAGATCTGCGAGTCGCCTTTCAGCGCTACCGTTCTTTCTTCCGCAGATTGCTGTCGATGTGACGAAGTGACTAAGAAGTGACAAAGTAGAGAGCCCCGGAAAAAAGGAGACAAATGATCCACTAAAAGACCCCGCGCCGGCCCGGTTGGGTAAGGGAAGGAAGAAGACCGGCGCGAGGGTGAGGAGACTCTCTACGCCAACCTAAAGTGATACGGGAGATCGGTCAATACGGCGTGCGCTCTAGGGTATTTCGGAGACGGGAAAGGGCGCCAGGCTATTCAAAGGGTTCCAAGCTATTCAATGTCCGGGGGCTTCCGGGCCTTATGCGTCAAATGGAAGAACGGGGGTGACGGCTTCTCGCACCGAGGTGAACGACGCGGTGATCTCTGACATTTTGTGAGTCAACTGCACGCTAACCGCATTCCATGCGGCTATCTCTTCCCGAGTAGGCTTACGCCCCTCACTCAGACATCGTGCGACGTTCAAAGTTGCCGGGATCACGAGCGACAGCAAACTGTGCTCCTGCTTTGCGAGGTCCCAAGTGAGGCCGATAATTTCAAGACATTTGCGATCCATGACGGTCGCGAATTATACATCGTTCTTTCGGGTCTGATGTGAATTGAGCGTCGCGCCGCTATGTGGGATGCGAGATGTCCAGTGGTTCCACCACTTCGTAAATTCTTCGTTACCGTGCATTCCCCAAACCGCCACACCACCCCACCAGCGTTGCCCCTGGTTACTCTTCGACGCGAGAACCGGTTTGACAGCATGGCGAGGCAGCCCGGCTGGACACGCCGAAACGGCCGAGACAGATCGCTTCTGTGCGTCCTGACGCGAAGATTTCAACGAAACGTTCCTGAAGAAGTCTCTAATAAGCCTAAGAAGGTGGCGCATAAAACTCCCGAAATCAACTATCTACCATGGAAGTCCCGCAGCCCATACGGGCAAACAAGGAAGGCAACTAGTCCGCCACCTGAGTTGGGTGGAAGATCGTGTCGGGCAAACGTTTTCTCGAGCGGGGTGTACCGAATCGGGTAATCACCGTATTGCTCATCCCCAGTCAAACCCCTAGAGTACTTCATCGATTTTGATCATCAAACTGATGTATTGGGATTTTGAGATATGCCATGGCTGATGTGAAGCCGTCGGCATGAGAGTAAGGCTATGGCAGAGAGGGCATTTAAGAATTTTGCTGACTTGTATCGCGCGGCTTTTGCCGAGCCGAACGCGGAGCGCAAGGTTTTGCTACTGTCGCAGGTGAAGCAGGCCCTCGATGATTGGGCACAGGCTTCTGGAGCCCGACCGCCGGTATCCGCCAGCGACAGTTCTGTCTCATCCTACAATCAGGCGGGCTGAAGACTATCAGTGAGCAGTGCGTGTCCGCGCAGCTTTCAGCGCCGCAGCAGAACGTCCTCGAGGGCCCTTTGTGCGGACAGCCTTCATCGCGGAGCGATGCCTTGCCGAGACCCCTCTCGTCCTCGAAGCCCGACGTGCCTGAGCTGCCAAAGATTTCTTGCTGGCCGCCTTGTGCCCCTCGCGCTTGAGAGCGCGCGATGTAGCTCGCGATCTGCGCGCGGACGGCTTCCGGCGTGACTTTGACCGCCGTTCGTCATTGCTCGCCTGCTTTTTGGTCTGTTGGGATGCGCCTTTGGGCGAACCCAGTTTTACGCCAGCTCGCCTGGCTTTCGAAAGACCGATCGCAATGGCTTGCTTGGTTGAGCGCGCGCCGTGTTTCCCCTCGCGGATATGGTGCATTTCCTCGCGCACAAATTCTCCTGCCTGCGTGCTTGGGGACTTACCCTCGCGTGCATCTTCGTGCGCTCGATCAAGCGTTTCTTTTTCTGGCATAAGCACCTCTTTCCGCGACCTTATTCCGGCGCCCTTTTGAGGTGCATCGAGTACATCATGCAATCTCACCGACCGCGTGACGTACGCGAATCGCAGCACATTCGGACAAAACGGGACCTCGCCCTCAACGCGTAGTAAGAAAAAAACCTTTCGCGCCGGAGGCCGACCGTTCCTCTTCGAGCAAAAGCGGTGACGGATACCGCGATGCCTTTTCGTCACGAAATCACCGAAATCGGGATTATTCCCGAAACATGGGGGTTATCCCTGATTGTTGCTCGCCGATTTGCTGGCCTACCATCGTCCGACGCTTCGAAGTAAAGGGGCCAACCGTCATGGATAAGCTTGATAAGTTCATCTCGAGAATCGCGATCGGCTTCGTCCTCACTGGGCTGGTTTTATCGGTCGCACTTACCAAGGACAGCAACGCTGGATCGGATGACCCAGCGGATCAGAGATCAGCCAAAGCAAACGCCTCCTCGGTGAATCCAGCCGATCAACAATTCCTCCGGAAAGCTGCTGCAGGAGACCTGGCCGAAGTGGAACTGGGCAAACTTGCTGTTCAGAAGGCGTTGAGCAACGACGTGAAGAAATTTGGCCAGCAGATGATCGACGATCACAGCAAAGCGAGCGAGCATCTCAAACAGCTCGCCGGAAAGAAAGGGATGCGACTTCCATCGAACATGGAAGCGGGTATGCAGACTGAGAAAAATCGGTTAAGCAGATTTTCGGGGGATCAATTCGATAATGCGTATATGGCACAGATGTTGAAGGACCATAAGCAAGACGTGGACGACTTTCGCAAGGAAAATAAGACGACACAAGATCGTGAAATCCGCGGCTTTGTAACCGAAACCCTTCCGATTCTCGAAGACCATCTGAAGAAAGCGGAGACTATCGCGCCCGATTTGAAAGCACAGCGTACAGCGATGCAGAAACCAAGCGCGGGAAGAATCAAAACTCGGTAAGGTCAATGGCCTCATCGAGGTCCGCCAGAGCCAGCCCTATATCAGCTCTTTCCACTTCTGGGCGGCTGCGAATTTAGTATTGTCGGACTCAGATTCATGCTGCAGCGCGCTTCGCTAATTTGCCAATGTATCGAAGGTCTCGGACGAATTCTTCCATTTGTCTTCGACGTGAGTCATCGTCTCGCGCACGCAGAACTGAGGAAGGATGAACTGTTGCGACGACGTGTGGTGCCAACGGTGACGGTACCTCCCGCCCGCGCCGCTGCGTAACCCGAAAGTCCTTCCCCAGCAGGGACTGCGCTGCGGTGGCTCCCAGGCAGGCCAGCACACGAGGTCTCACGGCACTTAATTCCGCGTCAAGCCAAGGGCGGCAAGCTGCGATTTCGGAATCTCGGGGCTTTTTGTGAATGCGACGCTTGCCGCGCTCCGCCGCCGACCACTTGAAATGCTTCACAACATTGGTGACGTACACTTCGTTGCGATTAATACCCGCTCGCGCCAGCGCCTCATCGAGCAGTTTGCCGGCAGGCCCGACGAAAGGTCGGCCAGCCCTATCCTCGGCGTCGCCGGGTTGTTCTCCCACCAGCATGATGACTGCGCCGGGCCGCCCTTCTCCGAATACAGTTTGTATCGCCGTTCGCCAAAGATCGCAGGCTTTACAGGTGGCGGCAGCGCGACGCATCTCAGTAAGTGTGCTTCCCACCTTAGGTGGTGGCACGCCTGGATGCTGGCAATCGGGAATCACCCTTAGTTTGGTTCCCATAGTCAAAGCTCGTGACCCAGGATGAGGTGGGATTTCCGAGTCATGGAAGTACGCCCGAAGGCGGCAGTCAACGAAACGCAAGGAGAAGCTAGCTTCAGAGTGGTAACGGAGTATTGTTTGGCTTCTTCGGTGACGGTACCGGTTTTGTTGGGCCGTTCGTCGGTGCCATTTGCTTCGTGCCAGGTGGCGTTTCTTCAGTGCCACTTGCGTCGACACATGGAGTCGTTTTGCCCGGTGCGGTGGTCGCTGGTAACGAACTGGGCGGCCTTGTATGCGGGTCGGCGGTTTTCGGAGATTTCGCTTCTTTATCGCTACTCACCGGACTGCAGGTAGAAGAATCTGACGAGAATTGGCTCGCATCGTTGGGCGAGGGGGGACTGGGGGATGTTTCGTTGTTTGGTTGTTGAGCTGCGTTGGGGAGCGGCTTTCTCTGCGCGGGATTAGGGGATGATTGACTCCAGCCCAAACTAAGCAGACAAAGAAACGTACCGAGCAGTACGGGGTGGTTCATCGTCGCCCTCGAAATCACTCAAGTTTTTGCGTGCGTGAGTTTATGATGGCAACTTGGGTGAAAGTATCGGGTAGACACTCGATTCGGGTTTGAATCAGTCTCGATCCTTTCAAGGGGAGCCCCGCTTATCTCGAAAAAGAACGCAACATCAACCGCGGACCTCAGATTGCGCTCCCTCAGCCCGATCCAGTAATGCAATCATTTCATCAGTCGTCGCCATTTCCAGATGAGGCATGTACGTGCGCTCGAGGCGATTGTGGACCATGGTGGAGGGATTGAAGAGTTTCAGCTTGATGTTGTGCTCGGCGGCCCATCGCTGCAGATAGGCCAACATGCCCAGACCGCCGCCCTCGATCTCCTCTACTTCGGAAAGGTCCACAAGGACGACACGGCAGTTGCGCTGCGATCGAATTACATCGCGCAGTCGAAACGCAGCATCGCTCTGAACGATTCTGCCCTCGCACTGCACTACAGCAACATCACCAACGTGCTCAAGGTGTATGTCGAACATATCGCCCTCCGATAAACTCGGCAGCACGCATGGTGCCGTACGTGGTTAGCTTTTTGTTTGAAGGAGGTACGCTGATCATTATTGGCTTGACACTTGGAAATTTTTCGAACTCGATGCAATTCTTGCAATACAGAAAAAGCGGTAGCTGGTCATGGTCACATCCAAGCTCGATGACCTACTGCCGCCTTTCAACTCCGCTTGGCCTCAAACACTGCTTAGCGCAAAGGACAGAAGGTCGCTACTCCACGAAAGTGTCTTCCGTCCCCGACGTTTTACAGGCGCCCACTCAGTGCCAGAACCAGCAATACCAGGACAACAAGACCTAAGCCTCCACTCGGGTAGTATCCCCAGCCTCGGCTGTACGGCCACGTTGGTAGCGCGCCGATCAGCAATAGCACCAAGACCACCAGCAGAATCGTTGACATGTCGCCTCCTTTAGGCTTGGCCGCCAGAGGGCGGCAATCACTTCTCAAAGAAGTTACGACACATGCCAATAACCAAGTCTCGGGTAGAGCTTGTAAATCGTCATCGTGCTTCTAGGAAAATGGCAGAAAACTCAGGAAATCGCCTGACGCCGCCTCGTCGGCAGCCGCCCGCCACCCTACATGCATCGCCTGATTGAGCAACGCTGCCGCCTCGCTGATAATTAGGGCTCTGCCGTGATTTGAATGAGTTCAAGAACTAGTCGCGAATGCGGAAGCCGACTTCTGCGGCGGGATCTCTGCGATAAATTGTTGAGGTATGAAACGGTCGAAACACAAGTCGACGCAGGCGTGGGAGCGAGTATTCGGCAAAGTGCTGCTTGCAAAGGATCCGCTCGAGTTGAGTTTGAGTCTACAAGACGCCAAGAACGCAATCATGGACCACATTGAAGACACGATGCGAACCGCATCTCAATCCGAGCGCCGGCTGTTAGGAACGGCGCTAGAGATCGTGCGTGCTATGCAACGCTCGAAAGCAACATCCGCGCAGGCACCCACAATGCGAGCACACGATTCGGCTGCCTAACGCTGTTTGACATGGGAGTTCGCTCTCGTTTTTTGAAAAGTTTTCAACCTTGGCTGCCATTTTCCCCACGAAGCGATCTTTGTGAAAATCTATTGTGGATCGGACATCACGCCGCCTCACCCGACGGCGATTTTGCCCGGATGGTCTGAGGTTTGCCATGAGCAGGACGATGGATTTCCTGCTCCGGACCGGGTCACTGTTTCCTTGTGAGCGGGGGAAGGCCCACCAACCTTCCAGAGCGCGCGGACTCGTAAATAGCCTCAACGACTCTGACATCGGCCAGCCCTTCCTCGCCAGAAGGTTCCGGTTCCTTGTCGTTCAAGATGCAATCAGAGAAAAAGCTTATCTCAGCGGCGAATTGATCACGCTTGGGATATTTCGGCTTCCTGGATTTATTCCCAATATCAATTCTTAGATTCAGCGCCTCGCTACACTCGTAGGCTGGATCTGCCGTCAAGAGTCCTTTAGTTCCGACCAGCGTGTATCGGCTGATATCCGCGGCGCCAAAGCTGGCGACAAAAGCAGCCACTCGATCACCGGGAAATTTCATTGTGACAGCGGTCATCTCTTCCACTTCTTTGAACCTCGGATCGTTGCGGCTTGCGCTAGTAGCCAGTATCTCGGTCGGCTCATCCCGAAACAAATACCGAGCGGCATTGATGCGATACACACCCATGTCAAAGATGGGACCGCCGCCATGATCTACGCTCTCGGTAATTCGAGTATTTCCCGGAGCGACCTGCTGCGCAAAACTCAGAAGTGAAGAAACGTAGCTCGCCAAGTTCTCCCTTCATGCTGATGTCAATCGCATCCAGGCTCGCTTCTTCGAAGTGCAGCTGTTACACACAAGCATGGCATGTGGGCACTCTGCATTTTGGGTCTCCACGATTCACTCTGCTTTCTCCACGTCAGCGTGGCCGCGATTCAAGCCTTCGATGCTTGCACTGAAAAACTGTTGTGCGGAATCTAGAGGATGAAGTGTAAGGATCTCTATGGAACTGCGCGGGACGCGGAAGTTGGAGCGAGGAGTAGCTTGTGCCTTCCCTCAGGAGTTATCCGAGGGGGAAGGCACGACTTGCACGATATTGTTGCGAACAGCGTACAACACCAGTTGGCTCACGGAGTGAATTGCAAGTTTGCGCATGAGATTCGAACGATGCGTTTCTGCCGTTTTGACACTCAGGCCAAGGGCCACGGCAACTTCTTTCGTGCTCTTTCCTTCAGCGAGCAACTGGACGACCTCACGCTCGCGACTGGTGAGTACGTCCTTGCGCGTGTCTTCCGGAGCCCGC
>Ga0210399_10003590_pt1 | contig 12070 bp, 16 predicted proteins | sample IncBWC14MmetaG_FD_150865 | JGI IMG/M metagenome (GOLD analysis project Ga0210399, IMG submission 150865) | Forest soil microbial communities from Barre Woods Harvard Forest LTER site, Petersham, Massachusetts, United States - Inc-BW-C-14-M | ecosystem: Environmental > Terrestrial > Soil >... | reverse complement strand
CGGCGCGACTTTGCAGCCCTCTTGGTGGGTGCGGGCCTGGCTGCGACGGTACAGTCGGCAGCGGCCGCGGGCCTTGAAGTGGCCGAAACTGACGTCGAGATCAAAACTCCGGATGGAACGTGCGACGCCGCTTTCATTCGTCCGAAAACGGGTTCCCATCCGGGAGTATTGATCTGGCCCGACGCATTCGGCTTGCGGCCCTCTATGCGCGCCATTGCGAGGCGTATCGCCTCTGAGGGTGACGGATACTCCGTTCTCGTGCCCAATCCCTTTTACCGTGTGTCCAAAGCTCCTTTCACGGATGCCTCTACCTTCAACTTTCAGAATGCCGATGATATGGCGAAGCTCCGGCCGCTGATGGCGTCGGTGAACGCGGCCGGCAATGCCGAAAAAGATGCCACCGCCTACGTGGCCTTCCTCGATGCGCAAAAAGAAGTGAACAAGGCAAAGAAGATCGGAACCCAGGGTTATTGCATGGGCGGGGCCCTGGTTGTGAGGACCGCCGCGTCCTTGCCCGATCGCATTGGTGCGGGCGCATCTTTCCACGGCGGAGGCCTGGTAACCGATAAGCCCGATAGCCCGCATCTGCTGGCGCCGAAGATCAAGGCACGAATGTATTTCGGGATCGCGTCGAACGACGACGAGCGTCAGCCGGATGCCAAAGATAAGCTGAAGGAGGCCTTTGCAGCCGCCAAGGTTTCCACCGAGATCGAAGTGTATTCAGCCTTGCATGGCTGGTGCGTGTCGGATATGCCCACGCGCGACGGCGTGCCCATCTATAACAAGGCCGAAGCCGAGCGCGCCTGGGCGAAACTCGTCGCCTTATATAAAGTGGCTCTGGCATAGCCGATACCCGATTCAGCTACGGGAGAGGGCCTTTTATCTTCGAGAGGCTACACGATGTTACATTCATAGGTTCTGGGCCTGCCTGCGTCGCGCTTTCACGGGCAGCCGTGGAGCAGGCTCTGAAGGAAGCCGTTGCGAAGGCGGTCGGCGCTACAGCCTCCGACTCCAAACTCTCCACACTAGTTGAGTCCGCTCGCAGACTACGGTTGGCTGATCTATCGGGACCGCAAAGTCAATCTCCTGACTCTGGCATTCCTATGACCGTCATGTCGTTGTCCGTTTCGCGGCAGCACTTGATTGTTCAGAGCTATATCGACACGATTGCCGCGTCAGCAACTCGGGCCAAGGGCGCACAAATGTGGCTCTCGGAATGAAGCTAGCCCCGAACGGTACACAGGGAAGTTGGCGCCTCTCATCTTAGCCAGGACAGGAGACGCCGCAGAAGCGGAGAAACTAGCAGCTGAACTCGACAAGACTTCCCCGCTGGACACACTCGCACAGCAATACTGGCTTCCGTGCGCATCTTAAGTGAACTAGTAGCCTCGTCAATGAATGAACTTTTGAGATGTGTCGGAATAAGAAACGGGCTGGCGCCGGTAAGCGCATCGTCGTCAGCTCTAATGTTTGACCGATTCTACGATCAGTTCAATCAATGCGGCTTTTCCGTAGGAGGACGGTTTTCCGGTCTTGGCGCGGGCTGTCGGGGCGCTTGACGTTGCTCCATCTGCGTCTGCTGAGTGCCATGCTTTTGCTCAAGCTTTTGCGTTTGTTGCGCATGGCGTTGTTCCATCGGCTGTCTTTGGGCGTCGGTAAGGTTTTTCTGCGTGGCTCGTTGGTGTTCTTTTTCCTGCTGCTGCTGAAGTTTTTGATGTTCCTGCGCTTGCTTGGCGGCTAGCTTCTGTTGTTGTTGTTGATATTTCTTGTCCGTGGTGTCGTTGCCCGCATTTGGCGGCGTGAACGAATGCCGCTGCAATTCGCTGGCGTGATTGGCATTGGGTGTAGCGCGGGTGCCATTGTCAGGACGATTTTCAGTGCTGGGACGCGCTTCATTTGCAGGACGCACTTGATTGCCATGTGCCGCATTCGACGGGGGGGGCTTGTATTCCCCGCCTGCTTGTCGGGTCGCCACCGCGCCAGTTTTGAAATCAGCGGGTTTAGCCGTAGCCGCGATGGGTGGTTTGCCTTGGTTTCTGGAAGCACGCAGTTGCGGATTACTTCTTGCCGCCTGAACATGGTGCATCTGCGCAGGCAGCGGACCGACGTGGCGTTGCCTAGCGTAGGACTCTTGCTGCGTTGTTGGACGCGCCTCGACCCCTCCGTTTCCGCCGTTGTAACTAACATGACTCTCGGAGACGTTCGTCACTCGGGTGTTGTACGTGTTATGAATGATGGTGGTGTTCACGCGAGTGACATAGGTGTTGTAGGAAAAGTGATTGCCTTCCCAGCGACCGCCCTCGTAACCAACACCCCCGTAGCCAAATCCATAATTGATGCCCCCATAAAAACCCACTTCTGGACCCCAGTATCCTTCATGGAAAAGGAACGCACCGTCTCCCCAGCCCCAATACGCTGGCGTCCAAAGGAAACCAACTTGGGGCGATTCCACCCACGTGCCCGGAACCCAGTAATAGCCGTCTTCATCGTCATAGGCCCAGTAACCGGGGATCCAGAGATAGCCATCGACAGGGCAGAGCGGTTGCTCGTAAACCGGCAGAGGTGGTGGGCCAAAGTTCACGGAAATGCCGACCCCGATCTGAGCGAATGCAGTGCTGGCAAAAACCAGAAATACAAATGAAAACAGCAGAGAGCTAATCGCAACGATTCTGCGCATTGTGCTTCTTTCTGCCTGCTCTACTTTTACTTATAGCCCCTTTTTAGGCGAGACAACTCGGGGCGCGGCTTTGAGCGGCGGGTGCGACGAAAGGCATCGCGATAGAGTGGATGGATTTAGTAAGACTTACGATAAGGTTTGGCCTGTAGAGACCGACGGATAACACGGTACGAATCTTGGTTTCTGCCCATCAGGAACGGTTGCGCCTCAGTTTACTGCTCGATGGCTTTGAGGTGTGTTTTCAACAAGAGACACCGTGTCTTCAATTGTCGCTTGCAATGCGCTCTGCGCCTCTCCCATCGCCGGGTGCATCGTGTCTTCATAAAAAAGATTCTCAGCGTCCTTACCGGTGTCTAGCATGACATTCTTTTTCTGGCAAACGAAGACGCATCGAGGTTGCTCCAGATACAAAGGAACCGGCGCTCTGTGTATCGTCTGTGTATCGGGAGTTTTGAACCAAAACTCGCGATCAAGGTGATCTGTGATGTTGGGAACGAAAGCGCAAAGACGATTCCAGCTCTCCGGGGAGATGAGAAGGGCTGGCTCTGCATCGTCGAATTCTTGCCCACCGATCATCCAGAGGCGCGGCTCTTTGCCGCCGACATAATCGGGTACCTCGTGGGCTGTGCAAATCTAACGAACACGCGCTCGCTGGCACTCCTCGGAGGTTCTAACGCAGCGCTTACGAGGTTCTATTTTCCTTTTCGTCCCCCGACGAGAAAAACGAGTTCCTGAACTTGGTCCGTTCGAATGAGGATATGGGGAAGGACTACATCAGTGAGTTTACGCCGCCTGGCCGAAAAGGCCGCATGAGCGGCGAATTTTGCACCCTTCCTGCACTTTTTTGTAAAATCATTTTCAATTTCAGTTTCTTCGCAAGTCCCCTGCTCATCGCTGCCAGTCTGGATCGTCTGTAAACCTTCGAATGGCAACCCTCAAGCCCCGTGGGTTCAACACGGATTTGCGCTGACTTGTGCGCTGCCCCCACAGGAGGCAGCGGGTTCCAGTCCCGTCACTCCCGCAGATTTCTTAGGGTAAACTTTGTCAGGCGCGTGCTTTGTCGATTATCGAATCCCAGATACCTTTCGATTTCAGAATGAGTTCAACGGTTTCGCGGATTGCACCGTGGCCGGCCAGGGCTTTGGTTGTGTAATGCGCTGTCTCTTTGACCTCTCGAACCGCATTGCCGACCGCCACGGCGAGACCAACGCGGCGCATCACGGGAAGATCCGGGAGATCATCGCCCACATAGGCGACAACAGCATCAGACACAGCCGCCTTCCGAACAATTTCTTCGTAAGCCGGCATCTTCAACGCTTGTTTCATGTAAATAAACTCCATGTTCATTTCGCGGGCGCGCCGAAGTAAAGCCGAGCTTTGGCGTCCGGTAATGCAGCCAGTGCGAAGGCCGGCAGTGTGCGCGAGTGTGAGGCCCTGACCATCGTGCGCGTCAAAGGTCTTGATTTCGAGAGCAATCTCTTCGGTTTGGGAGAACAGGATTACGCCACCGTCTGTCATCGTACCGTCCACATCCATCAGGAGCAGTTCGATTTGCGCCGCGCGCTTCTTTAGAGCACCGGAGATCTTGGGAAAATTGGCCATGAAGTCCCACAACACAAGTTTTGGCGGCTAAAAGATCAATCGCGCAGCAAGTTGAATCTGGCGCGCACTGCTGACGGTGGTGAATATGCTCCCCGGAGTGTCGGCAAAGTTGGCGCGGGATCGTTGAAAACAGCATCTCCATTACCGCCCTGCGTGAAAGGATTTTTAGTGTTGCGATCTTCTCCGGTTAAATGAGAGAGCACCGGCATCGTGGTCATCAGCGTCAGCGGTCCCCGGCCTCTATTGACGGCTTTGTAGATGGCGAGTTCGATCTTCTCAGAGGGCAGCATCGTCAGCAGAATGATAGCTGAGAAAGCCGTGGACTGCACCTTGCGCATTTCTTCGGCGAGCCGGAGGCCCACGGACGGACAAGGTGATCGCGGCGAGCGTGCAATCGGCGGAAGAGATAATGAGGAAAGGTTGATAGAGTGTGCGGGCGAGGCTACCAACGCCAGATCAGCACGAGCAGGAACACAACACCCAGCAACACCCACCATCCCTGAATCGCGACATTCCCACTGCCTTGCTGCGGCCCTGCTTGTTCGACAGTGAGGCCACAGATGATGCAGCGCTTCCCATACACCGGCACAGCTATAAGAGACAGGCCACCTGTAAGAAGGGTACGGAGTATGGTGCCCGCGCCAAGGGCGCGCTTGTGTCCTGTGTTCATCCCGCAAGTCGGGCAATAGGCTATTTGCAATCAGTTGCTCCAGGGAAAGTGTTTATGCGGCGAGACTACCCGCGCAGCAGTATGCTGTCTCTGGCACGATGGTTGACTGCTCTCGCCCGTTGGTGCCGGGTTAGTACAACCGCGCTGTGAAGCTTTCGAATGCGCCGCCCGTATATGTAGGCGTGAAGAGCGCGCCAAGGGCCAGATCCGGGACTGTTGTGTGTCTCGCCGTCCTGCTATCATTCAGCACGGGTCCCAAATGACACACGTGTCTAGCGTGATTAGCGGGAAACTCGCTGCTGGCAACGCCCGCATCTGATGCGGTTCGCCAGTGGCGGTTCACTCCGCTGGTGCAAAACTGTTGCGCGGTGCGGTTTCAAACCCGAATCAAAATTGATTACGTCCTTCCTTGACCAGGGTTTCTTAGCTTCGTCTGGCACCGGTGGTAATCAGGCCCGAGATTCAGGACTTGTCCGTTAGTCACGGGGATCTGGAGTACGGAAGACGCAGGAGTGTTCTAGGGCATAAGTCCTGCGGGCGTCCTGCTCCTCGGTCATGGGACGCCGTCCACGATCAGAAACTCCTTGGCGCATCGCTCGCACTTCTTCCGAGACATGAAAACATGGTCAAAGAGAGCAGCGGTTCCGATTCCCGTTTCGTTATTGCAGTGCGGGCATGTCATGGTCTCGCGGGCTCCGGTTGTACGGAAAACGAACTGGTTGGTGGCATAGATCATTGAACGCAGCCGCAGGATGTGCGCCGCATCCCGCTTGTCCGTCTTCTGCCGCCGGCCATAGCTGGCTCGAATCGCGGCCGCGTCTCCGATCCAGATTGCATGCCCCACATCATCGACCGTCTCTACGAACCACTGACTGTTGCCCGTCGCCTCGATCCCGATCAAAGCCGGCGCCCTCAGTTTGCGCATAGAACTTCCTGGCCTCCCCGCTGGCGTGCGCCAGCTTCTGCTCACCCGTCTCTCCTGTCTCACTGTCGACCCAGGCAATCTGTTGCCAGCTGGGATGGAAATCACATCCTATAATCATCGTTGCGAAGGCTCCTTTCTTTCCAGCGTCTAAGTCCTCAAACCAAGACTACGGGGTTCAATCGAGCCTTCGCTCCTATCCCATCAATCGCATCCTTGTGATTCGGATCTTTTCACTCGTGCCTTGTACGGTATCGCTCGGTTTGTCCGCCACAGATTTGCTCCTCCTGATATTCACGATGAATGACACGCTTCTCCTCCCTTTGATTGTCACCAGGAGAGTGAAAAGGGTCTCTGATCGAACGACCAACGCTAGGCTTGACTTCTTAATTCCACATAATGTCATCGGTTCGGCAGGGGAACCAGCTGGAAATTCGACGTTCCTGCACGTCGTGAAAATCAACGACTTCGACGTGACAAAGATCCACTTCAGAAGGAATTCAAGAAGATGACGGGTGTTGGGCTCGGTCGTAGTTGCAGTCGTAGATTTCTTATTGAAAACGTCGTCCCGATGGTCAGATCTTCAGTTCTGGGCACCAAGGAGTATTTCGTTCCGAAAGCAGAGGAGAGCGTCGGAATTATGTGTGCCGCGCCCCAAGGCACGAAATGATGTGACTGCTGAGACCGGAGCCACCGAGGTGATCTCATGTCCGCCACTAGAAGGGTCTCCCTAGGTTGGCCGCGTTGGCGCATCATGTTCTAGTCTGACAAAATAGTCGCGGATTCAAATCAAATGATGCAGATCAGACTGCTACTGCAGGCGGCGGTCCTGGGCCACGGGGCAGCCTTCCGTATAATTCAATTATGTCTGATAGTCGACTCTAGGAGGCACGAGGGGTAAAGGAAGCGAGGATCCGTATTATGGGGGTGCCGGTAGAACCCAGCATTGACGAGTACTTTCGCAAAAGATTGATGCCAGTGGAGGGTGTGATTCCCCAACTGGCCGGCATCGATATGTATGGCAATTCCATTCCTGCCGGAAGCGTAGGGGGCGATCTTTTTGAGTACATCAACTTTCAGCAGCGTTACAACATTGACGCTCGCATCGCAGCTGCCCTCAAGCGATCGAAGCAATACCTGGAGCCTCTTCCCAAAGGCCAGACTCCGCGAAACTCGGTGGATGAGCACGTGCAGTGGTTGAAGTCTAAGCCGGGTTACAAATCTGGCTCTGCCGCCGAGTACCGACGGGCGAGAAGCTCAGAGCAGCTGAGAATCGCCGAAAGCCTGCATAAACTCTACACAACTGCCGGAGTGCTATTGGTCGATGCTCAGGGGCACGGGCTCATCTCGGCAAAAATTGCGTCAACCGTACACGACACTTTCCATGCACTCATGCTTGCCGAGCTGGATCGGAACGGAAAAACAACACCTGACATCTTCGAAAAGATTAATCTTCGGCTCGCACAATCGGTCACCGCGAGGAACGCCTTGGGACGGAACAAGGATGACAATTCTCGCGAAATCGCGACCATGCTCTACGGTGAGATACGTCCAGGTGGATATTTCCGCTTCGTAAATTTCGGCCACCCACCACCCTTGGTATTCTCTGCAGAATACAAAAGGTTCATGGAGATCGGTCAGGCTCACATGGTGCAATTCCTTGCGCTCGGGTTGGAAATTCCCGAGGACAATCCCGACCGGAACAAGTACCTTTCGATGGCACGGAGGACCCGGAAAATGAAATCCTCGGACCTCGCAGAAATCACACTCATGAGTCCCGGTGACATCCTCTTCCTTTATACAGACGGGGTTTACGATGGCAGCGATGAGCAGGACCGGCTCCAGATTGAACAGGTGATCCGCGAGCACAAAGACGACCCGGCAAAGGGGATTTGCAATGCGATTCTGGATCATGCTGTTAATCAAGACGAGCACCTGCAGCAGATTGGCGAAAAGGATCGCATCGATGACAAGACCGCCTTTGTCATCAAACGCTGGTAAGAACTCTAGTAGGCGCTCGGATAGTTTCAGGTTGTGAGGTCAAAATGGGCGTCTGGAACCCGTTCGAACCACGTCCCGGCAGCCGGATCAATTCGATCTTCATTTCACACGGGCAGCAAAATGCAGTTTGACCACCCCCATCCGGGAAACTTTTGGTCGCCAGTAGTTTCAAACCAAGGTCTCGATGGCGTACCGCGACCAACGGAATACCCTCTTCAATCTTTTTTGGGATCACATGAATGATGAACTCACCCACTTGCCCGGAATCGAGAAAGGCGGCAACAAGGGAAACATAGTGCCAGCTTCTGCGCAACCAATCCTTGAGAGAACGCTTGACATTGTACGAATCAGAGCAAACTCGAATGGCGAGTGTTTCGGCGGTGAAATTATGGATGCGCTGCGGGAGGCTGGTGCAGCCCTTAGGGCTGATCGGCTCGACGTTTCGCGCACCCGGACGGTGCTCGTGCGAACGATGGAGTCGATGGGCGAGACCTATCCGGCTGAAGTACTCCAAAATTATGAGAATCGAATGCGAATATCAGAAGCACTCAGATATTTGCGCGAGGCAATCGACTGGACCGCACGCCTCAAGAACTCACCTGAAGCTTTGCCCGGTGGGGACAATGACTCCGAGCTTCGTCCTTTGGCAATCAGATAGTGTTCGGGGCCGACGTGTTTCTGGCTTATCGCTTGCTCAGTTCGATTCTGGAATGAAATCCGTTCCGCGGCGCGGTGGAGTCAGTCCCCCCTGCCTTAGGCGCGCCGGGCAGACGGCGTTGAGGGCAACTTTGTTCAAATGGGAAACAAAGCGGCGCGAGAACAAGATCGTACGGTGTCCGTATTGCGTCGAAGGTGGAGAATTCAAAGTCATGGCCCAACAAGGCGCTGACGAGTGGTTTATCTGCGCCAGTTGCGGGCATCTGGCGCTACCTTCAAATTGGTTATTTGAGTGCACGTGTTTGAAATGTGAGCGTCTGGGTCGGAACGCCACGAACAGAAGCGAACCTCGGGCCTTGGTGGGTGGCTAATCGGTTGCACAATGGTGGTATTGACCGCCGGATTAGCAGATGGCACTCTCTTAAGGCCATACATTGGCATTGGCGAGCGCCTAGGTTGGCGAAAACGGCAAGGAGCCGGATTCCCGGCAGCTCACGTATGGAACGACGGAGCGATTAAGACTAACGCTCCATTCCCCCTTCTCCGGTTGGAGGGCCTTGGGCTCACTGTCCACGGCCCATTTCCCTTACGGGAGGAGCAGTGGTTTGGATGCCTTAGCATTGCTGAATCAAACGACAACTCTAGTACAGGGGTTCGCACTGTTCTCAGACGTTTCCCCGAGCGACTGCGGCAGCATTATTTCCGCTGGCCGCGAAAAGCACTACCGGCGCAAGCAAACGATCTTCGCGGAAGGTGATCCTGTCCGACAAGTGGTTTTGCTGCTCTCCGGCTTCGTCAAGATCAAACAGCTAGGTCTGAACGGCGATGAGGTCATCCTCAGAGTCAATGGTGTAGGCGAGATCGTGGGGGCTTTTCGGCTGTCCGTAAATTACCACCATTGCTCAACGGCGCAGGCTATTCAACCGTCTACAGCGATCGTCTGGGACTCGGCCACCTTCGAGAGGCTGCTTGGGCGATTCCCCGCCCTTCGCCGCAATACGTTTCGCGCGCTGGAGGAGCGGCTGCAGGAGATGGAGCAACGCTTTCGAGAAGTTTCCACCGAGAAGGTTGGCTCCCGCCTCAGCAGCGAACTGTTGCGTCTGTCCAACCGCCTGGGGCACACGATCAATGGGGGGCCTCTGGAGATCAGCCTTTCTCGCTCGGAACTAGCTCAACTGACGGGCACAACGCTGTTCACCGTGAGCCGCCTGCTCTGCCGGTGGCAAAAGTTAGGAATCGTCAGTATCGGGCGCGAGGCCGTGTTGGTTCTTGACTTCGCCGCTCTTACGCAGCTCACACAAAGCGAATAATTGAGTGAATGGGCGACGTTGTCCCTAATTGTGGTTTCGCTTGAAGTTGATTATGGTGAAGAGGATTGGCGGAAAGGCGCTGCCAAACGGCTCATCGAGCGGATCACGCAAGGTTTTCCAGCGGTCACTTCTTTTTCGGATTCGCCTCGGGTGCGGCGGGCGTGAGGCGCAGTTTCTTATTGATGTCGGGCCAGTACTGTTTCACAAGGTGTCCGGCGAATTTCCAGCCGAGGTCGGCAGAATAGCGGATGAAGGTGTCGCCGACGCCTCGGCTGCCTTCAGGATAGTAGGTGTTGGCTAGGGCCTCGCCAGCCAGCGGACCCAGCAGTCCGGCGAAGTTGGTGACCGTTTGCCCGTCGTCACTGCGAGTTTTCACGACCCGGACGGCGGCGTACTTCACCGATTGGCGGAATGAGAGGCCCTTGTTTACGAAGAAGCGCGGATCCTCGTGCATGATGGAGGCAATCAGGAAGGTGCCGAACATGTTGTCGGAAGCGGCGCGCGCCATGGTTGCACCGAAACGCTTGGCATATCCTTCGCCGCCCTGACCATACCCTTCGGGGCTGTCGACGGCCTGGCCGTAAGCGGCGCTGACGAGGGACGCGCCGATGGTGGAGACAGCAATGCTGTTGTTGGCCGCCAGCTTGAACTTGTCCCAGGGGCTCAGTTTTTCCTTTGTGGTAGCGATATCAGGAAAGACCAGCGACTTCCGCTCCAGCAGCAGTACCAGCGCCATGCTGCCCTGGATTGGATTGTTCCCCTTGGTCGTCTGCGGCGGCGACTGCGGGCTGCTGGAAGGTGCATCGGGTAAGGTGCCGGACGGGTTCTGTTGGGCGGCGCCGCCGGGACACAACTCGCACGCGACCAACCAGGCCATGATGAGCAACCAGACCACGGTCTTTCGCTTGTCACGGATCACAGACTCTCCTTAAATCTCTGGAATTAGCCGCTGGTGAGGTGGCCGATGACTACATTTATACGCGAAGCCGGGTCACCTTCACCGCTTGCTTTTCCCTCTTTGATCCCACCGTCCCGCTTGTTGTAAAACCGTACCACCCGCTCAAAGAACCGCTATGAGGACTATCTCCGCTGCGTGGTCAAGTTCACTGCTCAAACGGCTTCAAACGTGACTGGTCATCAGACGATTACACGCTTTGAGTTGTCGGTGAGTGCTATAGAGAGTGGCTTCCAAGGAACTCCCCTCGCCCTGAATCAGTTGGTTATGCAGCCTTTGGTTCGATGGGAACGAGTTCGTAGCCCAGTTGTTTGGCTTGCCGTTTGAGTTTTGCTTCCAGCCTTTTCTCCCTCTCGGCGTCTCTGGCATCCCAAATAGTCTCGTCATATTCGACTTGGTTTTTGATCATAGTGTAAAAGATCACTGCGATCTTATGGGCGGTTGCCATGGTGGCAGCTTGGGGACCCAGCTTGGCTTTCATTCGACGCAGGTGGTTGCCCAAGGGCGTGGGGGCTGCGATGAAGGGCATAAGCGGCCATGCGGAATAAATCGCCAGCTCGGTTCTTGACCCTTCGGGCTCACCATAGGCGCTCGCTCTCAACTCTCTAGCTTCCTTGATAGCCCGCAGAAGCACCGGCTACCGTCGTTCAAACGCGACCCTCTCGTGAACTCTGATAGCGGTCAGGCGGCATCCCGCTTCGCCCCTTAGATCAGCATGGAGCAAAAAACGCCCCGACCGCAGTCAGGGCAATGTGGGAATCAGATTGTCTTTTTACTAGCCTGTGGCAGGCTAACCCAATCCCTGCATTTCTCAAACAGCGCCAGCACCTGTTGGTTCGCAGCAGAGGATTCAGGCGCTGCCGCCGCTGAAAATGAGAAACTCTTGCATCAATCTCTCGGTTAAATGAATAAAAGCGTTTCTCATGGCAATGCGAGCACTGCACACCGGGCGTCAACTCATTCAGAAGCAACTCACGCTTGCGAACCGCTCCGGTCGAGTGACACCCAATACAACGCAGCTTCTCATCCGGAGCGAGGCGTCGTCCGGCGGCCTCCAGCAGATCGGAGGGAGTTGTGCTGTTGTGGCCGATCGTGATATCCATACCGGCCAACTCGCTGAAGTAGGACAAGTGCCACGATGACCGGGAGGGCCCCGATAGGGGATTTAAACTGTTTCATCTGTTTCTCCACAAATAAGAATTGCGGCCCACACGAAACGGCTGGCACTGATGTGAGACTTGCCTTGGTTTGGATCCTCGTGAGCGACAGCCGAGGT
>Ga0210399_10003589_pt1 | contig 12071 bp, 8 predicted proteins | sample IncBWC14MmetaG_FD_150865 | JGI IMG/M metagenome (GOLD analysis project Ga0210399, IMG submission 150865) | Forest soil microbial communities from Barre Woods Harvard Forest LTER site, Petersham, Massachusetts, United States - Inc-BW-C-14-M | ecosystem: Environmental > Terrestrial > Soil >... | reverse complement strand
ATCGGTGCGGGTTACGACCTTCGACGATGCGGCATACGTCCGCTCACCCAGCGGTCCGTTCGGTTCATTTGGCATCGGGTACCCGTTGAGCACAGCCATGATCCTCGGATCAACGTTGCTGACGAACAGTGTATCGCCCGGATCTGTGGCGGTTTTTGGATAAGCCGTGGTATCGATCCCCTGCCGCTCATCCGCCGTCGGCACCGGAATCACCTGCGTCGTCCCCAGCACCTGCCGGAATCCTTGATATTCGCCGAAGTAGAACGTGCGATTGCGCCCGTCGTAGACTCCCGGCAACACAACCGGGCCACCATTCGTAAATCCAAACTCATTTCTTACAAATGGAGGAATGCGCCTCTTGCCCGTCGGATCCTTATAGTCAAAGTAATTGCGAGCATCCAGCGATGCGTTTCGCAGGAACTCGAACACGCTCCCATGAATCTGATTAACACCAGACTTGGTCACCACATTCGTATAGCTCGCGGCGCCGTGACCAACCTCAGCCTGCATGACGCCGGAATCGGCCTGTACTTCCTGAATCGCATCGACATTGAAATTCGAGAACGTCGCGCCGCCCATCTCCGGATCAGTCGTATCGAATCCGTCCGTGGAGAAAACGGTGGCGCTGCCGCGCTGCCCGTTCACCGCAAACTGCTGGGTGAAGTTAGCGGCGCCGTTGGTGTCGGTCATCGTTCCGGCAGCGAGCAACAATAACTTGCTGAAATCCCTCGCATTGAGAGGCAGGTTCGAAACCTCCGAACTGGAAAGGTGTTCGCCGCCGCTGGCCTGCGCCGCACCCTGTCCGCTCGCAGCCGCTTCGGCCATCACCTGCACCTGACCGGATGACGTAAGCTGCAGCGATGCTGTGGCGGCGTTCGCCTTCTCAAGGAGCAGAGGTGATTCCGCTTTCCATTGCTTATCCGCGGTGCTGACGGAGAGTTCGTAACGATCAGGCGGGAGATCGGGGAAGGCGAACTTTCCGTCCGCTCTCGTGGTCGTCGTGTAGTCATGCCCGGCAGCGGCGGAATGAAGACTGATGACCGCGCCACTCATGGCCTTGCCGGCACCGTCTCTGAGATGCCCACTCCATGCAGTGCTCGGCAGAGCAATCGCACCCGGAATACACATTAAGAAGATGAGTGAATACAGAATATGAGAACGACTTCGCATGATTTTTATACGCAGGAAGATGAAATTATATAGGCGTGCCGCTACTTCCTCTTCTGAAACCGTATCAGGAAATAATCTGATCGATTGTGCACGGTCACAAACTCTCACGTTTCATCGCGCATCGAATCCTAATTTGGCAGGCGACGATACGGAGGACACTCTCGACTCTCCAACTCGAGTTGCAAATCTTCATTGGTACCGTGGAGTACTGACTTCTGGTCAGCCACAACTCACTTTAGAATGGCTTGCGGGCGGGCCTGGTAGTCGGCGCTGATAGGATCAGCAAGGCCCCCTTCAATATTGGGCTTTCTGCTTTCTCCGCCCGCGAAGCTCGTATCGCTGTCTTATGAAAGCCTTTTCGGAGTACATGCCATTTCCAAAGAGCTCATTTGAGTTCTTTGGGTGCATCTTGAACAATGAATGTGCCCTCAGGGCTGTGAAATGCCAGCAGGTACGTAACCCCGTTTGCGACGAACGTCTCCACGCCTATCTCACGTTGTTTCCCCGCAATCACCTTCGCAGGGACGGTTATCGTCTTGTTGTCTGCGGTTTTGATCGTCAACTGCACCTGCGGGCCCGTCATGTCGGTCCATGTCACGGTGCAATGTCCTTCTGGAAGTTGAACATCTCCAACCCGAACATCCGAAGGCAGCAAGAACACCTGCGAGCTCTTCGCTGCAAGCAGCGGGATGGAAAATAATGCCAACAAAAGCCCAATTCCTAGGACGCGTTTCATAAAAGTCTCCTTCTTAACTATCGCCCGAAAGGTCCCTGAGAACCTCAGGCTCTGATAAGTGGGAGAGCCAAATCCATCTTTTTCGCGTCTCTCGCCTTACGCGCTCGGACGGAGTTTGTCTCTCCCGCTTCCAGGTGCAGCTTAGGCGGTCTTCGATGCACTGCAAAAGCTCCATCGTGCATCAACCTCTGCAGACCGAGGTAACTTGAGGGCTTGCCGGGAGATACGGCGCAAAAGATAGACCGCCGGAGGGGAGTATGATACGTGCGCGCTTGCTAAGCAGGGTCTACCAGGTCGCGACCGCAATGACCGTTGGAGGGCCGGGATGGCCTTCGATCACGTGCGTTTCGATCACGGCTTCCAGATTCATCTGGTCCCAGTTCTTCGGGGCCTTTTCGAGCATCGCATCCAAGTACTCGGGATTCGACAAGACCTCGCCCGCTGCTTCGGTCCCTGCTCCCAGGATGCCTGCCAAGACCATGACCGGTTGCCCGGTGACTCTGTCGTGGATCCTGGCGATGATCGCATAATCTTCTGCAAGCTTGGTGTGGGGAACCTCCCATCGGAGGGACCACGATCTGTTTGGGGCACTCTTGCGATCAACGATCCTGCGAGCCCCTTTGTCGTCATACTCGAATCCGAACGGCAGATCCTGTGTGACACGCATCGTCCATATGTTGTCATACGCTCCGATCAGAACGAAGGGGCCTTCCCGTAATTGCGTGAACTCAGTGCTCGACGCGGCGACGATCCTGAATGCCCCATGTCGCGGTACGAGTGGACCGATCGAGCGCGCAAGAGTGATTACATCCGAAACATCCAAGCCACCATACAGCCGCGTTCCCGGCGCCAGGAGTCGCTCATTGTCAGGCGAGTCCCGGGGCTCACCGAGGCAATAGGTGATCCTGCCGGAAGTGCCAGTGATGGGCGCCCAAAAGCGTTCCAGACTCGACACCTGATTGGGAAGCTTGACATGGCCAATGCCAAAGCCGATTAAAGCAGCGCAAAACGAAGCGATGCTCATGAAGACCCAATGGCGAACACCAGGACTGAAAGGCCGTCGCTCGACATCCCCCTGCCCGACCCCTGACCCGGCACCATCTCCAATCTTCTGACTGGAAACTGACTCTGCGGCTGCAGCTGGAGGGGTCGACGGCCTCCGGAAAGTCGGAACATAGGAGCCGACCGGCATTTCGATCAACAGCTCCCCCGCGTGATCCGAGTTGTAGTAGTACTGAATGAGCCTTTTCCGAACCTCAGCCGCCGTAATGCGAACCACCGGATCAAGATTCACATCGTAGCTAGGTTCGCGCCCAAACGCTTCAACACCAATTGTCCGTTCCTTCAACTCACTGGCGTTTCCATCCAGCGCTTGCTCAACTGTGTAGGCAAGCAACACCGGATACCGCTTGCTGTTCGTAAACAATGGGTGCGCCAGAAGACGCCTCAGTTGTTCCCGAACCAATATGACACTTGGCGGGGGCTCAGTCCCGTTCAGTTCTTTCTCGGATTGTGGCGACAACTGCATTCGCAACTCGGACGGCAATCATCAACAGGAGCTTGTGTTTGTCTTGGACGGTTTCAATAACCAAGAATTATACAAGCAGGGTCTGTTCCTCCTGTGCTCCGCGCTTTTGTATTTCCAGGCAGCTCGCAACATCTTCCGGCGCACGTGGTAGCATCTTCTTTAGTAGTCCTCTCCACGCGGCGGCCATGTCTCGACCCTTGCCTATCGCGCTCTGCGTAAGCATCCTCGCCGCGATCTTGTGTGTCCCTTTCACTTCCGCTGCCGAGCCTCCCTGGCTCGAAATTCACTCGACCCATTTCACCGTAATCACCGACGCCGGCGAGAAGAAAGGCCGTGAGGTCGCCCTCCGCTTCGAGCAGATGCGCGCTGTCTTCGCCAATCTCCTGAGCAAAGATCGCCTCCACGACTCGCGTCCTCTTACCATTCTCGCCTTTAAGAACGATGAGTCATACTACCGACTCGCTCCCTTGCACCAGGGACAACCCATCGACAGCCCTGGATTCCTGCTGTCAGGTGAAGATCAGGATTTCATCGCCCTGAACGTATTTGAGGAAGAACCCTGGCGCGCCGTAGCGCACAATTTCGCTATCCGCCTGCTGAACTTCAACTATCCCCCTGCGCAAGGATGGTTCGACGAAGGTCTCGCCGAATATTTCAGCTCGATCCGGGTGGATAACAAAGAAGTCGAGATCGGCGGTGACCCCGAACTGCAGTCCTCGCTCAAGGAAGATCTCATTGGGAACCAGCGCGACGCTCATCCTGCTAAGTCGCTGACCGAATTGCTCGCCGCGCAGGTCTGGCTCTCCCTTCCCGACTTGTTCACCGTGAAACACGATCCCGCTCGCAACGAAGGCACGCGCCACACGCTCTACTACGCCGAATCCTGGATAGTGATGCATTACCTCATCCACGAGCACAAGCTGCCCGAAACAGGCGCTTATTTTGGCCTGGTCCTCAACCAGCACTTGCCGGTGGAAGACGCCATCCAGCAGGCTTACGGCATGAGCTCCGCGCAAGTTGAAAAAGCGGTGAAAGACTACTTCCACGCACAGAGCGGACTCCAAGCCGCGGTTGACGACGCCCGTAAGACGAGCATCGATCCTGAACAGTCATCCCCAGTTGCCAGGTCCGGCCAGACCGACCGCTTCCCTGTTCCCGTTGGTCCGGAGGATTCGGCGATCACTTCCAAACCGTTTCCCGAACCAGATGCGCGAGCGCTCTACGCCGCGGTCCAAATCCGCATTCCCGAGCGCCGCGAGTTTGGTCTGAAAACGCTGCAAGACCTCGCTACAACGCAGACGGAAGCCGACAGGAAAGCAGAATCTAAGCCGACCAAGAAAACTGGAGAAGATGCTGACCAGTTGCCCAGCTACGCGATCGGGAATCCCATGGCCCATCGTTTCCTTGCCTGGGACCATATCCAACACAACGAATTTGACGAGGCCTTCAACGAAATCGGCGATGCCGGTTCCCTCAACCCGCGTGACATGTGGCTGCGATATTACCTTTCTGTTGGGAAATATCGCATGGCGCAGGTGAAACACGCCGACATGATGGGACTGGCCAACATGATGCTCGATCTGAAGGCTGTTCTGGAATGGAGTCCGGAAATGGCGGACGCTTACGATCTTCTGGCGTTGGCGCGCAACTCCGGCGGAAGTACCACTGCCGCCATGCAGGCGGAGCGCGCGGCCATGAGTCTCAGCCCGCGGGATGAGCAGTATGTTTTCCATCTCGCCGAGATTTACATTTCCAGCAAAAAATGGGAAGCGGCCGGTTCCCTGCTCGACCGCCTGAAATCCAGCGCCAACCCGCAAATCGCAGCGCAAGCGCGAGAACTGTTAAGCCAGGTGGGGAACCAACGCAAGTACGGTATCACTGCCAGTTCAACCGGGCCGAACCAACCGAAGTACGAGGCCCAGAAGTCGCCCTTTGATGTGCTCGAAGAAGAGGCCGCCAAGCGCGAGGCTGCCGAAAATGCGCCGCAGTCAGGAAGTCCCGGCGATCGACGCACGACAAAATTTGTGAGAGGCCGCCTGGTTTCCGTCGACTGCTCGAATGCCCCGATCGCGATTCTGACGGTCCACTCCGAGCAAGGTACGCTGAAGCTCCGCACCACGGACTACAAATCGCTGCTTCTCATCGGCGCCGAAGATTTTTCCTGCGAATGGCGTGACCGCGCGATCACCGCTAATTTCAAATCCAGCGGAAGCGGCGGAGATCTGGTCTCGCTGGAAATGCGCTGAAAGCACGCTGTCATCCTGAGCGGAGAACGAGATCGCGAAGCGAACTCGTTCGTAGTCGAAGCAGCCTACCCATGGGAAATCTAGCGGGCGGTTTGTCCTGCTGCCTATTTTTCGCTTCGCAGTTCAAATTCGCCGCGCCAAGGTTGTATTCGCAATTCCAGTGAAAGCCGTTTCGGTCGTGTTGACCATAACCCTACACCTGGAAATAGAAGATCTCTCCTTCCACTCGCGAGGCCTCCACGAACGCATGATCGTTTTCTCGCAGGGTCGGGCGCAGTTCCACAGGAACCATCTGGATCACAGTCGGGACGTCGAGCACGGCCGGTTCCTGCGTCGAAGTGGTTGCGAACACCAGCGCTCGCGACGTCTTCTTGCTCAGATACTGCGTGACCATGAGAGAGTCCTTCTCCGACCATGCCACGGCTGCAACGCCCACATATTCGCAAAGCTTGCGCGATCTCCCATTCGCAATTTCAACTAACCAGAGCGAATGAAAGATGCCGGAGAACTCGCTACCAGGTTCTCGCAGATCCACATCGCGCACCTCGAAGCGCCCGTCCGGCGATGCCAGATGGCCAGCCTTCGGAAACAGGGAGAATGGTAATGCGAACATCAGACTACAAAGCGCCCCGGCAACAAGAAACGAGACGAGCGCAATATGGACGGGTCGCATACTGGAATCCCCCGCCCTCTATTCCAATTTGAAATCATTCCCAAAGTGGTGATCCACATCACACTCAGCATTACTTTGGTTTCTCTCGAGGAAGCGCAATTAGCCGTCGCAATGCGGCAGGTCCTATCCCTTTGACGCCCTCAGGCGGGCGGGTCTGGAACTTGTAGTGGTGCTCGCACTTTTTCGAGAACTGACATTTGTCAGGCCTATCAAACGGTGTGAGACAATTCTCTCCTACATGGTTTCCACCGAATCACCCGCTCCGTCGTTGTCTCAAGCGACAGATTTGCATGTCAGACGGAGGCGCGGGCCAGAGTTGTTCTGTCTGTCGTTTCTCGCTCTCTTTCTCGAATTGATGGTGATTCGCTGGGAGCCGGCGGTCGTAAGACTGATCGCCTATTACGCCAATCTGATGTTGATCAGTTCCTTCCTCGGTCTGGGCGTGGGAGCGATCGTTGGCAGGACAAGAAAGTCGCTTTTTGAATGGCTGCCGGCTTTGCTGCTGATCAATGTTGCATGGCTGTTGATTGCGCATTTCATCACGCTGCCGACTACCGCCTCGGAGAGCCGATTCTACACACCTACTCCTCAAGTCGTGCGTTATGTAAGCCTGGTGGGTATTTTCGTCAGCAACGCAATCGTGTTCGTACCACTGGGTCAGCGGATCGGATCGCTATTTGAAGCTCTGCCGCCGTTATCGGCTTACTCTTGGGACTTGGGCGGCAGCCTTGCAGGGACGCTGTGTTTCGGACTTTTCTCGCTCAGGTACTTTTCGCCCACGCTGGGAATGGGTTTCGTGGCTCTCGCGATTATCCTGCTTCTTCCGCGAGGGCAGTGGCTGCGCACCGTCCCGATACTGGCTCTGTCGATGGCCGGGGTATATTTTTCGGTGGCTTCGAGTGCAATCTGGTCACCGTACTATTGCATCATCGTGACCGAAAAGGGAGGGAAGGCTCCGGTGCGAGAGCCGCATCCCGGGCTGCGCACTATGCAGGATCCTCCAGTCTACGATGTGAGAGTAAATCACTACTTTCTTCAGAGCGACGGCACCTCCGATCCGAACCGCTACTCTCCCCAGAAAAAAACCGAGATTCTCGACGGGCGAATGCAATACGACCTGCCGTATGCGCTGGCTTCGGCCCACCGCCGGGTACTCATGTTAGGAGCGGGAGGGGGCACGGATACAGAGATTGCGGTGCTGAACGGAGCCGAGCAGGTCGACGCGGTGGAAATCGACCCGATGTTAGTGAAGCTGTCTGGCCGATTCAATGCTTCGGGAATCTATAGCAATCCGAAGGTCCATGTGCACGTCGAAGATGCCCGGGCTTTTCTGCGACGGTCCAGCGGCGGGTACGACATGGTGGTCTTCGGCTTTCTGGACTCACAAACGCTGTTTAGCTCGATGACCAATATCCGCTTAGACGGTTATATCTACACCGTGCAGAGCATGCAGTCGGCTTTCCGGTTGCTGAACGACAACGGAGTATTGTCCCTTTCCTTCATGGCCGGGCACGAGTGGCTTGCCCGCAAGTTAGTGCGGATGGTTGAACTGGCGACGGGCCAGATGCCTGCTGTTTATGAAAGTCAGGGACAGGTAGTGATTTGCGCCTTCCGCGGTCAGCACCCGAACCCACCGCCGCAGTATGGACGGTTCGTGCGTACAGTTTTTCCCGCAGGCGATGAAGTGTCCGAGGCCGTCGCTCCTACGGATGACTGGCCCTTTCTTTACCTTTCTCGCAAAACCATTCCAGCTGACTACCTGATCGTGATTGGAATTCTGCTGGCGATCACGATTCCGGCGGTGTTCATGCTGCGTGGCCGAGGGTTCGGCATCAACGACGGTCACTTTCTGTTTCTGGGGCTGGGCTTCCTGCTGCTGGAAACAAAGAGCATTTCGGACTGCTCTCTTTACTTTGGCACCACCTGGTTTGTAACCCTGGTGGTTGTCACGGGTGTGCTTCTGATGGTGTTGGCTGCAAACATGGTGGCGATGCGTATGAGCCGTTTCCGGATGTGGCTGTACGCGCCACTGATCGCAACTCTACTGCTGCTCTACTTGTTTAAGCGGGACTCTATTCTGGCGTTAAGTTTCGACGAGCGATTACTGTGGTCTCTTCTCGTGGTGCCCCTGCCGATCTTTTTTGCCGGCCTGATCTTCTCCACGACCTTCCGCCAAGGGTCGATCCCATCCTCTTTCTTCGGCGCAAACCTGATTGGAGCCATGATCGGCGGATTCTGTGAGTACCTCAGCATGATCATGGGCAACCAAAACCTGATGTTCCTTGTTATTGGAGCGTACCTGGTCAGTCTCGGTCTCCAAATGCGGCTGGTCAAGGCAGGTAGGGCCTGACGCCCTCATAGTCAGCGCATGGCGGGCCCATCCTTGCTTTTTCAAAGGGCGGTACCCCAAATTCTAATTCCCAAAAACCGGCGGTGGGGAGTGGCCCATTCAAGCCCGATTTTGGCTTGAGTGGGCCACCGACCAAGGGTGACAAAGATTGCTGATGCTCCCATGCGGCATGGGCTTATTTCAGCAATAAAAAAACCCTCCCGCTGGGTTCCGGGAGGGCTTCCAATTGGTTCGCAGGTTATGCGCGAACTACGTTTGCCGCTTGAAAGCCCTTGGGGCCCTTGAGCAGGTCAAACTCCACGGTCTCACCCTCGTTCAGGGTGCGATAGCCGTTCTCCTGGATGGCGGAGAAATGTACGAACACGTCCTCACCTGTAGAGCGCTGGATGAATCCATATCCCTTCGCCCCATTGAACCACTTCACTGTTCCTTTCTCTCTCACGGAAAAGACTCCTTTCACTAATCGCGAAGAATGATTCTCCGTTTCTCGGATCGCGCTTCAATCGACTGAAGCCCCCCTCAGAGAAGCCGGTAGAATTTTCGGTTGCGTCTACGACGTGCAGAGGGAATTACTTCCAAAAAGGGAAAGACTCCTCAGCCCCGAGCAGTGAGTTGCTGCTGCGGGAACCCGGGGAGTCCGACAATTTGGCGCGTTTCCACCACACCTAACAAACGTCAACCAACTCACTGGTCTCACCACCGGACCATTTCCCGGTGTCGAGCAAAAGATAATAAGCAGTATTGAAACGTTTCGCAAGAAAAATTAGGAAAGAATCGCAAGCATGACCGTTGGTCATTTCTCATAACTTTAACGCAGATTAAGAAATAGCTCGGTAATCGCCCCAAGAACTTCCGTTCCGCCCTCGTGGCAGAATTCCTTGTTCATTCTGGTACGATTTGCTTTTCCCGTGGCCCAGCCTCCCAATCCGAGGGTGTCCTCCCGCGCCGAACGTGCGCCGGTCAAACTTGCGGTGCGCGCCCAACCCAGTTCCGGCGCGATGGTGATTTCGACCATCAAGTACCTCATGCGAACCGACGTCCACACATTCGCTTTCTCGGTCGCGGCCAACTCGATCCTTTCGTTCTTCCCGTTCGTCATGCTGATGATGACCCTCATCCGCCGCGTCTTTCATTCGCGCGTCATGTACGACGTCGTCGTGCAGCTGCTTCGCGACTATCTGCCGGCCGGGCAGGATTTCGTGATCCGCAATCTCAACTCGATGGTCAATTCGCGGCAACGGGTGCAGGCCGTGTCGCTGGTGATTCTGCTGGTTACGTCCTCGGGAGTCTTTCTGCCGCTCGAGGTTGCGCTGAACCGCATCTGGCGATTCGAGAACAATCGATCGTACCTGGGGAATCAGGTGGTATCGTTCGGCCTGGCGTTCGCGTGCGGCGCTCTGGCGCTGCTCTCGATCGCAATGACAGCGGTGCCGGTCGCGTCCCTGGAATTCATTCTGCATGGGTACGGAGCCGGGTTCGTGCGAGTGGTGGGATTTTTGGTGATGAAGGTATTCGCGATTGCGGCGAGCATCGCTATTTTCTTCCTGATCTACTGGGTGCTCCCGAATGGAAAAGTCCCGCCTCGCACCGTGCTGCCGGTGGCGATCATCATGGGACTGCTGTCGGAGGCGCTGAAATACGCATACATCCTCGCGCTGCCCTGGCTCAATTTTCAGGAAGTCTACGGACCGTTCGCGTTGTCGGTGACGATGATGTTCTGGGCGTTCCTCTCCGGCCTGCTGCTGCTGGCGGGAGCACACCTCTCGGCAGAGGAGCATCTTCACAACGCGTTGTAAGCTCTCCGGCGATTCGGTAATTGTTCCCAAACACAAAGGCCGCCCGCGATTGCGGACGGCTCTTCCATGCCTGGCAAAAATCGCAGGAGTGAAATGGAGGCGAGTTCACTTCTGCATTCTGAGTTCTTACTTCTGCGCTTCGGGCTTCTTCTGCTCGCCGATCGAGAGCAATTCCACTTCGAAGATCAGTGTGGCTCCGGGGCCGATGTCTCCGCCTGCTCCGCGATCGCCGTACGCGAGATCGGCGGGGATGAAGAGCTGCCACTTCGAGCCGACGGGCATCAACTGCAGCGCTTCGGTCCAGCCCTTGATCACGCCGCCGACGGGGAAGGTTGCGGGCTGTCCGCGCTTGTAGGAGCTGTCGAATTCTTTGCCGTCGATCAGGGTGCCGCGATAATTGACGGTGACCGTGTCGTTCGCTGACGGCTTCGGGCCGTTGCCGTCGGTCAGAACTTTGTATTGCAGGCCGTCGGGCAGAACTTTGACACCGTCTTTCGACTTGTTGGCGGCGAGGAACGCGTCGCCTTCCTTGCGGGCGGACGATCCGGCTTCGTGGGCCTTGGCTTCCTGAGTGGCCTGGAATTGGGTACGTAGTTGCTGGAGCGCGGTCTTCATTTCATCCTCGGTCATGGCGGTCTTGCCGCCGGCAAGGGCTTCGCGCATTCCGCGGACGGCGAGGGCGGAATCGATCGCATCGGCGACGCCTTGCTTTTTCAGGCCGAGTCCGATGCTCATGCCGAGCGCGTAGCTGTTCTTCTGTTTCTGCGTGGTCAGCGGAGCCGCGGCGGTTGCGGGTTTGGCCGCGGTGGCGGGCGCCTTCTTGGCGGCCGGAGCCTTGGGTGTCGACTGCGTGGAAGCGGGTTTGGATGGTGGAGCGGAGGCCGGAGCATTCTGCGCGGGAGCTTGTCCGAGCAGCGTGGCCGCCAACAATGGAATCGCCAGAGTGGTGAGCGGTTTATGCATAGAAGTGTATTGTCCCATCAGGATGAGAGAACGGCAAACGGCACGGTCAATGTGGACCAAATATTACAAATCAAAATCTGCAAAATCTTGGATTCGTGGAACTTAGGGGATTTCGAGCTCGTTTATTGTGCGCAAAATCTTCTAATATAAGGACTTGCTTGCAAAATATTCTGGAATAAGGAGTTAGCGAACGTTTCTGGCGTGCGAGACAGAAAGCATTTTTTGCAGCGAAAACTCGCAAAATATTGAATTCAGGCAGTTTCGGGACTCTGATCGCACATGGTGCCTGCAAAATATTGTCAAAGAAGGACTTACACGCAAGATATTCCGGAATAAGGAGTTAGCAGGCTCGAATTGCTGAGCTGTGACTGGCTGACTCGTGTCCGGTCACTTGCGGTGCGAATGGGCACGATTCCATTGTGAACCTTCTGCAGGCTCAGTCAAGGTTGTTCGTCACAAGGAATCAAGTTTTGGCTGTGGAAAAAGAAGGTGGGGGTTGCTGAGGGTTCCGACCGGCAGTGGGAATCCTCCGCCGGGTTTCCAAGAGGAACGCCGCCCGAACTACCCCACTCAAGCCAAAACCGGGCCTTGAATGGCCACGCGCCCGCG
>Ga0210399_10003588_pt1 | contig 12072 bp, 11 predicted proteins | sample IncBWC14MmetaG_FD_150865 | JGI IMG/M metagenome (GOLD analysis project Ga0210399, IMG submission 150865) | Forest soil microbial communities from Barre Woods Harvard Forest LTER site, Petersham, Massachusetts, United States - Inc-BW-C-14-M | ecosystem: Environmental > Terrestrial > Soil >... | reverse complement strand
CAAAGCACTCCGGTGTGGTGCGCTCAGCGCGCCGTGGCGCGCTCCAGGGCAGCGCGCGCCAGCAGCCGTGTGGAGTCGAGCGTCGGCAGCGGTGAGTTGCCGTCGTTCATGATGAGCGGAATCTCGGTGCAGCCGAGCACCACCGCGTCGCAACCATCGCCCTTCATGCGGCTCATCACCCGCTGAAAGAAGCTGACCGCTTCGGGCTTGAACACCGCGGCGATGAGCTCCTCGAAGATGATGCGATTGATCTCCGAGCGCTCGACGGGAGTCGGCCGCAGGTACTCGAGTCCGCGGGCGGCGAGCTTGTCCGGGTACACCTCGCTGTCGACGAGGTATCGCGTGCCGGTGAGACCGAGGCGATGAAAGCCACGATCGGCGGCATGGGCGGCAACGACATCCGCGATGTGCAGCCACGGAAGGGGGGAGCGTCGCAGTACCCAGGGCATTGCCTGATGAATCGTGTTGTCGGGGCAGACGAGGAAATCTGCGCCGGCCCGCGCCAGCTTGTGTGCCGCCGCCAACATCAGCTCGGCCACCCCAGGCCAGTCGCCACTCTCGATACAGCGCATATAAGCGGCGAACGAGTGCGTATGCATCGAGACTTCGGGATGCGCGAGCGGCCCGAGCCACTGCGAGCCCTCGAGACACACCGTTCGATAGCAGAGCGCCGCGCCCTCGGCCGAGCAGGCGACGATGCCGATGTGCTGCGTCATGCGTCAGGAACTGAGCACCAGCGACTCGGGTCGCGGGCTGCCGGGCTCGACCGGGAAGGTCACCGCGATCCGCGTGCCGGTGCTCAAGGAGGTGATGCGGATGTCCCCGTTGAAGTGCAGCACGCGTTCGCGCATGCCGGCGAGACCGACACCCGACCCCTGCGTCTGGATCTCGCGCAGTTTGTCGGCGGGGATGCCGCTGCCCTGGTCCTCGACCTCCAGCAGCAGCCGGCCTGCGCCACGGGCGATGCGCAACGCCGCGGTCCTGCTGCCCGAGTGGCGGTGAATGTTGGTGAGGCTCTCCTGCACGATGTGGAACAGCGCGGCCTCGAGCTCCCGCGGCAGCCGGCCGAGCGCCTCATCGAGCTCGAGCGTGATGGCGATGCCGCTGCGCTTCGTGAGACCGGCGACATACCAGCGCAGCGCACCCGTGAGCCCCGCATCGTCCAGTAGCGGCGGGTGCAGCAGGTAGGAGGCGGTGCGGATTTCCTGGGTGAGCTGCTGCACGAGCTGCAGGCTGCCGTTGATCTCCTCGGAGAGCTCGGAGGAGAGCGCCGCCGCACGGCGGTCGAGGCTGGCGAGCTCCATGCCGAGCGCGGCGAGCAGCTGGCCTGCGCTGTCGTGCAGATCGCGGGCGATGCGCCGGCGGTCCTCATCCTGCATCTGCATCATGCGCATCGACAGCACACGCAGGCTCTGGTAGGCCTTCTCCAGCTCCTCGGTGCGTTCGCGCACGCGCGTCTCGAGGTGATCGCGCGCCTCCTGAAGAGCGGCGCGCGCGTGCATCTCGGCCGACACCTCACGGAAATAGCACACCACACCGTACCCACCCTCGGGCAGCGGTATCCGCTCGACCCGCCAGTCGTAGTACTCGGTCGCGGACTGCTCGCGCCGCGGGCGAGCCTGCTCGGTGGCCTGGTGCGACTCGCCGGTGGTGAGGGTGTGGCGAAAGATTCGCACCACCTCTTCAGCGTATTGTGGCTCGCGGATCTCGCGCAGCAGCTCGCAATAGTCGCGGCCGACGAGCTCGCGGGTTGCGCCGAAGGCAGGGCGCGCGACCGGGTTGACCTGGCGGATGCGCAGGTCGCCGTCCAGCAGGAACACGCCGATGGGGGCCTGATCGACCAGGATCTCGAACTGCACCGAGCGCTGACGCAGCATCTCCTCGACCTGCTTGCGCTCGGTGATCTCCTTGACGATGAGGGCGACACGCGATTGCGAACCGTCCTCCACGCGAAAGGCATACAGCTCCAGCACCCGCCCGTGGGTGAGTTGGCCACGCTCGAATTTCCGCGACTCACCGGTGGCGAGAATGCATTCGTAGGTGAGGAAGGACTCCTCGGGCTCGTCGGGGAACGCCTCGCGCAGGGTGCGGCCGCGCACATCCCCGACTCCGGTGTGGGCGGCGAAGCCTGGATTCGCCTGCAGGAAGCGGAAATCCACCGGCTCGCCGGCAGCGGCCGGCACCCGCTCGAGAAGACAGAAGCCTTCGTCGATCGACTCGAACAACGTGCGGAATCTCTGCTCCGACTCTCGCAGCGCGGTCTCCGCGCGCCAGCGCTCGATCGCGAGACTCCCCAGATGTGCGCCGAACTGACCAAGCTCACGCTCCCAGGGGTTGGGCTCACGCGCCTCCCCGAGACATACGAGGAAGGCGGCTGTGACGGCACCGTCTGCGCTGCGCACCGGCGTCGCATGGAGCGCGTGCACGCCATGCGCTGTGCACAGCTCGCGCCAGGCAGGAGTCGAGCGTGCGTCACTGGCGATGTCGGCCACGGAGACCGCCTCGCCGAATGGCAGCTCGTGTAATTCAGCCGTCAGCTCCGTCGGCAACCGCGACGACACGATGCGCTCGATGCGGGCCCGGGCGGCATCCATCAACGTCACGGCGGCGTACACGCCCGGTTGGAGCACAGTGACCGATTCGGTGATGGCGCGCAGGCAGTCCTCGAGCGGACGGCCACGCGCAATCAGCTCGAGCAGGTGGTTCTGCTCGAGCAGCAGGTTCTCTGCACGCCTGCGCCCGGCTTCGAGCGACCCGCGGACTTCGGCCGGTGGGTCGGGCGTCCCGATGAGGGGCCCGCCGTTGCGGCCGGCGGCCGGTGGAGCGGCATCAGGAGGCGCGATCCCGGTGGTGACTGCGGAGCGCCCCGGGGGCGCTACGATCGACTCGATCGTCGACAGCAGGGTGCTGCCAATGTCGGATTTGGACACAAAGCCGCGGGCCCCGGCCTTGAGTGCGCTCGGCAGCATCTCCGCGGGATCGTGCTGACTGACGATCACGATCTCCGAGGTGGGTGATTCGCGCCGGATGGCTGGCGCGGCGTCCAGGCCACTCAGCCGCGGCATGCTGACATCGAGCAACACGACGTCCGGCCGCAGTTGCGCCGCCTTCTCGATCGCTTCCACGCCGTCCGCGGCCTCGCCACAGACCTCCCAGGCGGGACGTGCAGCCAGCAGCGTGCGCAGTCCCTGGCGCACCAGCTCGTGATCGTCAGCAATGAGGATGCGCACGCAAGCCATCGTATGCTTACGCTCTCCGGGCCTCAGCTTCGCGATGGCGACAGTATATACGGCGTTCCAGCGTCGCCGTCGCGCCCGCTCTGCCGGCACGCCTTTGTGGTAAGCAAAGTTAACTTCACGCAGATTTCCTGCCGGCAAGGAGAAAGCCTGTACTATCAATAGGTAACAGGTATCCGCAGCTCATATGCACCGCGGCATGATCGCGGCCGGCCTAACGAACCATGACCAAACCGCCGACCACACACACCACGCGTACACGCTGGACGTCCCGTCGTGACGCCAAGCAGCGCCGGCTCGAGCAGGTCGCGCGCTATGTGGAGCGCAAGCTCGTGCGCCCCGATTCGATCGTCGCGGTGCTCGAGGCGCTACTGCGCCCCGGCGACCGCGTGGTGCTCGAGGGCGATAACCAAAAGCAGGCAGACTTCCTGTCGCGTGCGCTCGCGCAGGTCGACCCCACCCGCGTGCACGACCTTCACCTGCTGATTCCGAGCATCACCCGGCCGGAGCACCTGACGCTGTTCGAGCGCGGCATCGCCCGGCGCGTGGACTTCTCCTTCTCCGGCCCACAGAGCGTGCGCGTCGCGCAGTTGCTCGAGGAGGGGAAGCTCGAGATCGGCTCGATCCACACCTACATCGAGCTCTACGCACGCATGCTCGTCGATCTGACGCCGCAAGTGGCGCTGGTGTGCGCCGGGCAAGCGGACCTCGCCGGCAACCTCTATACCGGAGCCAACACTGAAGATACCCCGACTATCGTCGAGGCGGCGGCGTTCGGTCAGGGTGTGGTGCTGGCGCAGGTGAACGAAGTGGTCGAGGAGCTGCCGCGGGTCGACATTCCGGGCTCCTGGGTCGACCTCATCGTCACTGCCGATCGCCCCTTCGCGCTCCAAGCGCTCTTTACGCGTGACCCCGCACGCATCAGCGAGCGGCAGGTGCTGATGGCGATGCTCGTCATCCGCGGCATCTACGAGCGCCACGGCGTCACCTCGCTCAATCACGGCATCGGCTTCGCCACCGCTGCGATTGAGCTGCTGCTGCCAACCTACGCGGAGTCTTGCGGGCTGAAGGGACGCATCTGCCGGAACTGGGTGCTGAATCCTCATCCCACGCTCATTCCCGCCATCGAGAGCGGCTGGGTCGAGAGCGTTCACTGCTTCGGGAGCGAGGCGGGCATGGAGCACTATGTGCGCGCGCGACCGGATGTATTTTTCGTCGGCGCCGATGGCAGCCTGCGGTCCAACCGCACACTCGCCCAGCTCGCGGGCCAGTACGGAGTGGATCTTTTCATCGGCTCGACCCTGCAGATCGACGCGGAAGCCAACTCCTCCACGGTGACCCTCGGCCGCCTCGCAGGATTCGGAGGAGCGCCGAACATGGGCCACGATCCGAGGGGACGGCGCCACACGAGTCCTGCGTGGCTCAGCCTCATCACTGCCGATGCGCCAGTGGTGCGCGGTCGGAAGCTCGTGGTGCAGATGGTCGAGACTTTCCGCAACGGGGTGCCGGCGTTCGTCGAGTCGCTCGATGCGGTGGGCGTCGGCCGGCGCCTTGGCATGCCGATTGCGCCCGTGATGATCTACGGCGAGGATGTGAGCCACGTGGTGAGCGAAGAGGGCATCGCCTACCTGTACCGCGCGCAAGGCGGTGAGGAGCGACGCGCGGCGCTCGCCGCCATCGCCGGGACAACGCCCATCGGCCGTCACGCCGATCCGCAACGCACCGCGAGCCTGCGCGCGCGCGGCATCATCGCCTATCCCGAGGATCTCGGCGTGCAGCGCAACGACGCGTGCCGCACGCTCCTCGCGGCGCAGAGCATCGATGAACTCGTCGACTGGTCAGGCGGCCTGTACCAGCCGCCCGATCACCTGCGGCGCAGCTGACTGACGCAGCGGTGCGCCCCGCACTCTCAGGCCGGCTCGGCGGGTCCGGCGGCACCAGAATGCGCACGGCGCAGACGCAGGGCCTCGAGCTCCCCGACTATGCCGCGCCGAAAGGAAAGCACGCAGGCGACGAAAATCACTCCGATGATGGCGCTCACCCAGCCACCGACCACATCCGAGAGGTACTCCTGCAGCGTCATCACGATGGTCGCTCCCACGACCGGACCGAAAAACGTGCCGGTGCCGCCGAGCAGTGTCATGAGGATCACTTCGCCCGAGGTCGACTGCTGCACATCCGAGAGCGTCGCAAAGCCGAGCACCAGGGCATTCAGCGAGCCGGCAAGCCCTGTGAGCGCGGCGGAGAGCACGAAAGCGAGCAGCTTGTAACGATTGATGTCGTAGCCGAGCGATATCGCGCGCGCTTCGTTCTCGTGAATCGCCCGCAGTACGTGACCGAAGGGCGAGTGCACCACGCGGCGGATGAAAAGGAACACGGCTACGAAGAGCGCGAGCACGAGATAGTACATGACCAGGTCGGACCTGAGCGGCAGCAGCCCGAGGAGAACGCCGCGCGGCACGCCCTGGAGTCCGTTCTCACCACCGGTGAAGGGCGCCTCGAGACACACGAAGTACACCAGCTGCCCGAGGGCGAGCGTGATCATGGCGAAGTAGATACCGCGGCGCCGGATGGCGAGGCCGCCGAAGAGCGCACCGAGCACCGCCGCGACCATCATGCCGCTCAGCACCGCGCTGGCAGGTCCGGCGCCATGCGCGGTGACCAGCCACGAGGTCACGTAGGCGGCGAACCCGAAGAACGCGGCGTGGCCGAATGAGAGCATGCGGCCGTAACCGAGCAGCAGGTTATAGGCGCAGGCGAACATCGCGAAGCAAAGCAGCTTCATCAGGAACACCGGGTAGACGCCGAGCCAGGGGAGCGAGAGCGCGAGCAGCCCGAGGAGCACATAGACGATCCGCGCGGCGCGCATCGCACTATTCACGGCCGAAGAGCCCCGCCGGCCGCACGATCAGCACCAGCGCCATGATCACGAACACCACGATGTTAGAGGCTTCTGGATAGATGACCTTGGTGAAACCCTCGACCAGGCCGAGCACCAGGCCACTCACGATGGAGCCGAGGATCGACCCCATGCCGCCGATCACGACTACCGCGAAAACCACGATGACCAGCTCGGTGCCCATGTGCGAGTTGACCAGCACCACCGGCGAGGCGAGCACCCCGGCAAGCGCCGCGAGCGCCACACCACCGCCGTAGCTGGCGGCGACCAGCAGCGGTACGTTGACGCCGAAGGCCTGCAGCAGCGGGGCATTCTCAGTGGCTGCGCGCAGCGTCGCGCCGAGCCGCGTGCGCTCGATGACGAACCAGGTACTGAAGCAGACCACTACCGAGGCGAGAATCACCCAGGCGCGATACCGTGGCAGAAACATGAAATGCAGGTTGATCGCGCCGCCGAGCGACTCCGGCACCGGATACGACTGGCCAGTCGCGCCGAACACCTGGTGGAGCGAGCCCTCGACGATCAGCGCCAGTCCGAAGGTAAGCAGCAGTCCGTAGAGTGGATCGAGACCGTACAGATGGCGCAGCAGCAGCCGCTCCACCAGGACACCGAGCAGCCCGACGGCAAGTGGCGCGAGCAGCAGCGCGAGCCAGTAGTTGATGCCGAGGTACTGAAGGCCCAGGAGCGCGGCAAATGCTCCGAGCGTGTAGAAGGCGCCGTGAGCGAAGTTGACCACGCCCATGAGGCCGAAGATCACCGCCAGCCCGAGACTGAGCAGGGCGTAGAACGAGCCGTTCACCAGGCCGAGCGTCAGCTGCCCGAGTATCACCGGGACAGGCATGCCAAGGACCGTGCTCACGGCGTGGCCGGATGGGCCGGCGCGACTACTTCGGTGCGAGCGGACAGACGCCCGTGATCGGTCCGAACGCCTCTTCGCCGCTCATCTTCCTGATGAGTTTGTAGTAGTCCCAGGGATACCTCGATTCCTGCGGCGTCTTGACTTGCATCACGTACATCTCGTGGATCATCGCGCCGTCCGCGCGGATATATCCGCCCTTGGCGAACATGTCGTTGATCTTGTCCTTCTTCAACTGCGCCATGACCTTGTCGGGATCGGTAGTGCCGGCGGCCTTGACGGCTTTGAGCCAGGTGAGTACCGCCGAATAGGCGCCGGCATGATCCATGGTCGGCTGGCGATTCATCTTCGCGAAGAACCGCTTGGCGAAGGCGCGGGTCTCATCGTTCAGGTCCCAGTACCATCCGTCGGTGAGGTACAGTCCCTGCGCGGTCTTGAGCCCCAGGCTGTGGATGTCGGTGATGAAGACGAGCAGCGCCGCGGGCTTCATGGTGCGGGTGATGCCGAATTCGTTGGCTGCCTTGAGGGAGTTGCTGAAGTCCGTGCCGGCGTTCGCCAGTCCCAGCACCTGCGCCCCCGAAGCCTGAGCCTGCAGGAGGAAAGAGGAGAAATCCGCCGCCCCGAGGGGGACCCGCACCGCACCCACGTTCTTGCCGCCGTGCACTTCCACGACTTTGGATGCGGCGTTCTGCAGTTGCGTGCCGAAAGCATAGTCCGCAGTGAGGTAGAACCAGCTCTTGCCACCGGCGTTGATCATGGCGGTCGCGGTGCCGTTGGCGAGCGCGGTAGTGTCGTAGACGTAGTGCACCGAATACGCCGTGCAGTCCTCGTTGGTGAGCGAGGCGCCGCCGGCACCGATCGTGATGAACGGCACCTTCTTGGCGGCCGCGACTTTCGCCATGGCGATGTTGACCCCGGTGTTGGAGCCGCCGAGCAGCAGGTTGAGGCCCTGCTGGTCCGCCCACTCGCGAAATTTGGAGGCGCCGATGTCGGGCTTGTTCTGGTGATCGGCGGTGAGCACGGTGATCTTCTTACCGAGCACCGTGCCACCAAAGTCGGCGATCGCCATGTTGACGGCCTCGACTCCACCGGCACCCTCGACATCCGCGTACACCCCGGACATATCGTCGATGTCACCGATCACCACCTGATCGCCCGCCGCGCGCGCCACGTATGGACGCGCCGCAATCAAGCCCACGGCGCAGAGCGCAATGGTCCACCTGCTCAATCTCATTGGTGTTCTCCTGAGTAGGAATGGGTCCGGTCAAACGCCAAGAAACTCGTGCAACAGCGGCATTCTGGACTGAAGCTCGCCCGCCGCGAAGCCCGCGACGATCCGGCCGCGCTCCATGATGTAGAAGCGGTCGGCGAGCGGCGCCGCGAAACGGAAGTTCTGTTCCATCATGACGATGGTGTAGCCCCGCTCACGCAGGCGGCGGATGGTGCGCGAGAGCGCCTGCACGATCACCGGAGCGAGTCCTTCGGAGATCTCATCGAGCAGCAGCAGCCGTGCCCCGGTGCGCAGGATGCGCGCCAGCGCCAGCATCTGCTGCTCACCGCCCGAGAGGTGCGTTCCCTGGCTGTGTAGTCGCTCCGGCAGGTTGGGAAACAGGTCGTAGATCTCCTCGGTCGAAAGTCCCCCGGGCGCGAGCGGCGGCGGCAGCAGCAGGTTCTCTTCGGCGGAGAGGCTCGCATAGATGCCGCGCTCTTCGGGGCAATAGCCCACGCCGAGGCGGGCGATGCGATGCGGGGCGAGCGCGATCGCCTCCTGGCCGTTGATCATCACCGAACCCGAGCGGCTGCCTACCAGCCCGAGCAGTGCCCGCAGGGTCGTGGTCCGGCCGGCGCCATTGCGGCCGAGGAGAGTCACGACCTCACCTTGCTCGACGTGGCAGGTGACCCCGTGCAACACGTGCGATTCGCCGTAGTAGGCGTGCAGGTCAGTCACGCGCAGCGGTACCGCGCTCATGTCATCGCGCCCGCGAGCGCGGTATCGGCCGGCCCCATGTAGGCTTCCATGACGAGCGGGTCGCGCGCGACCTGCGCATACTGGCCGCTGGCGATGACCTTGCCCCGCTGCAGCACCGTGATGGTGTCGGCGATGCGGGCGACTACCTGCATGTTGTGCTCCACCATCAGCACCGTACGATCGGCCGCGGCCTGGCGGATGAGGGAGGTGAGGCGGTCGACATCCTCGTGCGCCATACCCTGCGTCGGCTCATCGAGCAGCATGAGCCGCGGCGCCATCGCGAGCGTCGTTGTGAGCTCGAGCGCGCGCTTGCGCCCATAGGGGAGCTCCACCGCACGCATGTGCGCGAAGTTCCCGAGGTCAACCTGCGTGAGCAGCTCGCGCACGCGCTCATCGAGTACCCCGAGGCTCGCCGCAGGCTTCCAGAAATGAAACGTGGTCGGGAGCGTGCGCTGAAGCGCAACGCGCACGTTCTCGAGCACAGTGAGGTGCGGGAACACGGCCGACATCTGGAAGGAGCGTACGATGCCGCGCCGCGCGACCTCGGCGGGCCTGGCGAAGGTGATGTCGATGCCGCGATAGAGGATCTGTCCGCGGTCGGGTATGAGGAACTTGGTGAGCAGGTTGAAGAAGGTGGTCTTGCCGGCGCCGTTCGGGCCAATGAGCGCGTGAATCTCGCCGCGGCGCACGCGCAGATCGACATCGCTCACCGCGACGAAGCCCTTGAACTGCTTGGTGAGGCCACGGGTCTCGAGGATGAAGTCATCGACCGAGGTCTGCGGCGCCGCCGCCATTGGGAGCTCCCCCGCGCACTGCGCTCCGGCGCGAAGTCTATCGGGAGTTCGCCGGGAAGGTCGAGCGATCTAACCGCGGTTCGCGCGCTGCACGGGCTCGAAGGTGACCCCGGAGAGTGCCTTGACGAGCTCATCGAACTCTGCCGGGCGCGCGGGCGAGCCATCGGCGGTGATGGCGAGTCGATACAGGTGCTGGTCGACGATCACGTAGGTGAGGCAGGTGTAGTGCGTGAGCTCGGAGGACCCGCCGCGCGCATCCACCACCGTCCAGGCGCTGTGGCCGCCCACGGTGGTGGGTGCACCGAGCGTCTTCGACTCGACACTCCCGTGATAGCGGCGATCGAGCAGCGCGCGATAGCTCGGATCGGCGACATCGCTCCGGGCGGGCACCGTTTCCTCCTCGCGAGAGATGTTGAGCTGGGCGGCGCCCAAGCGCATCACCGCGTCATATCCGGCCGGGTACTGGGTCACCTCGGTCACCTGAGGCTTGCTCGCAGCGCTCGGCACGTTGGTCAGGCGAACGCCAAGCTCAGGCAGGTCGATCTCGTTCGCCTGGCCAACGAGCGGCCACAACAGCAGGGCGATCAGCGGAACCACGCCGGGTTTGTGCATGTCAGGATATTAGCATTGCACGCCGGCGCTCCCGCGCGGGGCGGACGCTCATTAGACTTGTCCCGTGATGAAACGTGGAGCCAACCGCAGGGACCGTATCACTGTGCGCCGCAGAAAGCGCACTGATGGGGGGCGCAGCACGCGGCGGCCGAACCATGGCAGTCGCGCATCACGCCGGCCAGCGGTGGAGGAGAGTCCGGCGCTGCAGGCCATCTGGCACGTGGTGTGCGCGATTCCACGGGGCCAGGTGTCGACCTATGGCGCAGTCGCCCGTGCCGCGGGCCTCCCCGGGCGCGCACGGCAGGCAGGATTTGCGCTGCGGGTGGCGCCTGCGGGGCTGCGCCTTCCCTGGCATCGCGTCGTCGGAGCCGGCGGGCGCATTGTCTTCGCCAGGTCATCGCCCGAGTACGAGGAGCAGGCGCGTCGCCTGCGGGCCGAAGGCGTCCGTGTAACGCAAGGCCGGGTCGAGCCGCATGCGCTCACCGAGCTCGCATGAACCTGCGGGCACTCCCAGCGGCACTTACAGTTGCCGGCGTGCGCGCCGCCCCACACCTGGAGAGAGCAGACGCTACTGTGGATGCCCTGAGCTCAGGCTTCCTTGCCTTCGCGCTCGTGCTGCTGCAGCCCGCAACGGCCGCCGCGCAGAGCGAGTGGGTCGCAGATCCCGGCATCCAGCAGCGGCTCGCGGCCGGTGAAGTGGTCGTGGCTACGAGCGCAATTGATCCCGCCCGTCCGCGGGGCCGCATCCGGGCGGCGGTGCGCATCGAAGCGCCGCCGGAGGCCATCTGGATGATCGTGACCGATTGCCAGGAGGCGCTGTCGTTCATCCCGGGTCTGAGGCACTGCCGGCGCATCGATGGTGCGCCCGATGACAGCTGGCAGGACATCGAGCACGAGATCCGCTACTCATGGTTGCTGCCGAGCGTGCGCTACGTGTTCCGCGCACGGTACGATAGGCCGCATCGCATCGACTTCCACCGCATCAGCGGCGATCTCAAGCAGGAGGAGGGCACATGGCTGTTGACGCGGACCGCCGACGGTGCGGGCACGGTGGTGGAATATGAGGTGTATGTCGACCCCGGTTTCTGGATCCCGCAGGCACTCGTGACGCGCTCGCTGCGCAAGGACATTCCGGCGGTGCTCACCGGGCTGCGTGAGTGCGTGGAGCACGATGCAGGGCATTTCGGCCCGCGTTGACTCATCGTGCGTGCCGCATGGCTTGCGGCGCGTTGCGGTGCTGCTGTTGTTGTTACTGCTGGGCGCCCCGCTCGGCGCCTGTGGCGGCGGGAGCCACTCATCCGCGCCGCCCCCGGGTCCGGTTCCGACCCCGGCGCAGCGCACCGACGTCGTGACCTACAAGAACGACCTGTCCCGCACCGGCCAGAATCTGACGGAATCGGTGCTCACGCCGGCGAATGTGAAAACCGCCAGCTTCGGCCTGCTGCGGACCCTGGCGGCAGACGGCAAGGTCGATGCCACGCCGCTGTACCTATCCGGACTCACGGTTCAGGGCGCCAAGCACAACGTGGTGTTCGTCGCGAGCGAGAGCGATTCGGTTTACGCCTACGACACCGACAACGGAGCGCTCCTGTGGCATGTCTCGCTGCTCGGCGCCGGGGAGGACGTGAACGATATGCCGCCGTATGGCTGCGATCAGGTCACGCCGACGATCGGGGTCACCGCAACTCCGGTGTTCGACCGCACCG
>Ga0210399_10003587_pt1 | contig 12079 bp, 8 predicted proteins | sample IncBWC14MmetaG_FD_150865 | JGI IMG/M metagenome (GOLD analysis project Ga0210399, IMG submission 150865) | Forest soil microbial communities from Barre Woods Harvard Forest LTER site, Petersham, Massachusetts, United States - Inc-BW-C-14-M | ecosystem: Environmental > Terrestrial > Soil >... | reverse complement strand
CTCTCCCACCCGGGCGGTGATGCCCGCGGGGATCAAGCCGGTCCAGGTAAAAGAGATCTGGTCCAAGGACGAAAATTTTGGTTGGACTCAGGCGATTGCCCTGGCCGTCCACGCCTGCATTATTGCGTTGTTGATCGTTCCGTTCCTGACGAACATGCTTCCCTCGACCACCCAGGCAAAAAACAAGCTGGATGTGACGCCGCTGGATATTTCGCCGTATGTGGCAAAGCTGCCTGCAGGAAATAACAAAGCCGGTGGCGGTGGCGGCGGTGGAGACCGTTCGACACTGCCTCCCACCAAGGGCAAGGCACCGAAATTTGCAATGACCCAGTTTGCCGCGCCGACTGCGGTCATCAAGAATCCCAATCCCAAGCTGGCCATGGATCCGACGCTGCTTGGCCCACCGGACCTGAAAGTTCCCAATTCCCCGCTGAACAACATGGGTGACCCATTGCAGTCGGTTGTGAATATGTCGAACGGGACGGGCGGGGGGAGCGGTATCGGTACCGGCGAAGGCGGCGGCATCGGCAGTGGCACGGGCGCCGGGCTGGGTCCCGGTGAAGGTGGCGGCACGGGCGGCGGCGCTTTCCGCGCCGGCGTCAACGGCGTGGGCACGACTTCTTGTTTCTATATGCCGAATCCACCGTATTCGGATGAAGCGCGCAAGGCGAAGTATTCCGGAACTGTGCTGGTGGAAGCGATTGTTACCGTGGACGGCCGAGTGACGCGGCCCCGGGTGATCAAGAGCCCTGGCCTAGGTCTGGATGAAGCAACCATCAACACCCTGCGCACCTGGCGGTGCAAGCCCGCGCTCGGGCCGAACGGCAAGCCTGTAGACGTCTCCGTCCCCTTCGAAGTCACTTTCCGTCTGTACTAGACAGGTTTTTCTGTGCATTTAGAACTCATGGGTATGGGTGTTTAGATTACGGGGTTAAACTCTCTTAGTTCCCGCTTCGATCGGGTTCGTCCACCGGAGCTCGGAAAAACGGGCAAAATCGCGATCAGTAGTTTGCAGCACGCCACCATTTTCGATCGTCAGTGCCGCCAATTGCGCGTCGCTAGCCAGTGGTCCCCAGGCCTGCCCCTCAATTAGCAATCTCCTGAGCAGGGGCCAATGCTGATCTCCTGGTGCCAGCAGCCTCACGTTCGGTTGTTCCAACCATTGGTCAACCACCTGAACGACTTCCTCCAAGCTGAATCGCTGGCCGGGAATGCGTGGATTCGTTGTGATCCGGATAAAAGCGGCTACCGTTTGCCAAGGCAGACCTACCACTGATCCTTCTGAAAAGACAAGCTCAACCCATTTACGCGCCTTCTCATGCTTTTCGGAACTTGAATCGTACGCATAGCACAAGAGATTCGCGTCGAGGACAATCATTTGCGTCCGGTGCCTTCGAGGGCTTCAAGCAGGTCCGCGACGCTATCGTAGCTCAATCCGGCCGGCAGCCCCATGGCACGTGGACGGACAACGAAGGGTTTGCGCACTTGTTTGCCGGAAGACATCAATCCCAACCTCAGAAAATGATTAACAGCGTCCTTCAGGGAGTTGGTGCCTGATCGGCGCATCTCGCGCTTGAGGGATTGGGCGACATCGTCATCGAGTGTCAAAGTGGTTCGCACATCAAGATGATAGCGCTTCAGCATCTTGATGTCAACACTTGATGATCCCGATGTCGATCCCGAATGACTACCCCGAAGAGCAGGTCAAGAGACTTGTCAGCTGGGGGCAACCCAAATCACGAACTTGCGTTCTCATTTGCAAACCGAGCGGCCGCGGGTGGAGAGTTTGCTCGGCCGTCTTTCCTCAGAAGGAGATTGCTCATGCCCCTCTTGATGCCCGAATCCGCTTCCGGAAATTCCGGACAATCTGCTTCCTGGTTACGCCGCGAGTCAGAAAACTTTCGTCTGGCACTTTCGCTGCCTCACGCTCGGCTGCGATCTGCGAGCGGTGCTCTGGATCTGTACTCGGGCGTCCAGACGTCAACGCGATATGGTTCTGCGCAGGGGATATCGGCGATTGCCCATGCGCTAATTCTTGCTGGGTTGCTCTTTCTGCTTGCCTCTAATTCTACGAAGGTGCAGAGACTCAGCCCAACTCTGATCGACGGCCTCAAGCACCCGCTTCAATTTTTTCGGCCACCGGAACCAAAATCCGGAACTCCCTCTCTCGGCCTTCGCGGTGCCGGAAGCGGAAATGAATCCGAACGCGCCCGCACAGGTAATCTGCCGCCGCGCTCGTCGATGCCGCTCGCGCCACCGCGACTGACTCACTCCGAGCAAGTGGATTTGCCCGTGGCCCCGGCGGTGCTCGACCTCAACGCTCCATCTGCTGTTCCCATCGTTATGGGACTCGGCCTGCCGTGGGCAGACAGGGACACCAATTCCGCGGGGACGGAGACGGGCCACGGAATCGGAAACCGTCCTGGCAACGGCATGGGCGACGACGATGGAAACGGCGAGGGCTCGGGTGACGACGGCGGAAGCTACACCGACGTTGTTTCGCAACCGGCCTGCCTGTACTGTCCCGAGCCTCCGTACACGGAAGAGGCGCGCAAAGCGAAGCTTCAGGGCAGCATCACTCTTCGCGCCCTAATTGGTGCTGACGGCCGCGCGCGGCGAATTCAGATCATTAAGGGGCTGGGGTTGGGCCTTGACGAGCAAGCCAGCCAAGTCGTCCGCGGGTGGCGTTTTCAGCCTGCGCGGGACGCCCGCCGCCGGGCGCTGCCCATCTGGGTCACCATCGAAACGCGTTTCCAGCTACTTTAGGCCGCTGCCCCGCACTGTTTGCTTACGACACCTCGACGGTTGTTTAGCAGGGCCTCGCCGCGTGTTCTGCTACGATGAGGCCATGCGAAACAGACTGTCCCTCCTGGTATTTTTCTGCTCCTTCCTCTCGCTGGGTCCAGCAAGCTTTGGCCAAGGTGCGACTGGCTCGCTCGACGTGACCGCGCGCATCGCGCCGACCGGAGCGCGACCGGAGCCGGTGCGCCAATTCACTTTTTACGTGCTCAGGAAAAGCTATGCGGACATCCTGAAGGAGGCAGCAGCGGAATTTCCTCTTGCCGATCGCGAGGAGTTCATCAGCAATCTGAAAATATCGCCCGAGTTGAAAGCGTGGATGAAGAAGCACGCGGTGATCGACCTGACCGCGCCGGATGTCGACAAGCTCATAACTCCGGACGACGTCATGGACATCCCTGAATTCTTCGCGGGCTATGAACGATCGAACAGCGGGGGTGTCACCGCCGGCTTGCCGAAGCCGAAATATAAAGAGTCCGATGCCGAAGCCAATCCCGACAAATACTTCAAGCTAAAGCAGGAGTACATGTCCTCCACGAAGAAATTTGTCGAGTCCCATCCCTCCACAATTACCGGCATGGAAACGGAACTTGGCGGCGTGAATCCCAAGTTCAAGTGGGACAAAGCCCTGCAGGAGCACAATCAGAGAGTGGCGCAACTTGCCCCGGACCTGGCGCAGACGAAGTATATGTCGGCAAAAGGCGACACCGATCTTGACGGCCATCTTCTGATTAAAGGACTTCCGCCGGGTAATTACTGGGTCAGCTCTCTGGGGCTAGATGCCGCAGCGGGCGACCGGCGACTCCTGTGGGACGTGTCGGTCACCGTGCAGCCAGGAGCGCCGACGCAGCTGATTCTCTCTAATCTGAACGGGCAGAACTTCGGCGCGTCGCACCAGTGAATTGCGTTATTCTGATGCCATGGGCAGCCCCATTCTGTGGGTCGGGTTTAATCTTTTTGTACTTATCGCGCTGGCCCTGGATCAGGGCGTCTTTCACCGCAAGGCACACAAAATAAAATTTGGAGAAGCGGCTCTTGCCAGCGCCCTGTGGATTGGCCTGGCGTTGGGGTTTGGCTGGTGCATCTGGCACTGGTATGGCGAGCAGCGCGGCCTGGAATACTTTACGGGCTATGTGATCGAGAAGGCGCTCAGCATCGACAATCTGTTCGTGTTTATGGTGATCTTCCGGACGTTCCAGGTGCCGGAGGAGTTGCAACACCGCGTGCTAGCGTGGGGAATTCTTGGCGCGCTGGTTATGCGCGGCATCATGATCGCCACGGGCGCCGTGCTGGTGGCCCGATTCCAGTGGATCCTGCCGGTGTTTGGTGTATTTCTGGTGTACACCGGGCTGCACATGCTCTGGAAGCGCGAGAAGGAAGTCCACTACGAAAAAAATTCCCTCTTTCGGTTTGCGAGCTCGCATCTGCGCCTCACCAAGGAGTACCGCGGAAAGCGCTTTCTGCTCCGGGAAGGCGGGCGCCTCTTCGCCACACCGCTCCTGCTGGTGCTTCTGATTGTCGAGATTACGGACTTGACGTTCGCGATGGACTCCATCCCCGCGATCTTTGGCATCACGCGCGATCCCTTCATTGTTTATACTTCCAACGTTTTCGCGATCCTCGGCCTGCGTGCGCTGTATTTCTTGCTGGCGGATGTCCTCGACTACTTCCACTACCTGGGCATCGGGCTGGCGCTGGTACTGATGTTTATTGGCGCAAAAATGGTGGGCGAGCCATGGGTCCACATAACCGTGGTGGTTTCCTTGAGCGTGGTGGGCGGAATCCTGCTGCTGGCGATGTTGATTTCTGTTCTGACTGGTCCGCCAGAGAATAAAGAACCGCGGGCGGGTTAAGATATCATGGGTTGATTCGATGCACCGGAGCCTGGTGAACCAATGAACGAGTTACTGCAACGCGCCATCGAGGGCTTGTCGTCTCCGGAATCGGAGACGCGCGCGGTTTCGGCCACCGAGATATATAAGACGGGCCGGGCGCTGGTCGACCATGCCGCGTATCCCTGGTGGGGAGACGAGGACCTGGCCGCATTGCTGAACGGGAATGAGCCGAAGATGACGGTTGGACTGGCGGTAACTCCGGAACGTTTTAAGGAAATTCACGAAGCCAGCGGATTGCCGCGCTTTTCGGAAGTTCCGCCCGATCAGGATGCCGTTGAATTCGAGTTGCACTTTCCCGGCGGGCTTTCGATGGACGTGCTAACCAGCAAGGATCCGGCGGGCGTCGGGGTAATCGCGAAATTCCTGAAAAAATTCGGCGAAGGCATTCAGCAGATCGAATACGAGTGCAAGGATGTGGACCGCGCCACGCAAATTCTGAAGACCAAATTCAATGTTGCGGCGATTTATCCGGAAACCCGCCCGGGCGCCGACGGCACCCGTGTGAACTTCTTCCTCGTCTCGGCCACCGACTCCGCCAAAGTCCTAATCGAACTCTACGAACCCGCCCCGCGGTTGGACTAAGATGACAATTCCCGTTTTTTTGAAGTAAGCGACAGTACAAAACGTGCGACGTAGACACTACTTCTCTCCCCATCATAATTGCCGGGTTAATCTCGATTCGACCGGGTCGTCAGTGCAATCCTCTTGACCCATCATGTCGCCCCCACCCCAGTCGCACAACCCGGGCTGTTGTCTGCAGGTTTACTTCTAGGAATCCTCACCAACGCCATCTACTCTGATTTGTTCGGTTGGCTCGACAGAAACTCCCACCCCCGAAAGACTTCCGCCACGCTCCATGCCTGTGCAAAACAGCCTGCCGGCGGAAACGGAGCGTCGCCGCCAAAAATCTCGCTGATGCTTCCAAGTCCCGCCGAATAAATGTTTCTCCCCAGGGGCTCCAGAAAACTCCGCGCGGCTGCGCGATCCCCATAAACGGAGTAGTGCGCCAGCGCATACGGCCCCAGCAGCCACGCCCAAACTGTTCCCTGGTGGTAGGCCGAATCACGTTCGCGAGGCCCGCCGGCATAACGGCTCACATAGGCGGGCTCCGAAGGGCCCAGGCTGCGCAGCCCGAATGAAGTCAGCAATTCCCGCCCCAGCGTGTCCACAACGCCCTTGCTCTGTTCCATTGTAAGAGGGCTAACCGGTAGCGAGACGGCAAACACCTGGTTTGGACGCAGCGCCGGGTCCGCGCCGCCGCCCGGCACATCGATCACGTCGAAGCAGCAGTTCCGCGCGGGATTCCAGAATTTCTGAAAATTCTTCTCCGCCTTCTGTTTCAGCTTTAAGTAGCCCTCTGCCGGACGGGCCAGCCGGCGCGCAAACTCTCCCATGGTGTTCAGCGCATTGATCCACAATGCGTTGATCTCCACGGGCTTTCCAATGCGCGGCGTCACCACCCAGTCGCCGATTTTCGCGTCCATCCAGGTAAGCTGCACATCGGGGCTGCCGCCGTAGAGAAGCGCGTCGGCCGGGTCCACTTTGATGTTGTAGCGGGTCCCCGCAACGTGCGCGTCCACGATCGCCGACAGAACGGGAAACAGTTTGTTGACCAGCGCCAGATCTTGGGTGGCCTCAAAATATTGCCTGGCCGCTTCGAAATACCACATCGAGGCGTCAATCGTGTTGTACTGCGGCGCGCCGCTGCGGTCTGGAAAATTATTCGGCAGCATTCCGCCATCCACGTAGCGCGCAAACGACTCCAGAATTTTGCGCGCAATCTCCGGCCGCCCCAAAGAAAGCGAGAGGCCGGGGAGAGCAATCATCGTGTCGCGGCCCCAATCGGAAAACCAGGGGTAGCCCGCGATCACGGTTAAGCCATCAGGATCATCGGGGAGGGCTCGTTTGGCGAGAAATTGGTCCGCGGCCAACACCAACTGCCAGAGCCATCCAGGTTCGTCGTCCGCAGGGGTGGCAACGGTTTTGGAATGACGCTTCTGCCACGCTTGAAATAGCTTTAGGTCGTGATTGGATTGGAGCGCGCGCGATTGCTCGCCGTCCAGTAGGGCCTCAGGCCCCGTCGAAAACACCAGCGTCAGTTTCTCGCCGACGCTCAGTTGCGCGTGAAACATTCCGGCCAGCAGGCGGTCCTCGTGGTCATCCAGCCCGCGTTCGCGTTCCACGGGAAGAAAGAAGTCTCGATACCATTCGTGCCGGGGTTCGAAGGCGCCCGAGGCGCTTTTCAGAAAAAACGGCGTCGCACCGTCAAACGCAACGACGCGAATTCCTTTTTCTACCGGTTCGATCTTCATTTGCCAGCCGTCCGCGTGCGTGGTGGCGTGAAAATCGCGGTAACTTACCAGAATCTTTCCTTCGATTTCGACGGAAGCATTGCCGCGCGCCAGCGTGTACTCCACGAAGGTTGTGTTTTCTCCCTGCTTCATCCACACGCGTTTTTCGAGCAGCGCGTCGGCGAGGGCGTAACGCCAGACGGGTTTGGTGCCTTCCAGATGAAAGCTTTCCATGTTGAGGTAGCCCTTTGGGGAAACATCGCCGCTCAACCAGCGGTTTGTCGCCAGCGGAAAAGTTGCGCCGCCGTAGCGAACTGTTTCATCCACGGCCGCAACCAGGAGCGTTCTATCCGTGGGGGGCTGGAGCGCCGCCATCAGCAGCCCGTGATAGCGACGAGTGGAAGTTCCCGCGGCGGTCCCGGAGGCGAATCCGCCAAGGCCGTTGGTCACCAGCCACTCGCGGGTTTCGGCGAGGTCCAGGTCGCCCAGGATTTCTCTTCCGAATTGCACTTCGCCAAGAAGCGACAAGTCTTACTCTCCGCTCTGCTCCAAAAGTTTTGCTACCAATCCGGTCCAACCCGTCTGGTGGCTGGCGCCAAGCCCGGCGCCGTTGTCTCCGTGAAAATATTCGTAAAAGAGAATCAGGTCGCGCCAGTGCGGATCGCTATTGAAGAGCTCCTGTCCGCCGGCGAACGGGCGCTTGCCGTCTTTTCCGCGTACAAAGATTCGGGTCAAGCGTTTCGAAATCTCCTGAGCTACCTGCCACAAATCGTGCTCGTTCCGCGAATGCGTCGGGCACTCAATCTTGAAGTCCTCGCCGAAATAATGGTGATACTTCTGCAGCGATTCAATCAGCAGGTAGTTCACTGGAAACCAGATCGGTCCGCGCCAGTTCGAATTTCCCCCAAAAACTCCGGTATTCGATTCTGCCGGCTCGTAATCCACTTTACTGGTGTGCCCGTTCACCTGTACTTCGTAGGGATGGTCTTCGTGATAGCGGGAAAGGGCGCGAATGCCGTGCGGGGACAAAAACTCCGTCTCGTCCAGCATGCGGCATAAAATCCGTTTCAACTGCTTGCGATTGGCAAGCGAAAGCAGCCGCCGCACGCCGCGCGCAGACCGTTGCGTCATTTCGATGTGTTCCGGAACGTCGGGATGGTTGTCGATGAACCACTGCATGCGCCGCTTGAAACCCGGCAGGCGGTCCACAATCTCCGGCTCCAATGTTTCCACCGCAAACAAAGGAATCAACCCGACCATCGACCGGATTTTGAGAAAGTGTTCTTCCCCGTTCGGCAAGTGCAGCAGGTCGTAATAAAAACCGTCTTCGTTGTCCCAGAGCGAGCGCCCGCTGGGTCCCATGTCATTCATGGCCCGCGCGATGTAAACGAAGTGTTCGAAAAATTTGCTGGCCACGTCTTCGTAAGCCTGGTCGTCTCTCGCCAGTTCCAGCGCAATCGCCAGCATGTTCAGGCAGTACATGCCCATCCAGCTGGTGCCGTCGGATTGCTCCAGATGCCCGCCGGTCGGCAGAGGTGCCGAGCGGTCAAACACTCCGATGTTGTCGAGCCCCAGGAAGCCGCCTTGAAAGATGTTGTGGCCATCCGGGTCTTTGCGGTTCACCCACCAGGTGAAATTCAAGAGCAGTTTGTGGAAGACTCTTTCCAGAAAGGCGCGGTCGGCCACTCCGCGCACGCGCCGCTCAATCTTGTAAACGCGCCACGCCGCCCAGGCATGCACCGGAGGATTCACGTCGCCCAACGCCCACTCGTACGCCGGCAACTGCCCGTTCGGATGCATGTACCACTCGCGCAGTAGAAGGATCAACTGCTCCTTGGCGAAATCGGGATCAATGATCGCCAGCGGAATGCAGTGAAACGCCAAATCCCACGCCGCGTACCACGGATACTCCCACTTGTCGGGCATGGAAATGATGTCGTCGTTATAAAGATGCGTCCAGTCCTTATTGCGCCCGTGCAGGCGTTCGGGCGGAGGCTCCGGCCCGGCGGGATCACCTTCGAGCCAGGTGTAAACGTCGTAGTGGTAAAACTGCTTGCTCCACAACATTCCCGAGTACGCCTGGCGCATAACGTGATGCGCGTCGGCCGACATCTCCTTGGGAATTCGCGATTCGTAAAATTCCGTGGCTTCTTTCTGCCGGTCCGCGAACACCTTATCGAATCCCGCGGCAAAATCATTTGTACCCGGAACTCCGGCCGAGCGTTCGGTATGCCCGGGGCCCGAAATTGTGCCAACCATTGGCGAATCAGAATCCATGCCGCCGAGTGGATCAAGGTCCGTAAGCCGAAGCTTCAGCGTTGCGGACTCTCCCGGCGCGAGATGCAAGGCATAGTGCGCCGCCATCTTCGTGCCCGTGTGCTCCGGATTCACGGCCCCTTTGTTCCCGCGGATGAGATAAGAATGAAAGCCGTCCTTCACATAAGGCGTACGGCTGCGAAATTTGAAGATTTCCTCGTAGTTCGTCTCATTCTCCGTGAACAGGAGTTCCGGAGTCCCCGCCGCAAGCAACCAGCGCTTCCCGTACTGCCAATGTTGCAGCTCCGTGCAGAGCGATCCCGGCGTATCGGGCGCGCGCCGCGCCACGGGCCGGCGCAAATCTTTTCCCCATGACCAGGTGTTCCGATACCAGAGTGTCGGCAGCAGGTGTAGCGGCGCGGCTTCCGGACCACGGTTGAACGCGGTGATCTTGATCAGGACGTCTTCGACATCCGCCTTGGCGTATTCCACGAACACGTCGAAATAGCGGTTGTCCTGAAACACGCCCGTGTCGAGCAGTTCGAATTCGGGATTGGTGCGCCCGCGACGTTTGTTTTCGTCCAAGAGCCAGCGGTAAGGAAATTCCGCTTGCGGATATTTGTAAAGCATCCGCATGTAACTGTGGGTCGGCGTGGAATCCAGGTAGAAATAGCATTCCTTCACGTCTTCGCCGTGATTCCCCTGATTGCCGGTCAGCCCGAAGAGCCGCTCCTTCAGAATGGGATCCTTGCCGTTCCACAAGGCCAGAGCGAAACAGATCATCTGGTGGCGGTCGCAAATTCCACCGATCCCGTCTTCGCCCCAGCGGTAAGTGCGTGCGTGCGAATGTTCAAACGGAAAAAATTCCCAGGCCGTGCCGTTGGTGCTGTAGTCTTCGCGGACCGTCCCCCACTGGCGGTCGGAAAGATACGGCCCCCAGCGCTTCCAGTGCTTCTTGCGCTGATGGGCTTCTTCCAGGCGGTGATCTTCGACGGTCAGGAGTCTGGGCATGGTTAGGCGTCCTTATACTAGGAGGATTTCACCTGGAGCATGGTTACATACGGAAGTCTATCGTCGCATCTTTGCAGAAGGAACGGTGGAGGACAATCAGCAGATTGTCCGGGAAGCCATGGGCAGTCATGAGTCATGACCGACCGCGCCGGTAAATTTCTCTACGTGGTCAACAGCGGCAACAGCACCAGCGAGTACAGCATCGATCCATCCTCCGGCGTCCTGAAATCGCTCAATAGGGTAAGCACGCCTCCCATTCCGACTGGTGCTTCCCCGTCTTAGCTGTAAACCGTTAATCGACTCACTAATGCGGCTTATTCACCGTAGGGAACCCAGATGTTCTTTACCTGGTGGGCATGCTCCAGATACCAGCGGCCTTCGCTCTGCGGCGTATTGAAGAAATCGATGTGGCGGCCTTCATTTGTCCAGACCTGCTTCAGGTTGCCAACGGAAAGGGCTTTCGCGCTGGCGCACATCTCCGCGTCGCCATAACACCAGATGCCGTCCAAGTCGTCGTGTTCGGCGAGGACCTTCAATAATTCCGTCGCGCGGCCAGCCACGATGTTTACCACCCCACCGGGCAGATCGCTGGTTTCAAAGACCTGGTAAAGGTCTCCTGTGATCAGCGGATACGATTCTGAGGGCACTGCGACTACCGTGTTCCCGGAGGCGATCAAAGGCAGCACCAGAGTAAAAAATCCGAGCAACGGAAATTGCGCGGGGCAAATCACGCCTACTGTACCCACCGCCTCGTTCATCGCGATCGAGACGTTGCGCATCGGCGGATTATGGACCGAGCCGTCAAACTTGTCCGCCCATCCCGCGTACGAAAACAGCCGCTCCACGCTTTTCTGCACTTCTTCCGCAGCTTGTCTCTTGCCGACGGCCGCCGCCAGCCGCCCGACGATTTCATCGCTGCGCTGCGACAGATTTTCGGCGATGTAATAAAGCACTTGTGCACGGTTGTGAGCGGTCGTGTTGCTCCACGATTCCGCTTTGCGCGCCGCTTCCACGGCGTTGCGGACATCCTTGCGATTGCCGAGCGGCGATTCACCCAGCAACTCGCCCCGTTTCCCGCGAATTTCGATGCTGTAACCGGAGTCCGGCCGCACCTGTTTCCCGCCGATGTAAAGTTTCACGGTGCGATCGATACCGGGGTTCGCCACTTCGGCGTGATCTTTTTTCGATGCGCCGTTTTTTTTCAGTGCCGGAGCTTTGCGGAGCCACGTTGGCTCCAGATACTCGACTAACCCCTCACGACCGCCTTCGCGGCCGTAACCGCTTTCGCGATAGCCGCCGAATCCGCACGCCGCGTCAAACAGGTTCGTGCTGTTCACCCAGACCACGCCGGCCTTCAGTTGTGCGGAAACGTGCAGCGCGACGTTGATGCTCTCGCTCCAGACGCTTGCCGCGAGTCCGTACACTGTGTTGTTCGCCAGCTCCACCGCCTCGCGCGGGGTTCGAAACGTCATCGCCGCCAAGACGGGACCGAAAATTTCCTGTTGTGCAACGATCGAAGTCGGGTGCACGTTGCTTAATAGCGTGGGTTTGTAATACAAACCGCGGGTTGGCATCAACACTTCCGGTTGCCAGCACGTTGCGCCTTCCGCGATTCCCTGCTTCACCAGACGGTCAATGCGCTCCAGTTGAACCCGCGCCACGATCGCGCCGATATCGATTGCTTTGTCGAGCGGCGCCCCTACGCGCAGCGTGCTCATTCGCGCCTGCAACTTGCGCGTCATTTTCTCCGCGATGCTTTCCTGCATCAGCAGCCGCGAGCCCGCGCAGCAGACCTGGCCCTGGTTAAACCAGATACCGTCCACCAGG
>Ga0210399_10003586_pt1 | contig 12080 bp, 4 predicted proteins | sample IncBWC14MmetaG_FD_150865 | JGI IMG/M metagenome (GOLD analysis project Ga0210399, IMG submission 150865) | Forest soil microbial communities from Barre Woods Harvard Forest LTER site, Petersham, Massachusetts, United States - Inc-BW-C-14-M | ecosystem: Environmental > Terrestrial > Soil >... | reverse complement strand
ACGAATCCGAATCCAGCGCCTTGAGCGCCTCAATCGAATGCAGAGAAGCATTCTTGTGCAGCCGCGCCAATTCGTAGAGCGCGTCCGCGTCCTTCGGGTCCTGGGCGAGCGACTGATTTAAGTGCGAAATCGCTTCATCCATGCGGCCGGAAGATTGCAGCGCCAAGCCCAAATAATAATGTGTGCGAGGATGTGGCTTCGGTGTCTTAAGTTCCCGTTCAAAATAATCAATCGCCTGCGTGAAGTCATTCTTCCCAAAATAAGAAAGGCCCAGGAAAAAATTGACCCCCTTGTAACTCGGATCCCCGGCAAGCACTCGCTTAAAGAGCAGAACAGAGTCGTCGAACTTAAGTTCCGTTTGTTCCAGCACGCCCAGGCGCTTCAGGAGCTCAAGATTTTCCGGAGCAACGGTCAGCGCCTGCTTATAAGTGCTTTCCGCCGCTCCGTAGTTCCCGGAGTTTTCTTCGCCGCGAGCCTTTTCAAGCAGTGCTTCGATATTTGTTTGGGCTTGCGTTGCCAGGGAACGATCGGCGGTGCTTCCCAGAAAGGCCGCTAACAACAAAGTAGCTGCAACGCCGCTCGCAGCGCGGTGCCTGCCCAGCCCAAAGCGGGCCATTGGATTGACGGATGTTTCCGAAGCGTCACCAGACAAGAATGTGTTCTTCACTTTACGTGAGCTCGCAGAAATACAATTCTTCCGAAAAGTATAACAGCCGGTGCCAGCGGTATTCGGAAAAGCGGTGAGTGGCCATAGGTCCGGGCGAAATCTCCAAAGCCTATGGTATTCGGCGGGCGGCTACGAGCGTGGTGGTGTTCGGCGCACCGGAAACCGTGCGGGAACGAATCAGGGCTTCAAACCAGATGTTTTGCGAGCGGTTCTCTCCGGCAGAAATTCCCAGCGCGCTCATCAGTTGGCGCTGGTTCACCGGATCCGCGAGAAATCGCCCGGCAGCCTCGGTCCCTTCCTGCTGAAGTCCCTGCAGGAGCAGCACGCTGCCGTCATGCGTTGCGTTGGGCAACAGGGAAATCGTGGCGTAGTCTTCTCCCATCGTTCCGGTCCAGCGCAGCCCTTCATATTGCGCCTGCTCGCCGGGGAGCGGATTCTTGTTCAAGAAGGCCTTCGCGCTGTTTCCCACCACGCCTTCGGTCTCGCGGAAGTTCAACTTGTCCTGAAGCAGCGTCACCCACGGATTCGATCCGGGGCTGCCGATAAAAACGTAATTGTTATGGTCCAAATCCCGCAACCTGAGGTCCCGCGGATACCGCACCAGCACCTGCGTCTGTAGCGGCCCCGCCATCCGGTACAAAGTAACCACATCCGCCACATCCGCAAACGAAGTGAGCGTCGAGTTGGAAAGATATTCGCTCAACCGGAAGTTTGCCGCCCCGATCTTGCTCGCTTCAGGACCCTGCAGAAATTCACGGTGAAGATATTGGTCGAGCGAACCAGGTTGGTTCGAAAGTATCCGCGCCATCCCATAGTTGCTATCTGCCACCACGATAATCGTCTGATGTCGCGTATCGAAGATCTGCGAAAATGGCCACGAAAGAGCTGGCGGCGCCGGCACCGAGGGCGGTACACGGTGAATAATCAGCCGGGACCCCAATACTCCGCACGCCATAGCCAGAACGCCGCACAAAACCCACGGCAACATCGCCCGGCGCGGCCAGGCCAGACCGGGAAGTGGCCTCGCCACGATTGTGGCCGGCATGGTTTCGGCTTTTTGAGCCGCTCGAAAGACCGGTGCATAGGAACCCTTCGGTATTTCCAGCACGAGTGGCTCGTTACGGCCGTCCTCGTTGAAATATTCGTGAAGTTTCAGGCGCAACTGCCGTACATGGACCCGGACCGAGCTGTCCTCCAGCGGGCTGTAATCCGATGGCTTGTGGAACAGGGCGTTGCCGATGTGCTGCTCTGTCAACTCGTGGGCGTTGCCATGCAGGGTCTGCTCGACGATATAATGCAACAACTCCCGCAGCCGCGTGCTCTTCTGAAAATGCGGACTGGAAACGATCCTTTGGACGAGCTGCCAGCGCTCATCCGTTTGCAGGTCCACCATAGCCGGTGCTGGTGCGTGTGCGACGCTCATAGTTGTGGTGGTCAGTGACTATTTGATTTTTAGATTGGACGAAGTGATGCTACCACATACTTTTTCCCAGTGAAATCCCTAACCAGATTCTTTCCAAAGAGTTCGCCGGGCAGTGTAAAAGAGAACGCAGGTGAATCACCTTGGCTTCACTTGTGAACCTCTTTGTTTTGGCCGGGAACTGCTCGATGATTTGAACATACTCCGATTACCGAAAGTGTTCTATTTTGAACAGGTTTCTTGGAGGATGACCCTCTTGGGGCGGTCTCCGACCGTCCGGCTAACCGCCTGATACTCTTGACGACTTGAAAGGAGATGGCCGAACTGGATGCCCTATAAATTCATTTCCCGGCGCCGCTTCCTTGAGAATTCCATCCGTAATGGCCTGGCAGTTGGACTCGGCTTAGGTGTCGAACCCTTGCGAGCAGCCAGCTCAGCCGCCGCTCTGGCAACAGATGGGCTTACATTCAAAATTGCCGGTGACGCCAGGCAAGGTTACGGACTAAGCCTCCTCTTCAAAGGCCAACCCATCGCACGCCATAACCACGGAGGCGAATTCTCCGCAATCTTCCAAAATGAGGACCGCAGCGTGGAAGACCACGTCGAAAACTGGAAAGCGTCCGCATGGACGGGCGACGCCACGCGCGTCACTCTGAGCGGTGAGTGCCAGCTAAAAAACCTGAACGCGACCATACTCGTGCAAGTGGAATACGAACGAATCACGCCCCGCGTTGTGCGCAAGAAAATCCGGCTTCGCCAATCCGATATGTTCCTGGTGTTCCACCAATTGAGCAACCGCCTGGAGCCAACGGAAAATCCCACGAAGCTCTGGAGCTTCGACCAACTCGACTGGCAAGGCGAGGCGGCGCACGAATATTTTCCCGCTGCCGGATTCCGCGCGAAAACTGGCCTATGCGTCGGCCTGCTCACGGATTCCGGCTACCGCAATCAGTGGACCCGCATCGTACGAAGGGACGGCAAACCTGTGAAGTCCGCGCCCACCCGCATTCCCGACGCCAACCTCTATATTGGCGCTTCTCCAGCGGAGCGCGGCAAAGGCAATTTCTTCGTGCAGCAGACCTTCGGCGAAGTTACGCAACAGATTCCCGGCGAACATTCTGCGCCACCCATAACACTCCCGGAAATCTCCTCCTGGAAAAGATCGGGCGGAGCCACCGTGGAGAACCGCGAAGGTGTGGCCGTCATCTCCACGCGCAGTGCGGAAGACGGCGCAATGATCCCGCTTGCGACCGTGGGTTCAGCGGTCCTGTCACTCCGGATGGAGTATCGCTCCACCGCTCCGGGCGCTCTCCAGGTATGGAAAGTGGACGATCAGTTGCGCAAACTGGAGAACATCACTCTCTACAACGACGTCACTCCTGAATCCCCGGAAGCATGGAGAGTGTTCGAGACGGCAGTTTTCGTGCCAGGCTCGCCGGCGTCTGGCCACGCACTCCTCCTTTCCGTTGCTCCTTCGGAACAAGGTCTAAATGTCGAAGCGCCCGGCGGGAGCGCAAAAATCGAGGTGCGCGGACTGCAAGTTCGCCCCATCGCCACGCGCAGCGAACCCTACCATCGCCTGGAAATGGACCGTCCCACCGAGAAAACCGTTTTTATTTTTGCGGATGAGTCAGTGCCAGACACCATCCGCGGTCACCGTCTGGCCAGCCAACTGCATCTTGCCGACGCCCTCGATTTCAAAGGAGGCGACACCGAAAAAGTAGTTTACGCCGACCTGACGATGCTCACCTGGATCGCCGGGCCCGAAACTTTTCGCCCTATCCTTGCGCCAAGCATTTGGTATTCCGCGGCCGGCGAAATGTATCTGCGCGACAGCTTTTTCGCGCTCAACGGCATTCACAACCGCGAGCTGAATGAAAATGTATTCGCGCTGTGGGGTGATAATCAGGGAACGGACGGCGCGATCAACACGCTGATTGAACCGAATCTTGCCAACGTGGAGCGCAAGTCCAACGACTCCACGCCCCTCTGGCTGATGTGGGCACTCCTGAACCGCCGTCGCTTCGGCACCATCCTGCCGATGGATAAGGTCCGTAAGGCAGCGGAATACTGCCTCGAGACGTACGACCACCGTCGCGAAGCGGTCTGCAACGCGCAATTCGTCCTGGGCCAACTCGACGTCATCCGTTATCCGGAGGGCACCTCAGTCATCTGTGAAAACCAGGGCATGCTGGCCGCCACGCTCCGAACGATTAAGGAATTGCAAATTCCCGGTGTCAGCGAAACGCTGTCCGAGGAATACATCGACCGGGCCGAAGCAATCTATCGCAGCTATTACGATCCAGTCCAAAGATTCATGCGTCCTGCGCGCGACATCGCCGACGCCATCGGCTTTGCCGAAATATTTCCCGAATACCTCTCGCTCTGGCTCTTCAAAAGAAAAATCCTCACCGACGATATGATCGTGAACCATCTCGACCGCATTCCCGCGCTCCTGCCCAGAGGTAATTGTCCGCATCCCGAAGCGGGCGGCACCGTGCGGCCGATCCTCATCGGGCTCCCCGAAGGGAAAAAAGACTGGCGCTTCTTCACCAGCAAATGGCACCCCATGGTCAGCGATTCCTTCGCCACAAATTACGCCAACCACGCCATGGACGGGATTTACTACAACGGAGGCAGCTGGATGCGCATTGAAATCTGCGGCTATGTGACCGGCCATCTTCACGGTTGGAACGCTGCCAGTAAGGCCATCGCAAACCGCCTTTGGGCCGAAATAAATATTTCTCCGGATTTCCCCACCAGCCAGGAGTACCTCGCTACGGACCCTGCCCACCCGTTCTTTGGTTATCACCGAGTCTTCGCCTGGAATTCATTCATCCTACAGGCGTTGGAACAGGCCGGCCTCCGCTCCCCCGAAATGGACCCCGACTACCAGCCAAGTCGCCCTCACATCTGATTTTTCATAGAAATTTCTCCCGCGTTCCACGAACTTACCTCTTTTCATAGCTCTGCCAGCCTCTGAAGCGCCTGAACAGGTGAATCACAATGATTTCACGTGTTACACCCTTGCGTTCGCGCCGGCCAGGGTCGAGTATGCCCTTACGTTGCGCTACTAGTGTAAAAACACTAGTGCGCGGGCTCTGTCGCGGGTCCTGATGGTCTGGGGCGATCGGTTCTGGGTCTGGCACTCAAGTCAAAATGCTCTCCGCTTGATGCTTAACCACTTTCCGGTCAATGCAGCAAGGGGGGAAGTCCATGAAGAAATTCATCTATACATTTGCATTCCTTTTATTCTCGGCGGCAATTTCTCTTCACGGCCAAACCACCAACGGCAGTATCGAAGGCTCGGTGACCGATCCTAGTGGCGGGGCCGTAGCCGGAGCCACCGTCACTGCCCGGAACATGGATACAGGGATCACCCAAGCCACAGAGACAACCCAAGCCGGCATCTACTCTCTCCCCAACATCCCTCCCGGTCGTTACTCCGTGACTGTCGAGGCGCCTAATCTCAAAAAGTACTCGCAGGAAGGCGTTACGGTAACGACCGGGACTGCTGTCTCGCTGAATATCCCCATGCAACTGGGTGCCGTTTCAGAAAGCGTCACCGTTACGGCCGACGCCACTCAATTGCAAACCACTACTTCCGAAATCGGTGCGACCGTGTCACCGACCCTCGTGGCCAATCTGCCGCTGCAGGTTTCCGGGACCATCCGAAATCCGGTGCAGTTTATCGAACTCGTTCCCGGATTCGTCGGCGGTGTGGCCAACGATCCCGGCAGCAATTCCAGCGACGATTTCAAGGTGAACGGCGGCCAGGAAGGCGGCACGGACATCCTTGTCGACGGCGTGTCCATCTCGCTGGTCTCCCCGAACACCCAATGGAATAAAGGTGTTTCCACGGATGCCGTGGACGAATTCCGCGTGTTGCAGAGCAACTTTTCCGCCGAGTACGGGCAAGCCGGCGACGGCATCGTCAGCTTGACGATCAAGTCCGGCACCAACGAGTTGCACGGCTCCGCCTACGATTTTCTCCGCAACAAGTCCCTCGACGCCAACAGCTGGGCCAATAACCTCCAGGGACTAAAAAGATCAATTGATACGCAAAACGACTTCGGCGCCACTATCGGCGGCCCTGTTTGGATCCCCAAGGCCTATAACGGAAAAAACAAGACCTTCTTCTTCTTCGCCTACGAAGGATTCAGGTTCCGGAACGGTGGCACCAATCAGGACAGTTTCCCGAACGAAAATTTCCGCAGCGGAGACTTCTCCCAGATTTGCCAGTCGAGTTTCGCAGCCAGCGGTATCTGCAATGATCGCGTCGCCAATCCCGCTAATAAACCACCGGTAAACAGCCCCTGCGTCGCAGGAGACGCTCGAGTCAATTGTGTGCCTACCAACCAGCTCTATGATCCGACCACCCATGCGGCCATCTCCGGCAACAATCTGGCAAACGATCCCAATTTTACGGCCAGCGCGGTAATGACCAAGGTCTTTGGTTTGCTGCCGCCCACCAACGGCAGTCTGAACAACAATGTTATTGACCGATCGCTTTCGAGTACCACTGCAAACCTCTATGACGTCAAAATCGACCACAGCTTTTCCGACAAACACCGAATCTCAGGCGGGTTCGATTATGACAACACCAATACAGGAGGTACCTCCGATTTGGGTCCCATTTTCGGATCCCACACCCCGCAGAGCACGCGTTACGCACGTATCAGCGACAATTACGTTTTTTCTCCCACGGTCGTTAACCAGGCTCTGTTCGGCTTCAGCCGCCGGTTTCGCGGAGAAGTCTCGAACAGTCTCGGCTTGGGATACCCGTCGCAGATCGGGCTCACAGGAGTACAGGAAACTACTTTTCCTTGCATCAAGTGGGGCGACACCAACTACCAAGTAAACAATTGCGGTGCTTCCCAGTTTGCCGACAACGTTTATCAGATCAACGACGCCGTAAGTTGGGTCAAGGGCAAGCACACTTTTAAATTCGGCGGAGAGATCCGCATGCTCCAGTTCAACGTGCGTCGTTTGACGCAGAGCTCAGGCGAATTTGATTTTGCCTCCGCTCAGACCAGCAGCACCGGCAATGCTTCCGGCTTTGGGGGCAATTCCGTGGCCAGTTCACTCTTTGGCCTTTCCGATACCACCACGCTGAACTACGGAAATTTCAGCGGCGTCCGCTACAAGGATTTCGCGATGTATGCACAGGATACCTACCGGTTAACCTCCAAACTTACCTTGAACTATGGGTTCCGTTACGATATCGACCTTCCCGCCGGCGAGGCCTTTAATCGCTTCTCTGCGGTTGACCCGAATCTTCCCAATCCCGATGCGGGAAATATCCTAGGCGCCTACACGTATTTCGGATTCGGCGCCGGACGAAACGGGCGGAAGCGCCCTCAGGACATTTACTACAAGGCATTCGGTCCGCGCCTCGGATTCGCTTACAGCATCAACACCAAAACTGTGGTTCGCGGCGGATACGGCATCTACTACGAGGCATTGAAAGAAGGATCCTTCGCTGACCAGGACGGCCTGGGATTCTTCAACCGTCAAACGGTGAACGTGACCAACGGCGGCCCAACGCAGATCGACAACGGCATCACACACATCTTCCCGCCTACCGGTCCATTTACACCTGGGGGCCAGAACAATCAAAACGGCGTCATTTTGGTTCCGCCCAATACGGGGAAGCCGGCGGACATCCAAACTTGGAATCTTGACGTTCAACGGCAAATCACCAACAACATGATGCTCAGCGTGGCCTACGTCGGTTCCAAGGGGACCCACCTGCCGGCGTTGAACATTATTCCCAACCAGGTAAATCCGTCCTTTCTTTCACTTGGTGGAGATTTGACTATGCCGTCCAGTTGCCTCACAGCGGTCAATCCAGCTCTTCAATGCCACAACGCGATAGCAGCCGGCATCGCGCTGCCGTATCCTGGCTTTACAGGGAATATCAATCAAATTCTAAGACCCTTCCCTCAATATGGAAACTTCAACCAGGAAGACAATTCCTTCAGCCCGGACCGCACCGGCAACTCCACGTATAACGCAATGCAGTTGCAGCTTAACAAGCGCGTTTCAGAAGGACTGACTTTTCTGGTCTCGTACACAGTCTCAAAGAACATCACGGATGCCGACTCAGCCGGTCCCGGTGTCTCGGGTTTCATAGGCACCAACAGCTTCATCGGAGAAAATTCCTACAATCGGAGAGCGGAGAAAGCTGTCAGTCAGCTCGATACTCCGCAATCCCTTGTGATGAGTTTCTTCTATGAACTGCCTCTTGGACACGGCAAGCGCTTTATGAACGATAGCGCCGTCAAGGATCGCGTGTTCGGTGGGTGGTACACTTCGGCCATCCTCAGCTACCGCTCGGGAACGCCAACCGAGGTTTACGGAAACTGCCAGGGTACTGCCGGCGACGTCTTGTTCGGTGGCTGCAACACGACTGGCGCAGGCGCAAGGGTCAACATCGTTCCCGGGGTATCGCAGACAAACAAGTCAAATTTCAATCCAACAACTACGCCGTTCTGGAACCCCGCGGCCTTTACGCCGGCAGCTGCGTTCACATTTGGCAACGAGCCACGTTCTTTGTCTACTGCGCGTGCGTTTGGTGGGAGGAATGAAGACCTCACGATTGGAAAGAAAACACATCTGATGGGTGAAAAAGCCACCATCGATTTCCAAGCCTCTTTCTTCAACATGTTCAACCGGCATATCTATTCCACTCCGAGCAACGTCTTCGGCCCCAGCCTGCAGACACCATTCCTTCCGGCAGGCCACAAAGATCCCGTCACGCAGAAGGTGGACTGTACGGGGCCGCTCGCCTGTGGCTTCGGCGCCGTCACCGGTTCCAGCGGACCGCGCATCATTCAGTTCGGTCTGAAGATCTCGTATTAGTATCGAAGAACCCGGCTCAGGGCCCCCTCTGAGCCCGGTTCTTCCCACTCCCCCAACACCGGAGTCGCCGCCATATGAGCCAGTTCAACCGGCGTGGCTTTATGAGGACGCTGCTCGTCACCGCTGTCGGCGCAGTACCCGCTCACGCCGTCGCCGCAAACAGAACTGCCTGGCCCCTTTTCGATTCCGATCTGACACCCTCCTCGACATTTCTTGAACACGGCCCGCAGCAGCTCCGCATCGCTCCATCCGGCTCGCCCTTTGCCTTTCAAAATTTCCTGCGCATCGACAACGAATGGAAGCCCGCCACTCTTCCCAACAACTCGTTCATCGCCGGAGATTCCTTTCCATTAATCACCTCGCACACAGACCGAGCGGACTCTCATATCCGCTGCACCGGTGAAGGCCAAGCAGAAGGCACCGACGGCAAACCTCTAACGTACGCCTGGGATTCCGAAATCAGTGCTATCAGCGCAGCCGCGGATGCCCCCTGGTTTCGCTTTCACACCACGCTTCATCTCCCCGCGCCCGTCCGCCTCCGCCGGGGCAGCAGCGTTGAGCCGCAGATCATCACCTGGCTAAGCTCCTCGTCCACTCTGATGGAAGGCCAGTCCGGAAGCTGGCGCCGCGTGCTCCTCGAGCAGCCAACCCGCAACTCGCTCGGCACCTACGGCAACGATCTACCGGCTCTCTATCTCCTCGACCAGACCGTGGGCATCGAAACCATGATGTTTTTCGATCTCAGCGACATGACTTGGATGTCCATCGAAAATCTTCCGCGATTCCTGGTCTATCGCTGCTCCAGCCTCTCTCAAATTAAACGCGACGGCACTCAGCGCCTCGGCGTTGGCCTTCTCGCCCAACAGGCGACCGGCAATGTCTTGCCGGCCGGGGACATCCGCTTTACTTACTGGCTGCTGCAGCGCCCCATGACCCGCCTGCTGACGGCGCAAGAATCCGTCTCGCGCTGGATACCGGCGCTGCTCCCTCTCTTCGAGGAAAAACTCGCCTGGCCCGCCTGTGCCACCTCCTGGAAAGAATTCGCCACCGGCACCGTGGAAGATCTGCAAGACAAAGCTTCCGCACAAATCCAGGCCAAAGGCCACACCGGTTTGCGCGCTTACGTCAAGGCAACCTCTAAACTCTGGACCGACGCTCCCGACAACTTCGAATTGATGACCGTCGCGGACGTTCTTTGGCCCTCTCTTCTCTATCTCCGGTTGCACCCCTCGGCGGCCTTCGAAAACGAGTGCAAGGATCTGCTCGAGGATCTTCCCGCGTTTTACCACCCGGAAACGCACAGCATCAGCAACGACTTCACTCCCAAAAAGGACGAGCGCGCCGATTCCTGGTACCCCTTCGAAAATTCGCTGATCAAATATCCAATGATCGGGAATCTGGCCGGCTCAAAAGAAATCACCGATAAATTTCTCGATGCGTTCCGGACTGCCCGGAAAATCGCCCAGCAGTACAACTATCTTTTCCCGATCTACTACCAGGTGGCCACGCTCCAGGCAGAGGGCGCGGGCACGAATTATGCCGTGGGCGGACTCTACGCGTGGTCCGCGATTCTCGCTAACAAATTAACTGGCGAAGATCAATACCTTGAAGAAGCGCGCCGCGCCATCCATGTCTTGTACACAGTCCCGCCGGACCGGCTTTTCCACGAACCTCAGGAACTCGCCTACGGCGCGCTGGCAGCAGCCGAACTTGGCATGGTGGAAGAAGCGAAATATCTACTCTATGAGCAACTCCGCATGTTCTATTGGTATTCCGACCCGAGCCAGAAGAATCACGATATTCGCGGCATGGTCCAGGCCGCCGCTTCCATCCTCTACCCCGCCTTCAAGGAAAATGTCGAAGCCATCCTCCCCTGGACCGGCGTCATGAAACGCGGAATCGTGTTCGAAGGCTTGCTTCGCTTCATGGACCAGCAGCGGCGCAACAATTTCAATTTCTTCGAGGATTGCACCGCCAATCGCAAGCCCGGCGCCTCCGCCTTCATCCCGTTCGAAAATCTCGGCACCCTAGAACTCGCCGGCATGACCGGAAACGTGGGCAAGGAAATCTACGGTGCAGGTGAATCGATCTGGATGTATCTGATGTTCGAAGCTCTGGGGCATTCCAGCGATCAGGAACTGATGCTCGTTAACCTGGACCTTCTGGATGCGACCCATTCAGCCGAGTTTCCGCCGCGGAGGCTGAACTTCATCCTCTACAATCCCATGTCCAGCACACGCTCAGCGAAAATTACAATCCCCGCGGCCAAAGGACGCCCTGCTCGCCTGACAGCAGACGGCAAAGCCGCCACCGAGACACTGGAGGTTCAGAAGCAGTCCTTCGTCCGGCTGCTGGCCGAATTTGATGGATAGGGAACTGATCTCTATTCACAACGAATCCGTTGTTCACCAAGGTTGGTTAAGGAAGGAAGTCCAATGAAGAACCGAATGCCTCGTTCCGCAATTCGCCAAGCAAGCACCTTCGCTTTTGCCGCGTCGATTGGCATTGCCGTCGCTGCTGCCGTTTCTTTTTCCCCGCCGTTCGGCGCCTGGACGCGGCTCTCGTCTGATCCCATCATCTCCCCCCAGGGCGACACCTTCGAATCCGCGGGAACATTCAATCCTTCCATAGTCAAGCAGGATGGAAAGTTCGTCATGCTTTACAGGGCTCAGGATCGCAAGGGTACGTCCTCGCTCGGCTATGCCACCAGTGACGATGGGGTCCATTTCACCCGCCGGCCCGAACCCGTCCTGAAATCCGAGGCACCTTATGAAAAAGGTGGCGGTGTCGAAGACCCCCGCTTGCAGAAAATTGGCGGCACGTACTACCTGACCTACACCGGCTACAACAATGTGGACGCCGCCGCGCCTGGCAAGAAAGACGCGCAGCTTTGCCTGGCCACGTCCACCGACCTGATTCATTGGAGCCGTCAAGGCGTGATCATCCCCAGCTACCAGGGAAAATGGAACGTGAAGTGGACAAAATCGGGCGCGATCGTTCCCGAAAAAATCAACGGCAAATATTGGATGTACTATCTGGCCGACGCCAAGGGCCAGGATCAGCAAATGGGCGTGGCCTATTCGGAGGATCTGCTGCACTGGACAGAAGCCCTCGACCATCCGGTGATGG
>Ga0210399_10003585_pt1 | contig 12082 bp, 6 predicted proteins | sample IncBWC14MmetaG_FD_150865 | JGI IMG/M metagenome (GOLD analysis project Ga0210399, IMG submission 150865) | Forest soil microbial communities from Barre Woods Harvard Forest LTER site, Petersham, Massachusetts, United States - Inc-BW-C-14-M | ecosystem: Environmental > Terrestrial > Soil >... | reverse complement strand
CGTTCGACACCATGCCATAGCTCAGCAACCGTGATCGCAGCAATCTCAAATCGATCATTCGGACGGGCCTTCACCCAGCTCTTCAGGTCAAAAGTACCCTTCTCGCCCCGAATGACGACGTCCGCGTCCAAGACTATCGCCATTTGTCGGCCGGTGCCTTGAGGCTCTTGCGGGCGGCTTCCAAATCACGATGCCACGCTCTGGCTTCGTCCTCCGGCAAGTCAATGTTAGCCAGCGCCTCGGCCAAATCGCGGCCAACACAAACTCTTTCGTTGTCCGGTACAAGGCGCGCGACCGGCTCACCGTTCTTCAGGAGCACAAACGTAACATTTTGATAGTGCGCGCGGTTAACGCAGTCGGCAAAATTGCGCGAAGCTTCCGTGACGGTTATGCTCGTTTTCTTCATGAATCTGATTATCAGAATATCTGATTTTCCTGACTGTGTCAACAGATGGCCGTTGATGGTTGCAGGGAGCGGCGTCGCAGTTTTTCCCTCTCTGCTGTACCCAAGCTGTACCCAGATTCGGGGGTGAACTCATGCACCCACACCCCAAGGCAGCAGGCCCGTACAGCAAAGAATGCCATAGACACTTTAAGTCTTTTAGAAGTAATGTCTTAACATCATTCGCAAGATGTAGTTGCAACTTTAATATGTAGTTGCAACTTTCATTTAAAAGTGGCAACATCAAGGTCGTGATCCTCAGCGCTGCCAACGAGAAAATGGTCGCTGATACCGGCTACCGGCCAGACGGTCAGTGGCACGACGTCTGGGTCGAGGTAAAGTTCGAAACTCACGGCATTCGCAATCTTCGTGCAAGCCTTCTGGGCCTAGCCTACTGGTTGACCAACAATCCTACAAGCCGAGGACTCCTAGTCTTGGTCGATTCCCGTATCACGGAAGACCGCTTGCACCACGAGTGGAAACTTGCCCAGCAAACTCTTCATCCAGAGATCCTCGAACGCATGGCGGTCGCTTTCGCGAAAAAGAAACACTATGTCGGACTCCCTCGAGACCTCGGAGACGATTTTCGCGTCTGGCTGGACCAGCTTGTCCTCAAAGAATCTCGCGAAGGCAAACCACGGGAATCCTTCTACGCGATTCTTGAAGTCTTGTTGCATCAGTGGTTGCTTGGCAAGGGGCCGATGACCAGCGAGTGGATCATGAAGACCGTCGGCTGTAGCTACCCAACCGTTGCCGCCAGCCTGCGGCGTCTTGAATCGACCTTGCTTCGCCACTCGGATCGTCGTGTCGAACTTCGTTACTTCCCGAAGGATGAGTGGGCCCGTTTATTGGCAGTATCGGATGAGGTGCGATCCACGACACGCTTCGCGGACCGCTCCGGTCAGCCCCGATCGGTAGACTCACTTCTGAATCGTCTGAAACGGCTCGGGCGCAGCGACATCGCTGTGGGCGGCGTCATCGGCGCCCGCCACTATCAGCCTGCCCTCGACCTAGTGGGAACACCACGCCTTGACTTGTCCCTGCACTCCCGCGGTAAGAACGTGGACTGGAACTTTGTGAAGCAGCTTGACCCCGCACTCCAAGAGACAAAACGGCGAGATGAACCAGCTCCATTGGTGATTCATCTTGTCCGCCGGGTCCGCACGCTTTTCGAGCCCGGAGAAGACCGGCTTCCATGGGCTGACCCCGTGGAGTGTCTTCTCGATCTTCACGAGGGCCGGCTCGAATCACAGGCGCTCGAATTCGTTCGGTCCTTCCGGACAGCGAAGCGTCAGACGTCATGAACGGCCGCGCCGATTTGCGACTGGTATCCCCACGCGCCGTGCTGGAACAAGTGGCTCATGCCATTCCGAAAGACTGCCGCGCCAACATCATTATCATCGGCAGCCTGGCGGTGGGCTACCACTTCTTCGGAAACGATCCCAGCCTGCGGGTGCATACCAAAGATATCGACTGCCTCCTCTCGCCCCGCATCAGAGCCCTCCCCACAGGCAAGGCCGTTACCGAACGATTGTTCGGCGAGCAGTGGACGTACCGCGTTAGCGAAGAATGGCCCAGTCCCGGCCACGCCGGTACACCCAACGACAAACTCCCAGCTGTCAGGCTGAATCCACCTGGATCCACCGAATGGTTCGTCGAACTCCTGACTGTTCCCGAATCGTCTGCAGACCGAAAACAGCAGTTCTCGCGCCTGGAAACGACAGCTGGTCACTTTGTCTTGCCAAGTTTTGGTTTTCTTTCCATTCCTGAATACCATCCCATTCCTACAGACTTCGGGATTTTCATCGCCAGGCCGGAGATGATGGCGCTGGCCCATCTGCTGGAACATCCGGTCATCGGTGCGCAAACCATGAGCACCGAGATTGCCGGACTGAATTTGAAACGCAGCAACAAAGATCTTGGGCGCGTCCTTGCCATAGCGCGTCTCAGCGATGGGCCGTCGATCGAGAATTGGCCAATCCTGTGGATGGAGGTGCTACAGAACAAGTTCGGAGACGAATGGCGGAGCCTGGCGCTCAAAGCGGGTGCCGGTATGCGCCAACTCCTCGCCCCCGAAAACGAGCCGGACTTCCTGGAAGTGCGTCATAGTTGCGAGTACGGCCTATTGGTTTCCCAACCTCCCACTCTCGATCAACTCCGAGCGACCGCCGAGCGCCTTTTCCAGGATGCCATCGAACCTTTCGAAAAGCTTGCACGCTAGTTCCAGCTCACCGATCACTCTGCCGACCCGGCCAAATCAGCCAAACAATGTCCGCCGCTGTCGCTGCTGAATTCAATTCTCCAGACACCACATCGAAGTGTCTATCCCGGCTCAACAGTGGAAGACCGTGTTGGCGGCACAGGGCCGCAATCCAAAGGTCATTCGTTGGAATCGGCTTTCCAGCTTGTCTCAATTCGACGCCGATAGCTGCATAATGGTGCGTAGCCTGTTCGTCTACGTCGAGAACTCTGCTGTCAGCCACGAGAAAATCCGCTCGGCCCAAAAGTGTTACCTATATAGCCGGTACGTTGTGTAAACCCATGTGTCAGGGCTTGACTCTAACAAGAGTGGTCGGGGTGAATGGATAAAACTTCGCACCCGGTCAGAACTCAAGGCGCAGGGAGAGCTGCAAGTTACGCTCGCCTTGGCCTGAGCTGCCACTGCCCTTGGAGAGCACTTTGCCGAAGGTCTTGGTGTTGGTCGGGTTGAGGCCGATGTTTGTTGTTCCGCTGCATCCGCTATTTCCGCACCAGTTCGGGTGATTCCAGACGTTGTAGGCTTCGGCACGGAATTGGAAGCGGACACGTTCGTTGACGGGGATGGTTTTGAACAGGCCCATGTTCCAGTTCTGGTATCCCGGTTGGTAGATGAGGTTGCGAACGCGCTGGGTGTTGAATGTGCCGGGTGCAGGCGCGGTGAAGATCGGTGATCCATCCGGATTGGTTGTAGCGAACCACTGGCCACTCGGTCCAAACGTGCCAATGATCTTGGGATTTCCATTAACGACCCAATACTGGCCGTTCACACCACATCCAAAGTTAGAGTCCAGGCCGACACCTGCGTAGTCATTGGCGGCTGCAACGCTGCAAGGCAAGCCCGTTTGGAACTGCGTGATGCCGCTGATTTGCCATCCGCCGAGGGCCTTGCCCGCGAAGCCCGATTGCTTGCGGAAGAGAGGCAGTTGGTAAAGGTAATTGATGATTACGATGTGGCGGGCGTCGAACTCGGACGGCCCCCACAGCATGCTCGTGTTGTAGGTATCGGGAACGACATCGCGCTGGTTGGAACCGTTATCCATGCTCTTGGAGAGGGTGTAAGACACGCCGAACTGGAGAGCGTTGCTAAACCTGCGGTTCCACGCGATTTGCAGCGAGTTGTACATGGAATTCGCCACGTTGTCCGTTTCCCGGATTGAGCCGAATCCTTTATAGGGGCGTATAGCGTTGAGATTGACGCCCGGATTTGCTGCCGCCGTAGCGAGGGTTGGCTGATTGATGTCGGACTCTCTTTGCAAATGCACGCCACGGCGGGCGACGTACCCCACGCTGAGCAGTGACTTCCAGAACAGCTCGCGTTCGACGGTGAAATTCCAAGCCCACGCTTCGGGATTCTTAAACGCTTTACTCTGCGTGGTCACTACCAACGGAACCTGATTGGTCCCGGTGCCTCCTGGATTGTCCACAGAGCCAAACGATACGCTGGCGTTAGGCTGGAAGGGCGGATTCCCACCAAGGAAGATCGAGTCGCTGACTCCAAGGCGAGTGAAGTAGCGGCCACCCCCGGAACGGAGCACGGTTTTGTTGTTGAGCTGATAGGCAATGCCCACACGCGGCTGAATGTCGCCCCACTGAATGTCCGAGTAATGATTAGGGAGGCCCCGGAAAAGTCCGTTGTAAAGACCGGAACTAGCCGCTGGGACTCGACCCGTGGCAGAACTCGGAAACGCACTGCCCGGAATGACCATGCCGTTGTAAAGCTGGGCGACCGTAGGTGTCCCGGTGATGAGACCCGACTGGGGATCGATGGTCACGGCTTTGCTGGGATCATAAAGGCTGGGGTCGAAGACGATCATGTTGCCCCAGATTGCGTGATAGGGAACGATGACTGAGTAACGGACGCCGTAGTTAATGGTTAGGTTCTGCCTAACCTTCCAGGAATCTTGTCCGAAACCTTCCCACATACTTCCGCGAAATACGGTGTACGCCCGCTGGCCAATTTCCGAGTAACTATCGAAGAGTCCTAGGGCGGCGTTGGCGGCGGCCACGCCAGTAGATGCCTGGACGTATCCGGGCCGAACGAAATTCCCCCCGTTGTCGCTGAAAAGAAATTGGCCATTCTGATTGTTTGTGCAAGTCGAACAAGCCTGCACGTTAATTTCATCGTTGTCATTTTCACCGGAATACTCATACAGACCGCCGAACTTGAAGGTGTGGTTGCCCTTGACCCACGTAAAACTGTCGGAGGCATCGTAGATAGGTCCCGAGGAGTGCGATGGATATGGCCCGCCACTCAGCCCAGAAAAACCAGACATATTCACGCTCGGGATGCGATTCTGGATTTCTTTTCCGGTGGGAAAGATATAGGGATAGTTAAGGCCAACGGTAGTGCGGTCAAGAAAATGCGCTTGATCCACGGGAATGTGGACCTCATCTAAGCTGAAGGACAACAAGACCTCATTCACCTTGGCGGGACTGATGGTCCACACATGATCGATGGAGTTGGTCTGATTGGGTCGCTGGAAGTATTTGGGCGTTTCGTTGGTGCCGCCGTCAAGCGGCTGGTACTCCCAAAACGTGAAATAAACCCGGCGGAAGCGGAGCCGTTGATTATCTGTCAAGTTCGCATCGACGGCTAATGTGTCCTTGCGTTGGTTCTGCGGGTGCTGGGCTGAGAAATACCAGTTCTGGTTTCCGTTGATAGGCGTGGTGAGATTGGGCAGGGGATAGGCGCTCAGTATGCCCAGCCCATTGGGAGTCGCTGTCGAGCCAGTGGCGGCTGTTCCAGGCGACGGAATGATGTTGCCTGGGAACGGCTGGCCGGTCTTGGGGTCCACGATGACTACTGCCTTATGGTAGAAAATGTTGTTGGGGTTCAGCAGTTCGCTGAAATTGCCCTGCCGCATCAAGAGTGTCGGGACGGTCAAGCTGTTCGTATCGGTAAAGATGTACCTCACCCATTCTTCTCCCCAGTACCAGAAGACTTTGGTCTTGCTGGTATTGAAGTGGTTCGGAATGTACAACGGCCCTCCAATGTTGTATCCGAATTGATTGTAATGAACCGGAGCGGTTATGCCCGTCGTCGCCGGGACCGCATTCCGCTGCCACGGGTTTGCATCGAAAACGGTGTTGCGGACGTATTCGTAGACCGCGCCGTGGAAGTCCTGCGAGCCGCTCTTGGATGTGATACGGATCTGACCTCCAGAGGAGCGGCCATATTCGGGTGCGTAATCCGCCGTGAGGATTTGAATTTCCTGCGTACTGTCCACGTCTGCCGCGCCGATACTTGTGCCATTGGAACGCGTGCGAACAGCTGGCGCACCGTCATAGGTGATTAGGGTTTCCGGTGTGCGTGCGCCGTTGATGTTCGACGGGCCCTGCGTAAAATTGAAGGCGAGGTTCGCAAGCGTTCCGCCGCGTGTGCCGGGAACCAGATTGGCCATGAAAATAGGGTTGCGCCCATTGATTTCCAGAGAGTCGATCTGCTCGCGGGTGGCAACCTGTTGCACGGATGCCGATTCGGTTTGCAACTGGACCGCCGACGCGGAAACCCTAACGGTTTCACTCGCGGAACCCACCAGAAGCGCGACATCAATCACGAGAGTCGCGCTTGGGTCCAGTTTGTTGTCCTTCGTTTCGTACCGCTGGAAACCATGAGCTTCTGCAACGAGAGTGTACAAACCTGGAGGGACATTGGTGATGGTAAAGTAGCCAGAGTCGTTGGAGGTAGCCTCGCGCTCGACGCCGCGATTGTTGCGGATGGTGACTTTGGCGTTGGCAATCGTCGCGCCCGAGGGGTCTTTCACGAAGCCGGTTACCGTCCCGAGGTCCGATTGCGCGACCGAAACCACTGAACAGCAGGCCATTACCAAGACCAGAATTAAGACAGCGTGTGTTTTTATCACGGAATACCCCCCCACCTTGTGAAAAAATACCCCAGGCAACGACTGAACCTGCTTGTACTGCTCCACTCGCACCCTGTCAAGCAATAATTGTCAAAGATTGAACCACAACCATTGATTGAATGTATGCTGAGCGACGAAGGATTACCCGGTTCATTGGCCTCCTTTCCTCAGCCCACGACGGGCCGAATTGCAGCGCATTTATTTTCTCGCGCAATCGCTCGGGCAAAGCTGAACGACCAACTCAAACCACATGAGCGACAGAAGAATGCACACGAAAAGCTGAAAGATTGGGCCGGGAGGATCGAGAGGCATGTCAGGCGGCGCGGGGAAATGGAATCTGGAACATCATCGGCGTCCTCCGCATGTGCGCGGTACGCTCTCCGAGTCAAGTAACGTTTGCTGTGGCGTAATTCGTTCTTGGTTACGGTCCATTGCCTCACGGTCCACGTCCGTGCTTCCGTATGGCGCGGCCAAGAGCAAACACCGAAAACAGAAAACGCAGTACGGGACATTGATCTGGCTCATGAACTGGCGAAGATGCTCAAGGCATTCGTTGCTGGGCAGGACTTCCGCAAGTCAACGTATCTATTCCGGACATCCAGTGGGAGGCCGCTCTCGCAGAGGAACATTTTGCGAGATAGCCTGCACCTGGTCCTGCGAGAGATGGGACGCCAGACATCAGGCTTCAATGTTTTTCGTCGCTTCCGTGCTGCATGGGTCCGCAAGAACCGGTCCCTAGTTCACACACCAGGACCCGATCAACAAGGATCAGTTGAAAGGATTAAGGGCGGCGAAATGATCACTGACTTACTTAGGAGGATGAACTGGTGTCACGAAGGCCAGAGCTCCAGATTGGGAGCGCGTTTTCTCCAGGGCCGCCACGATGGCGGTCCTATTGATGGGTTTCGAGATGTAGTCGTCCATGCCGGCTGCGATACAGCGCTCGCGAGAGCCCTTGATGACATCGGCGGTCATGGCGATGATCGCAACGTGGCGGTCCTGACCTTCGCGGCGGCGGATCTCTGTGGCGGCGTCATACCCGTTCATTTCCGGCATCTGGCAGTCCATGAAGATGACATCGTAGGGAAGCAACTCGAACATCTCCAGCGCCTCGATGCCGTTCGCGGCCACGTCGACACGGAGTCCCAGCTTTTCGAGCAATCCGATCGCTAGCCTCTGGTTGACAACATTGTCTTCAACCACGAGCACGCGCAGGTGCGAGCTTGTAAAACTGTCCTTCGATTTGGGTGTGTCGCTTTCGCCTAACTGCTGGCGCTGAGTCAGTGGCCGCTCCAGATGAGCCGCCTGTTGTCTTTTGGACCATGTTTCGGTGAGAACACTCAACAGCTGCGACTGCCGCACCGGCTTAACCAGGCAGGCATCCACTACGGAACCTTCCGTCATGTGCATGTCGGATCGGTCGCCGATTCGGGTCAACAACACTACTATGATCGTGTCGCGCAAAGCAGGATCGGCTTTGATGCCTGCTGCCACCACAGCGCCATCGAGACCCGGCATCTGATGGTCGAGGAGCGCGAAATGGTAGGGGTCGCCCTCCTGAAGGGCCGCTCTCAGGGCTCGTAACGCCTGATCTCCTTCCGCATAGCTTCCATTGCGCATTCCCCAACTCGAGATCTGTTCGTGAAGCACCCGGCGATTCACGTCGTTGTCGTCCACGATCAGCACGCGCAGACCAGCCAGATCGGAGGCAGGGACCAAAGCCGGGCCTTCGGTACCCCGGGGTAACGCTAGGGTGAAGACGAAGCGCGATCCTTCACCTAGTCGGCTTTCAACTGTAATCGAGCCGCCCATGATCTCCACGAGCTGCTTGGAGATGGCCAGACCCAATCCCGTGCCGCCATAGCGGCGCGTGGTGGACGCATCGGCTTGGGTGAATTTGGCAAACAGAAGAGGAATCTTCTCCGGCGGTATTCCGATCCCGGTGTCGCTTATCGAGACCCGCATCCTGCCGGCCCCCTGCGCGTGCGGTTCGCGGTCCACCGCAATCAGAACGTGCCCGCTTGGAGTGAACTTGATGGCATTGCCCACCAGATTCGTAATCACCTGGCGGATTCTGCCCCCATCGCCGATGAAATCGCGCGGAGTGCCAGGCGGGTATTGCAGGATCAGCTCGATGTCCTTCTCCGGTGCTTTGGAGCCAAACATCTGTGCGACTTCTTCGATCACCGAGCAAAGGTCGAACGGAAAGGATTCGATCTCCAGCTTGCCGGCCTCGATTTTCGAGAAATCGAGGATGTCGTTGATCACCGTCATCAGAGCCTCGCCCGACGCACGCACGATCTCGGCGTACTCCTGTTGTTCCGGTGTAAGGTTGGTGTCGAGGAGGAGTCCGGCCATGCCGATGACGCCGTTCATGGGGGTTCGGATCTCGTGGCTCATGTTCGCCAGAAACTCGCTCTTGGCGCGGTTGGCTGCTTGCGCTTCGAACGAAGCTTGGCGCGCCTGCGCTTCGGCGATCTGCAATTCTTTGGTGCGCTCCTCCACGAGGCGGGTAAGGAGCTGTGCCGTTTTGTGAACGCTGCGCACGCGAAGCCGGTAGATTGCCGCCAGCGCCAGCATTCCCGTCAAAGCGGTCAAGAAGTAGAACACCCAGGTTTCGTAGAAGTACGGTGTCAGCCGGAACGAAATGGCGGCGCCTTGCTCGTTCCAGACGCCATCGCTGTTCGAAGCCGCGACCCGGAACCGGTACTCTCCCGGTTTTATTTGGTTGTAGAAGGCGGTCTGTTGCCCTGCCGCTTCGGCCCAATCCGTGTCCCATCCCTCAAGCTTGTATCGAAAACGGATCTTGCCTGTCCCTAGGAGGTCGACGGCGGAGTAGTAGAACTCTAGGTGATTCCGTTTGCCGGGCGCTAGAACAATCGATTCTTTGCGCACTGTGTTTCCAAAGTGAGGCGCGGTCGCAATGCCGTTTACAACGATTGGCTCGCGATCCGCCACAAAGCCGTCGATCAGAACCTTCGGCTGGAACGGATCGGGTTTCCAAGAGGCTGAGTCGAGCACCGCCAAACCGCGCTCTGTCGCGAACCACTGCCGCCCATCGCGGCTCCGCATCGCAAGCGGGTGCGTGGAGTTGCTACAAGACGACGAGGGGAGGCCATCGTCGAGCCCGTAATGCTCGACATTCACGGGCGGGCCGTGCGGTCCCTTGTAGGTATCCAATGTCGCTCGAGAGACGCGAAGAATACCGGACGGGGTTCCGAGCCACAGGTTCCCTTTCAGATCTCCGGTGATCTGCTCGACGTCGCTCGAGATCCCTACTTCCGGGCCAAACGCCGTAATAGCACCGTTCTTCAGCCGCACCAGTCCTGCCGGGGTGCCGACCCAGAGCGTGTTCTGCTCGTCTTCATAGACCACCGTGGTGGAGTCGTGCGGCATGCCCGAGCGAGCGTTGAATAGGGTCGTCTTGCCGTTCTCGAAACGGGTCAGGCCGCCCCACGTGCCCACCCACACGGCTCCGCGGGAATCCTGGTATAGTTCTCGAACGGCGAGCGAGCCTAGACCATCCTTAACACCATAGTGCGTCCAAGTACCGTGTTGGAACACCTCCAGGCCCTGCCGCATCGTGCCCACCCAAAGGTTGCCCTCCCGATCTTCGAGCACAACTCGAACGCCGGATCTAAGCGTAGCGGGCTGGTGCGGCGTTATGACCGTCCCGTTTTCCAAACGCGCCAGTCCGAGACTTGTGCCGATCCACAAACCGCCACCGGCCGCGCCGCAGATGGCGTTAACGTGCAGGTTCGGGAGCCCGTCCTTCATCGTGAATAGCCGCAACCGCCCGTCGGCGGTCAGCTCATTGAGGCCCTGGGGCCCGCCAATCCAGATGCTCCCCCTCGCGTCATCGTAGACGGAGTAAATATAATCGTCGGCTAGACCTTCTTTGGAACCGAAGCCTTCAAATAGGTGCCGGCGAAATCGATGTAATTCGCCCGACCGCGTCCCAGCCCACACGTTTCCCTCTCTGTCCTCGAACAACGCCAGGACTTCGCTTTGGGATGCTGCCAGGAGCCGTGCTGGAGCGCTGCCCAGGCGAGATCCGTCGAGGGCGTTGAGCCCGCCCCCGGCCTTGGATACCCACATGCCGCCGCGGGAGTCTTCGAGAATCGCGATCGTGTTGGAGACATCGCCGATCTGGTGCGGGACGGCGCGGCCTACCACGACTCGGTAGAGCCCTACTTCGCCGGAAATCAGAATCTCTCCGTGCCGAGTCCGCAAGATGCTTGTGACCGAGCCGCCGGGCAGGGGGATCTCCGTCAGTTTGCCACCGCTAATCCGCAACGCGCGGCCGAAACTGCCAACCCAAGTCTCGCCATCACTGCCGAAATATAGGTAGCTCACCGGCCCCTGAAAGTTATCTGTATAGATGGGCCGGAAGCGGCCGCCCTCGAACATAGCCATACCGCGTTGCGTTCCAGCCCAGACGCGCCCCTGTGGGTCCACCGCGATCGAAAGCAGGCGATCGTCAGGTAATCCTTCACCGCTTCCGTAATGCTCGAATGTCCCCGGGCTCAACGGGGCACCCGGCGTGTAGTGGAGCGCTCCGCCGGAGGCGGTTGCCACCCACAACCCGCCAACCGTGTCCGCTGCGAGCGCTGTGATCTCGTTATCGATTATCTGAGGTACGCTGGACTTCCGGAACCAAGTGAAATTTGCGCCTCCGAAGCGCACCAGGCCGTCGCCCGTGCCAAGCCACAAGTAGCCGTCAGCTGTCTGGGAGATGGCATTTACCGACGCTCCGGAAAGTCCGGATTTCTGGTTCCAGTCGAATTGACTGAATCGATCCAGGAAGTCGGGTCTGAGCACGCGAACAGGCTGGCTAGACTTCCCCGGCGCGGGTTGCGGCGCAGCCACGCCTGGCCAAAGAATGGCCGCCGCCGCAACGGCCAGCAGTTTCCGATTTTGGCTTTTCGCGAACGACAGGTGCGCAAGAGCTTCATGCGCCACCTTTAGGGCTCGATGCAACATAGTTATGTCCTGATCATACGAGCCAGGGCTCAGTTTTCTTGCCTCCGGAATGTTGCTGATTAAAGAGCTTCAGGCCGGATGGGATTTTCGTAAACGACAGTCAGCGCGCAAAGCGTACGTCGCGATTTAGGAGAGGGAGAATAAGTGTACCCAATTGCTCGGGCCGCGTATGTGCAGATTTGGACACTTTGGTGCGCAAATGCTCCAGGGATGTAATAATGTTGCATTGCCTTGAAATCGGTTAGTGGACTCTCCGTTTCGGCTTTTGAATGTTGCTGATTTCAAAGGCATTCGCGCCGGATAGCATTTAGGGTAGGGACAATCGACCTCCTGGTCCCGAACCAGACATCTCCATTCCCTAAACGCTTTATATGGCGTCGCTTACGGGACAAGAAGCGTTATTCCCCCCTTTTAGTTGTAGCTAGACTAGTTTCTGTCGCGAAACTCCTATTTTGGCATCAAAAATTGGGTGCGCAATTGAGATTTCATGGAGTTAGAGGGCCTGGATTGGTTTTCGACAACCGTGTGCAGACCC
>Ga0210399_10003583_pt1 | contig 12082 bp, 11 predicted proteins | sample IncBWC14MmetaG_FD_150865 | JGI IMG/M metagenome (GOLD analysis project Ga0210399, IMG submission 150865) | Forest soil microbial communities from Barre Woods Harvard Forest LTER site, Petersham, Massachusetts, United States - Inc-BW-C-14-M | ecosystem: Environmental > Terrestrial > Soil >... | reverse complement strand
TTCAAGGACGGACAGACGGAGGATGTAGAACGGTTTTGCTGGATGCCAGCGGTACTGTGCACGGTCGACGCGGACAAGGACAATGCCGTCGGGCACAGAATCGGCGGGAGGGTGGGCCGTCTCGTTCAATCCTTGGATTCGACGTTTCACGCGGCACCTTCCTTGTTGTCTCCTCGAGGCAGGTAGCTGTTGAGCTGGCACAGAAGGGCGTTGCGGTCCTTCCCGGCCCAGTCGGCTAAGTGCTCGACGAAATTCTCGACTTGCTCGCGTGTGGCCTCGCGCAGGCTCTTCACGCTGCAGAAGTCAGTAGCGTAGGACTTCACCAAGGTGGCATCGAGTTGGTGCTGACGAATGATCTGGCAAAGCCGATCACGGACCTTCGGGCCGCCATTCCCATTTGCAGGCTTGCGCGGTACCTTCTCCGACACTCGGGCAGCTTCCGATGATGCAAAGGAACCGATTTCCTCAACCGAGCAGATACCGATGCCGTAGGCCTTCCGGAGTGCACGATTGACGGCGCGGGTTTCGGCAACTCGCATCTCGGCACCGCGGACCAGAGGCGAGACGTTCGAAGGATCGGCATCACCATAACCAACGAACCCCTTGCACGTCCTTGACGTGAAGACGGTAGCCTTAAAGGCATACTGGCAACTTGCGCGTTCGCAGAATTCCGGAATCGCGACAGTCTCGATACCAACACAACGCTTTCGGCGAGCTAACCTGAGAAGACCAGCATGCGTTACATACCATCTTCCATTCAATAATTGAAGGTCGCCTGCGATCACTGACACGCCAGACGTCACGATCAGCTTTTGGAGTTGTTCCAGAAGACTTCGGGAGATCTTTGTACCCCAGAACCGCTTGGCACAACGAATCTCAGAACGGGCCGGTCTACTGATTTCTCTATCGTCGATCATAAATTAATAATATCATTATAATGATATCATATAAATGATATTATAAATACATAGAGTGAGGGTGGAATGTAACGCTTGAGCTGACTATCGCGGTTTGTGGGGCTTGGAATTTACCGCTTCTGCTTCCTTGAGGGCCGCAGACGCGATGAAATTGCTTATGCTGACCCTCTGCTTCTTAGCCGCTTTTCGGATTTCGGTGGCTTCATTCTCAGAGTAATAGGAGAGGAGGGTTTTTCTGGCGAAAGTGTGCAGTCGTCGCCGAGTGATGGGAGGGCGTTCGGTCACACCTCAGATCTTAGCAAAACCTCTAAATGGAACGATCAGGTGTACCTAAGAAGGCACCGTTGACAAGCAGACTAATGAAGTCTGCCGCGCTGGAGTTCAACCAGCGGTTTGCGCGGCGATCCTGGGATTTGATGTTTGCGCGTATGTGTGCGAATGCCTGGTGTGCTGCCAAAGGAACTCGAGGCGGGATCCATCAGTAGTGGTAGACCTTGGGAATACGAAACGCAGTTCGCTCCAACTTTACTGCTGTGTTTCAAACGCGAAACTGCCAAACTCCACGCGGCTCTGGAGGAAACGTAGATGAGTGAGGGATCGATTCCTTAACCCACTTCTGCCGGTCGACTGGATAAGGTGTTTCGAGTCGAATCGCCGTAACGATGGTGTATGGTTTGCGAGGTAATATTTACGCCAGGAGGATGCGCGGGAGCACGCTGAGGCCATCTGCCACCCTGCCCCCGCGCGTTGAACCGACTATTGGGATGGTGATCGAAGCTGCCAGTGTTCCGGCCGCGGTGAGCCAGCTTCCGACCGTCTCGCGGCCAGGTAAGGTTAGGGTGAACTCAAGCTTCGTTACCAAGTCTGCTGTTGCGGGATCAAGTCCGACTTGGCGTGTGAGCGGACCAGATCGTCGACTGGGCACCCATGGAAGCCAAGGACGCCACAGGACCGGCTACAAGCAAATCCAGCCAGTGAGTTCCTTGCGGCGTTATTGCCATCGGGGTGGTCGCGTCCTTGCGCCAGAACAAAAAACATTCATCGGATGCAGTCCCTTTAGAGATGCACCAGGAACGAAACAAAACCCGCCCAGGCAACACGAGGGTTTCAGAGAGTTCTGTCTCGGAAGCACCCAGCTTCCCAACATCGAGCGTTCAGCGTTTACGCCACCGTGGCATCTCCGAGTCCGGTGGCCGGACGTGGGCGCGAGGCCCGCGTCGTCCCTGAAGCTTGCCTTAGGCCAGCACTGCGACGACCGATAGTCTGGTCAAGGTGATCGGCTGTTCAGAAAGATGAGCCCAACATGCGCGCCGCCGGAGTCGCTCCTGGATTGGTCGGATATCGACCAGCGCCCCGAAATGCGCAATGGATTGAGCTACCTGATGCCTCTGCAGCAGCGCGCGAAATGAAACCCGCCCAAGCAGCAGGTGGGAATTGTCCCCACGAGGTCCGTTGCGTTCCGGCAAAACGCGGATCTGGGTTGGCCAGAACTGAACGGGTGCGAGCAGTGTCTCTGAGACTGTAACCGGATCAGTCCAAGTCTGCCGGTCGGATCGATCGTGGTGACGCGGACTCGAGGTCTCCGAAGATCCGGTGGACTCGCAAGATACCAAAGCGCACGAGGAATGTTCATCGTGCGCTTTGGCGGTTGTCCTATTTGGAAGTAGGAAGCGGAGGGAAGTGGAGGTACGCGTAAGCGATGCCCTGCTCACGTTCTTTCTTGGTTTGAGAATAGCCGATCACTAAGATCTCAGTGATGGCGGTTTGAGAATGCGAGTTGCTGAAGTACTCACCGAGCGACAGCCAGAGAGCTTCCGCAGGACTGTTCAGCCCTGCGAGATGAAAAACATATCGCTGACTGTCGGTCTCAATGACCACAGAGTACTTGGTTGTGAGAGCGCCCGGTGTCTTGAAAATCAGTTGACGTTCATCCTTGATTTTCTGACTCGCCGGACGGTTTGGTTTTGCGTTTCGGGTTCTTGCCATAGATTTTCCTTTTACAAAGAAAGTCCAAGGAGCCTTCCAGAGCCCAACTTGCCCGGGTTAGGAATGCTCTTTGTCACTTCCTATTACTGAGTTTTTGACAAAACCCGAAGTTTGCGGGGGTACTGATCGTTTGCTCTGGGCTTTGTCGGATCCGTGAGGTCGACCTGGCGTGTCCGACCGTTTCGCTCCGCACCCGCGGTGCTTTGAGGGATCTGAAACCTAAGTTTTTTGGAGCCAATGACATACCGGCAGACGTCGGGGCAGGCTGCCATGCGCCCGGTCCGGCGTTGCCCTCGCATTCAAATCGCGGCAACCTTGGATGGTCCAGTCAACGTCGTGGTGTTCGGTCGGCGCAGACCCTCGGTCCTGCAGGCGCGGTGAAGTCAGAGTGCCAACCCGTAAGGATTGCCGCTACCGCCCCCTTATATAGAGGAAGGACCCCGCGGGGCTACTCCAGCTCACCGCCGTTAGGGGATCCTCCCATCCCAATAACCGAGGGAAACCTTATGGAACATGATCGTCCAACCGAAGAATGCCATCATCCCCGTCCGGCTCAAGGCGCCGGCATGGAGACGTGCGAGAAAAACGCCTCCGCCGAGGAGAACCGCCCGCCAAGAACCACTTCGCCGGCAAAAGTCGCCGCCAATCGCCGCAATGCACAGAAGTCCACCGGTCCTCGAACGCCGGAAGGCAAAGCCCGGAGTCGCTGGAATGCGGTCCAGCACGGGCTCCTTGCTAAGCATCTGCTTGCTCCCGAAGCCACGGATGGTGATGCTTGGACTCATCTCCTCCAGAGCCTGCGCGAGGACTGGCACCCGGAAGGGACCCTCGAAGAGATCCTACTCGAGAGAATCGCGATGGGCTACTGGAGGCTCCACACGGTCTACGCCTATGAGGTCGATTTTGCTCGGTCCGCCCAAGAGTTCTTTGGCTCGATCGATCGCACGGGGCGATATGCAACCTCGATTAATCGGCAGTTGACACAAGACCTGAACCAGTTGGAGCGTCTGCAGCGACAGCGCAAAGGCGAGTTTGTACCGGCGCCGATCGCTCTGGACGTGACCGTCAACGGTCCCGACCCGGGAAACGATGCTGTAGTCAATGAGGGTGGAGGTGCTTCTCTTGCGACCGTGGCTCCCGTCCCAGTGGACCGTGAATGTCCGAACCCGCTACGTCCGGCTGAGAGCGCGTTGGAGGAGACAAGTTCATCTAAGGTTCCCAGCTCGCACGAGGCTCCCTTCGAGCCCGGGACCTCAGATTCGAAGCCGTTGTTGGAGATCACGCCGGACGGTGTCGGCGCGGTACTGCGCGAGCGAGAGGAGGCGTAATTGCCAAACGAACCCACCGTTGGATCGGGGACGGAGAACACCTAGGTCGGAGCCGTCAATCGCGCTGCCACATGCTTGCAGTCGGCCCAAAGGGGACCAGTTGCGAGGCATTCTCGTGAGGGAGGAGGGCGGAATGGAATCGGAACTACGGGCAATCGCTGATGCTGCTGTCTATGAAGCGAAGAGCACCGGCCGTAGTGGGACCCACACCGTTGAATCCTATCTTCCTTTGGATCGTGAATCGAAACGGTACCCAAACGTGAAGAGCCACTGGTCGTAGTTTTGGCCCGCGCCCCGATTCCAGGTGTATCCAGTCTGCACGAAATAGTGCGGCCCGAGGGAAGCCTCAAAATTCCCCGTAACGAAATGCGAGATATCGCTGGTCGTCGGCGAGACGAACGACTGGCGTCCGCCAAGCACCTCCCAGCGCAGGTTCTCGTTGAAGTTGCGCGAAAGCGAGATCGATTCGTACGAGCCGCTCCCGAAAGAGCTATTGAACTTGGAGTAGTGCACATCGGTACGCATTCCAATCCACGGCATGCGGCCCACCGTGACTCCATACAGCTGGTTCAAGGACGATTTCGCATCTCCCGAGCGGTTGCTGCGGCCCAGAAGCGTGTAAGCCCAGACGTCCTTCACGACCTGGACACGCGCCCCTCCGCTGAAGCCTTGGAACAGGTACTTATCCAGTAATCCCGTTCCAACCAGTTGAGCGTTGTAAGTGGGAATGTCGCGAAAGTAAGTTTGGTTTACGTCGAACTCCAGCCTGGAAGTCGGCTGCAGTCGCACTGTCAGAAAATTACGGCTCACGCCTGCGCCGGGCGCAGCCACTTGGGGATTACCGCTCGGACTATCTACCTGCAGCGAGTCGTAGATAGACAGATACCGTTTGTAGAAAATCCCGTTCTCGAAGAAAACGAAGGGGCGATCGATATTCCACTTGAGCAGCGCGATGCCCATCCCGGACGTGCTGGTGTAGCGGAAATTGTCGAAAGATCCGCCCTCGAAGTTGACGAAAGCCCCACCAATCCTGCGGTCAGGGTTGTAATTCCAGGAGGTCGGGTCAGGGGTCGAACCCGCGAAGATGCCAGCGGTCACTCCCTGCGACAACCGTCTAGCAAGATAACCTCCATCGATGGAATCAAGACTGGTAGCCCAGGGCAGGTAAAGACGTCCGAAACCGGCCACATTCTTGGAATTAGGATTATCGTATGTCATCCCAATCGTATAGGTGCGGTTGATGAGGTCTTGCAATGTCGCCTGGCCGCCATGCGATTGGTTGTTGATGCGTCCACGCCAGAATCCGGTCAGGTTCCAGTAGGTTCCGTTGATACGGGTGATATCGGTGCGGATCATGAGCCCGGCATTCGAACTCACACCGCCGCCGTTATCATGGCTTGCGACTCCGGAGTAATCGAACCCGATTCTTCCACGGGCACGATTGATTTCTGGTAGCGGAGGTCTAGGAATCACTACACGCGCCTCATCATCGAGCGTGTCTCCCTCGCTAAACGAGACTACGACCGGATACTTTCTGGTCGCGCTCAGCGAGCGTTGCGCAATCAAAGACTGAGTTTCCTCCGAAGTTAAGTATGCCCAGTCGCCTACTTTTATCGGCCGCGTCGGATTGTGAATCTCCCCGACTGCTGACGACAACGCGGCCGAGGCCAACTGCAATTCAGCGATAGGGATTGCGTCTGCATCGCTCGCAGCGGTAGCTTTCTGGGAAGGGTCGATGGCCTTGACCTCGAGTTTCATGCCTTCCGCGAGGCCTTCATTCCGCCCACCCTCGAGATAAGCAACTCCCTCGGCAACATACTTCACGCGAAACGCAATGCGAACATCCGGATTCGCCTGTGCCGGAACAACCGCCGGATTCGAGCCAGCGGCTTCGGTTTTCGCCGGGGATTCAGAGCCATTCACAGGAGCAGATCCTGGCACCGCCTGATCCAGGGATACCGTTGCACTCCCAGAAGCTGCAGACGGCGCATTCGATCCATTCGGAGCAGGGGCCGCATTTTGACCGGCTTGATTGGCAGCACCCGAAGCAGGAGAAGCACCGGCGCTCGCAGCATCCTGTTCTGGCGGGAACGCGATAGGCGGAAGTGAAGGGGGAGGGGCAGGAGTTTGTGCTGACTGGGTTTCAACGGAACTCGTCTGATTCGCTTCTTCCGGCTTCCGATGAATTCTTGCGATGAGAGGGACCGAAGCCGCCGAGGCGGGACCAAGGCGTTTCTTGTCCGAGGTTGGGTTCTCAACTGCCGGCAAGATGCTCACGATGATTTTGTTTCCGTCGCTCGCCACTCCGTAGGGCCGCTGCGATTCCAAAACCACAACGACCCGAATGGAAGATGGAGTACTTCCATTCTCCCGTTCCACTTGTACCGACTTAACACCGTTGTGATTGAACGGAACAGAACTTGGAGCGTTGCCGGGAAGAGTCCCGGGGAGGTCGAGCATCAGCCGCTCAGGTTTGCTAGCCCAGGTGACACGAGGACTGACGGACGAGGTAAGGGTCACCTCGACTCGCACGCCGCCCTTGTCCTCGAAGAGTTCGAGTTTTTGGATCGTGGCGGCTCCGCCTGCCGACTGCGCCCATGCTCCGGACGCAAGAGCCAGCAGGGCTCCAAAATATACAAATCGCTTCACTCCCTACTCCATTCCCGAGAAAAAGTAATGCAATGGTGCAAGCCGCTGTTTCTCTAGCCTCCCCCGCCATTGCGGTGGCACTGGTAACAGTTCACACTGTTGTAGACGTAACCACCGACCCCCTGATGTTGTGAATCCGTGTTCGATTTCGTATGGCAGTTCGTGCATTGAAAGATACTGTAGTTGGTTGAATTGGTATGGCAGGTGGCACAAACGCCATTCGCTCCGCCGTGATTGGTATCAAACCAGGTGTGGTTGAAGGTCGCGCCCAGCCAGGTTGCGGTCGTGTGGCAGAGCGCACAAGTCGTGGGGAAGCCCGCAGCAACATGGTTGGGGCTATTAGTTCCCTGGTAATCCGCCTTGTGGCAGCCAAAACAATCGGTTGGCAGGGTGGTGTAATTGTTGTTTACATGACAATTCGCGCACGCGACCTTGGTGTGAGCGCCCGTCAGTGGGAAGGAAGTGTTGTTGTGGTTAAAGCTGGCCGGCGACCACGCGGCGGTGCTATGGCAGACATCACACTGCTGCGGAAAGCCCCCCGTGACATGGTTCGGATTATTCGTGTTTTGATAGTCCGTCAGATGACAACTCACACATGCCGTACTGGTGAGGCCAAAGTTTCCGTTCGTATGGCACTGGCTGCACTGCATAGTCGCGTGAAAACCAGTGAGTGGCCAGCCCGTCGCCGCGTGGTTGAACGTGGCTGAGGTCCAGTTCGTGGTGCTGTGGCACATTTCACACTGCTGGGGGAAACCTGCCGAGACGTGACCCGGGTTGTTCGTTCCCTGGTAATCCTTCAGGTGACAGCTCACGCAGGCCGTGGTGCTGAGGTTGAAATTCCCGTTCACATGGCACAGCGCACATTGCACCTGCTTGTGCGCCCCGGTTAGAGGGAACGCGGTTTTCGAATGGTCGAATGAAGCCGGCTGCCAGCCTGCGGTCGTGTGGCACATATTGCACTGCAGTGGAATTCCTGCGGCGAGGTGGTTCGGATTGGTCGTGCTTTGGTAGTCCTTCAGGTGGCACGAGACACAGGCCGTGGAACTCAGATTGAAATTTCCATTCGTGTGGCACTGATCACATTGCAACTTCGCGTGCCCCCCCGTGAGGGGAAAGCCCACCGCATCGTGATTGAAATTCGCGGGTTGCCAAGCTGAGGTCGTATGGCATTCCTGGCAAGTTTGGGGAATTCCGAGCGCGACGTGATTCGGATTGCTGGCCTTCTGAAAATCCAATAAATGACAGCCCACACACGCCGCCGGCGTGCCCTTGAACCTGCCGCCGGCGTGGCATGCGGTGCAGTCGAGGGTGGTGTGCACTCCGGTGAGAGCGAACCCGGTGTATTTCAGGTGATCGAATTTAGCGCCCAGCCAGGTGTTGATGCTGTGGCACTGCTCACATTGGACGGGAAAACCCGCAGTCACGTGATTGGGCTCGGTGGCTTGCTGATAGGTGCTTTGGTGACAGGAATAGCACTGAATGGAGAGCCCCTGAAATTGCCCAACTGCCTCGCTTTTATGACAGTCCGCACACTGTAATCCGGCATGTCCTCCCACAAGGGGGAAACGATTGTCGTGTTCTCTCACCCGCTGCAGAACGATGTTCCATCCTTTGACGGTATGGCACTGTGCGCAGTCAGCGCCCATTTGCCGGCGATGAATGTCGGCGTGGCAGTCGGCACAGTTCGTTCCGGTATTCGTGAACACCGGCTTGGCATGACACTGGGTACAAGCCACTCCCTGGTGCAAGCCGCGCAGCGGATATTTCGTTGTGTTGTGATCGAACTCTGGAACCGCGCGGATGGGCTTCCAGCCCGCGGATGTATGGCAGTTCTGGCACGGGATATTCAGGTTGCCATGGGGGCTTCGCGAGACGGCTGAACCAGCCGACTGCCCAAATCCTGCGCCCACCCCGAGGCAGGCCGCAGCCAGGACAAGGAGGGCCCTCGTGAATGCGCTTTGATGGACCACGCTTTGTGCGTACCCCGTTTGAACCCGGGATGCACTTCTGGTGCCAAGGAAAGCAGCCCATCTGAACCTTAGTTATGAAGCGGAAAGCAGGGGGCAAACGGCGACCTTACAGGATAAGAGTGTGTCGCTCTGACGCAGTTCGGGCGCAGGAGTGCCCCAATGTAGCGAAAACCAACAACGAATTTTGGCATCCATAAGCTCGGCATGGAGGAGAAACGGCCCTTGTTCGAAAAGTCATTCGCCCGCCTAAGGTCTTACTCGGGCTCATGTTCGTGATCGGGTGACCCGGAATTTGGCGGGTTCGGGTGGGTTGTCCCGGGTGATTTCTGATGATCGTCTTCACCACGTCCGCCGGGTGCTGCGCCAGGATTCCAACGGTTTTCGTTCTCCCGATTGTCCAACCCATGGGGCTGTTCCGGGTCCCGATTCTGCTCGACTCCGGTTGTATAGCCCGGCCGTAACATCACAGGAGCACCGTGGAGGAACCCAGCGACTTCGAGCAGTCCCTCGTACACTTCCACATGCGTCTTCTGTTTCTTGTCCACATCTACGGAGAACCGCGTTCCCCGCACAGTGATCACAGCAGTGGGCGTACCCATTCGAAAAGATGGGGAATTGCCGAGTCGCTTTTGCACCTTCGCCGTAATCTTGCCGAGTAACAATTCGAGCCAGTACCCCTTCCCCTGGTTCGGCGCCTTGAGAACCACGTGACTATTGGGCTTTACCAATACCTGCGAGCCGTCCTGTAAATCCAGCAGCATGCTGCCTTTGCTGGTGTCGATCTTGCTTTCTGCGGGAAGGCTGGTTCCGTGCTGTGCTGACACCACGTCGCCCTGTGGAGAATGCACCTGTACGTCACCTTTGAGTTCTGCGATCGTGGCGGAGCCGACTGGCAACGCCGTCGGCGTGGGATTTTGCCCGTGCGCCGAAACCAAGAGGAGCAATACCGTCAACGTGCATGCCTGCCGCATGGCGGTCATCGAACCCCCTTTACCACTATCGCTGGCTCGGTCTTGGCGGGCAGGCGGATCTCGAATTGCGTGCCCGCGGGCTCGCTTTCTGCCCTGACCGACCCCCCGTGTTTTTCCGCTATGCGCTTGACGAATGCCAACCCGAGCCCCCAGCCGGTCGTGCCCTTTGCGGTGTTAGATGCACGGTAGTAGGGATCGAATAGTCGGGCGATTTCGTCCGGGGCGATCGGTTCCCCCAAATTATGCACGCTGATAATAACTTCTTCATTCTCCCTGGAACAGCGCACCCGGATATCGCTCTGGGGTTTCCCATACTTGATCGCGTTGCTGACCAGGTTCAGGATCGCACCACTGATCAGCGGCGCATCCCCCATGACTGATATATTCTCTTCGTTCTCCAGTATCAACTGCATTCCCGCAGCGTTCGCTAGCGGGTGCAGAATATCGAATACCTGTCGCACGACGGCTTCCAAATCGATGGAGGACGAGGCAACCGACTTTGCCCCGGCATCGAGACGCAAAACATCCAGATAACTGCTGATCAGGGCCAACAACCGTTTCGATTCGCGGAAGATCGTGTCGGGCGCGCCGACGCACAGCGGCGACTCCGGGTAGCTCATCATCAGCTCGGCGAACCCCTGGATAGAGGCAAGGGGCGTTCGCAATTCATGCGTAATGAACCCGAGTGCCTCCGCTCGTGCACGGTCCCGTTCCACTCTGGTGCGCAAGTTCGTCAAGGTCAGAATGGTCCCGCCCTTCGGGGACAGACGTGTGGGTGGCAAAGGGGCGACGCGGACGGAATATAGTTCCCCATCGAGGGAAACTTCCCCCTCTTCAATTGACTCGCGATGCGTGAGGGGCGCGTCATCGCTCGCGATCCACTGAGTCCGCGCTTGCTCCAAACTCAATGATGCATCGGGAAAGAGGTGGTAGGCTTTGGCGAAGGCGTGGTTCTTCAACAGTAGCTTGCCTTGCTCATCAAAGATCGCGACCAGGTCCTGCGTTGATTCCAGCAAGGTTTTATGAAGCTCATAAAGAGAGCCTAGCTCGGTCTGCAGTTGTTGCAGGAGTTCCAGCCGCCATGTGAGGTCCTCGCCTTCGCGAGCCGTCCCATCTTTTCCGAGCAATGCCAGCCAGGATCTCAATCCCAGCAACTGCTGGGTGACACTGCGTTCCACCAGCACAAAATCCGCAGTGTAGACCAGCAGGGGAGCCAGAATGACGGCGAGCATCATCGACCCTGCAGGGACAATTCGCGAACCTATAATAAAGACCAGGAGGGCCACGGCATACAAAGCTGCTGCCGTGACCGCAAATACTCCCACCGCCGCCAGTCCCCGCCAGCTTCGGAACACCGCGACCGCCAAACCGCAGGTGACGAGTAGCATCACTCCCTGCGCCCAAAGAGAAATCTCATGCAGGCTTCGTCCGGATAGGATCCCGTCCAGAATCTGTGCATGCACCTCGACGCCCGGCGTAGGAAATTCGGGATGCAGCGGCGTGTTCAAACGATCCCCAATTTCAGTCGTCCCGAAGCCTACGAGCGCCGGTCGCCCTCGTAACAGGAGCGAATCCAGCCCTTGCATCACAGTCCAAGCGGGAATCGTATCGAAACCATCCCTGCGGAATGGAATCGGCACCAGGACGGGCTTTGCGGTGAGAACGGGTCGGGTTTCATCCTGTGCGGCTAGCCCATACGAAGAGAGGAAATTGGCCGTGCGTTTCGCATCCACTCTCCGCGCAACTTCGACCGCAAACGCCCAGCGCGCGCCATCCAGGCTAAGCTCCAGGGGCGGATAACGACGGCAAACGCTGTCCTGCTCCAGCGGCGCTTGCGCGTGTCCCACGGCGGCGGCGGCCCGGGCAAATTGCGGGAGCGGCTCCATCCAGTGTGGCCCGTCCCAATAAGACGCAATCTTATCTACGATGACCACTCGGCCGGACTGCAAAGCGTTCTCCAGAGCCCGGTCCGCATCAGGCGTTTGCGGTTCTGACAACAGGATGTCCAGCCCAACCACGCTGGCTCCACCCTTCACCAGATTGCTCGTGAGTTTCGCAAGCAGCGTCCGCGACCACGGCCAACGTCCGTAGCGTTGCAGGCTCTCGTCATCCAACGTGACCAGCACCACTTCGGATTTCTGCTTGGGTGACGGAGATAACCGGAAGAATGTGTCGGCAAAGCGCAATTCCCAGTCTCGAATGAATGGAATGGCAGAGAGCACTGCGACTGCAAAGAACAAGAGAACCGACAGCCCGAGCAT
>Ga0210399_10003581_pt1 | contig 12084 bp, 10 predicted proteins | sample IncBWC14MmetaG_FD_150865 | JGI IMG/M metagenome (GOLD analysis project Ga0210399, IMG submission 150865) | Forest soil microbial communities from Barre Woods Harvard Forest LTER site, Petersham, Massachusetts, United States - Inc-BW-C-14-M | ecosystem: Environmental > Terrestrial > Soil >... | reverse complement strand
CCGGCGTTGGGCCTTTCTTACGCGGATCTTCGGGATGCTGCCCCGGGTAACCGAACACAAACTCTCCCGGCCATAGCAGATCCTGACCCGGCAACCCCTGATCTGGCCGGTAAGTCGGGTTCGATGGTCGCGTTAGGCCACGGATACCAGGTTGTGAAATCCCATCGAGATAGCCGAAATGCTCGTGCCCGCGTTGCGCTCCAGGTCGAACCTTGCCCATCTCCGAATAGACAATCTTGATCGCCGTCCCGAACCGTTCGCGTAGAGCGTTACCATGATAGGTCGCAAAAGCCGGGTCGGGACCGGCGATCAGAAAAACGCCGTCGAGGCGGTCCGCCAGGAAGTCGCGTGCCCATTTCGACGGAGGCGGGTCGTCGAGAGCGGCGATCGTCTCCGGATGATCAGCCCCGCGCTCGAAAGCCGGATCGAGGCGCGGCCGGCCCGGACCCAGCAGCCGCGTCAATCCATCCGTGGTGAAGCCGAGGCTCAATCCCAGCCAGGCTTCGGTCTTTGCTTCTTGTTGGCGGCGTCGTTCATAGGCGCGCCGTTCGCGGTCTTGCGCTGTTCGGGCGCTCGTTACTCGCCGAACCAGATACTCCTTCGTCCCGGCTTGGAAGCGGATAGCATCCACGATTTTAAAGAACATGAACAGCTGGGCATTCTTGTGCATGCCGATCAGCAGATCCCCCTGAATCTCGTCCAGATCCAGTCGGGGCACCATCTGTTGCGCCACGTCGCCCCCTATTGCCGCTCTAAGGCGCCACCACTCGTGCGACGGCGGTGGCGCCTTACGATGTTTGAGAGCCGGGTCAGATCATCGGCTGCGCGGCAGCCGGGCACTGGCGACCGTTTACCCGCCCATGCCGCCTTCAAAACCGATCAGCACGTAGTCTTCGAGCCAGTACAGGGGCTCAGGCTCCTCCCCCTCAGCAGGTTTCTCGTAAACTGGGAATCTGTATTTGATGCGGTACGCCATACCGACCTTTTGCGGCTCCCCTTTAAAGGTCCACTCTTGCCGGTAGGGGCCGTCCAGTTCCACCTCGATCTGGCTGACGTCGGGGGGTTCTTTCCCCGGGCTGGGAGAACTGCAATAGATGTCCATTTCCCCGGCCACTAAAACCGGATCGCTGTCGCGCATGTCGCGGTTGGTATAGGGGTTCAACCTGAGGATCAGATTGCCCAGATCTTCGGCCTCCGACATATTCATGCTCCTTCCTGAGTTGAGGGTCGAATTCAGACGCCCTATTGGCCCTGCGCCCCTCGGGTTTCAGTCAGCCAGCCGTGCAAGCGCGGCTCGCTCGATGCAATGACGAGCCTGACGTCATCCCGTCGTCGCCCGTGTGAACTAGCTCACATTGGGGAGATTTTCTTAACCGCGACCTCCGGGAGCGGCAGAACATGCTTGGGCCGTTAGATTGGAGATCCTCGATCGAGTGCGGCCAGCGCTGCACCTACTCGAGCGGGCTCGTCAAGGGTCCCGAGCGCCTTGAAAATAGCCGCCGCATCCTCGAGCAATCCTCGCGCTTCGACAGGATCGCTTTGAGACAATTTTGCGCGCGTAACCAGGATCTTTGCGAGGTCGTTTCGAGCACCAATGGCTTCGAAAATTCGATGCGCGTCGGTGACGTGCTGCATAGCAACCACCGGTGACTCGACGGCGAGGCATTCCGCCAGCAACCGATGCGCCAATCCTTCCACGTACCGATACCCTTTTGCCTGGCTCATGGTAAGCGCGTCGTCGATCAGCGCTCGTGCGGTCCCGAGCTCCCCCCGAGACAGATGGCCTTCAGCCAGCCGGAGGGCCGGGGTCACTCGTACGTGGTGCAGGCTAGACCGGTCGAACCAGGCGATTGCTTCCGTTAGATCGGCGATGCCGGCATCGAGCTGGCCGGCCCTGATCTCGCCGTACCCGCGGAATACTTTCGCCATGGCGACGTCGAAGGGCAGAGGGTTGAGCGTAAGGGCTTCCTCGCAACAGCGCAGGCCCCGTTCAATCTCGCCCTGGCAGATATAGGCGGAACCGAGGCGATACAGGCCCACCACTTTGAGGCGCGCATCGTCGAGCGTGGCGGCATGCGCGAGCACTCTGCGGCAATAGGCGAGGCTCACCTCCCAGTCACCCAAATAAATAGCAGCCTGCGCCGTGTTGAAGAGCGTGCGACTTGCCCACCACAAATTGCCTTGCGCCTCGAGGATCGGGACGGCGCGATCGCCCGCTTCGATCGCCGCGCGCAGCTCGCCGCCGAACACATAAGCCTGCACCGCGCAGGAGTAGATGAAACCTTCGATGTCGTCGCATCCGGCAGCCGCTGCGATCGCCGCGGCCTCGCGACAGTGCTCGATCGCCAGTGCCGCCGGGCTCCCTGTCAAGCCGTGCAGATACCCGGTCCAGCAGTGCCAGGTAGCGCGGCGGCGCGGGTCGCCAGCCGCCTCGACAACGCTCCGTATGTTCTCGAGCGCCGTTAGGTGTTCCGCCTGTCGACCGAGCGCGAATTTTACCTCGACCTGTTTGAGCACGGCGTCGATGCGGCGGAGCCGGTTGGGCTCTGTCTCGGGCATTGTCTCAAGCCGGCGCGCCGCGTCGTCGAAATAATTCAGCGCGTCGCTATTAGCCCAGCGGCGTTGTGCTTTTTCCGCAGCCAGAATTGCGAAATCGACCGCCTTTTCGGCATCATCGCCGCGGCCGAAATGAAACGCCAACAGTTCCGCCACTTCCTCGGTACGGTCGGTGTAAAGTTGTTCGAGCGCGCGTCCAATGAGGCCGTGCCAGGCGCGGCGGTGCCGCTCGAGCATGGCGCCGTAGGCAGCTTCCTGGGTCAATGCATGGCGGAAAACATACGTCGCGCCCTCCGGCTCGACGCGCTCGGAGATGAATTCGAGACGGACCAACTCCCGCAGCTGGGCTTCGAGCGGCCCCGAGCCTTTCCACACCGCACTCAGCAGACGAAATGAGAACTCCCGGCCGATCACGGCGGCGGTTTGGAGAAGTTGCTTGGTTTGGTCCGACAACCGATCGATGCGCGCCATCACGACATCGTGGATCGTGTCCGGAACCATCAGATCCGTTCGGAGATCCCTCGCCTCGCCCGCGTGGAGCGCCAGCTGTTCGAGGAAAAAAGGATTGCCATCGGCCTTGGCGACGATTTCCGCGCTCACCAGCTCGGCAAGGCGCTCCGCGCTGAGCACCGAGCGAACCATTTGAAGGCTATCGTCGCGGGACAATGGCTGCAGCGGCGTTTGCCCCGCATACGACTTGTCGATCCACGGGGGGCGGTACCCCGGCCGATAGGTCGCCAACATCAGGATGCGGGCCCCGGGGGCATTCTCCGCCAGGAAGCCGACGAACTCTTCCGATATCTTGTCGACCCAGTGGAGGTCCTCGAGCACCAGAACTATCGGGCGTAAGCGACTGCCCTTGACACTGATTTGCTGGAAGATCTCGAAGGCCTTGGCTTTCACCGCCTCGGGGTTCGACAACGCCGGCGAGCCGCCCAGATCGTCAACCCCCAAAAGATGCTGAAGGACGGGGGCGTCCTGCTCGGGGTCCATCCTGACCTCTTGCAGACCGGAGCGAACCTTATCGATGATTGCTACGGGGGTGTCGGTCTCGACAATTCCGCAATTGCTCCGCAGCAGGTCGAGCAGCAGCCAATACGGGATCGCCGTGCCGTACGAAACACACCGCCCCTCGATCCAGGTGACGCGTCCTTGGGCGAGCTGGCGATGGAATTCGGCGAGGAGCCGAGACTTGCCGATCCCGGGCTCGCCCACAACGCCGACCGCTTGGCTGCGACCGCTTTCGACCTGCCGCAGAAAATTGTTCAGGATCGCGAGCTCGCTTTCGCGGTCGACAAAAACTGCCGCGCGTGCCGGCGAGAACTCGCGGAGCCCGGAGCGGCGATGCGAAACACCAAGCAGGCGATAAGCCAGGATCGGTTCAGCCTTGCCCTTTATTGCGAGCGGACCGACAGGTTCGACACGCGCATAATCTTGAGCCAGCAGGCGAGTCGCCTCGCTCAACAAGATGGTTCCCGGTTCGGCGGCCTGCTGTAGTCGGGCGGCGACATTGGCTGTATCGCCGATCGCCGTGGGCTGCATCGCCAAGCCGCCGCCAACCGGGCCAAAGACAACGGGGCCGGTGTTGACGCCGATCCGCACGGGCAGGTCCAGTCGGGCGGCGTCGGCGCCGCCGCCGTCCCCGCTCAGAACGCGTTGGATGGCAACGCCAGCCAACAGAGCGCGGCGCACATGGTCTTCGTGGGTCAGAGGCGCGCCGAACACCGCCATAAACCCGTCGCCGAGAAACTGCGGTGCGGTACCTCCGTAGCGATGTACCTCGGCAAGGCTGGTGTCGAGAAACGAGCTGACGAGATCCCGCATCCCCTCCGATCCGAGCCGATCGGTCAGCGGCGTGGACCCCACGATGTCGCAAAACAACACCGTAACCTGCTTTATTTCGCCCGGAAGAGCGCCCTGGGCATGCGGAGCCCGCCGAGGGCCAGACTCAGGCGTTAAAGACGCGGACGCTGTGTTTTGCCGAACGGGTCCATCAAGAGACCCGCCGCACTGGCCGCAGAACCGGTGCTCGACAGGATTATCGGCACCGCATGACGGACAAGCGAGACCGAGGGGCGCGCCGCAGTGCCCGCAGAACTTCATGCCCGAAGGGTTCTCCGCGTGGCACCGGGAGCATCTCATACCGTGGCTCTACAAGCTAACGCTGGGGATGATCCGCGGACGCGAATATTGACGGCGAGGTAAACGTACAGGGGACCTCGCACAGGTTCAAGTTGTCTGGCCGGCCCGATAGGCGCTCCCGCGGCGTGCCATAAAGCCGTCCGGTGTTAAGATTTCTTCTCCTGTGTGACCGACCTCACATTAGGGCGCCGCGGCCGGTGGTTACCTGCTCCGCCATCGAATGGTTTCGCCATTTCGGGGAGTTCGCCGTGAGCACCCATAAACCGATCTTTGTTCGCTGGGCCGAGGAGGCTGAAGCCAAGCAGGTATGCCTATGGGCCGGGCTCGAGCGCGACGCGGCGCCCACGCAAGTCCAATTGAGCAGCCATCGTCTCCTACCGCGCCGTTGGCGGGCTTGGGCTTTGTTGCTTCGCCGATTTCGCGGTTTGCTGCAGCCGGCGGACGCGAATTGTCCGAGACGATGAGCAGCGTTAACATTAGGGTGCGATTGATGAGCAGCGAACGCGGCGACCATGGTGCCGTCGGGCGCGAGCCGTTCCGCCTGTTACGTGAGAGGCAGTAACGAACGCACGGCTCGCCTTCGAGTAGCTGCTCATGGAGGGGCACTGTGATGGCCGGTCCGACATATGAGGAAAAGAGGCAGATATTCGAGCGCCACTTCCTGCTCGGAAAATTGACCCCCGGCGAGGTCGACACCTTGCTGGCTTACTCGCGGGTCGAGCGGTATCCCGCGACCACCGAGATCTACGCCAAGGGCTCGCCGGGCAACTGCATGATGCTGGTGTTGCGCGGCACGGCAAAAATGAGCTCGGTCTCCGCCGAGGGAAAGGAGATCGTCCTGAACATCATGAACCCCGGTGATCTTTTCGGCGAAATAGCACTGCTCGATGGCGGTGAGCGATCGGCGGACGCGGTCGCGATGACCGACTGCGAACTCTTGGTGCTAAATCGCCGAGACTTCATGCCGATCCTGGAGCACCGGGCGGACATTTGCATGATGCTGCTGCGGATCCTGTGCCAGCGGTTGCGACAGACCAGCGAGCAGGTCGAGGACGTGCTGTTTCGGCATCTCGAGTCGCGGGTTGCCAAAGCGCTGGTGCTTCTTGCCGAGAGCGCCACCTTGCACGGAGTTCCGGGTTCGCCGGTTGAACTTCACGTCTCACAGCGAGAGCTCGGTGCCATTGCGGGCGGCAGCCGGGAAAGCGTCAATAAGATTCTGCAGAGCTGGCACAAGGCGGGCTGGATCGAGCTCGGCAAGGGGACGATCCTGATCCGCGATCTAAACGCCATCGCCCGCTTGGTGACCTCGCCCGAGCTCTGATCCCGGCGACCTTGAGGCCAGTCGTTCTTTTTCGGGCGACGGCGTAGCCTATATCGGGAGGTCTGCAACCACCACGCGGTGCCCAATGCCGCTCGCCTCCTTGCGGCACGAGTCTTGGATCAGAACGACGTCGGCCGGGCTCTACTGCGAGCCGGGGGATTTCTACATCGACCCGCAGTCTCCGGTCGCACGCGCCGTGATCACCCATGGGCACGGCGACCACGCCCGCCCGGGGAATGAGGGGGTGCTCGCCACGCCGGACACTCTGGCGATCATGCGGCAGCGCTATGGCGAGGCGGCGGGCGGCGCGCTGCAGCCGCTCGCCTACGGCGATAGCGTCACGGTCGGCGGTGTGGCGTTGCGGCTCCTACCGGCCGGGCATGTGCTCGGCAGCGCCCAGGTCGTGCTCGATTATCGCGGCGCTCGGGTTGTCGTTTCCGGTGACTATAAGCGCCGGCCGGACCCGACCTGCGCACCGTTCGAGCCCTGCAATGGTGATCTCTTCATCACCGAGGCAACCTTCGGGCTACCGGTCTTCCGCCATCCGCCCGACCGGCAAGAAATCGACAAGCTGCTGCATTCGCTCGCCCTCTTCCCCGACCGCTGCCATGTCGTCGGGGTCTACGCGCTCGGCAAATGCCAGCGCGTTTTGGCACTGCTGCGGCGAGCGGGCTACGAGAAGCCGGTTTATCTCCATGGCGCGCTGATCGGCTTGACCGAGCTCTATGAGAACCTCGGGGTGTCGCTGGGTCCGGTCCTCCCGCTCGCCGACGTTTCTCGCGACGCACTCAGAGGGCGCATCGTGCTGGCGCCGCCGGCCGCGACCACCGACCGCTGGTCGCGCCGGCTGCCCGATCCGGTCGTTGCGATGGCGTCGGGCTGGATGCGGGTCCGCCAGCGCGCCAAGGCACGGGGGGTCGAGCTCCCCTTGGTGATCTCCGATCACGCCGACTGGGACGAGCTGACGGCGACCATCGAGGAGGTCGCCGCCGCGGAGATCTGGGTCACCCATGGCCGCGAAGAAGCGCTCGTGCATTACGCGCGGCAGAAGGGCTATCGCGCCCGGGGGCTCGCGCTGACCGGCTTCGAGGAAGACGAGTGAACCGCTTCGCAGCCCTCCTCGACGCGCTGCTGTTCACCCCCTCGCGCAACGGCAAGTTGCGGCTGATGCAGGAGTATTTTGCGAGCCAGCCCGATCCGGAGCGGGGCTGGGCGTTAGCCGCCTTGACCGGCGAGCTGGTCTTCGATGCGGCAAAACCGAGCCAAGTGCGTGCACTCGCCGCGGCGCGGGTCGACCCCGAGCTCTTGGGATGGTCTTATGATTTTGTCGGCGACCTCGCCGAGACTGTGTCGCTGATCTGGCCCGAGACACCGGGTGTCCAGATACCCGTCCCGAGCTTGGGCGAGATCGTCAAACAGCTGAAGGCGACGAGCCGCAACGACGTCGGAAGCCTGCTCGAGGCGTGGCTCGACGCGCTCGATGCGACCGGGCGCTGGGCGCTCTTGAAACTCGTCACCGGCAGCCTGCGCATCGGGGTTTCGGCCCGCCTCGCCAAGACCGCGCTCGCCGAGTGGGGCGGTGTCGAGATCGATCGGATCGAAGAGGTCTGGCACGCCCTGGCACCGCCGTATCAACCATTGTTCGAGTGGCTCGAGGGGTGCGGTCCGGCGCCGCAGACCGGCGATTTGCCGACCTTCTGCCCGCTGATGCTGGCGCAGCCGATCGAGGAATCCGACCTCGGCGGCCTTGACCCGCGCGATTACCTCGCCGAGTGGAAATGGGACGGCATCCGCGTCCAGCTCGTCGCCCGCGGCGACGTTCGGCGGCTCTATTCGCGCTCGGGTGATGATATCGGGGCCGCCTTTCCCGAGGTTCTGGAGCCGATGCCGGCCGATGTGACGCTCGACGGCGAGCTCTTGGTGCTGCGCAATGGCGAGGTGGCCCCGTTCAACGATCTGCAGCAGCGGCTCAACCGCAAGACGCCAACCCCCAAACTCTTGCGCGACTATCCTGCAGCGGTGCGGCTCTACGACATCCTGCGCGCGGATGAGGAGGATCTGCGCACCCTTCCTTTTGTCGAGCGCCGTAGCCGCCTTGAGGGGTGGTATGCCCGCGAGCTGCCGCCGGGTCTCGATCTGTCCCCGCTGGTGCCGTTCGCGAGCTGGGAAGAATTGCGCGAGCTGCGCGATGGTGCACGCGAGCGCGGCATCGAGGGGCTGATGCTGAAGCGCGCGGACTCGCTCTACCTCGCCGGCCGGCCAAAGGGCCCCTGGTTCAAGTGGAAGCGCGGAGCACTGACCCTCGACACGGTCTTGATGTACGCGCAGCGCGGCCACGGCAAGCGCTCGTCATTCTATTCGGACTATACCTTCGGCGCCTGGCACGGCGCCGAGCTGGTGCCCGTCGGCAAGGCCTATTCGGGCTTCACCGATGAGGAATTGCAGCGCCTCGACCGCTGGATCCGCAACAACACCGTGCAGCGTTACGGGCCGGTGCGCGAGGTGGCGCCGCAGATCGTTCTCGAAATCGCCTTCGACAGCGTGCACCGCTCGACCCGCCACAAATCGGGGGTGGCGATGCGCTTCCCGCGCGTCCACCGTGTCCGCTGGGACAAACCCGTCGGCGAAGCCGACACCCTCGAGACGCTGGAAAGGCTGCTGACGTAAAACGGCCGGGCGCCAATCGGGTAAAGCTCCCTGTCGAGGGCGGCTAGAACGGCCGGCGGTCGAGCGGCGCATAGGGCTGCTCCAGCCCGTCGACGGGGATGTTTCGGCCGTTGATCCAATGCGCGCGCGGCGATGCGAGGAAGGCGATGACGTCCGCTATTTCCTCGACCGTGCCCAGCCGGCCCATCGGAAAGCCGTGGCGAACGTAGTCGTCGAAATTGGCGGGATTGGCCGCTCGGTAACGGTCCCAGCCGTTGCCCTCGGCCAGAATGGAGCCGGGTGAGACGGTGTTGACCCGGATGCCGTGCGCCACGAATTCGAGCGCCCAGCGCTCGGTAGCGTAGATCAGCGCCGCCTTGGCTGTTCCGTATTGACCGGCCATCGCGAGCTGCGGCGACCAGCCCGAGATCGATGCGACATTGACGACGGCCGCTCCCGCGCGACCGCTCATATGCGGCAGGGCGAGGCGCATCATCCGCACGGTCTGCACCAGGTTCACCTCGAAGACGGCATGCCAGTCCTCGTCGGTGCTGTCGGCGATATGCGCCCCGCCTCGGCCGCCGCCGACATTGTTGACCAGGATGTCGATGCCGCCAAACGCGGCGCAGGCCGCCTCGACCAACCGTGCGGCTTGCTCGGGCTGCGTGACGTCGGCCACCTGGGCCGCCACCGTGGCGCCGCCCGCGCGCAAGACGGCCTCCGCCTCGGCAAGCCCGCCTGCCGATCGTGCCGACAGCACGATGCGGCAGCCTTCGGCGGCAAAGGCTTTGGCGGTGGCAAGGCCGATGCCGCGGCTCGAGCCGGTAATCAGCACGGTTTTGTCTTTGAGACGCAGATCCATGAGCTGCTCCCCTCTGCGACGCTCCGGGTTTCTTGGAGACCGACGCTAGGCCCGATCCTGGCGCGCCGACAACGACGATATTGCCCTCGATCAGAAAGCCGAGCCGGCAGGGGAAACCGCTATGATCTGCGCGACGCATCGAGGGCTGCTGCGAGAGCCATTCCATGATAGTCCATGCGCTTGCCCTGCTGATCGGGGTCGTCGTCGGCCTGCGCGCTTTTTTAGCGCCGCCGGATGACTTGCTAGACCCAGTTGACGGCCAGAAGCCCTGGTATCCTTTGGAACTCGCGTACATTGTTGGTGACGAGCCTCAAACCTTCACTGCGCGCATGGGCCCCGATCAGCATATCGTAGGCACCGCAAAGAGTGCCGAGCTTCGCCAGTTCGGCTCGTATCTGCCCGAAATGCGCAGCCGCTCTGGGTGAAAACGGTACGACTTCGAGCCTGGCTGTGAACTGTTCAACAGCCTGAAGGTTCTCGGTCCGGCGCGCGGATTTCTCGACGCCGTACAGCAGCTCACCGAGGGTGATCACCGAGATGCAGAGCGCCTCGGCAAGCTGATCAAACCGCTCCCGCAGGGCGGCCGGACGGTTCTTGATGACGTACATGCAGACGTTCGTATCGAGCATATACTCGAGCATCAGAGCGGCTCGCGCTCCTGAACCGAGGGTTGATCGCGCTCGCTCATGAAATCCTCGGATACGGGCGGTCCGTCGGTAAAAAATTCGTCCCAGCGCTGTCCAATGGGCGTGATCAATCGGCTGTTGCCGAGCCTGATGATTTCGACCTGATGCACCCCCTCGGGAAACGCCACCGCCTTGGGGAGCCGCACGGCCTGGCTTCGATTGCTGATAAAAACGGTGGAGCGTGCCATCCCCAACCTCCGTATATCCATTTGGGATATACGTAATTTTTTGACGATTTTGTTCAAGGTGTCGTGCGACGATGCCGAGAGGCGCGGGGGGCTCGCCGCGCCGCCGTTGTTGTTGCCCGGCGTGACCACGCTGACGATCCAGCAATGCCTCGCTGCCGAGGCGGCGAGCATCAAAAATTAAATAAAAGCTCTCTTATCCCCGGGGGGATGGTCCTGGCCAATGCTCACTCAGATTAGGGGTGAGCTCAACTGTGCTTCGTCTCGCTCCGGCTTAGGCGGCAATTCCTCGATCTGACCCCGCCCCTTTACTGAGTGTAACGCGAAGACGGATACCCGAGGCTAAGGCGACCACATGGTCCGAGCTCTTCAACAAAAATTCAACATAATTTAGCTCTACGCCTTTGCTAAATTGTATTTTTCCGGACCTGTAGGGAGCCGATCATGGCTTTATGCATACGTTTCCTGACCGCGGCTGTGCTCGTCGCGGGCATGGGGATAGCCCCCGCCGCGCATGCCGAGTACCGGCATGGTGGCGGGAATTACTATCATCAGGGCGGCGGGAACTATCATCGGGGTGGTGGTGGCAACGCCGCTGGCGCGGCGATCATAGGCGGGATCATCGGCCTGGGCCTCGGTGCCGCGATCGCCTCGCAAGGGTATTACGCGCCACCGCCGCCGGCGGTCTATTATGGGTCGCCGCCGCCCTATTACTACGCACCGCCACCGCCCGTTTATTATGGCTACTGAGCGGCTTGCCCACTGGGATCAGCCTGCCGGCGCGTGCCCCGAGAACGCCATTCCAAATCGCGGACAACGTCAGACCGAGGAACGATTCGATGAAGACAATCCGGTCGAGCCATTTCGCTTCTGCGGCCCTCATCGCGCTGTTGGCGCTACCCGCCGCGGCGCTGGCGCAACCCACGCAGTCTCCGGCGCCGGCCGCCCCGCCGGCAGCCGCACCCCCTCCGATGACACCCGAGCCCGTCCCGGGGAAGAGCATGGCGGAACGGGTCGAGAACCGTATCAAACAACTACACGCGCAATTGCAGATCACCCCGGCCGAGCAGTCGCAGTGGGATCAATTCGCCGAGGTCATGCGCGACAACGCCCGCGACATGGATCGCGCGTTCGTGCAGCGCGCTGAGCAGTACCCGACGATGAACGCGGTGCAGAATATGCAGTCCTACGAGACGATTGCCGAGGCGCACGCCCGGCACCTGCAAAAGCTGGTCCCGGCCTTCGACAACCTCTACAACGCGATGCCCGAGCAGCAGAAAAAGCTGGCGGACCAGGTATTCCGCGCCAACGCGGAGCGGCGCGCGGCGCAATCGCGTCATGGCGCGAACGCGACAGCAAAATGAAGCCGGTGTCCACGAGCGTCCCGGCTCCCCACTTTCCTTGACGAACATCGGCTGGCCAGTCACCGTACGACCTGGCCTTGCGCCAAGCTGACGCGGTTCGCGCTGACTTTTACCCGATCAGCGTGGAACTCACCCGGCCGCCGTCGCGCAAGGGCGGCTTGTGCAGAGCACGTTATTGCCGGGCGGGAGTGCGCGCTTTATAGTCCCGGGCTCATGTACAGAGGCGCCTCCGAGGCCCCGTTCCGGCACCGCCACCTGCTCGGGATCGAGGGTCTGTCGCCGGACGACATCAACCACGTCCTCGATCTGGCCGACGGCTATG
>Ga0210399_10003580_pt1 | contig 12084 bp, 13 predicted proteins | sample IncBWC14MmetaG_FD_150865 | JGI IMG/M metagenome (GOLD analysis project Ga0210399, IMG submission 150865) | Forest soil microbial communities from Barre Woods Harvard Forest LTER site, Petersham, Massachusetts, United States - Inc-BW-C-14-M | ecosystem: Environmental > Terrestrial > Soil >... | reverse complement strand
ATAGTGATAGGACTCCTGCGGGCTCGGAACATTTGGAGAAATGCTCATTCTTCCTCCTCGGAATATTACAAATGGCGTGGAAATCGCTCGTTGTGATTATCCAACGGGACCCCGCCTAAGTCTAATGCCCTTCACCGGGGGTTGCCTACTTTTTTACTTTGCCGCGCGACCTCGCCGGCGTTCCGGCCACCGCGCGAAAATGGACGTGTTCAAGCCGCCGCGCGGCGTGAATTCACCTTTGACCACACACCACTCGGGCTTGGTCGCTTGGACGATGTCGTGGAGCATTTTGTTTACTGCGTTTTCGTAGAAAATGCCCAGGTTGCGGTACGCCAGGAGATACATCTTCAGGGACTTCAGCTCAATGCAAGCCTTCCGCGGCTTGTACTGAATTGTGATCGTTCCATAATCCGGCAGTCCGGTCTTCGGACACACGGATGAGTATTCCGGAAAGCGGGTCGTAATCACGTAACCCGGGTATTGGTTCGGCCAGGTTTCCAGCTGCGCTAGATTCGCCGCGATCCCGGACCGGGCGTGTTCATCGGTATAATTCGGCATAAACTCCTCTGCAACTATTGTACCCGGGAAGTTAGTACCCCAGGCCCTTGCCTCCCCTGGGCATCTGTCCTATCCTGTGGGCCATCCGGAGGGGAATCCACCTAGCCAGATGAATTGTCCCATCTGCAAGCAGGCTGGTGCGCGCCGCTCGCGCCGTCAAACCAGCGCGGACTACATTCTCAGCGCGATTGGTGTTTACCCTTGGAGATGCCCCGGCTGTCGAGCGCGTTTCCATGCCCGGCTGATGACCCTCAACAAATCGCTTCACGCGCATTGTCCGATTTGCGGCAATCTTGCCCTGAAGCGTATTTCAGCCGAACACGTTGATTCCGCGTTCGGATTTCTCTGGCGAAATCTGCGCATTCCGGCCTTCCGCTGCGAACCCTGCCGGCACAAATATTTTTCGATCTTGCCGTTGCAACAACCGGTGAAGCAGGAAGTCAGGATGTCTTCCCGCGCTTGATCCCAGTTCCGATTCATCCCGTACACAAAACTCACTACTGTGCGCAATCGATCGATTTCCCTTGCCGGATCAATCCTCGTTCATCCGTCACCACGGCGTATCCGCACTTCGGGTCGGTTACATCCTCAAGAAGCAGGTCGTAGCCCTTCTCTCCGTTGGAGAGGTGCAGCCGCAGCCGCCAGCCCGGTACAACCTCCGCCCCGCTTCCATACAACGCGTGCGCCACAGTCGGAAAATCGGCCGGCGCCCACTTCGTTCCAGTGGAAGAAAAATCGCCGATTCCCACCAGCGTGTCCCAGTTTGCGTATACATCGTGCTTCTTGCGGTAGTCCGCTTCCGCCGCATTGATTGCCTTCACCAAGTTCTGCGCAAAGCTTCGCCGCTCGCGCTCCCGGTCGGCCATCACCGGGGAGCCCTTCTGCCCCCAACTAGCAGCCTGACAACTCAACACCAGCACCAGCAGGACTGCGCAGCTTCGTATTTTTCCACGCATCGTATTTCCTCTTCTCGTTTCGCCTGGGGAAAACGGACCGTGCCCAGTGTAATCGACGGCCCCCCGTTTCACCCAGGCGGCGTTTCCCCTCCGGACACACCGATCCCTGTGCAGCGAGCCTGCTGCTGGAGTATGATGCCTTTCCCAATCCTGCTTTTCCCCCAGCAGGTACACGGACGGAGGTAGCCATGGACGCAGCAGCTCCCTCACAGGAATCCGCTCGGGTCGCGGCCCTAGATCGCTATGCGATCCTCGATACCGAACCAGAGCAGGCCTTCGATGACCTGGTAATTCTAGCGGCCTACATCTGCAAGACTCCGATCGCTATGCTGTCCCTGGTGGACGAACACCGCCAGTGGTTCAAATCGAGGGTCGGCGTGCAGGTGCGGGAAACCCCCAAGGAAACTTCGTTTTGCGCGCACGCCATTCAACAGGAAGACCTCTTCATCGTTCCCGACACCCTGAAGGACCCCCGCTTCAAGGACAATCCGATGGTTTTGGACGAGCCCCATATCCGGTTCTATACCGGCGCACCGATCGTCAATGAAGATGGCTTTGCCCTGGGTACTCTGTGCGTAATCGACCGGCAGCCGCGCGAACTGGACTCCGAACAGAAAGAAGCCTTGTGGTCGTTGAGCCGGCTGGCGCTCAGTCAAATGGAACTTCGCCAGAATCTGCAGCTGTTGAAGGAAGCACTCAACGACCGCACTCGCGAAGAGCATGCGCGAGAGAAAGAACTAAAGCGCCTGGAGGAAAAACTCGTCCGCGTCATGGGCCTGAAAATCTAGGCGCGATCCACGATCGTCAGCGGTCGAGAAACAACTCAAGTCAAATCTCAGCTGGGATTTTCAATCGGGCAGGGAAGAGGGCTGGGCCTTCCTGGCGTATTTGCTCTCGAGAGGGCAGCAGTCGTGGCGCGAAGGGGAAGGTAGGGGCGGGTGGAGATCCTGCCGGCTCCACAACGGCTGCTCGAGATGGCAAGCCAGCACGCGCTGCCAGTCGTTGGTTGACGGACCAGCCGAACAGCGCGACGATCAGCACCGACTCCCGTAGATCGTCTGCGGGGCATTGCAGTTGCAATTCTGAACGTGGCCAACCGATTTTGCTGTGACTCGAGTCACATGCTCGCTTAATCTTTTATATGCCAGCCTGCCCGGCTGCCATACTTCTGTGGAGATCACTAAATTGAACAGAGCAAGCGTCCTGTTGATTTTCGCCTGCCTGCCCTGTGGGCCGGCATACGCCAAGCAACCGATCCAGGCGCCGGTCAAAAAGGCCTGCGGTTCAGGAATTGTGCTCAAGCTGAGCTCCGGCAGCGCTTCCCAGGGCAGCCTGCTCCTGGCCGAAATTGTCGGCGCCAAACCTTCCCAGGAATTCTCCGCTGAATGGGGCGGCCGCTCGATCCCTCTATGGCGCGAAACTCCAGCCTCCGCCACACTGCACGCTCTTCTCGGCGTGGATCTGGAAAAACCGGCGGGCCAATACGAATGGAAAATTTCCTGGGCAGGTGCCGAAGGCAAACTCCTCGCTTGCAGCATGCCCGTCACAGTTCGCACCGGTAAATTCCCCACCGAGCGCTTGACGGTTGAAAAACAGTTTGTTCAGCCGGATCCGGAGCAGCAAAAGCGCGCCGAAGAAGACCAGAAAAGAATGAAGGCGATCTATGACACGGTCACGCCGGTAGTCTTGTGGAAAGGGAAGTTCGTGGTGCCCTTGAAGGGAGTCAGCACCGGCGGAAATTTCGGCCGTCGCCGCGTGCTCAACGGTGAAGCTCGTTCGCCGCACGCCGGCGTCGATTTTCCCGCTGCGGCCGGCACGCCCGTTTACGCAGCGCAATCCGGAAAAGTCGTGCTGGCCGAAGATCTTTATTATTCCGGGAACACCGTGGTGATTGACCACGGTTTTGGGATTTACACGCTTTACGCGCATCTTTCTGAAATCGGCGTACATGCCGGGGACTCTGTCGAATCTTCCGCCGAGATCGGCAAGGTCGGCGCCACCGGACGCGTCACCGGCCCGCACCTCCACTGGGGCCTGACCATTGATCACGCCCGCGTCAACGCGCTGCAGATCGTCCAACGCCAGCCCTGAACCTCCTGTTGGGTATTTTTGTTACAGCCCGTTCAAGCATTTCGCGCTGCTCCTGGGGCATTCTCGCTTCAGACAGTACGGGGTGCAGGCAGGGAGAACCCGCTGACGTGGCCACCTGAAGAAAATTGTCTCGATCGCGGCATCGTTGCTCGGCACAAAAGCTTATTAACAATACTTTACCAAATTAGTTCACTATAGTGAATATGACTCGTCTCTCTCCAACTCGCCTGCGCCAGGGACTGCTTCTGGCCTGCCTCTACCTCCTCCCCATCCGTCCGCTCCCGGCGCAACAATCCGTTTCCTCGGTTCAGACACCCGAGGCCTCCGCCGACGCTCCAGTCTCTTCGCCTGACGATCCTGCTCTGATCATGTTCCCCCACGCCGAGTGGGACCGCATCTGGCTCTCCGGCCAGGCGAATTTCATCTCCCAGTGGCATCCCGCGTTTCATTCGCCGTACCAGGGGAAAAACAGCCTCACTCCGGAAGCCCAGGACGCCAGTTCGCGCGTGCTCACTCTCTACACCGGTTTGCGCGTCACGAAAACCACCGAGTTCCTCTGCGATGTCCAGGAAACCGGCGGCCACGGGCTCGGCGAAGCGCTCGGCGTCGCCGGATTCTTCAACCTTGACGTCGTCCGCAATCCCACGCTCAGCAAAGCTCCCTACGTGGCGCGCCTCATGTGGCACCAGATCATTCCTCTCGGCGACAAGAAAATTGCTTCCGATCGCACTCCCTACTCGCTCTTCCGCGAACTTCCGGAACGCCGCCTCGAATTTCGCTTCGGAAAAATGAGTCTCGCCGATTTCTTTGACCTCAACAATTACGGCACCGACGCAAACTTGCAGTTCATGAACTGGGCTGTGGACAACAACGGCGCCTACGATTACGCCGCCGACACCCGGGGCTTCACGTTCGCGGCGCTCATGGAATATCACGATAAGAATTACGTCATCCGCTTCGCCGAAGCGCTGATGCCAAAAGTCGCCAATGGCATTCACCTCGACGCGGACATGAGCCGCGCCCGCGCCGAAAACATCGAATTCGAACTCCATGGCAAAGTTCTAAAAAACCGGCCAGCAGGCGTACTCCGTCTGCTGAGCTACGTCAATCACGCCAACATGGGCGACTATCGCGATGCCGTGAATTCCTGGCTGGCGAATCCCACCACACCCGTTCCCGAAATCACCAACCACCCGCTGCAGACCACCGTGAAGTATGGTTTCGGCGCCAATTTCGAACAGCCGCTCAACGATTGGCTCGGCCTATTCGGGCGCTGGGGATGGAATGAAGGCCGGCACGAATCCTACGCTTACACCGAAGTGGACCAGACCTGGCAGATCGGCGTAGGCGGAAACGGCGGACGCTGGGGCCGCAAGTATGACCGCGTGGGCCTGGTGTTCGTCAGCAACGGCATCAGCCACGACCATGCGCGTTACCTGAGTCTGGGCGGCCTGGGTTTTCTATTGGGCGACGGAAAACTGAATTATTCCCGAGAAAATATTCTGGAAAGTTTTTACACAGTACACGCCTGGCGCGGGATTTTTCCCGCTTTCGGCCTCCAGTACGCCGTCCATCCCGGATACAACGCGGACCGCGGCCCGGTGGTTGTTCCCACCCTGCGGCTGCATCTTGAATTCTAGCTCCATTTAGCGAAGCCCTTTTGCCTTACCGGAAACTCGCCACCTGCGCTTGCGCTTCCGCCAACCTTGCGCGCGTCGTACGCACGATGGTCGCAAAGCGTTTCGTCAATTCACGAATGCGATCCGGCTTGTGCAGCAGCATGGATTCCCGCGGAATCAGCTCTTTCCCCACGCTGATCGCCGAAACCCCCGCTAGAATATAGTGCGCCGCGTTTTGCTGATTCACTCCGCCGCCCGCAATCAGCGGGATATCCGGAAACGGCCTCTTCAGTGTGCGAATGTAGTTGTCCGCGCCAACCAGCGAGCAAGGAAAAATCTTCACGAAATCCGCGCCCGCCTTCCACGCGGAAAGCACCTCGGTTGGTGTCAGTGCGCCGGACATCATGATCACGTCGGAATTCTTCGCCACCAGTTGCACGGTCGGCAGGTCCAGGGCGGGGTTGCTGATGAATTGCGCTCCGGCGTCCATGCACTCCCGTGCCGTTTCGATATCCACGACTGTCCCGGCGCCAAGAATCACACCCGAAACTTTGTTCGCCAAATCGCGAATAACGCCGATGGCGCCCGGGACCGTCATGGTGACCTCGATGATCGGTATCCCGCCTTGGGCGATCTCTTCGACCGCGAAGCGCGCGTCGTCCGCGGAAGACGTCCGGATAACCGGAACGATGCCAACCTCTTCTACCCGGGCACGGAGTTCCTCTTTTTTCATAACGGTATTATCCCCAAGCGCTCCCCGGCGCGCCCCTGAATCACCTCGCCAAACGCGGATTCTCACTGCATTATAGTCGGCGCCCCGGGAAATTCCACTCCGGTGCGTGCAATCGCAACACGAAGAAGTCAGTGGTAGACTCGTCACGGGAGCACAAGCCAATGGCCAAGAAAAAAAAGCCGATCAAGAAAGCTAGAAAGAAAGCAGTGCCGCGCAAGGTGAAAAAGCAGGCGAAAAAAGCGAAGCCCGCTCCGAAACTGGCGCTCAAAAAGACCTCCAAAAAGAAAACGGCGAAGAAGCGCCCGCGCGGAAAGGCAAATTCCGCCGAGCTTGTCGGCTATCAACGCCAGGGTCTTGGCTCCTTCACGGGCGGCCAATCCGGCGATATCCAGGGCATCTCCGGTCGCGCCGGCACTGACTCTGAAAGCGTGACCGAGCTTCTCGAAGAAGGTCAAACTTTCGAAGCCGAAGCCGTCTCAGGCGTCGAGAACGCCGCTGACCCCGACGTCTCCGAAGTCGTCACCCACCAATTTCCCGAGGACGACGTTCCCGAGGAGTATCAGGACCCGGACAAGAACTAGGCTCTCTTCCGGACACCATGCGGATCGGCATCATTTCCGATACACACGGCCTTCTTCGTCCCGAAGCTCAACGCGCTCTGCTTGGCGTGCAGCTGATCCTTCACGCCGGAGACGTTGGCGCGCCCGAAATTCTCACAGAACTGAAACTCATTGCACCGGTCTTTGCCGTGCGCGGCAACGTGGACACCCAACCCTGGGCGCAGGAGCTGCCGCTCACCACCGTTGTCGAAACCTCCGGTTTCAGTTTTTATGTGCTCCACAGTCTCCAGGAGCTCGACCTTAACCCCCGAGCGGCGGGGTTCGATGCCGTGATTAGCGGCCATACGCACCAGGCCGCCCAGCGTCTAGAGGCGGGTGTGCTGTATCTGAATCCGGGTAGCGCGGGGCCACGCCGATTCCATTTGCCGGTAACTCTGGCCCTCCTGGAAATCACCAAGCGACCTTGGAATATGGAGATCGTTTCTTTAGTGCCCTGAGTCGGCCAGGAGGCACGGAAAGCTAATACTGGGTCAGGGAGCATTTGCCAAGGGGAATTTCGTGCAGGACACGGCCTCCGCCTTCCCACATGTTTGCGTTATTTGAACAAAACAATGGATATAAGTCGGGCGAATCGTGGCTCTCGAGGATGCACTCCCTAGCCTCTGGCAGGGTGTCGCCGGGATCCGCTCGCGATTTCGACCGAGGCGACAGCCCAGAGGGAGATTCCGATGCGACCTATCGAGATAGCGCACCCTGGCGGGCGCGCAAGTCTTTTGTTTCCTGCTCCTGAGTCAGCCGTTGATAGACACGGGATTAGCTCCGGCCCGTCGAAGGCTGAAGCTTCCGCCGGGGGCAGGAGGCCCTCGGCTGCAATAAAATTTGGAAAAACTTAGTAGAAGTACTGGCGTACTGGATGCTTGAGGTGTATTTTAGTACGGCCCGGCTATTGTTCGGAAGCGTGCTGCAGGGCAGAATCATCCGCAGAGTCAGCCGCGCCTGAGTTGTTTCTCGAAATCCGCGCAGAGTCCTCCGTTCTGAGCTCGTGCAGGTTTCTCTGGAATCGATCGCAGGCCGCGGTTAGAAGCGGAGCGATGAACTCTGCAGCGGGAAGGTCCCCGTGGGTGTTCTACACTTTCGTTATCGCGAGCGCAGGCGTACGTTGCGCGTTACTCTCACCCTCCCGGTGATCGCACATGGTGTGAACGATCAGGGGGAGAAGTTTTGTGTGCGTTGCGCGACGCGCTCCATCAACAAGCAGGGCGCTCAGCTGGTCATGGATGAACCCCTCGTTGCAGGTCAGGATCTCTTGCTGGTGAACGAAAACACCAACCGCTCGACCGAATCGCGTGTCGTTTATGCCAAGAAAGAACGCGACGGCCACTTCTACGTCGGCGTTGAATTCGTGAACGCCGAAAATAATTTCTGGAAGATGACGTTTCCGCTCCCCGGCGCGCGCCCGCTTCGGAAGCCTCTCGGCTCCAAAGCCATGGCCTGATTTTTCCCTCGTTTAACTTATTTTCTTCTTTTTGATTTTCTCGTGCGCTTTCCTTTTGCGCGCGCTTTTACCGTCGGCCCCTTCGCGATGGCTTCGCGGATTTTGTGCGGCAGCTTGGCCAGAACCAGTTCGTAGGACTCGCGAAGCAGTTGCGCTATTTCCGCGGCGGGCAGGGCGTCCCGCGACTCCAATGCAATCCACTTCGCACGCGCCAGATACGGTGCCGGAATGACTCCGGGCCTCTCCGTTAGCTCCGCGAAATTTTCCGGACTGGCTTTCAAAGAAAGGCAGACCTTCGCCGGCACCAGCGGCGTTACGGCAAACATCTTGCCGCCCACCTTGAACAGCAGGTCATCGCCCCACTGAATCTGCTCCGTCGCGCCAGCGAACGACAGGCAAAGGTTCCTTAGCTGTTCGATATCCATGGAATTTTCGCTTGCTTATGGAAATCAGTCCGCAGCGTAGCGCCGGAAAAACGAATCCGGCTTCCACTGCGGTTTGGCGGAATCATTCGCCGTGGAAATCAGCAGCCGACGGGTGAACTCTTCGTAGGTCGCCGCGGCCTGCAGATCCACCGGTTGGTTCACGTCGTCAGACGGCGCGTGGTAACGGTTCGTGAGCCATTCCTTGAAGGCCTTCTGCTCTGGCGTGCCCAGTTCGAAGCCAACGTCAATCTTCACCGCGGGCACGCCTTTTTTGATGAAGCTGTATTGGTCGCTGCGGATAAACGCGTTGCGCAGCGGCTCCGGGTCGGCCATGGGCTTGATGCCCATGGATTGCGCGATTTTCGCGGCGTTGGTGCCCAGGTCGGATTCTTCCATGCCCAGAATCTTCAGGATTTTAAGCGGCACGATTGGCAGGAACATATCCACATTGATGTCGGCAACGATCGATTTGGCCGGCACGGTCGGATGCGCGGCGAAATATTTCGATCCGAGCAGGCCTTTTTCCTCCGCAGTCACCAGCAGGAAAATCACCGACCGCCTCAGTTTTTCCGGTTGCGCTTTCAGGCTGGCGGCGATGTCCATCACCAGCGCGCTTCCGGAGCCATCATCCATTGCCCCGTTATAGATCTTGTCGCCGTTGATGGGTGCGCCGATTCCCACGTGGTCGATGTGCGCGGAAAGCACCACGTATTCGCTCTTGAGCGCGGGATCCGAACCCGGCAGCCTGCCCACCAGATTTGCCGATTCCACTTTTTGGGACAGCACTGCGGCCTCGGCCTTTAGCGAGGTTGCCAGGGCAAAATGCGGCAGCGGCTTGCGATCTTTGCCGAGCGCCGCAATTTCCGCGAAGGTGTGACCCGATCCGACAAATAGACTCTCCGCTGCCGCTGGATTGAAGACTACGCCCAGCCGCAGGCCGGGTGTCTCGTCGAATTCCGCGCCGGTCAGATCCATCGCCGGGTGGTTGCGGTTCACGGAAATCCGCGCCCAGGGAATATCCATCGAAGCCGGGTTCATGATTGCCACGACTCCAATCGCCCCGGCCGCCTTCAGCGATTTCCACCGCTCGCCCGCGGTCTGATAATGCGAGGCCAGTGCCGTCGGCACATCCGATGGCGAACCCGCAAGATACACAATAACTTTCCCGTTCAGATCCAATCCGGCGAGCTCATCCAGATTCTGCTCCGGGATTTTCAATCCGTAGCCGGCGAAAACCAGCGGCGCGGTGACCTTGACGGTTTCGTGGGTCGCCCGTGTACTGAAAAACGCGTCGTCGGCAAACGAAAGAGGTTTCGTTTCGCCGTTTGTCACGAGCGTTAGCGAAGATTTTCCCTCGTCCAATTCGTATTGCATGAACGAAACCGGTTGGTAGAAACCGTCCGATCCGGCCGGTTCGAGGCCCGCTTTCTTGAACTGCTCCACCGCATACGACTGGGCCTTTCGCAGCCCCTCGCTACCGGTGTCGCGGCCTTCCAGCGAATCGTCCGCCAGATATTTCACGTGCGCCCACCACGAGTTGCCGTCAAAGTGAGAGACTCCGGCCTGCTGCGCAACTGCAGCTACACCAAGCGCAACGAAGAAACTAGCCGTGACAATGGTTTTCAAAGATCTTTTCACAGGTTTCACTCCGGGAGCGATTTTGAACGCATCGAGAATAGCAAGGAAGCCCACAGCGAGTCACGTCATGGCCGCCGCGCTCAATTGGTTCGTGACTGAATTTGCGATCAGTGAGCTTGGATCAGAGTGGCCTGGGCGGAAACGCATTGCCAGGTGCCATCAATTTTTGCCCAGGCGTCAACGTATCTTCCGCGCATGGTGGTGGTCTTGCCGCCTTTGTTCCACCTGCCGCGGAAAATTCCGGTGACCACGGCGAACTCGCCATAAGAATGGATGACCAAATCTTCGCTGACGAGTTGTTCCGGCGACGAAGTGTCGTTTTTCACGTAGGCCAGGAACTGATCCCGAGTCCGCAACGATCCGTCGTAGTCCACGTAAACCATGGTCGGCGCGAAGATGTGGGAGAGCGCCCGGATGTCTTTGGCCTGCTCGGCGCGGTTCCACAGATTCTCGAGCGCCAGAATCTTGCCTTCGTCTTCAGTGTATTTCGGCCGTTCTTGTGCCAGCGCGATCCAGCCTAATGCAATCGCAACTACAGTCAGCCCGCACCATTTCCGCATGGGAAGCCTCCCGGGAAAATAACCCCGGAACGCATCCTAACGTAAGCGTGCTTGGTGAATGGATATAAGCCCGGCCGGACTAGCCAAAAAGTTAACCGGATGAAGAAAGCATCGACGTCCTGCGGATGGGCCGCTGACTACGGGCCGGTTTTCCTTACTCTCCCGTGTCGTAGGGAAGGCCTTGGTCCGCCCAATCCGTCGCGAAATCCTGAGGCAAGAGAAGCACGCGAATATTCTTGAATCCCAGACTCTCGAACGTTTTGAACGCGGGCCGGATATTCGGGCAAACCTCCATCGGGCAGCACCCGCAATAGATCACCAGATTTGTTGCGCGGGGAAGTCCAGCGGCCCATGCAGTCAGTCCTTTCAATCCCTCTTCGCTCCCTGCGGCGCCATGGTATTGCGCGCCTTTGATGTGCCCGGCGCTGTAGAGCCGCTTAAAACCCACGCAGGCGACTGTCGGCGCAGTTTTGGAGTTGCCCAATTCCTTGTCGAGGTCCGCTGGACGGACGGTCTGGGTTTTCGTCCAGGGATCGGAGTCGGCGTGACTCGAGATGGCGGTGATGCCGCCAAGGGTGCAAGCGGCTGTCAGGAGGACGGTCATCCAGGTCAACTGCAAATTGTGGTTCGATCTCATGAAACTTCGCCTCCACTGGCAATAAACCCAGTCACTCCGCCATGATACACAACCGGCCAATCAGGAATTACCGCCTGCCGCGCGGCTGAATGCGAGCGGTTTGTCGCTTCCTTCGAAGTAGATGAACAATTTCTCTCCAAGCAATTCGTATCGCGTTGCAGCACCGAGCGCTTTCAGGTAGCGATCTTCCTGGTCGCCGATGCCATTTTCCATACAAGCCATGCGTGTGGCTGCCAGCGGCCCGAACTTGATCGAAACGCCTGAAATCGACACCGATCCGTTGAACTGGTTGCACGAGCCATTCCCCGCAGCGTGCCCTGCCCCTGGAAACCCCAGCGTTGCCTGTGGTTTTTCAAGAGCTGGAGACCCGGCAAGATCCCGCAGCACCCATTGGGTGCCGACCAGGAGAAACACGCTCAGCCGTCGCGGCCGGATTTCCCGGCTTAACTTGGTGCGTGGAGGAGCAACCGCGGATGGCGCCGATTGCCAGGAGAGCGCCGGCGATCGACGTAATTGGTTTCATTTCGCCTCCTTGGCGCCTTATTTTTGGGTGGAGGCGCGGGTGCGTTGCAACTTGAGTGCCGAGGAGCGCAAGGTTTCCGGGACATTCTTGTTCATGCTCAGTTTTTTCAAGTCCACGGCAGTCAATACCGGCAGCATGTGCAGGGTCACGTCCAACGGCGTTTTCGGATTGTTGAGTAGATTGCGGACGACCACATAGTTCTTGCGGAAATTGCGGTTGCCGGCAATCAGGCGGAGAATTTCATCCGTCAGGTTCGCCATGGCCGCGAACGATTCCACTTCCTGATCGG
>Ga0210399_10003579_pt1 | contig 12086 bp, 15 predicted proteins | sample IncBWC14MmetaG_FD_150865 | JGI IMG/M metagenome (GOLD analysis project Ga0210399, IMG submission 150865) | Forest soil microbial communities from Barre Woods Harvard Forest LTER site, Petersham, Massachusetts, United States - Inc-BW-C-14-M | ecosystem: Environmental > Terrestrial > Soil >... | reverse complement strand
TGGCGGCGGAGGAAGACCCTCATGCGTGAGAGCCTACCCGCGTGCGCGGGTCGAGCCAGCCGTAGAGCAGGTCCACCGCGAGATTGATGAGGGTGTAGGTGACCGAGAAGACGAAGACCGCGGCGAGCACCACCGGGAAGTCGCGATTGAGCAGGGCCTGGACGGTCAGACGTCCGAGCCCCGGCCACGCGAAGATAGTCTCGGTGATGACCGCGCCGCCCAGGAGCTGGGCGGTGTCGAGCCCGGCCAGGGTCACGATCGGGATGGCCGAGTTCTTGAGCGTGTGCTTGCCGATGACGACCCGCTCCGCCAGCCCCTTGGCCCGCGCGGTCAGTACGAACTCCTCGTTGAGGGTGTCGAGGACCGAGGAGCGCGTGAGCCGCGCCATGCGCGCGGCGTAGAACGAGGCCAGCACCACGCACGGCATGACGAAGTGGAGCGGCCCGCCGGTGCCGCCGGTCGGCAGCCACCCGAGGCGCACCGAGAAGACGTAGATCAGCATGAGGCCGAGCCAGAAGCCGGGCACCGCCTGGCCCAGCACCGCGCCGCCCATGCCGAGGAAGTCGACGAGCGAGCCGCGCCGCACCGCGGAGAGCACGCCGACCGGCACCGCCACGCAGAAGGTCAGCAGCAGCGCGGTGACGGCCAGGTAGAGCGTGGCGGGCAGCCGCTGCAGCACCAGCCCGAGCGCGTCCTGCTTGTAGCGCAGCGACTCGCCGAAGTCGCCCTGGAGCGCGTGCCCGACGAAGCGCCCATACTGCACGATCAGCGGATCGTTGAAGCCCAGGCGCTCGCGGAACTCGTTCAGGTCCTTGGCCTGGATGTCCATGGGCAGGAACAGCAGCACCGGGTCGCCGCCCAGCCGAACCAGGAAGAAGACGGCGGTGAGCGAGAGGAAGACGACCAGGACCGTCTGTCCGAGTCGGGACAGGACGTAGGCGCGCATTTCGGGGAGTGTACCCGATCACCCGGCCGGGCCGGCGCGGCCATTGCTGCCGGCGCGGCCGTTGCTATAGTGGCCGGGATTGTCCATGGGACTCGTTCGCGACCTGTCGGTCTCCGCGGTGGCCGCCGGCTTCGTGACCGTGCTGGTCGGGTTCGCCAGCGCGGCGGTGATCGTCTTCCAGGCCGCCGGCGCCGTCGGCGCGTCGCCGGCCCAGGTGGGCTCGTGGATGCTGGCCCTGGGCGTCGGCATGGGGCTCACCAGCGTCCTGCTCTCGCTCCGTTATCGCGCGCCGATCGTCACCGCGTGGTCCACCCCGGGCGCGGCCCTGCTGGTCACGAGCACCGCGGGGCTCTCGATCCAGGAGGCCACCGGCGCGTTCGTGGTGTCAGCCGCACTCATCACGCTCTGCGGATTCTCGGGCTGGTTCGAGCGGGCGATGGATCGCGTCCCGGTGCCGATCGCCTCCGGCATGCTGGCGGGAGTGCTGCTGCGCTTCGGCCTCGCCGCCTTCACCGCGATGAGCACCCGATTCGCGCTCGCCTTCGGCATGTTCTGCGCCTACCTGTTCGCCCGGCGGCTGATCCCGCGCTACGCGGTGATCGCGGCGCTGGCGGTGGGGATGGCGGTCGCGCTGGGGCAGGGGCTCCTGCACGCCGAGACCGTCCGCCTGGCGCTGGCCACGCCCCAGTGGGTCACCCCCCGCTTCTCGCCGGGTGCGCTCATCGGGGTGGCGCTCCCGCTCTTCGTGGTGACGATGGTCTCCCAGAACGTGCCCGGCGTCGCGGTGATCCGGGCCTCGGGCTACGCGGTGCCGATCTCGCTGCTCATCGGCTGGACCGGCCTCACCAACCTCCTGCTGGCCCCCTTCGGCGGCTTCGCGCTCAACCTGGCCGCGATCACCGCGGCCATCTGCATGGGCCGCGAGGCCCACGAGGATCCCCGGCGCCGGTACGTGGCCGCGGTGGCCGCCGGCCTCTTCTACGCGATCGTGGGTCTTTTCGGGGCCACCGTCGTGAGCCTTTTCACCGCCTGTCCGGCCGAGCTGGTGGCGGCGATCGCCGGGCTGGCCCTCTTCGCCACCATCGGCAACGGGCTGGCCGCGGCGGTCGGCGACGCGAATCAACGAGAGCCCGCGCTCGTCACGTTTCTGGTGACCGCGTCCGGCCTCACGCTCGTCGGGGTCGGGTCCGCGTTCTGGGGACTGGCGGCGGGCATCATGACCCTTGTGATCTTGCGGGCGACCGGCCGTCGCGGCTGAGCGCCGTGGAGGAGCGTGCGATGGCGGCATCCGCTGACGATCGAGGATCGGTGCTGCCCGCGGTGATCGTGGGCCTCTGCCTGCTGGTCGGGCTCGTGAGCGGCGGCTACTTCATCGGCAAGGGCGCGGCCCGCTTCAAGTCCGACTCCCGGGTGGTCACGGTCAAGGGCCTGGTCGAGCGCGAGGTGAAGGCGGACCAGGCGGTGTGGACGCTCGGCCTCCGGCGCGCCAGCGAGGACCTGCGCGATGCCCACACCAAGATCACCGCGGACCGGGACGCGGCGGTGGCCTTCCTCAAGAAGCAGGGCTTCACCGACGCGGAGATCGAGCGCCAGCCCACCCGCACGGTGGACAAGCTGGCCCGCGAGTACGGCCAGCCCCAGGTGGCCGACCGGTTCCGCTACGTGGTCACCACCTCGGTGGTGGTGAAGACCACCAACGTGGATCTGGTGCGCGCCGCGCTCGGCTCCACGGAGGAGCTGCTCAAGTCGGGCGTGGTGCTCGACGGCGAGCGGGAGGGCGGCGCCGCGAACCCTCGCTATGTCGTCTCCCGGTTCAACGACCTGCGCCCCCAGCTACTGGCCGAGGCCACCCGGAACGCGCGGGCGACCGCGCAGCAGTTCGCCGCCGACTCGGGCGCGCAGGTGGGCAGCATCCGGTCCGCGAACCAGGGGTCGATCCAGATCTTCGGTCAGGACGGTGGCGACGAGTCGGCCCCGTTCAGCCCCACCAGCACGCCGATGAAGCGGATCCGGGTGGTCAGCACCTTCGAGTTCGAGCTGAGGTAGTCGAGCTGCGGTGGATCTGGCTGCCGGCCCTCCCCGCGGGACTCGCCCTGGCCGGAGCCAGGCGCGGATAGGGTACACTGCTGCGATCTCGACATCGGCCGCGCTGAGAAAGGACGCCACGCGTGAAATATTGGGAAGACTTCAAGGTCGGCGAGACCGCCGACCTGGGGTCGTGCTCGCCGACCGAAGAGCAGATCATGGCCTTCGGCCGGAAGTACGATCCCCAGCCGTTTCACGTCGATCCCGAGGCGGCGCGGCGCAGCATCTTCGGTGGGCTCATCGCGAGCGGGTGGCACACCTGCGCGCTCATGATGCGTCTCTCGGTGGAGGCGGCCCAGCGCGAGCAGGCCGCGGCCACCGGATCGCCCGGAATCGACTCCTGCCGCTGGCTCAAGCCGGTGCGGCCGGGCGACGTGCTGACCGGGGCGACCGAGATCCTCGAGACGTGGCCGTCGCGGACCAGGCCCATCGGGTTCGTCCGCCGGCGCGTCGAGATGGTGAACCAGCGCGGGGAGGCGGTGCTGGCGATCGTGGGCATCTCGATGTACCGGCGCCGGCCGGCATGAAGTACTTCGAAGACGTGGAGATCGGCGAGACCACCCGCTTCGGACGGTACGAGGTCACGAAGGAGGAGATCGTCGAGTACGCCCGCCAGTTCGATCCTCAGCCCTTTCACCTGGACGAGGAGGCGGCGCGCGCCAGCATGTTCGGCGGGCTGATCGCGAGCGGCTGGCACACCGGGGCGATGTTCATCCGGATGGTCTGCGCCAGCATGATCCCGGGGGCGGCCACCTCGGGCGCGCTGGGCTTCGACGACCTCAAGTGGCTCAAGCCGGTGCGGCCGGGCGACGTCCTGTCGGTGGAATCGGTGGTGCGGGAGAAGATCGAGTCCCGGAGCCGGGCCGACCGCGGGACCGTGAAGGTCGAGAGCCGGATCCTCAACCAGCGCGACGAGGCGGTGATGAGCCTCGTATCGCTGGTGATCTACCTGCGCCGGCCGTCGGCGGCTTCCTAGCGACTCCCCGATGAGGGGTAGCTGACCGCGAGCCCGGCCGCCGCGTCGGACTGGATCCCGAACGGCGGGATCGGGTAGCGCAGGCCGTTCTTGCTGAGCGCGGCCAGGCCCTCGATGACCTTGGGCAGGAAGCGCGGGGGGATGGCCATCAGCATCTCGTCGTCGGCCACCCCGCCGTAGCGGCGCTCCGCGTAGCAGGGGATGGTCAGCGCGGGCTCACCGGTCTTGAGCGCCTTGCCCCAGGAGTCGGCGCACGCCGACTCGCCGACCGAGGTGAACGACATCTTCTTGTAGCCGATCCACTGCAGCCCGTTGATGAAGAAGATCATCTGGCCGGGGGTGCCGTAGATGAGGCAGATGTCCGGCGGCTCGAGGCGGCCGGAGGTCAGCGGGGCCACCGCCATCGCGCGGTAGCGCCCGTACGGCACGCAGTCCATCGCGTGCTGGTGCAAGCTCGCGTCGTCCTGGGTCTTGAACCACACCCCGGCCATGCGCTTGCCGGAGAGCCATTCGTCGTCCTGCGGAGACAGCCCGATCACCGCGCCGCACTGGGCGCCTACCAGGTCCGCCATCGTGATGCCCACCGTCCAGCCGAGCTGCCGGGCCTGGGCCACGATCTGGTCGGTGGTGTGCTTGGCCTTGGGGCGGCGGATCTTGGGAATCGCTTCCATCTCCTCGACGGTCTCGAAGAGCTTCATCCCGATGGGGATGGAGCGCAGACGGAGATACTGGTTCAGGCCGTTGACGATCGCGTCCCAGTCGTACTTGTCGGTGGTCATGACGGTCTCCACGCAGCCGGTTACGGCTTGAACTCCTGGTCGAGGATCTCGGTGATGAAGCGATCCAGCGAGACGGGGTAGAAGCGCACGTTGGGGGCCAGGATCACCCCGGTGTTGATGACCTCCCGCTGGGCGAGCTCGTCGAGCGCGCGCTCCACCTGGGCCTGCGGATTGCGCTCCCAGCGCTGGATCTTGAGGTCCTCGCTCTCGAGCGTGACCTGGTGGCGGTTGGAGTAGGCGAAGGAGAAGACGCGCGCCACCAGGGCCTCGTCCATCAGCTCGCTCTCCTTGAAGAGATCACCGTAGGTCTGGCCGGCGCGGCCGGGCGCCAGCACGAGACGCGGGGAGACCTTGATCTTGCCGCGGATCTCGACCGAGGCGGCGGGCCGCGCCTCCTGCGGTCCCACCAGAATGTAGGGCAGCACGTGGTAGCCCGCGATGATACCGGCGACCGGCTTGCGCAGGATCGCGGTGGTCTCGAAGAGGTGCTTGAGGAACTCGGGATCGTGCTTCTCGCCGAACATGAGAGCGCTAGCCGCGGTAGATCGAGACTTCCATGCAGTCGAAGCCGAAATCGTGCTCGCGGCTCTGGTAGTGGCCGCTCTCGCGCACGTGGTCGAGATAGGGCTTCACGTCGCGGCGGTACATGCCGGTGTTGTCGGCCACGATCAGGGCGCCCTCGAGCAGACGCGGCTCCACCGCGCGCAGGTAGTCGAGGTAGTCGTCCTTCTTCGCGTCGATCAGCAGGAAGTCGACGGGGCCGCGGAGCAGGGGCAGCACGCGCAGGGCGTCGCCCACCACCACCTTCACCCGCTTGTCGAGGCCGGCCTCCGCGACGTTGCCCTCGACGAAGCGGGCCAGGTAGGGATTCTGCTCGACGCAGGTGAGCCGTCCACGCGGCGGCATGTGGCCGGCCACCAGGATCGCGGAGTAACCGAGGAGCGAGCCCACCTCGATGCCGCGCCGGGGCTTGTGCCGGACCAGCAGCCGCCGGATGACGCGGCCCTTCTCCCGGCCGATCACCGGGATGTGCCAGAGGGACACCGCCCGGTCCATCAGCCGCAGCATGCGAGCCGCGGTCTTGGTCATGCGCGGACCGGGATCCGCTCGCGCACCCCGTCGGGGAGCGGGTAGCGCCGGTCCCACTTGCCGGCCTTGACGAGCTGGCCCGGCAACGAGCGACCGACGATCTCCTGCACGCGCCTCGACGTGGCGATCAGCGCGTCGAGGTCCACGCCGGTCTCCACGCCCATCGCGTGCAGGCAGTGGATCAGGTCCTCGGTGCACACGTTGCCGGAGGCGCCCGGCGCGAACGGGCAGCCCCCGAGCCCCCCGATGGAGGCGTCGAAGTGGGTGACGCCCAGCTCCATCGCGGCCAATATGTTGGGGATGGCCATCGCCCGGGTGTCGTGGGTGTGGAGCGTCCACTCGACGCCGGGGAAGCGCGGCACCAGGCGCTCCAGCACGCGGGCGACCTGCGCGGGATTGGCCATGCCGGTGGTGTCGGCGAGCCCGATGCCGCGCGCGCCCATGCCCACCAGGCGCGCCACCACCGATTCGAGCTGGGCGACGGGGACCTCTCCCTCGAACGGGCAGCCGAAGGAGCAGGAGACGCCCGAGACCACCGGCACGCCCGCGCGCCGGGCGACCTCCGCCACCGCGGCCAGCTTGGTGAGCGACTCCGCGACGGTCATGTTGACGTTGGCCAGGTTGTGGCTCTCGCTGGCCGAGACCACGGTGTGGATTTCGTCCACCCCCGCGTCGACCGCCCGCACCGCGCCCTTGTCGTTGGGCACGAGCGCGGAGTAGATCGTGCCGGGCCGGCGCGTGATGCCGGCCATCACCTCCGCGGCGTCCCGGAGCTGGGGGATGGCCTTGGGCGAGACGAACGAGGTCGCCTCGATCCGGGGCATCCCGGCGGCGGCGAGCCGGTTCACCACCTCGATCTTCTGCTCGGTCGGGATGAACTCGGGCTCGATCTGGAATCCGTCGCGGGTTCCCACCTCGCAGATCGTCACGCGCGGGGGCAGTTTCATCGTGTGGTCTCCTGGGTCGCTTCCCATTCGTCTCGCATGATCTCGCCGAGCCAGGCGTCGTGCCAGCGGCCGTCGATGAAGTAGTAGCGGCGCCGCATGCCGCACTGCCGGTAGCCGGCCTTCTCGAGCCCGCGCCGGCTCGCGTCGTTGGGCAACACCACCAGGGTGGTCACGCTCTCGAGCCCGAGCTCGCGGAACGCGTAGCGGGTGCGCAGGCGCATCGCCTCGCCGGCATAGCCCTTGCCCCACTCGTCCTTCTCGCCGATGACGGTGCCGCTCTCGCCACGCCGGTTGCGCCAGTCGATCCGCTCGATCGCGGTGTTGCCGATCACCCGGCCGTTGTGCTTGAGCGTGATCGCCCACAGCACCTGGTTCGGATCCTTGCCGGTCTGCTCCAGCCACTCCTCCTCGGCCCGGAGCGTGAACGGGAAGCGATAGAGCATGTAGCGTGTCACTTCCATGTCCGCGAACCAGCGCTGATAGGCCGCGAGGTACTCCGGCCGCGGCGGTTCGAGCCGGACGCGCTCGCCCTCGAGAATCGGACCCAGCACTAGTACGAGCGCGGCATGCCGAGGACGTGCTCCCCGACGTAGGCCATGACCAGGTTGTTGTTGATCGGCGCGGCGCGGTAGAGGCGCGACTCGCGGAACTTGCGTTCGATGTCGTATTCCTCCGCGAAGCCGTAGCCGCCGTGGCAGTCGATGCAGGCGTTGCCCGCCTCGATCGCCGCCTCGGAGGCGAGGTACTTGGCCATGTTGGCCTCCGGCCCGCACGGGATGCCGGCGTCGAACATCCGCGCCGCCTTGGTGCGCATGAGGTCGGCGGCCTCGATGTTCATGTGGGCCCGGGCGATCGGGAACTGCACGCCCTGATTGGACCCGATCGGTTTGCCGAAGATCACGCGCTGGCCCGCGTAGGCGACCGCTCGCTCCACGAACCAGCGGGCGTCGCCCAGCGAATCCGACGCCACCAGGATCCGCTCCGCGTTCATCCCGTCCAGGATGTAGGAGAAGCCCTTGCCCTCCTGGCCGATGAGGCTCGCGGCGGGGATCTCCATGTTGTCGAAGAAGAGCGCGTTGGTCGAGTGGTTCATCATCATGCGCAGCGGCCGTACGTCGAGCCCCTTGCCCTTCAGCTCGCGGATGTCGATGAGGAACACGCTGAGCCCGTCGGTCTTCTTCTTGACCTGGTCCACCGGCGTGGTGCGCGCCAGCAGCAGCATGAGGTCGGACTGGAGCACGCGGGAGATGAACATCTTCTGCCCGTTGACCACGTAGCGGTCGCCCTTCCGGATCGCCGTGGTCTGGAGCTTCGTCGTGTCGGAGCCCGCGTTGGGCTCGGTGACCCCGAAGGCCTGCAGCCGCAGCTCGCCGGTGGCGAGCTTGGGCATGTACTCGCGCTTCTGCGCTTCGGAGCCGTGGCGCAGCACCGTGCCCATGATGTACATCTGCGCGTGACACGCGCCCGCGTTACCCCCCGAGCGGTTGATCTCCTCGAGGATCAGGGCCGCTTCCAGGATCCCGAGGCCGCCGCCACCGTATTCCTCGGGGATCAGGACCGCGAGGTAGCCCGCCTTGGTCAGCTCGTTGACGAAGGCCTCGGGGTATTCGCGGCGCGTGTCGAGGTCGCGCCAGTACTCGCCCGGGTACTGCTTGCAGAGGTCGTACACCGCGGCCTTGAGGGCCTTCTGCTCGTCGGTGAGTACGAAGGTCATGTCCGAAGCCATAGTCGCCTCACTTGCCCTGAAATCTGGGCTTCCGTTTCTCGTTGAAGGCGCGGACGCCTTCGAGTCGATCCTCGGTGGTCACGGTGTTGTTGTAGGCTTCGATGGCCAGGGCCATGCCGGTCTCGAGGTCGGTCTCGCCGCCCCGGTTGACCGCCTTCTTGGCCTGGCGCACCGCGATGGGTCCATTGTCCGCGATGGTGGCCGCGATCTCCAGCGCCTTGGCGCGCGCCTGGCCGGTGGGCACCACGTGGTTGACGAGGCCGATGGCCTTGGCCTCGCGCGCGTCCACGCGACGGCCGGTGAAGATCATCTCCTTGGCCATCGGCGCGCCGAGGATGCGGGGCAGGAGCTGGGTGCCGCCCACGCCCGGGAAGATCCCGCGGGTGACCTCGGGGACCGCGAAGACCGCGGTCTCCGAGCAGACGATCAGGTCCGAGAGCACGGCCAGCTCGCAGCCGCCGCCCATCGCGAAGCCCTCCACCGCCGCGATGACCGGCACCGGGCAGTGGAGCACGCGCGCGGCGGCCGCCTCGAAGATGACGTGCTGAGCCCGCCACGTCTCGTCGGTCATGCCCTCGCGCTCCTTCAGATCGCCGCCCACGCAGAACGCCTTGGTGCCGGAGCCGGTGAACACCACCGCGCGCACGGTCCGGTCCCAGTGGAGACCATCGAAGCAGCGCAGCAGATCCTCGCCCATCGCGGTGTTCATCGCGTTGAGGGCCTCGGGGCGGTTGAGCTCCACCGTGACCACGTGGCCCTCGTGCGAGGCCGAGACGTTGATCGTCCTATAGCTGGATGACATGGCGCTCCGCGAGCTCGCGGATGGTGACGGCGTCGTAGCCCAGCTCGGCGAGCACGTCCGCCGAGTGCTCGCCGAGGAGCGGGGGCACGCGGTCGGCCGCGGGCCGCTCGCCGTCCCACTTGATCGGCAGGGCCACCGCGCGGTAGTCGGCGATCCGGGGGTGCTTCACGGCCGGCAGCATGCCGCTCGCCTCGGTCTGGGGCTCGGTGGCGACCTGATCCATGGTGGACACCCGCTCGGACGGCACCCCCGCGGCCTGCAGCCGGTCCAGCACGTCCCGTGCGGTGAGGGGGCGGGTCACCGCGGAGAGGGCGTCCCGCAGCTCGGCGCGATGCTCCACGCGGTGCGGATTGTCCACGAAGCGCGGATCGCGCGCCAGCTCGGGCACGCCGAGGGTGGTCGCGGCCTTGCCGAAGAGCGCGTCCGAGGCGGCCGCGATCATCACCCAGCCGTCCGCCACCGGGAAGGCCTCGTACGGCACGATCATGGCAGTGCCCGAGCCCTGCGGCTTCGGCACCTCGCCGGTGGCGAAGTAGTGGCTCATCTGGAAGGCCGACCACGCGAGTGCGGTGTCGAACAGCGCGGTGGTCACCTCCGAGCCGCGGCCGGTTCGCTCGCGTTCGCGCAGCGCGGCCATGATGCCCATCACCGCCCACATGCCGGTGCCCATGTCCACGACCGACACCGGCACCCGCGCGGGCGGCTGGCCCGGGTGGCCGTTGATCGACATGATGCCGCCGTAGGCCTGCATCAGCGGATCGTAGCCGGGCCGGTCCTTGAGCGGCCCTTCGCTACCGTAGGCGGTGACCGAGCAGTAGACCAGGCGCGGATTCAGCCCGGAGACGCGCGCCCAGCCGAGGCCCAGCTCCTCGACCGCGCCGGCCCGGAGCGACTGCACGAAGACGTCGGCGCGGGTGAGCAGCCGCTCCACGATGGCCAGGCCCCGCTGATCCTTGAGATTGACCGCGAGGCTCCGCTTGTTGCGGTTCACGCTCATGAAGGTGGCGCTCTCGTGGCCCCAGAATGGCGGGCCCCAGGCCCGTGCATCGTCGCCCCGGCCGGTGCGCTCCACCTTCACGATCTCGGCCCCCATGTCGCCCAGGATCTGCGTGCAGTAGGGGCCGGCCACGTTCTGGGTGAGGTCGGCGACCAGGAGCCCGGCGAGGGGCGCGTTCATGGGGGACTGATTATAGCCCGATCATCTCCCTCCTCCCCGGCCAGGGTGAGGGGGCTACAGGCTGGCGCGGCGACCCAGGTGGTACTGCTCCAGCTCGCCGTTGGCGTCCACCACGGTCTGGAGCCGCTCGACGACCTCGCCCACCCGGGCGCCCGGGATCGTGAAGTACAGCTCGTCGTCTCCCAGCCCGGTGTAGACGCGGTTGCCGATGCAGCCGAGGCTCGTGACGCCGCCCGGTCCGCGCAGCGTCGCCGGGATCATCGCGCAGGCGGGGCGTCCCATCGCCGCGCCGTCGTTGGCGAGGCCGGCCGCGCGCGCAGCCTCGGCCACCAGCATGATCTGGCGCGCGTGGCCGCGCACCAAGACGACGTCCGGCGGCACCGGCGTCTCCGCGAGCGGGGCGTACACCGCCACCCGGAAGGGTTCGGCGCGACGCGGCAGCGCACCCACTTCCTCCATCCGGATGTACTGGAGGCCCACCATCGTGCCCACCACGCTCTCCAGCTCGGGCATCCGCTCGGGCGGCAGCTCGACACCGTGCGTGAACGAGCCCACCGGGCAGTTGTAGTGGTCGGCGGCCTCGGTGTAGAAGACCGCGCCGGCCGCGGCCTGCTTCCAGTAGGCGCAGCCGGCGGGCCCGGCCTTGGCGACGCGTGGAACGCCGGCGGGCGGGGCGGCGGTGAAGGAAACCGCGACCGGATCCGCCCTCAGACCCAGGAGCTCGACCATCCGACGTCCGGCGGTGCGTGCGTCCATCGGGGATCTCCTCAGGGGACGCGGGCACGGAAGGTGAAGGCGGCCCGCACCTCGTTGCCGATCGGGTTCAGGAACGAGTTGTAGTTCATCCCGTACTCGCCGCGGTTGACGATGAACTCGCCGCTGGCGACGAGGGCGGCGCTCGTGATCTGCACGTCCACCGGGGCCACGATCTCGCGGGTCACCCCGTGCAGGGTGAGCCGACCCATCACCGTCGCCCGCCGCCCCGCCGCATCGACCCGAACGCTCTCGAAGGTGATGTTCGGAAAGCGCGCCGCGTCGAGGAAGTCGCCGCTGCGCAGGTGGTTGTCGCGCATGTCGATGCCGGTATCGAGTGACGCTGCGTCGATCGTGAGCACGATCCGCGCTCCGGTGAGCACGGCCGGGTCCACCACCACCTCGCCGCTGAACCGCGAGAAGTGGCCGTCCGCGTTCATGAAGCGCGACGTCGCGCGAAAGGTGATCTCGCTGGCCTCGGGCTGGATCTTGAAATGCAGCGCCTGGGCGCCGGCGGGCGTGGAGGCGGCCGACAAGGCCAGCGCGAACGCGAGCGAGGCGAGCCCGTGGACCGGAAGGCGTCGAAACACGGGGCCTAGTATCGCTCATCAGGCAACGAGCCAGCCGCGACAAATCAGGGCGGACGCCCCCTCGCGCTGGTGTAGGCTCGCCCCTGAGGAGCGGCTCACATCGTGTTCGCGATCTCCTTCGCGCTCGGCCTGCTCCTGTCCGCGCTGGCTCTGGTTCTTTCCGTGATCGCCGTCCTCGCGGTGCGCGCGCGCCGATCGCCTGTCCTCGCCGAGGCG
>Ga0210399_10003573_pt1 | contig 12098 bp, 13 predicted proteins | sample IncBWC14MmetaG_FD_150865 | JGI IMG/M metagenome (GOLD analysis project Ga0210399, IMG submission 150865) | Forest soil microbial communities from Barre Woods Harvard Forest LTER site, Petersham, Massachusetts, United States - Inc-BW-C-14-M | ecosystem: Environmental > Terrestrial > Soil >... | reverse complement strand
GGGAAAATCCTTGAACTTGGGCAACCCGTCGCGCATGGGCAGAACCGTTTCGGCGTAGTTGACATGAACGCCGGGCGTGAATTTCAGGGTCGGCAACGTAGCCGCAAACACGTCGACCAATCCGAGAGGCGGGTGATTGGTCATCAAGTGGCCACCACATTTCTTGCAGTACTGGCGCTGGCTCACCGGGGTCTTCTGGAACATCCCGACATGTTCGGCGCCGGCCGTGACCCGCACCGCCTCCGGTTTCCAAAGCGTGAATGCGTTGACCGGGCCGCCCGACCAGGAACGGCACGATCGACAATGGCAATAGCCCATGCCTTCCGGGTCACCCGAAGCCTCCACCCGAACCGTCCCGCAAAAACACTCGCCCGCATGTGTCGCCATTTTCCTGTCCAATCATTTCGTGAGTCGATGGGCGCTCGGCGTGCGTCCCTATGCTGCCCATTTTCTGCGCATCGAGAATGAAACACAAGACGGCAACGGCATCCTGCGGGCGCAAGTTGCCCATCCGAATGTCCGCAATCATGCCGATATTCGCAGCAGGTTCGCCAACTGCCGCGATGCTGAATTGCACGGAGATACGCTAATGTGCTATTGGCACAAATCGGTGCCGGTTCTGCGAAACGAGCCGATCGACAACGGAAAGTTTGGTCCGACATTTCACTCGAATGTCCCGCGGGAAAGTGCGATTTGAATAACCCTACAGTTGCCAAGCACGCGCATTCCGTTGTCGGACTGGCTGCGGACGATCTCCAGTTAGGCGACCTCGGCTTGGAGACTCCACGATGATGCGGAGATCGATCATGTCACGTCAATTCCGGTCCTCGCGCTCTTCCGCAAAGGGTATCTTGGGCGCGGCATTCCTTTGTCTGATGTGGGTCGTTCCGAGCCATGCAAGTGAACTTCCTTCGGACATCTGGAACGGCGGACACGGCGGCTTTCCTTCCGTGACCGCCAATCGCTCCGGGATTTCCGTCACGCTCCCCGAGCAAGCCATAGCCGACGTCGGCGGCGGCGCCATCGACAAGCTCGTCAAGGGCTTTCTCGATCGCTGGGCGCCGGAAATGTGCACCGACCTCTTCGATTTCCAACATCCGCATCCGCGGATGACGGTACGCGTGGCCGTCCATGGCGACACATTCAGTGCGCGGACGTATCAAGAGGTGGTCATCGACTATCGGCCCTCTCACCAGGTGAATTGCGTCCAGCCCGACAACCTCGTTTGGTGAGTGTCGGGCCGCGCGACTGAAGGACGACGGAGGTCGAGCGTACGTCGCGACACGTCGCCAATTGAATAAGACGCGGACGTTGATGCTCCCTACCCAGCATCCCGATCGGACGCCCGTTGCACTCCGGGACGCCGCCGGCATCAGCCGGCGAGCGCAGGACGATCCTCGGTCCCTGCCGGCGCTGGCCTCGTCAAGGAAAAAATCTGCAGCGCCAGTGCGACCACGATGAACGTCGTGAGGCAAATCATCTGGTAATAGTCGCGAACGACCTCCGTTGCGGCAAGCCAGGCATTCATGCAGAGCCAGGGCATCACGCTCAGTGTCAGGTAGCCGATACATCGCAGGATGCGGCTTGGAAATGCGATCGCCGCGATCGCAAACGGCACCAAGATGCCGAAGGCGTAAGGTTTGAGCCGGAACAACAAAAGCATGCACACAAGGGCTGCCAATCCAAAGATACGGACGGCGGCGTAATCATCCATCTCCCGCGTCTTCTGTGCCAGCATGGCGATCACCACGCCGAGGATCAGGAAGCAGAAGGCAAGGGCCGACGAGACCAGTGTCGCTTTGTCCACGTTGAAGGTGTGAAACAACGCGAAGACAAAATCGATGAAGTTTGGATTGTTCAGTCCGCCGCTCTCGCTGAAGAGCGCCGGCTGGTGAGGAATCTGGCCGAGCGTTGCTTTGACAAGACTCACTATGTAGGGCCCGCTGATGGCGGCATTGACGAGGTGTAACGCGGCGAAGGCCGCGACGGCGGCGGCAATCGTGCGGGCCTTCCGCGGCCAGCCGGCTATCGGTTCGACCTGCATTCAGCGCTTCAGTCGCCGCAACACTCCGACATGGAGATGCACTGCTACCCGCAGGCGGATTTGTTCTCTCTCTTTGCGGATGAAGGAGCCAGGCTCGTCCACGCTCGCGAAGACGATACGCCGGGACGCCGGGATATTTTCGTTTCGCAGGTCTTTGTGCTGATGAAGTGACCTGACGCCGCGCCGCGAGAGCAATTTTCGTCCTATCTGTTCCAGCGGGCGGCAGCGCGGCTGTGGGTATGCAGCTGTGAATAGGTGAAGCAGTTCAATCCAGCACGTGGCTGACCATGCCGTCGGCGAGCTTCGGCTCGAACCAGGTGGATTTCGGCGGCATGACGGCGCCGGCGTCGGCGACCGCCATAAGGTCGCGCATCTGCGTCGGGTAGAGCGCGAACGCCGCCGCCATCTCGCCGGAGGTGACGAGCCGCTCGAGTTCGGCAAGGCCGCGGCCGCCGCCGACGAAGTCGATGCGCTGGTCGGTGCGCGGATCGGTGATGGCGAAGAGGGGCTCGATGATGGTCCGGGCGAGCAGCGTGACCGGCAGCCGGGCGACCGGACCGGCGTCGCGCGCCGCGCCTGGCTCGGCGCGGTCGGCGGGGCGGACTCGGAGGCGGTACCAGCGTCCGGCGAGCACCATGCCGAACTCTTGCGCGTGCGTCGGGCGCACTGGCCGGTCGCTCGGCTCGACTGTGCAGCGTCTGCGGATTTCGGCGAGAAGCTCGGCCGCGCTGCGGCCGTTCAAATCGCGCAGCACACGGTTGTAGTCGAGGATAGTCATCTGGTTTTCCGGCAGGAGGACAGCGAGGAAATAGTCGTCGCCATCGGCGCCGCCCGCACCTCCGCCGCGCGCCTCGGCCACCCGGAACGCCGCCGCGGCACGGTGGTGACCATCGGCGATGTAGAGCGCCGGCAGAGCTTCGACCGCGCGCGTGAGAGCCGCAATCGTCTGCACGTCGTCAATGACCCAGAGCTGGTGGCGCACGCCGTCGTCCGCGGTCACATCGATGGCGGCGGCGCCGGCGGCGGCGCGCTCGAGCAGGGCGTCGAGCGCGGCGGCGGCAGGATAGGCGAGCATGACCGGGCCGGTCTGCGCGTTCACCGCCTCGATCTGCCGCACGCGGTCGTGTTCCTTCGGCGGCGTCGTATGCTCGTGCCTGCGGATGCGGTTTTCCGCGTAGGCGGAAAGCGAAGCGACCGCCGCCAGGCCGGTCTCGACCTGCTGTTTACCCTGGTGTTGCCAGGTCAGCCGGTAGGCGTAGTAGAAGGGCCGTTCGTCGCGCCGGAGTACGCCGGCCACAATCATGTGCTGCAGATTCTCGGCGGCCTTCGCGTACACTGCGCGGTCATAGGGATCGATCGCGGGATCGAGGTCGATCTCGGCCTTGGAGACATGGAGAAAGCTCCATGGCCTGGCCTTGGCGCGCACGCGCGCTTCCGCGCTCGACAGCACGTCATAGGGCGGCGCGAGAACTTCCGCGGCGCGGCCGGGCGCCGGCCGCAGCGCGCGGAAGGGCTTTATCAAGGACACCTGGATTTGCTCCGTTCCGAAGGCGGGCCCCTATTCGAACAGCGCACCGACCTTGCTCAGGACCTCGTCGATGATGTGCCCAGGGGCCGTTTCCAACCTCTTGGCCCCGCGCGCCCGCAAATCGAGGGCCCGTGGCTGATCGCAACGCACGACGCCGGTCGTTCGAGTCCCTGCGCCCATAAGCGATACGGCGAAACCTGCGGTGCGGGCAAAATCGCCGCCGGTGGTAATCGGCAGCACGACCGGCATTCGGGTTAGACGGTTGAATTTGCCCGGCGATATGACCAGCACGGGCCGCCTTCCTGTTTGTTCATGGCCGAGCGTCGGATCAAGCGAGACGAGATAGACGTCGCCGCGCTCCATCAGATGAGCTCGCGACCGGCTCGAGGCCCCCGCAACCAATCGCGATCCTCGCGCGACAGACGCGCCGAAGATTTGCATTGGGCGAGCAATTCATCGAGCGAATAGCGCCGGCGCGTCTTTGGATCGACGACCAGGCGTCCCGCCTTGATGGAAAGGTCGACGGACGCGTCCGGGGCAAGATCGAGCGCGTCGAGCATCGGCTTGGGGATCGCGAGCATGACCGAGCCCCCGACTTTGCGCAGTCGCGCCGCGTGCGGCATGGCGCGGACCTCCTTTCAGTTATATTCGGATATAACTGAGCAACGCACGGCCGGCAAGAGAGTCGGCCACCTATCCGCTGATGCAGGCACCAATTCGTTCCTGCTCCGTGCAGGTGTTTATTTGGCGAAAACAGGCGCTACGTCACCTCTCGTGAGTAAACCGGGCATCATCCTCATTGCCGGACCGACCGCAAGCGGTAAGTCGGCCCTGGCGCTCGCGCTCGCGGAACAATACGGCGGCACGATCATCAATGCCGATTCAATGCAGGTGTATCGCGACCTGCGCATCATCACCGCCCGGCCGACGGCGGCCGAGGAGGAACGAGCGCCGCACCGGCTCTACGGCCATGTCGACGCGGGGGAGAACTTTTCCGCCGGCCGCTGGTGCCGGGAAGCCGCCGCGGCGCTCGCGGCGGCGCGACGTGAGGCGAGCCACGCCATCATCGTCGGCGGCACCGGCCTCTACTTCAGTGCGCTAACCCGCGGGCTAGCCGCCGTGCCGCCGATACCGGCGGCGGTCCGCGCCGAGGTACGCGAGCGGCTCGCTCGCGACGGCGCCCCGGCGCTTCACGCTGAACTCGGCCGGCGCGATCCCGCGGCGGCGGCGCGTCTGACGCCGGGCGATCGCACGCGCATCACGCGCGCGCTGGAAGTGGTGCTGGCGACGGGCCGTCCGCTCAAGGACTGGCAGGAGGACGAGGCGCCGGCGATCCTCGACATCTCCCGCGTGGCAAAGATCTTCCTCATACCGGACCGCGAGGAGCTTTTGCGCCGTATCGACGTGCGCTTCGACGGCATGATCGCGGCATGCGCGCTCGAAGAAGTGCGCTCACTCGCTGCGCGCCGTCTTGATCCCGCGCTGCCGGCCATGAAAGCGCATGGCGTGCCGTGGCTCATCCGCCACCTCGACGGGGAAATGACGCTGACGCAGGCTGCGGCAGAGGCGAAGCGCGACACGCGCCAATACACCAAGCGGCAGGCGACCTGGTTCCGCAACCAGCTTCCGGAGTTTGCCTGGGTCGAACCGGGCCAGGCCCTCGCCGCGATCGAGGCGCAGTTACGCGTGTTGGCGAGGTGACCACCGCCGTCATTCCGGGGCCGAGCGCAGCTCGCCGCCGTGCGGCGCCCCGCAATGACGGCAAAGCTTGCGTTCCTAGTGCGCGATATATTGCAGCCCGGCCGAATAGGCGGCGCCGCCTAAGACGCAAGGTATGCCGAGCTCGATCTGCCCGGTCGCGGCAGCGACGACGCAGCCCATGGACAGCGCGCCCTGGCCGATCTGGCCCCAGCCGGTGAGTTCGCGCTTTGAGTTCGGCCCCTTCTGCTTGAGCTCCTCGATGGCGGCGAGCGACTCTTTGCGCATGCGCGTGGTGTCGACCGTTTCGGCCGTTTCGATCACGTCATTGAGCACGGCAGCGACGTCCGCAGGCTGCTTCTTGACCGCGAATTTGAGCAGGGCGAGCAGGTGCAGGTCGCGCACGGCATTGCTGGCGAGCGTGAATTTGGCGGCGCTGCCGGTGGTGAGGTTGTCGACGCTGTCCTTGTCGTTGGCGAGCGGCAGCAGCTTGACGATGCGCTCGATCGGCTTGTACGCGCCGGTCGCCAGGTAGAAGCCCCACAGCACGTCGATGAGCTGCGGGCTCGGATCGATCGCCACCTCCTTCTTGCCGTTGCTGTTGATGCTCAGCACCTCCCCGATCTTGTCGAGCACGCCGGGCTTAGCCGGCCGATAAATGATCTGGTCGAGCGTCGGCAGCTTGCCGTCGAGATATTTGTCGATCATCGCCCGCCGCGTCGGCATGCGGTCGACGAAGGTCGCGAGTACCTCGCGCCAGTTCGGCAGGCCGGAATAGGCGATGGCGCGCACCAGCACCCAATGATCCGCCGGTGCAATCGGCAGCATCCGGGCGACAAGCACTTCGGCATGGTCGGGATTGGCGCTGAGGACCCCGGCGATGAAGCCGAGGTAGGCGCCCGAGCTCTCGGCGTCCTTGAACGCCTGCAGATCGCTGAGCGCGCGCACAAGAACCGGCAGCCCCTCCGGCTCCGGCCTGCCGCGATAGGCGTTGATCCATTTGAGCATGGCGTCGGTCGAAGCGAGCGCCGGGGCGGGCCGCGGCGTGGCGCCGGCGGGCGCAGCGAGGACGACGGTCAGCGCAAGGATGGCGAATGCAGCGGCGGCGGCGCTGGGCCAAGACCGGCAAAACAAACCTTCTGCAACCATGTCTCCCTCCAGCGGAGAAAGCCGGCAGCGCGAGACATCACGCGCGTGCCGCTTGGAAGCAGAACGGAGCTGAACAGGCCGCGCGGGCGATTTGCAGGCCGCTCAGGCGCGAAATCGGGGCTGAGATGTGGCGATCCTGGCGGGGCGGGTTCGTTCCCGGCCTCATCAGTTAACGGGCATCGTCTGCGGGCATCCGGCTTGACGTCATGCCGCAGCGCATATAAGTTGCAAATCAGCAAAAACGGCACACAAGGCATAGAAAGGCGCGCCCCGTGCGGACTTTTGTTGTTGCATCGCTGATTCTCGTATCGAGGCGCACCGCCGGGGGTGGATGACTCACCCACGAGACGAGGCGGTGCGCGGATCAGGGGCTCTTAAGCCCCTTTTTTATTTCCGGAATTCCTTCCTCCGGCCGGGTTGCGAAGGACTGGTCGGAGCAAGAAAGAAAGCGGAGCAAGCCATGACGGAGATGACCGGCGCAGAAATGGTGATAACGGCGCTAGCGGATCAGGGGGTCGAGCATCTTTTCGGCTATCCCGGCGGCGCGGTGCTGCCGATCTACGACGCGCTTTTCCACCAGGACAAGGTGCAGCACATTCTGGTGCGGCACGAGCAGGGCGCCGTGCATGCCGCCGAAGGCTATGCGCGCTCGACCGGCCGGGTCGGCGCGGTGGTCGTCACCTCGGGGCCGGGCGCCACCAACGCGGTGACCGGGCTCACCGACGCCTTGTGCGATTCGATCCCGCTCGTCGTCATCACCGGGCAGGTGCCGACCCATCTCATCGGCAACGATGCGTTCCAGGAATGCGACACGGTCGGCATCACCCGGCCGTGCACGAAATACAACTACCTGGTCAAGAACATCGCTGACTTGCCGCGCGCGCTGCACGAGGCGTTCCATATTGCCGCCAGCGGCCGGCCCGGCCCGGTCGTGGTCGATATTCCCAAGGACATTCAGTTCGCCAAGGGCGAATATTTTCGGCCACGGGAATTCCAGCACCGCGGCTACCGGCCGAAGGTCAAGGGCGACCTCGACAAGATCAAGCAGGCCATCGACATGATGGCGTCCGCTAAGCGGCCGCTGTTCTATACCGGCGGCGGCCTGATCAATTCCGGCCGTGCCGCCAGCGACCTCTTGCGCGAACTCCTCAAGCTCACTGGCTTTCCCATCACCTCGACCTTGATGGGGCTCGGCGCCTTTCCGGCGGCCGATCGGCAGTGGCTCGGCATGCTCGGCATGCACGGCACCTGGGAGGCCAACTGGGCGATGCACGATTGCGACGTGATGATCGCGGTGGGCGCGCGCTTCGACGACCGCATCACCGGCCGGCTCGATGCCTTCTCGCCCGGCTCGAAGAAGATCCACATCGACATCGATCCGTCCTCGATCAACAAGAACGTGAAGGTCGACCTGGCGATTGTCGGCGACTGCGCGCACGTGCTCGAGGACATGGCGCGGCTGTGGCGCGCCAGCGCCGTCGTTCCCGACAAGAAGGCGATCGAGGCTTGGTGGGCGCAGATCGACAAATGGCGGGCGAAGAACTCGCTCGCGTTCCGAAATTCCAACGAGATCATCAAGCCGCAATACGCGATCCAGCGCCTCTACGAGCTGACCAAGGATCGCGACGTCTACATCACCACCGAGGTGGGCCAGCACCAGATGTGGGCGGCGCAGTTCTATCAGTTCCAGGAGCCGAACCGCTGGATGACCTCGGGCGGGCTCGGCACCATGGGCTACGGACTGCCGGCGGCGGTCGGCGTGCAGCTCGCGCATCCGAGCTCGTTGGTCATCGATATCGCCGGCGAGGCGTCGGTGCTGATGACCATGCAGGAGATGTCGACGGCGGTGCAGTACGATCTGCCGATCAAGATCTTCATCATCAACAATCAATACATGGGCATGGTGCGCCAGTGGCAGGAACTACTGCACGGCAAGCGCTACGCCCATTCCTACACCGAGGCGCTGCCCGATTTCGTCAAGCTCGCCGAGGCCTACCACGCGCACGGCATCCGCTGCACGCATCCGGGCGAGCTCGACAAGAAGATCCGTGAAATGATCGAGGTGAAGAAGCCGGTGCTGTTCGACTGCGTGGTCGATCCGGCGGAAAATTGCTTCCCGATGATTCCCTCCGGCCGCGCCCACAACGAGATGCTGCTCGGCGATGCCGCCGTGCGCATCGAGGACGCGATCACCGAGGAGGGCAAGGTGATGGTGTGATTGAACGCGACTGCCGTCATTGCGAGCAAAGCGAAGCAATCCAGACTTTCGTCGCACGACTTTGGTTTGCTTCGTCGCTTGCGCTCCTCGCAATGACAAGAACCAGCAAGTGAGAGGACCAGTCGAATGAAACTCGCCATCATCGGTGCCGGCAGTGTCGGCGGGACGCTGGGCACCGCCTGGGCGCAGAAGGCCGGCCACGAGATTTTCTTCGGCGTGCGCGATCCCAAGTCCGACAAAGTTCGAACACTGCTGCGCACGCTCGCCGGCAAGGCGCAGGCCGGCACGCCAGCGGAAGCAGCTACTTTCGCCGATATGATCGTCTTGGCGACGCCGTGGAACGGCGCCGAAGCGGCAATCCGCTCCATGGGTAGTCTCAGCGGCAAGATCATCCTCGACGCCACCAACCCGCTGGCGATGGGGCCGGACGGCCTCGGCCTTGAGATCGGGCACAACACCTCGGCCGGCGAGAAGGTGCAGGGCTGGGCCAGGGGGGCCGCGGTGTTCAAGACCCTCAACACCACCGGCTACGGCAACATGGCCGACCCGGTGTTTCGCGGCGTGAGGTCGGTGATGTTCGTCGCCGGCGACGATGCGGGGGCCAAGCCGAAGGTGATCGCGCTCCTCGCCGCGCTCGGCTTCGAGGTGATCGATGCCGGTCCGTTGCGCAACGCCCGCCTGCTCGAAGCCCACGCCATGCTGTGGATCGAACTTGCACTCAACCGCGGGCTCGGCCGCGACTTTGCGTTTACGATCGCCAGGCGCTGAAGGAGGCCCGCCATGAATGCCCCCGCTGCGACCACTCACTATCCAGAAGCCGCGGTCAGCCAGGCGGTCGAGAGCCGCACGCTTTGCGTCCTCGTCGACAACGAGCCCGGCGTGCTCGCCCGCGTCATCGGGCTTTTTTCCGGCCGCGGCTACAACATCGACTCGCTCACGGTCTCCGAGACCGAGCACGAGAAGCATCTTTCGCGCATCACCATCGTCACCCGCGGCACGCCCATGGTGATCGAACAGATCAAGAATCAGCTCGAGCGGCTGGTGCCGGTGCACCGCGTCATCGACCTGACCACGGCCGGGCCGGCGCTGCAGCGCGAGCTCGCGATGGTCAAGGTGCGCGGCAAGGGCGAGCAGCGCATGGAGGCGTTGCGCCTCGCCGATGCCTTCCGCGCCCGGGTCATCGACGCCACTAACGAAAGCTTTGTATTCGAGATTACCGGCGCTTCCGACAAGATCGAGAGCTTCATCAACCTGATGCTGCCGCTCGGCCTGGTCGAGGTCTCGCGCACCGGCGTTGTCGCCATCAGCCGCGGGGCGGAGGGGATGTGAGTTCGCCGGCTGCTACGCCGCCGAGCGTGCGGACTCCGGTGATGTCAGGCGTCGGGCCAGGGTCGCGAACCGATCTATAAAACCTTGCAGAAACTGCCGCGTGCCTTCGTCGCCGATGTTGCCCTGGTCGTTGATCAGGTCCGGCTTGAAAGTGACGTAGGCTTCGCCGCCGAGGAGTGTTGCACCAAGCCCGACCATGATCGAGCGCAGATGATGCTGCGCCAGCGCGCTGCCGATCGCTCCGGGCGAGGTGCCGGTGATGAAGGCGGGCTTGCCGGCCCAGGAGTTCTTGCCATAGGGGCGGGCGCCCCAATCGACGGCGTTCTTCAGCAACGCCGGGATCGAGCGGTCGTGTTCCGGGGTGACGATCAGGACGCCGTCGGCGCGGGCGAGCTCGCTCTTGAAGCGCACCACCTCAGCGGGCAGGTTGCCTTCGAGGTCCTGGTTGAACATCGGCAGTTCGTCGATGCGTGGGAAACTGGCCTCGAAGCTGCCGGCGCCGAGCCGGGCGAGCGCGTGGGCGAGCTTGCGGTTGATCGAATCGCGGCGGTTGCTGCCGACGATGACGGCGAGATTGAGCTTGCCCATGGCGCCGATCCTCTGGTTAAAATTGATAACTGACGCTAAATACGTGCCTATGCAGGCGGCGCGCAAGAAGGCACACCGATGAAACTAGGCCACATGCATTTGCCCGCGGATTGCCGGGCCGTCAGCGACGTGCTGGCGCGGATCGGCGACAAATGGTCGGTGCTCGTCGTCTCCCGGCTCGGCGACGGGCCGCTGCGCTTCAGCGAGCTGCGGCGCTCGATCGGCGGCATTTCGCAGCGCATGCTGACGCTCACGCTGCGTGGGCTCGAGCGCGACGGCCTGATCACGCGCACCGTGTTCCCGACCATTCCCCCGCGCGTCGACTATGCGCTGACGCCGCTCGGGCGCGACCTCTTGAACCCGGTCTCGGCGCTCGGCGCCTGGGCGATTCGCAATCAGCCGAAGATCGCCCGCGCCCGCGAGCGGTTCGACGAGAATTGCGCCGCGAGCGGCAAGTCTCCGCCCAAATCTCCTCCGAAGTCCGCGCCCGGCCACCGCGCTATGCAGACCGACCTTGTCCAAGCCGCCCGCAGAACCTAGAAGCAGCAGCGCAAACAGGCTGCTTAGTCTTTCCGGCAGGTGTGGCCTCACCAGGGATGAAACCGATGCGTGTTTACTACGACCGTGACGCGGACCTCAATCTCATCAAGGGGAAAAAGATCGCCATCATCGGCTATGGCAGCCAGGGGCATGCGCACGCGCTCAACCTGCGCGATTCCGGCGTCAAGACCGTTGCCGTGGCGCTGCGGAAGAATTCGCAGGGCGTCAAGAAGGCCGAGGCCGAGAAGCTCAAGGTCATGGAAGTGGCCGAGGCCGCCAAATGGGCCGATGTGATGATGATGCTCACGCCCGACGAACTGCAGGCCGAGATCTACACCAATCACCTGCATCCGCACATGAAGGACGGCGCGGCGCTGATGTTCGCGCACGGCCTCAACATCCATTTCAACCTGATCGAGCCGCGCGCCGACCTCGACGTGATGATGATCGCCCCCAAGGGCCCGGGCCACACCGTGCGTTCCGAATATGAGCGCGGCGCCGGCGTGCCCTGCCTGCTGGCGATCCACCGCGACGCCTCCGGCAACGCCCACGACCTCTGCCTGTCGTACGGCGCCGCCATCGGCGGCGGCCGCGCCGGCATCATCGAGACGTCGTTCCGCGAGGAATGCGAGACCGATTTGTTCGGCGAGCAGTCGGTGCTGTGCGGGGGCCTCGTCGAGCTGATGAAGGCCGGCTACGAGACGCTGGTGGAAGCCGGCTACGCGCCGGAGATGGCCTATTTCGAGTGCGTGCACGAAGTGAAGCTCATCGTCGACCTCATCTACGAGGGCGGCATCGCCACCATGAACTACTCGGTCTCCAACACCGCCGAATACGGCGAATACGTCTCCGGCCCGCGCGTGGTCGACGAGAAGACGCGCGCAGAGATGAAGCACATTCTCGCCGACATCCAGTCGGGCAAGTTCGTCAAGGACTGGATGCTGGAGAACAAGGTCAACCAGACCTCATTCAAGGCGATGCGCGCCAAATGTGCCGACCACCCG
>Ga0210399_10003571_pt1 | contig 12098 bp, 5 predicted proteins | sample IncBWC14MmetaG_FD_150865 | JGI IMG/M metagenome (GOLD analysis project Ga0210399, IMG submission 150865) | Forest soil microbial communities from Barre Woods Harvard Forest LTER site, Petersham, Massachusetts, United States - Inc-BW-C-14-M | ecosystem: Environmental > Terrestrial > Soil >... | reverse complement strand
GGATCTGGCTCGTACAGCAGGCGCGAGCGAGGCTCGTCCTTACAGGACGGACCGGGTTACCACCGCGCGCGCAGTGGGGGGACTGGCTCGCGAGCCACGAGCCCACGGAGCGGACCGCGCTGCGGATCAGAAAGGTCCAGGCGCTGGAGGGGCTCGGGGCCGAAGTCCTGGTCGTGGCCGCGGACGTTGCGGACGTCACCGCCATGGGGTCGGTTGTGCGGGCAGCCCACGAGCGGTTCGGCGCCCTCCATGGGGTCATCCACGCCGCGGGCGTTCTGGACGCGGACAGCTTCCGCGTCGCCCGGGAGTTGGGCCGCGAGGCCTGCGACCGCCAGTTCCTCCCCAAGGTACGGGGTCTTCTGGCCCTCGAAGAGGTGCTGCGAGGCGAGGAGCTCGACTTCTGCCTACTCATCTCGTCGCTCTCTACCGCGCTGGGCGGAGTGGGCTACGCGGCCTACGCCGGCGCGAATGCGTTCCTGGACGCCTTTGCCACCTCGGCCAGCCGAGAAGGGAACGCAGCCTGGGTGAGCGTCAACTGGGACCAGTGGGCCTTGCCCGGGCGCGTGGAGGCAGCATGGATGCGCGGCCTCGCGACCGAAGGGCCGGCGCTCATGCCGGAGCAGGCCCTGCGCGGCTTTTCTCGGCTGCTCCGCCTGCGCCGCCTTGACCGCCTGCTGGTCTCGGCGGGCCGGCTGGAGGCCCGCCTGGGGCGCCGGGGGAAGCCGCTGCCGACTCCGCCCGCGTTGTCCGCGGCGGCCGGTGCGCGACCCCGTCCTCCCCTTGGCAGCGAATACCTCGCCCCGCGGAGCGAGGCCGAGAGGCGCTTGGCCGGCATCTGGCAGGAGCTGCTGGGACTGGAGACTTTGGGCATCCACGACGACTTCTTCGAACTAGGAGGGCACTCGTTGTTCGCGGCCCGGGTGCTGTCGCGGGTGCGGGAGGTGTTCGGCGTATCACTGCCGGTGGAAGTGATCTTCGATGCCCGCACGATCGCGCAGCTGGCAACCCAGGTCGAGACCGCCACATGGGCCAAGGGGGGGGCGGGCCCTGGCGGGGCTACGGGCGAGCGCGTGGAGATCGAGCTGTGAGGCTTGAACGCGATATGGCGAACGCTGCCAATCGGCGGAGAGCAAGACCGGAGGCGTTGCCGCTTGGGCGCCTCGTATAACTGGAGTGGTTAGCATGAGCGAAATGAATCCAACCGACCTTACAGCCCTCAAGAAGGCGTTGCTGGAGGCGGAGGAGCTGAAGGCGCGGCTCGAGGCCACGGAGCGACGGCAGCACGAGCCCATCGCGATCATCGGGATGGGGTGCAACATGCCCGGCGAGGCTACCGACCCCGAGAAGTTCTGGGAGCTGATGCGCGACGGCGTGGACGCGGTCACCGTGGTCCCACGGGAGCGTTTCGACATCGATCAGTACTACAACCCCGTGCCCGGAACTCCGGGTAAGACCCACACGCGCTACGGCGCCTTCGTCAAGGACATCGAGCTCTTCGACGCCGTGTTCGCGGGGGTCGCTCCGAAGAACGCCGTTTCCGTCGACCCACAGCACCGGCTCTTTGGGGCTGTGTGCTGGGCGGCCATCGAAGATGCCGGGATCGCCCCGGCTAGCCTCGACGGGAGTATCACCGGAGTCTTCGTAGGAGTCTGGAGCGTCGAGTACTGGCAGCGCCTGGCCTCGAGGCCGCTTGCGGCGCTCGATGGCAATGTGGTGGGCGGCAACCTCCACAGCCTGGCCTCGGGCAGCATCTCCTACGGGCTGGGCCTCAAGGGACCAAGCCTATCCCTCGACACCGCATGCTCGGCCTCGCTGGTAGCAGTGGACCTGGCCGTGCAGAGCTTGCGAAGTGGGGCCTGTGATATGGCCTTGGCGGGAGGGGTCAACGCCATCCTGGGGCCTGAGAACTACGTGTGCTTCTCCGGCCTGCAGGTGCTCTCATCCGACGGCCGCTGCAAGGCCTTCGACGCCTCGGCGGATGGGTTCGGCCGCGGAGAGGGGGCGGGGGCGGTCTTGCTCAAGAGGCTCTCAGACGCCCTCCGTGACGGGGACCGCATCCAAGCCGTGATCTACGGCTCTGCCGTGACCCAGGACGGGAAGACGAGCGGTATCGCGGTGCCCAATGGCCCCGCCCAAGAGGCGGCCGCGAGGAGAGCGCTCCTCCAGGCAGGGATCGAGCCTGCAGAGGTGGCCTACTGCGAAGCGCACGGCACTGGCACCACCGTGGGCGATCCCATCGAGGTGATTGCTCTCGGCAACGCCTACAGCCAGGGACGAAGCCCGGAGAACCCTCTGCTGCTGGGCACGGTCAAGACGAACATCGCCCACCTCGAGTCTGCGGCTGGGATCGCGGGTTTGATCAAGGTCGTGCTCGCCCTTCAGCACGAGGCGCTGCCTCCGAACCTCCATTTTCGCACCCCAAATCCAGGTATTCCCTGGGACTCCCTGCCCGTCAAGGTGGTCACGAAGCTCACTCCCTGGGCGCGGGGCGACCGGGCGCGCTACGCCAGCGTGAGCTCCTTTGGTGTGAGCGGGACCAACGCGCACTTGGTGGTGGGGGAGGCGCCGCCCATGGAGAGGCCGCGCGCCGTTAATCGCGAGCGTCCGCGACATGTGCTCGTGGCTTCCGCCAAGGACAGGGAAGCCGTCCAGCGCTTTGGCAAGTCCTACGCCGACCACTTCGCGAAACACCCGGAACTGAACGTAGGCGACGCCTGCTTCACCGCCGCCACCGGCCGCTCGAAGTACCGAGAGCGTCTTGCCGTGGTCGGCTCCTCGCTCGAGGATCTGCGGACGAAGTTGCGCGCCCTGGGTGAGGGAAAGGATACCCCCGGTGTCGTGAGCGGAAAGGCCAAGTCGAGCGGCCGTCCCTTAGTGGGGTTCCTCTTCACCGGGCAAGGTGCCCAGTATGTCCAGATGGGACGGGGGCTGTACGAGTGCCAACCGGCATTCCGTCGGGCAATGGACCATTGCGACGAGATCCTGCGGCCCATCATGGGCCGAAGGATCCTGGACGTGATCTATCCAGCGCCCGGCGTGACCTCGCCCATTGACGACACGACTTTCGCCCAGCCCGCCTTGTTCGCCCTAGAGTACAGCGTCTGCGAGACCTGGAAATCCTGGGGCATCGAGCCCGACTTCGTGATCGGCCACAGCGCGGGCGAGGACGTGGCGGCCTGCGTGGCCGGCGTCTTTAGCCTGGAGGATGGTCTTCGGCTCATCGCGGAGCGGGGCCGACTCATGGGCGCCCTGCCCCGCGAGGGGACCATGGTCGCCATCCTGGCCGACGAGCCACGGGTAGCGCGTGCGGTCGAGCCTTATCGGAAGGATGTGTCCATCGCCACCCTTAACGGGCCCGGAAACGTCGTCATCTCCGGGCGCACAGAAGTGGTGGAGGGGATCGCCCGCGCGTTCGAGGCCGAGGGGGTCGAGACGCGACCGCTCAAGGTTTCGCACGCCTTCCATTCGCCACTCATGGACCCTATGCTCGAGGAGTTCACGCGGGTGGCGCGAGGGATCACCTATTACAAGCCCCGGATCCCGCTCGTCTCGAATCTGACCGGAGCCGTGGCGGGGGACGAGTTGACGGGGCCCGACCATTGGGTCCGCCACATCCAGAAGCCGGTGCGCTTCGCAGACGGGATAGCGGCTCTTCATCGCCTCGGCTGCGAGCTCTTCGTCGAAGTCGGTCCCAAGCCGACTCTGGCGAGGATCAGCGAAGCCTGCTTGCCTCCGGGCAGCGGAGCCTTCCTTCCCACGCTTTCCCCGGGCCAGGATGACTGGGAACGCATCCTCCTAACCCTCGGCGAGTTGTTCGTGCGCGGGGTTGGCGTCGACTGGGATGCCTTCGACGCTGGGTATGGCCGCAGGAAGATCGGCATGCCGACTTACCCGCACAAGGGGCAGCGCTATTTCGTGGATGCGATCCCGAACGGCCGGCGGGGAGACGGTAGTTGGCTTCAGGACCTTCTCGAAGAGAGAGAGAAGGGCAGGATCGTGGAGGAGGTGAAGAGGAGCGGGCGCTTCTCGGACGACGAGGCACGACTGCTAGGTCGGCTCCTCGAGGTGTTCGCGGAGGAGTACGAGCGCCGTGTCAACCCCGAAAACGGCGCCTACAAAGCCGTGGTCGGAAACTACTACGACAACTTCCGTAACCTCAACCCGGATGTAGAGGCAGCGGCGCTCGAAGAGACAACAGAGGCTTACCTGACCTTTGCCCCTCTGCCGGCGGTTCTCCCCGGATACTCCTGGGTGCTGGCCATGGTCGACGGCGAGAGCCGTCCCGGGTGGGCGAAGCTCACCTTGGAGGCGCAACAGGACCTCCGCGAGGCTGTGTTCCGTAAGGTGAACTTTGCCCAGGTGAAACGTGTCCTCGATTTCGGATGTGGCTACGCCTCTGACCTCTGCACCTTGGGCCTTAGGTACCCCCACATCGAGGGGACGGGCTACACGCTATCGGTCGAGCAGATGAAAGTAGGGCAGAAGAAAGCCGAGCGACTCGGCCTCGCAAACCGCGTCCGCATCTTCAACTGCGACAGTACCAAGGACGAGTTCCCGGGGATGTACGAGCTCGCCTTCGGGTTCGAGGTTGCCCACCACGTCCCCGACAAGCCTGCCCTCTTCGGCCACATCGGCCGGCACCTCACCGAGAGGGGTCAGCTGGTGATGGCCGATTTCATCTCCAGGACCGGCTTCAGCATCGACTACGACGCCATCTCCTCCTACTTCCCGACGACCGAGGAGTGGGTGGAACTGCTCTCCGAGAGCCAGTTGCTTTGCGTGGACTTGGTCGACATCAGCCGGGAGATGTCGTACTTCCTCCACGACCCGGACTTTGACCAAAACCTTGCCAAGCTCGAAGCCAAGGGAGGCTCCAAGGAGTTTCTCCGTGGCCTGAAATCCTACGACCGGCTGGGAAAGATGCACGCGCAAGGCCTGGCGCTCTACGCGTTAATTACGTGCGAGAAGCGTTCGGACATCTCGGTCGAGGAATTGAGGCGGTTGAACCGGCCGGTGCTGGAGGCCCCAACGCCCTATTCCGAAGTCTCCATCCCGCACGGCTGCTACGAGGTGGAATGGGTAAGGAAGAACCGCACCCAACCATGGAAGAGCAACGGCCAGCCCGGAAACTGGCTCATCCTGGCGGATGCGGGTGGCGTCGGGGCGGAGCTCGCCCGGCGCCTCCGGGAGGCCGGCGAGAAGACCGTGATCGTGGCCCGAGGGTCGGCGTTCAGCCGGGTCGAGACCGACCGCTTCACGGTGAACCCGGCGCGGCGGGAGGACTTCTTCCGGCTCCTTAAGGAGCAGGGAAATGCCACATTCCGCGGTGCCGTGCACCTCTGGAGCCTCGACGCCGCTCCCGTCGATGAGCTGAGCCTGGCCTCGCTTCGCGAGGCCCAGGTGCTCGGATGCGCTAGCGCCATTCACCTAGTGCAGGCCCTAGCTGGGGTAGAGGGGCTCGCGAAGCCACGGCTGTGGCTTGTGACCGAGCAGGCTCAGGCCTTGGGTCAGGGCCCCGTCCAGATAGCTCAAGCTCCACTCTTCGGCCTGGGCAAGGCGCTCCTGGATGAAAACCCCGAGTTGTGGGGAGGCATGGTGGACGTGGAGGCTGGTTCCAAGGAGGCGAAGGTAGCGGCCATCCTCGGCGAGCTCGCCGGACCGGACGGCGAGTTCCATGCCGCCTACCGCCAGCGTGAACGATTCGTGCCCCGCCTCACGCGTCGCCCGCGGCCGGAGCGCCGGCGTACCGAGATTCGTCCCGACGCATCCTACTTGATCGCCGGAGGCACCGGAGGCCTTGGCCTGAAAGCAGCGGCCTGGCTGGCCAACGAAGGGGCCCGGTACCTCGTGTTGACCAGCCGTCGGGGCGCGAGGGAGTCGGCTCGGGAGGAGATCCGGGCCCTCGAGGCCCAGGGCGCTCAGGTTGTTGTGATGCCTGCGGACGTGGCGAACGAGAGTGACATGAAGGCTGTGTTTGATCAGGTGGCCGCGACACTACCGCCGTTGCGGGGAGTCATAAATGCCGCGGGTATCGGGATCGGCGGGGTGCTGCTGGACGAGACCTGGGAGCACTTTGTCGAGGTGCTGGACACCAAGATGGCCGGGAGCTGGAACCTCCACGTTCTCACCCGCGACCTGCCCCTCGACTTCTTCGTGTGTTTCTCTTCGGCCGCATCTCTCTTGGGCTCCGTGGCGCAGGCGAGCTACGCAGCGGGCAACGCCTTCAAGGACGCGGTCGCCCACTGCCGCGTCCGCGAAGGGCTCAAGGGCTTGGCCGTCAACTGGGGAACCTGGGCGGAGGTCGGAATGGCCGCGACACTGCCCGAGTTCCGCCGCAAGGCGCTCCGGGACCGCGGTTTGGGGCCGATCGACCCGGCGCAGGCGGTCCAGGTGCTGGGTGACCTGATCGCCGAGGGTCGGGCCCAGGTCGGCGTCATGCCGATCAACTGGGACAAGTTCTTCAAGGAAGTGGCCGAAGGCACGGCCCCGCCTTACCTGGAGCGTCTCGCTCCCAAGGGCGAGCGGGTCGTTGCGGGCGAAGAGGTGAAGGGCATTCTACCCAAGGTGAGGGCGGCAGAGGCCGCGAACCGTCAGGAGGTGCTGTCAGCCTACGTTCGGGAGCGTGTGGCCAAGATCCTGGGCTACAGCGATCCCGCCCAGGTGGACAGTGAGCTCACCCTCCTCGAGCTGGGCTTCGACTCCCTGATGGCGGTCCAGCTTCGCAACCAGATCCGCACCAACCTGGAGGTCGACGTGCCGATCGGCAAGCTGTTCGACTCCACGACAGTTGAGGCACTGACCGCTCTCCTGCACCAGCGTCTGGCCGCGGCGGCTTCCGCCCCAGCAGGCCGCGAGCAAGTCGAAGTGATCTGAGCGATTGCCGGCCTCTGTGAGGGCCCTCACACTGTGAGGGCCCTCACTGTCCGGGCCCCCCTAGCCCAAGGACAATAGGCCGTCCCTCGGCGGGAGCCCTCCCGCCCAAGGGGATGGGCCGTCGGTGCGCCGTCTCGGCTTCCCTCACTGAGGCGCGAGGCTGCGGGCCGAAGCGGCGTCGTCAGAGCCGGGTGGAGGTGCCGTCGCGCCTCGCGCCGCGACGGTGACCTGCTGGCCGACCTCGTCTCGGCCAGCGCCTTCGATAGGAACCCAAGGCAACATGAAGTATTTGCGCCAGTCCCTTCACCTGGCCCTAGGGCTCTCGAGCCTGGCCTTCACCGCCCCACCCGCGGCCCCATCCGATCTGTGTCAAGGGCTCGTTCTTGATAAGCTCCCGCATCCCCTGAGCTCGCTCACCCAGCCCGCCGTGGGCCAGACCGTTGTGGATCCGGAGTTCGGAGGGACGGTCCGCCGGATCACGGCCGCGGGCAGCGTGCCCGGCTCGGACGCCGCAATCGTGCCCATCTATTCGACCATCTCGGCGTGGAACGCGGACGAGTCGCGGCTACTCCTCTACCACGTGGGTCGTGGCCATGAGCTCTACGATGGCCGTTCCTACCGCTTCCTGCGCTCCCTCGACATCGCCCCCAACGACATCGAGCAGGTGTACTGGCACACCACCGACCCGGACGTGCTTTTCTACTTGAGCGGCAAGAGCCTCCTGCGCTACCACGTGTCGAGTGACACGCGGGAAACGGTGCATTCGTTCAACTTTTGCTCAGGGCCCATCAGTGGTGGAAGTGACCCGATGTTTACCTCCTGGGACTCCAACACGATCGGTCTCAAGTGTGACTCCACGGTCTTTGTCTACCAGATCGGAAGCGACGCCGGCACCGGCATGGGCACGACGACCCTCGATGCTCCGCAGGCCTCGGCTAGCGGAGCGAGGGTAGTCATGGATGGCTGGGTCCTGGACCCGGGTCTGAACGTGCAGCGGAAGTTGGACCTGGCAAGTCCTTACGAGCACGCGTCCCAGGGGCAGATGACCAACGGCCACGACACGTACGAGACCGTGGCCTTCGATCCCGGACCAGCGGGGAGCGGGTTAGGCTCCCTCGTGAGCTTCGACCTGACCGACGGTAGCTCCCGAGTGGTGGTCGGGCCGTCGACGGGCTATCCGTACCCACCGTCGGGGACACACGTCTCCGCCCTCGACTACCGAAACCCAGGCTGGGTATTCCTGTCGATCGTGGGCAACCCCTCGGGGGCGGGTGTCCTCGACAACGAGATCGTCATAGCGGATACGAACACCGGTCGGGTCTGCCGCGCTGCCCACCACCGGAGCTTTGGCAACAACAACACCCACCTCAGCAACAACTACTGGGCGGAGCCGCATGTAGTCGCGAGCCCGAGCGGCACGCGGGCCATCTTCGGAAGCGACTGGGGCAACGGGTTTAGTGTGGACACCTACGTCCTGGAACTGCCCTCCGACCTTGGGCTCCGCCTCGGGGTGTCCACCGACAAGTCCCGCTACGCGACGAAGAGCTCCCTCAGCGCGTCGCTGTCGATCACGAACATCGGGCGGGCCGCGCAGGTGGACCTCCTGCTTTTCGAGGTGCTTCCGGACGGCGACCAGGTGGTGCTTCTCACCCCCCAGGGGCCCAAGCGGGGGCGGCTCTCCCAGCCTTCGAGCCTGGTTCCGGTCGCCGCGGGCGTCGACCTTTCTGCACCCTTCCAGCTCAACCAGCCATTTCTCACCTACACCTGGACGGGCAGTGAGACGCCGGGAACGTACGCCTGGGTCCTGGCCGCGGTGCGTCCCGGCTCGCTGCTTGACAACCTTTTCGAACCCGGGGATGTGCTCGCTTCCGCGAGTGCCGTGTTCACGTTCTCGCCCTGAGCCCGCGGGGGCGGCGCGGTCGCCGCCCCTCTTCAGGCGCAGGGGGCCGGGACCGCAAGCATATCCGCACCGGGCCGTCTGCTCCTGCCCGCGTGGACAGGCCCAGTCTTCCGTGTTAGCCTCGCCGTTGCGGGTTCTTGCTCGCCCCGTTCCTCGGTGCAACCCTTCTATTTCGGAGACTCCGCTCGGCCCCTCTTCGGGGTCTATCACGCGCCACGCAGCTCCAGCCGGCGCACGGGTGTGGTCGTCTGTGCTCCCTTCGGGCAGGAGTACCTACGCGCGCATCGCTCGCTCCGCGAGCTAGGGGAGCGCCTCGCCGAGGCGGGGCTGCCCGCGTTGCGCTTCGACTATCACGGCTGCGGGGACTCAGCGGGGGAAGGGGAAGAGGCTCGCTGGGAGGAGTGGCTTGCCGACACCGTGGCCGCGGTGGCGGAGCTTCGCGAGTCTACGGGCCTCTCCAGGGTGGCCTTGATCGGCCTGCGCCTAGGGGGGACGCTGGCCGGCCTCTGCGCGGCTCGCCTCGGAGGTGTGGAAGCCCTCGTGCTCTGGGACCCCGTGGTCCAAGGTGCCGCCTACCTGCGCGAGCTACGAGAAACGCATGAGGCCTGGACGCACGAGCACGCCCCGGGCGCGATCGCCCAGCCCAACGAGGCGCTGGGGTTTCCCCTGCGCGATGAACTGGCGGCTGACCTCGAGAGAGTGGGCCTCCTGGGTCTCGCCCACGGACCCGCCCGCCGCGTGCTGGTGGTCAACAGTGGGGATGGGGAAGGCGAGCCGCCTCTCTGGAGAGGAGCGGCGGGAGTGGAACATCAGCGCTTCCCGCCCGCACCGGTATGGCTGCCCGCCGAAGGGATGGGCCGGGCTTTCGTGCCCGCTCAGCTCCTCAGTGCCGTTACCACCTGGCTGGAGGGCGCCTGCACGTGAAAGAAGGGGCGCTCCTTTTTGGCGAAGAGAAGTCCTTGGTAGCCGTGATCACCGAACCCTCTGGGGCGCTCGGGCGGGAGCGACCCGCCGTCATCTTCCTGAACGCCGGCGTCTTGCACCGAGTGGGTCCCAACCGCATCCACGTGCGCCTCGCTCGCGAGCTGGCGCGCCATGGCTTCGTCTCGATGCGCTTCGACTTTTCCGGCCTGGGTGACAGCCGCTCCCGCCGCGACCCCACGCCATTTGTGGAGTCGGCAGTGGCGGAAACGCGCCAGGGGATGGACCTCCTCGCTAGCTCGCGGGGGGCACAATCATTCCTTCTGATCGGCATCTGCTCCGGCGCCGACAATGCCCTCCGCGCAGCTGGACTCGACGAGCGGGTGGTGGGTACGGCCCTCATCGAACCGTATGGCATTCCCGCTCCCGGGTTCCTTCTTTACTCCTATCGACGGAAGATCCTGAACCCCCTCGCCTGGTGGCGCCTGCTCCGCGGGCGGAGCGAGCTCTGGGAAATGCTCAGGGAGCGGACGAGGGCGAGTGGGGAAGCCGATCCCGTGCCTGGGGCACAATCCGTGATCACAGAGGCCGTCGTTCCTTCCCGGGAGGAGGTTCTGGCGCAGCTCCGGAGGCTCACCGAGCGGGGGGTCGATCTCTGCCTCGTGTACTCCGCGGAGAGCCCCGCCTACCACAACTACCGGACTCTTCTGCGCCGGGAGGTCCGGAAGGCGATGGCGCGGGGGAGGGCACAGCTCGAGGTGATCACGCGCACGGACCACGTCTTCACCCCGGCCGCGGCCCAGCAGCGGCTTGTGGCCCTTCTCGCCGACTGGGCTTGCCACGTGGCCGCTCGGGAGGCGCTCTAGGGCGGGCCCCCGGGAGGGGGCATCTTCCCCTCCAGGGCCCAAGGATGAGCGGAGAGCCAGGCGTGGATCTCCTCCGCCGCCAGACGGTGCCCGCGCGCGTTGAGATGGCTATCCATGGACGAAAGTCGCAGGCGGGGAGACTCGGGGCGGTCCTCGAATGCCACGGACAGGCGGCAGAACCCGATCCCCTGATCGCGGCAGAATGCCTCCAGCTCGGCGCGCTGGCCGAAGAATTCCTCGCCCCGCAGGAGCCGGTCCGAGAGCCGCAAGAGCGGCGATCGAGCGTAGGCCTCCGCATCTTGATCGGGGATGAACACGAGCACGAGCGGTGTGTTCCGCACCGCGAGCACCCTTCGCATCTCCAGGAGGTAGCGCTTGGTCTTCTCAACCGAGGCACGGAAGGCACGCTTCTCCCCCACTCCCGACCACTGCCCATCCAGGACCGCAAAAAGCGCGCTATGGCGGAGGGCAAATCGAGTGACGCCCGAACGCTCCCAGGACGGGGCGTCGCTCAGGTAGCCGTCGACGATCGCGCGTCTTCGGGGGGCATCGGCGTTGTTCAGGTAATCGTTGCCCTCGTAGAAGGCGAGAATCACGAGGTCCGATTCGTACCCGAGGCCCACGGAGGTCAGGAGGCGGAGAGCCTCGTAGGTGCCATAGCCGGGAATCCCCGCGTTCACCACTTCATGGACCCTTCCGGTGGGGGCTCCGTTCAGAAGCAGCTCCAGCCGTTTGAAGAAGCTGGCCTCCAGGGGAACACCCCACCCGAAGGCAAAAGAATCCCCGAGCCCGAGGGTCCGGAAGATCCCGGAGCTCTTGGCGGAGTACTCGCGGTCCCGCAGCCCCTTGCTGTTAGCCCGCACTTCAATGTCAAAGTAGGGGCGCACAAAGCGCCCAGAAAAGCCGGGGGTGAGCGTCCAGAACGACTGGTCGTCCAGGTGATAAAGCCCCCGTGGGTGGACCTCGAATTGGCGCTCCAGGACGGCCTGGCGCGCGGCTGCTTTGCGGGCGAGCGGGGGGGCAACGCGGGCGACGATCTCGCCCAAGCCGAGGGCCGCGGCCGCGCCGAAGGCGGCCAAGGCGAGGTTCGCGCGCCAGGCCCTCACTCTCAAGGCCTCGTTCGCCCAAGCGGCCGGACCGCGCGGGAAAGGAAGGCCCGGCCTTGATCAGGGTCGCCTACGCGATCTGGTCGCTCGGGCTCGGGGGGGCGGAGCAGGTCGTGATTCGCCTGGCCGCGGGGCTCGACCGCCGACGCTTCGAGCCCCTCATCTGCTGCCTTGACGAGCCGGGGCCCTTCGCGACCCAGGCCGAGAAGGCGGGGATCGAGGTCGTCTCCCTCGGCAAGCGGGGCCCCCTCGACGGCGGGGCGGCTCACCGGCTCGCCCGGCTCCTCTCCTCCCGCGGAGTACAGACGGTCCACACGCATCTCTGGGGAGCGAACTTTTGGGGGCGGCTGGCCGGGCTCTGGGCCCGGATTCCCGTGGTCGTGACCACCGAGCACAACGTTGACTCCTGGAAGAGGGTGCATCACCTCATGA
>Ga0210399_10003570_pt1 | contig 12099 bp, 11 predicted proteins | sample IncBWC14MmetaG_FD_150865 | JGI IMG/M metagenome (GOLD analysis project Ga0210399, IMG submission 150865) | Forest soil microbial communities from Barre Woods Harvard Forest LTER site, Petersham, Massachusetts, United States - Inc-BW-C-14-M | ecosystem: Environmental > Terrestrial > Soil >... | reverse complement strand
GTCGCTGGGAAGCTATGGCGAGACAAGCCGGCGGGACAAGAGGAAGGAAGACAAATCCGAAGCTCGAAACCAGAGAGCAGACCTCCGGAAGCTTCCGCCTTCGCGCAGATGCCTCGGCCAGACAAGTTGCGGCGATGAGTCGGAGCAGCAAGCGAGAGGCGGCTTGCGCGATGCGAGCGGCGAATTCATTCGACACGGTTTATCGCGTTTTGAATAATTGGGGGATGCATGCATCGTGCAGCCTGGTAACCGGCGCGGGCGGCTTTGTCGGCCAGCACGTATGCCGCGAGCTTTTGGACAAGGGGCATCGGGTCGTCGCGCTGGATGACTTGAGCGGCGGATTCAAGGAGAATGTTCCGGAGGGGGCGCATTTCGTGCACGGTTCGATCAATGACGCCGCGCTGATCCACAAGCTTTTTCAGGAGCATCGGTTCGATTACGTCTTCCATTTGGCGGCCTACGCGGCGGAGGGCCTGAGCCATTTCATCAAGACTTTCAACTATACAAACAACCTCCTCGGGAGCGTCAATCTCATCAATGCCTCGGTCAATGCCGGGACGGTGAAGTGTTTCGTGTTCACTTCGTCGATCGCGGTCTATGGCCGCAACCAACTGCCAATGACGGAGAACGCGGTGCCGCAACCGGAGGACCCGTATGGAATCGCCAAGTACGCGGTGGAATTGGATTTGAAGGAGGCGCACGAAATGTTCGGGCTGAATTACGTCGTCTTCCGCCCGCACAACGTTTATGGAGAAGGCCAGAACATCGGCGACCCGTATCGCAATGTCATCGGGATTTTCATGAACCTGATTTTGCAGAGCAAACCAATGACATTGTTCGGAGACGGCAGCCAGACGCGCGCTTTCAGTTACATTTCGGATGTCGCGCCGATCATTGCCGAATCGATTCATCGTCCGGCCGTGTCGAACCAGGTTTTTAATGTCGGCGCGGACACGCCATACTCGGTTCTTGAGCTGGCAGAGACGGTTGCGGAAGCGATGGGGGTCAAGACGGATCTGAAGTTTCTCCCGGCGCGCAATGAGGTGGTCCATGCGTATTCGGCGCACGAGAAGGTGAAGAAACATTTCGGCGACCTCGTGAAAAATGTGCCGCTTAAGGAGGGAGTGCGGCGCATGGCGGAATGGGTGAAGAACACAGGATCGCGGCAGGGCCAGCCGTTTCGCAACATCGAGGTGTACCAGAATCTGCCGCCATCCTGGCTGGCGCTCGCGAAAAAGTGAGAGGGGTTGGAACAGCCAGCGCGGTAGGTAGGGACGGCGCGCTGCGCCGTCCGCGCCGCGTCCAGCGGCGCAATCGAAGTGGGAGAGCGGCTGCGTTGGAAGAATCGTTCCGCCCGCTGAACGCGGCCGGGGACATCGCAGCGCGATGTCCCTACCCCACGGCATGAGAGCGGGAGTCTTAACTCACGAGCCGTTTTATCCGCCGAGCGGAGGAGGCTCGACACAGGCAATCTACCTGGTCCAGGAATTGGTGGCGCGCGGACACGAGGTGCACGTTTTTTGCCCGGCTTCGCCGAACTCGTCGGAGATCGAGGCGAAGTTCGGCATCAGGCTGCACGAGTTCAAGCTATGGCGGATGGGACGTTACGCGTCGCTGCGAAACGTGAAGTACCTGGCCTATCCGATTTTCCTCGAACGAATGGTCGCGAAATTCGCGAGAGAGAAACCGCTGGATGTGTTGCTGGCGCAACATGCGATTTCGTGCGTCCCGGCCGGCCGTTTGCGCCGCAGGCTCAAGTGCGCCGTGGCAATGAATTTCCTCGATTACCTGACCGGGTATTTCGACAGTTGGCCGAAGTATCTTGCGCCCCCTGCGCTGGTGAGCCGGCTCAAGCGATTCGAACTTTCCCTGCCGACAAAGTATGAAGCGGACAGCGTATTTACGATCTCCGACGAATTGACCGATTTGTTCAAGGAGGGCGGTTACCCGGAAAAGCGCGTTCTGTCGATATACTACGGATACGACAGCAAACTGTTCCAACCGACTTTCCAGACGTCGAACACTCCACTTGTGGTCATGCACGGTTCGCTGGATCATCATCACATAAACGAATTCGGTGCGCGAGCGTTCGTGCGCATTTATGAAAAGCGGCCGGACGCGAGGTTTCGGTTTGTGGGCCATCGCACAGACGCCTTGAATCGAGTCCTTGGGATTTTCAAGCCGCACATGCCCGACGCCGCGATCGAATCTACCGGGTTTGTGGCGTACCCCGAGGTGGCGCGGCGGATTCACGACGCGACGGTTGGCGTGGTCCCCTACGAGACTTCCACGGGAGCGCATTGCACGATGGTGGCCAAGACGGTGGAGTACGCGGCAATGGGGATTCCGATGGTTTGCACGCCCTTGCGCGGAACCATGCGCTATTGGGGCAATGATCCCGTGATGCGATTCTCGGAGATGAATCCCGAGAGCTTCGCCGATCGTGTGCTTTCATGGTTCGACGAACCACTTGAAAAGCGGCACGCTGCAGGCCGCGCGGCCAGCCAGAAGGTTTTGAAGGAACTCGACTGGAAACCTTTTGCGAGCCGCGTCGTTGACCGATTGGAGCAGATCGAATTGGAACGACGAAAACGGTAGTTCAACCGGGGTTCACGGCGATTGCGCCTTCAACACTTATGCGTCCGTCTGACGTTCAAATAATCGGCGAGGAATTGGCAATAAAATGGGACGATGGGACCGAGAGCTACATCCCGTTCGTAAAGCTTAGGCGGAATTGTCCCTGTGCGGCGTGCAAAGGGGAGGTGGACGTCATGGGCAAAGTTTACAAGGGCCAGGACAAGCTTCTGCCTCCAAACGCATTCCGGCTCGTGCGGGTGGGAAATGTTGGCGGGTATGGACTCCAGCCTGTCTGGGGCGATGGACACAACACGGGAATTTTTCCGTATGACTATCTGCAACGCGTGGCCCAGATGCAGTAGGGAACAGGATTGGGGCGTCAGGACTTCGCTGGTTCATGGGCTGAAAACAAAACCACCGTCTCCCGAAAGAGACGGTGGTTCCGAGTGGGTTGGATGAACTACTGTGAGTCAGGGAAAGTCGGATTGGAGTTGTCGCTCTTCTTGCTGCTGAGCAACTTGCTCCAGTCTTGCGGTTTGCCGCTGTCCCAAGGTCCGAAGTCGCTGGTGTTTTCGCTAGGCGGCTTGGTCTTGAGGAAGTCGGTCACCGTGGGCTGGAAGTCTTCGCTCTGCACGATGGTAGGCGTGATAAAGATGAGCAGGTTCTTCTTGTCCTGAGCTTTCGATTCCTGGCGGAACAAATGGCCGAGGCCCGGGATGTCGCCCAGGACCGGCACCTTGATATTGCCCACGCTGGTGCTATCGCTCACCAGACCGCCCATGACCAGCGTGTTTCCGCTGGGAATGAGGACCTGCGTTTCAATACGGCGGATATCGAAGATGTCCGCTTGGTTGATCACGCCTGCAACGGTCTTGGTGGAAACACCGGCCAGATCGGAAACTTCAGGAATGACCTTGAGTTGGATCGTGTTATTGGCCGAGATGTGCGGCGTTACACGAAGGATGGTGCCGAGGTTCGTGTAGCCCACCGAAGCGCCGCCGGGTGAACCCTGCGTGCCGGCGGTGGTGTTAAAGATCGGCTGGGCGCGCGTGACTGACAGGACTGCCATCTGGTTATCCAGCGTAACCGCCCGCGGGGTGGAAAGGATTCGAGCATCCACATCCGAGTTAAGGAACGAAAGCACCGCCGAGACGCCATCCGCATTGAGGAAGGCCGTGGACGGACTGAAGAATGGACCGGCGCTTGGGCTCATGATCAACCCGGGCGCGCTGCCAAGAATTCCACCAATCGTACCGGCAGAGGCCGGTGTGGCCGGAATAATCGTGCCACCAGGTCCAGGAATTGGGGGAATGGCTGGTGTCGGAGGCAAGCCCGGAAGAGCGTTGTTGCCGAAACGGACATTCTGCTGTTGCAGCGTGCCCGACCAGTCGATGCCCTTGGTAGAGTTGGGGCTCTTGGAGGTCTCCACGAGCTTGGCCTCGATCAAGACCTGCTTGGTTGGCGTATCCAATTGCGCCACGATCTTATTGATCTCGACCAGTTCGCGCTCGGTGGCGAGAACTACGAGCTGGGCAGTGCGACCGTCCGAGACTACCTTGCTCCGCTTGTCAGTCAATGCGGTCTGAACGCTCATCACAATGTTAGTCGGATCGGCGTACTTCAATTGGATGATATCGGAAACCAACGGATCCGGAGCGGCCGGGTCCTTGATGGTGATGCGGGCGATTCTGGTTTTGGGATCGTCCACGATCTGCAAATTGTAGTTGTTTAACACCGCGCTCAGGGCCTGATCGGGTGTGAGATTCTCCCAACGCAACGAGACCATTGGCTGAGGAACCACAGTGCCGTCGGCGGCGCGCTGACCATAGTTGATCTTCGGGTCAAGCATGTAATTCAGGCCCGCTTGGCGGGCGAGATTCTTGATGACGTCCGTCAGCGGCACATCGTCCATAACGATCAGCGGAATCACTCCGCTATTCGTGTTGCTGGAACCTGCCGCTGCCGTAGCGTCCGGAGCGCCAGATGGCGCGAGGGCGGCGGCCGGGGCGGCCGAAGGCGGAGTGGCCGGAGCAGCGGCCGCAGCGGGTGCTTCTGCCGGCGGCGTGGTGGCAGCGGGCGCCGCGTTCGTGGCGGCCGCATTTGTAGCGGAGGCGTCAGGCGTGGCCGCCGGCGTTGCGGGGTCAGCCGTAGTCGTCGTGGCAGCGGCGACCTGGGTGACGGGTTGAGCCGCCGGGGCGGGTTGGGCATCGGCAGCGGGCGCCGGCGCAGCCGGGGCTGCGGGTGCGGCGCTGGTGGTGGTTGAGGAATCTGCCGGCACACTTACCGGGGCGGGCTGTTTGTCCGTGGCGGGCGCGTCATTCTGGGCCAAGGCAATCAGGCCGCTGGCGAGCAGCGCGGCGATACTGAGAGCGGTTGATTTGCTTTTCATGTTCATTTGCTGTTGTTTATAGCGACATTGCATTGGCCGTTGGCGGCCCACATTTTCCGAGAGAATGGTTTAGCAGCAAGGGTGCCAATCGGGTAAAACGCAGGAATCCTCAGCGTTTACCGTGGAAATCCGGACCCAGTCCGCACGCTTGTCCAGCCTTGGGACAGACACTTGATGGTTTGAAGACTGCGCGGGACGTGGCTTTTGGGCCGCAATTTCAAGTGATTTCAAGTGTAGGTGTGCGTGATTTCACCTGGGAATCAAATTCGGACCAAATCGTGCGCATCCGGATTGAGGACGTGAAGCGGCGGATGCAAATCGGATCGGGGGATCAGTTGTCCGCGTGGGCGAGTTGCATCTCACTCTGAAACGGGCGTGAGGAAGCCGGCTCAGTGGGACTGCGGATGCTTGAGGTAGTGCTCCTCGTAGCGCAATTCAATCGGTGAAGATTGATTGTCCGCCCGGATGATTACAGAATTCTCCTTAATCTCCAAACAGTGAATCTTGATCTTTCGACCGTCGGAAACAGTGACCTCAGCCGTCTCTCCATCCGCAACCGTGCGGTTATTAATGATCGCCAGACGGCTCCCAACGCTGCCCGAAAGTCCCTTGAGCGTGAAGATAGATGCATCGACCACGGCGACGACGTTCGTATTCGCGGCGACCGTCATCGGCAAACGCGTCGTGTGGGGAAAGAACGGATCTTTGACCGGCGAACTCGTCACGTCAAAAATCGACATTGGTATCTCCGCCGATAGAGATGGCGCGTTGGTGGCGGTCACAGCCGGGGGCGTGTTTCCGGCGATCGCCGGGAAACCGGCAATGCCCGCGACGAGCACCGCCAAATTGAAAACAAGCATTTGGGAGATCTTCATGGTATGAGCAGGCCGTGGAGGCTTCAAGTGGTCTTAACCAGGGTGACAATATCAAAATGGAAAGTCAGCTTCTCGCGTTCGTCCGGAGTCGCCCCGCCGCCAGGGTCCAGGGAGATGTTTTGGATGCGTGAGTACGGAAACTTGTTCTCAAACTCAGCGATAAACTTGCCAAGGTCCCAATAATAGGCAACGCCTGTAATGCTTACCGTGGCCTGATGGTACGGGAAGTCCGGCAGCGGCACTTCGCTCACTGATGGGAGACCGAACTGGGGTATGTCAACGTGGAACGAAGGAACATTGAATTGCTTGAGCCGGCTGACGAGCAATGAATACAAATCGCCGGACGGCATCGTGTCTTCGATGGCGGCGAGCCTGGTGGTGGATTCCTTGAATGCGGCGTGCACCTGGTCTGCCTCGCGCACGACCTTGGTCGTCTTTTGGATTTGCTCCTGGAGGGCAGCAATCTTTTTGGCGATTTCGGCCTGCTTGCTTTCCTGGTATGAAATCAGGAAATACCAAATTCCCGCCATGACGGCGACGGTCCCGATGCCGATCAGAACAAGTTGGTTACGTTTTTCTTTGGAAAGCTTTTTCATGATCAATGACTTTTTTCAGGGAAGCGGCATTCAAAGGAGAACATCACGAAAGGCTTGCCGGTGTCCGCGTCGGCCTGGGGCATGCTCAGGTTCTTGAGCATGATGTCGTTGGTCGTCATGTGCTCAAGTTGGAAATAGGCCTGGCGGGTCAGGCATTCCTTGAAAGCCGTGATCGTCTCGCTGCCCGGATTAGCGCTGCCGTCCTTGGCCTCAATGGTCAAGAGATCCTTTTCTGTACTCGAACCTTTGTGCCCCTTACCGGACTGCACAATGTAAAATCCCTGATCGAGCCGCAAGTGCGACAGGGTGATGCCTTCCACCGTTGTGCGCTGGAGGGCATTAAGGAGATTTGCCTGAAGAAAGCGGGTCGTGGTCAGGCGATGCAGGCTATCGAGTTTGTCGTTCACTTCGGCGAGTTTCGCCTGGTCCGCCATTACCTGGGCGTATTCATTGGTCCGCGAGTTGAGGCTGGATTGCAGGTGGCCCAATTTCACGTTGTCCGCGACGAGTTTCATTTGGAGAGAGGCGCTCCAAATCAACACGGCGCACACCAGCAAGACGGCAATGTAGCCGGCGCGCTTGGCAGGATCGCGGCGGCGCAATCCTTCGGCGGCTAGCGACTCGGCGAGTAGATTGATGCGAATTGGCATAAACGGTTAAATCGTAAGCTGGGTGAGGTGGGCACCCATGGGTTTGAAGCGCGCTGCCGCCAGGGACTCTTCGCCCGGATCCATCACTGGAATCTGGCCGCGTTTCCGGGCTCGGTCGTTTATAAATGGCAGCGCCATAACGTTACTACGCACTACATTGCTGGTAATGCGCAGCAACTCCTTTGCCAGTTACGACCGGGGAACGAATCCTAAACGCCTACGCCTGCAACTCTTGGGCCCGATTTTGGAATTCGTCCAAAAGCAGTTGCATTAATGGAGACGGCTTGCCTTGCCATAGGACACCCAGGCTCACGGGATTGAACCCCGGCAATGGGAGAGCGCGGACTTTTGGGGACATTTTTGTCTTGGGAATAGACACGGTGAGTCCGATGCCGAATCCGTTGGAAACATACGCCTCGATCAAATCGACCGAGCTGATTTCGATTCGCGGAAACCAATCGATGCCCAGGCGCACCAATCCCTGCTGGAAATGTTTGCAGATTACTTCGTTGGCCGGAAGACAGATCAACGCTTCCTCGATCGGGTCCCGTTTCCACAACTCGTCCGCGGCACGGTAGGGGCTGTCCTTGGGGACAAGCAGGATCAGCGGGAGTTGCAGCATCGCGCGGGATTGCATGCCTGGCGGAATCTTCTTTTCGAGGACGGTGACGGCCAAATCAATCTCCTGAGCCTGCAACATCGTTTCGAGTTCCGGCTGGTAACCTTCGCGGAGGGTCAACTTGAGTTGCGGGAACTTTTTGCGCGCGCTCTGGAGCAATTCGGGCAAATGGTCGCGCAGGATGATGTCCGACGAGCCAATGCGGATTTGTTGGGATGCGCCGCCCTGCAATTCCAGCGCCACGGCATCAACGCCCGAAAAGAACGGTTCGATGAACTTATAAAGGCGTTCGCCGGGGGGCGTGAGGCGGAATGGCCGCCGGTGAAAAAGTGTGGTGCCGAGAAAGTCCTCCAATTGGGCGATCTGCCCACTCACCGCAGGCTGCTGGATGCCGTAAGGGATATTCCGCACGGCTTCGCTAATGCCGCCATGGCGGGCCACGTAATAGAAAAGCTCCAGATGGTGGATGTTCATACATCGAAATAAACGATGCTGCTATCAATTTTATCGATTAAGGGCACAGAGGCAAGCTGCGTTATTGATCACCGCGTGAGACCGACATGAGCACATTCTTGACGGCATTTCCTGGGACGCCGCTGTACCGACGCCGCGGGAGGAGGTCGCCGAATTTTGGTCTGCATCGGGGGAATGCAAATGAGGAGTTGGCGGCTTGAACGATCATAAGCCAACTCCGTGGTACGTTTGGCTGGCATTCTTAATCGTGCCGTTCTTTGGTTCCATCTGGTTGTTTCGGCCCGAACGACGCGAAGGCAGCGTGTGGCTGCGCGCGCTGTTTGGTCTGGCATTTGGAGCAGGTCTTGCGCTGGCTAGAGACCGCACTGAACCGATTGGGAAAAGAATTATTACCGGCGCGTTGATGGGTCTTGCGTTCTCGGTAATAGGAATGGTTGCCCTCTTTTTCGTCCTTGTTTTCAAAATCGGGATTGGTCCTTGCCTGTGACCCGGCGTTCCCGGCGAAGTCGACTGATGATTCGTAGTGCCCGACGACAGCAGGTCGATTAACTTTTCGATTAACACATCCATGTTTGCCACGTAAAGTCTTCGGGCGCTCGAACCGGGCTGACGTGTCTCCGCGTTCGGAAACGCAAATATGATGTTAGATTTCGGACCGGACAGAAATCCACCGCCTCGCTGCGGGTGGCGGCGCGCTTTGCTGCTGGCCATTGCCATCGCAATTTCCGGCTGCGGCTGTTCTATCAAACGCGTGGCCGTGAACAAGCTGGGCGACGCGTTGGCCGGCAGCACTGGTGGAGCTTTTGCATCGGACGACGATCCTGAATTGATCAAGGCCGCCGCGCCGTTCAGCTTGAAGCTGATCGAAAGCCTGCTCCAGGAAAGTCCCAAACACCGAGGCTTGCTGCTCGCCGCAGCCAGTGGCTTTACCGAGTACGGCTTCGCCTTCGTCCAGGAGGACGCCGACGAAACCGAAGACCGCGACCTTGCTGCCGCAACCGCCATGCACGACCGGGCCCGGCGGCTTTTCCTGCGAGCCCGCAATTACGGTCTGCGCGGCCTGGAAGCGGACCATCGCGGTTTTGAGCAGGCGCTTCGCGCGAATCCCAAGGCTGCGGTCCAGACAACCAAAAAAGCCGATGTGCCGTTCCTTTACTGGACCGCCGCAGCGTGGGCTTCGGCGATCACGATTTCCAAGGACAATCCCGATCTCATCGGCGATTTGCCGAAAGTGGAGGCGTTGATCGATCGAGCGCTGGAACTCGACGAAAGCTTCGACGGCGGAGCGATCCATTCCTTCCTCATTTCGTATGAAATGAGCCGCCCCAATGCCGAGGGCGATCCCGCCGCCCGCGCGCGAAAGCATTTTGACCGCGCCATGGAGCTGTCGAACGGCCTGCAAGCCGGTCCGCTCGTGAACTTCGCGGAGGCCGTGTGTGTCCAAAAACAGGATGCGAAACAATTCGATTCGCTGCTCAACCGCGCGCTGGCGATCAATCCGGACCTCAAACCGGAATGGCGTCTGGAAAACCTCATCATGCAACGGCGCGCGAAGTGGCTCCTGTCCCGAAAGGACGAATTGTTTTTGAATGCCAAAAATTAAGATATGCGAATCATAAAACTGCGGTTGTCGATCGTCTTTCTGTCCCTTTGCTTTTGCCTCGACGGGACCCGTCTATTCGGGGCTGAAAAGGTCATCACCCTCAAGCTGGGGACACTCGCTCCCGCCAACACCTCGTACCACAAGAGCCTGCAGGCCATGGGCGAGACCTGGAAGAAAGCCACCGACGGCGCGGTAAAGCTGGTTATATATCCGAATGGCACTCTCGGCGGCGAAGCCGACATGGTGCAATTGATGCAAACCCACAGCCTCGACGCCGGCTTGCTGACGGCTGTGGGCCTGGCCGAGATCGATCGCGATGTGCACGCGTTGCAAAGCATGCCGCTTTCCTTTCACAGTCTCGACGAAGTAGATTACGTGGGAGAGCATTTGCGCCCGGACCTGGAGAAACGCATGCTCGCGAAAGGTTACGTTGTGCTTTTTTGGATCGATTCCGGCTGGGTGCGGTTCTTTACACGAACGCCAATCCTGCATCCGGAGGATCTGCGCAAGCTGAAAATCTTCTCGTGGGCGGGCGCCATCGGCGAATATGACCTCTGGAAATCAGCCGGATTCACCCCTGTTGCGTTGGAAACCGCCGGCATTCCTACAGGTCTGATGTCCAAAACCATCGATGCCATTCCCATGCCTCCGTTCTTCGCGCTCGCGGGACAGTTGGACACGCAGGCGAAATACATGCTCGAATTGAATTGGGCGCCGCTGGTCGGCGCGGCCGTCATTCGCAAGGAGTCCTGGGACCGCATTCCCGCCAATCACCAAAGCGCCCTGCTGAAAATCGCCGAAGAGACCGGCAAACAGGTTAAGGCGGCGGGCCGCGCGGAGAGCGATGCCGCCGTAGCCGCCATGGTCAAGCGCGGGCTCAAGGTGCAGAAAGTGCCACCGGAGGTCGAAGCAGAGTGGCGCGCGATGGCCGAACAGTTCAAAAATCAGATTCGCGGCAAGATTGTGCCCGCGGATGTTTTCGACAAGGCCCAGGAACTTCTCAAACAATATCGCGCAAGCAAGGGCGAGGCGGGGAAATAACGCATGAGTGGAGATCCTGCAGTCGGCCACCCGCTCGGGCTGGACTCCGGCGAGTCGTTGCCGCGCGGGCTCAGGATTCTGCGGCAAGCCGAAAACCTGCTGCTCATCATCCCGCTCGTGGCGATGATGTTGTTGCCGGTGGTCGAGATCGTGCTGCGCTCTGTCTTCAAGGCCGGCATTTCCGGCTCGAGCGCGATCGTTCAGCACCTGACACTCATCGTGGGAATGTTTGGCGGCGCAATCGCCGCGCGCGAGGGGCGGCTCCTGGCGCTTTCGCCCATCCAAACTCTTCTCAAGGGCAAAGCCAAAACTGCGGCGCAAATCTTCAGCAGTGGATTTGGGGCAGCCATAACCATCCTGCTCTGTTACGCGAGCGCGCGCTACGTTCAGGAAGTCAGGCCGCTTGGGAAAATTCTCGTTTACCGAATTCCGGTATGGACCATTCAACTCGTCCTGCCCATCGGTTTCGGCCTCGTGTCGTTGCGATTGATTTGGCGCGCCGGGGAAAAATGGGGCGGACGGCTGATCACGCTGGCGCTCGCCGCCGTTGTAGTGGCGATTGGCTTTTTTGCGCCTGGTTCGCCCGGGCACTTGATGGTCCCGGCGCTGGTGGCACTTGCTGTGGCGACTTTGCTCGGCGCTCCCGTCTTCACTGCGCTGGGCGGCGCGGCGATGATTTTGTTTTGGGGAAACGATTTGTCCATCGAACCGGTCCCGATCAAACACTACAGCCTGACTACGAATGACCTGTTGCCCAGCATCCCGATTTTCACGCTCGCGGGTTATTTCCTGGCCGAGGGCGGCGCATCCAAAAGGCTCGTGCGCGTGTTTCAAGCGCTGGTCGGGCAGTTCCGTGGAGGACCGGCGATAGTCACCGCGCTGGTCTGCGCGTTCTTCACGTCGTTCACCGGCGCGTCCGGCGTCACGATTCTCGCGCTGGGCGGCGTGCTCATGCCGGTGCTCCTGGCCGCGGGATATTCTGAACGCAACGCCCTCGGCTTGCTGACCGGCGCGGGTTCGCTGGGGATGCTCTTTCCACCCTGCCTGCCGCTGATCCTCTACGCAATCGTCGCCAACAACAGCGCCAACGCCAACCTGAGCATCAAGGATATGTTCCTCGGCGGTATCGGTCCCGGGATTCTGCTGGTGCTGCTGACGGCGTGGTGGGGAATCCGCCGTGGCCCAAAGGACGCCGCCGACCGCCCACACTTTACCTGGCACGAAGCATTCGCTGCTCTGTGGGCCGCCAAATGGGAGATGTTGATTCCGGTAGTT
>Ga0210399_10003569_pt1 | contig 12099 bp, 8 predicted proteins | sample IncBWC14MmetaG_FD_150865 | JGI IMG/M metagenome (GOLD analysis project Ga0210399, IMG submission 150865) | Forest soil microbial communities from Barre Woods Harvard Forest LTER site, Petersham, Massachusetts, United States - Inc-BW-C-14-M | ecosystem: Environmental > Terrestrial > Soil >... | reverse complement strand
CAGCCTGCCCGAGAAATTGCAATTGAAACTGATTGAGTCAAAGCCATTTAAATCAGGATGTGTTGCGCTTCGTTACTTGAAACAGTGAGAGAGAACTCTGCAAGGCTCTGCCGGCACTTAGCAGACTAGCGTTTTCGCCCGCGGGTGGAGGGCTGTGGAGCCTTGATCGCTTGTTGCAGAGGCATCAACGGTCTAGCTGTTTTTTGCGATTGTGCCTGCCGGCGGCGAGCGAGGATGTACTAACGGGCGGAATCAAATTAGTAGCGCCAACAAAGAGCACTGAGTTGTCGGCAAATCGGAAGTAATCCAGATCGGGACATGCGATAGGTAACGAGAAAGTCGGCTTCTCGCCAGCGATTGGTTGGTCACTGCTGGCGCGTTTGCCAGTACTAATCCGACGGACAAATCGATAGCTTTCGGCTGACCGTCATTCAGACGTTTGGGAGCTAACGCTCCGCTAAGGCGCGGTGGACAAGGTGGACGGCAATCGCTCCTTCGCCGACAGCCGAAGCCACGCGCTTCACATTGCCCGAGCGAACATCGCCAACCGCAAAGACGCCAGGAAGGCTAGTTTCCAGCATTTGTGGAGAACGAGCCATTGTCCACGCCGGGGCTCCGGTTGCGTTATCCAAATCCCTCCCGGTGAGGACGAACCCCTTGTCATCGACCGCCACGCAGCCTCGCAGCCACTCGGTTCTCGGCGATGCTCCCGCCATGATGAATACATGCCGAATGTCGTGGACGGAAGTTTCGCCGCTAGACTTGTCCTGCCAAGTGACGCGCTCAAGATGGGTGCCTCCGTCGAGACCGACTATTTGCGTTTTGTAGTGCAATTCGATGGCGGGGTTCTCTTGGATCCGCTGGACCAAATAGCGAGACATGGTGTCTGATAACTCCCCCGAGCGCACGAGCAGGTGCACGTTGCGCGCTGTCTGCGAAAGGAAAATCGCAGCTTGTCCGGCGGAGTTCCCTCCGCCCACTACGATAGTCTCTTCTTGTTCGCATAGTTGCGCCTCCATGTAGGTCGCACCATAGTAGATCCCCTGACCCTCAAACTGCTCCAGATGGGCGATACGCGGCTTGTTGTATTGTGCACCAGTAGCGATGATGACGGCGCGCGCCGGAAGCCTGTTCCCGTTGTCCAGGACTACCTCGTACGGACGCTTTTCGCAATCCAGCCGCGCAACGCTGTGCGCCACCATCATCTTGGCTCCAAATTTCTCCGACTGAGCGATCGCGCGCGCTGCCAGTTCTTGACCGGAGATTCCCGTAGGAAAACCCAGGTAATTCTCGATCTTCGAGCTTGATCCGGCCTGTCCTCCGGGTGTGGCAGTCTCAATCACCAGCACGTCGAGTCCTTCCGAAGCGGCGTAAACGGCAGCTGCCAGGCCGGACGGTCCAGCGCCCACAATGATCAAATCGCGGACCTGCGTCTCGTCGATCGCGCTGTTCAGCCCCAGGCACTCGGCCAATTCTTGAATTGAGGGATTTCGCAGCACCGAGCGAGCGCTGCAAATGACCACCGGAATTTCGTCCAACTTGACGTCAAAACGATCGAGCAGTTCCTGTGAAGTCTTGTCATTGTCGAGATCTATGTACGTATAAGGATGTTCATTCCGGGCCAGAAACTCGCGCAGGCGCAGCGCGTTAGCCGAGTGGCGCGACCCCATCAAGATGACGTTGCCCTGACCCGTTCGGATGAGTTCCAACCGGCGCAGGATGAACGCCCTCATGAAAATCTCACTCAGTTCGGCGTCCTTTGCGACGAGCAACCGCAGGCTCTCTGCACTCAGTTCCAGAAACTCACCGGGCTCCGTGACGCGGCCACGCGCGAGGCTGCGCCGCCCGGAGATCATGGTCATCTCACCGGTGAACCCGCCGGGGCCGTGGGTGACTAAGGGGCGCTCGCCCGTAAGATCCGGCTGCACGATCTCCATGCTTCCGGAGAGCAGGACGAAAAATGGGACATTTGAATCACCCGGTTCAAACAGGACTTCACCCTTCTTGACCTCTCGCAGCTTGCTGCCGGGGCGAACGCGGTTGATTTGTGCCGCGGTCAAGATTGGAAACGCTTGGGTGCGAACGTCGAGTGCGCTGGGTACTGGCTGAGAAGACATTTTTCCTCCTAAGGTTCCGCCAAGGCGCGGTGGACAAGGCCGATTGCAACCGCTCCCGTGCCAAGGGTGTCATCTCTCGTGCCCTGCAGCACGGTCTCGACAGGCCTCAATACCGCTCCTTCCCACAATTGAATTTACATAGGGCCCGCGTCCACCGCAATCACGGGCGGCCACGTCCAAACGGCTTTACCGGACGCGCAAGGAGCTCCTCGCCCCCGCTCCCTCCTCAGCGAGAACGCGCATCCGTTAAAGCACTAGCGTTTCTCGGTACTAATCCGACGGGCGAGCTGATAACTTCCGGGTTGCTCGTGATTCAGGGAGAACCCGTTGCCCTGCCGAATCGCACAGGGTAGAGTGTAGCGGCGCGCTATGCCATTCGCGGCCACCACGTCAGCGACACGCAGCTCGGCCGCGAGGTAGTCATCAAAGCCGACGCTGGCAGCGCGAAGGTCGCTGCCGGGCCGACATTAACCACCTTCGAGAGGAAACGGCCACATGAATAAGTCACGCCAGTCGCCGCAAATACTTATCTTCGCGATCACTATGCTTGTCGCTTTGCCTGGCGCATCGCCTGCGCAGGTCAGGGTCCTTATGTCCGGTGGCTTCTCAGCCGCTTATCAGGAACTTCTACCTCAGTTCCAGAACACCACAGGCATCACTATCACCACGGCGCGGGGCGCGTCGCAGGGAGATGGACCCAACACCATCGGCGCTCAGCTTCGCCGAGGTGTGGCCGCCGACGTGGTGATCATGTCGAGGGACGGGCTCGCCGAACTGTTTGCGGAAGGCAGAATCGCGATCGGTTCAGACGTCGATCTCGCTCGAGTCCCGTTGGGAATCGGTGTGCGTGCCGGAACACCCCGGCCGAACATCAGCACTGTTGATGCTTTCAAACAGACCCTCCTTCGCGCGAAATCCATTGGTACTCAAAGCAGCTCCGCTATCTACTTGACGACCAAATTATTTCCGCAGCTCGGCATCGCCAGCGCGATGGCGGGGAAGCTATCGAACGCGGGAGCGGCCAACGTAGCCAGCGGAGAAGTGGAGATGGTAGTCCAGCCCGTAAGTGAAATCCTCTCTGTTCCAGGCGTCGATTTCGTCGGCACGATCCCTGCCGAGATCCAGTTCATCCAGGTGTTCGCCGCCGCTCTGGTAAAAGGCGCGAAGGAGCCCGAGGCATCCAAACGGCTCATCGCCTTCCTCGCGTCGGAAAGGGCAACTCCTGCGATCGAGAAGACAGGGATGAAGCGCCCGGCACCGCGGTGACCCCGATGAAAAACGGCACCAGAATCGCAAATCCACGTGATCTTGCTCGAAAACCTCTGCAACGAGTTGCGGCCGAAGGCGCCGGTCAAAGGCAAATGATTCGAATCCGGCTAACCTCCCGCATCAAGCTCATTTTGGAATGAGTTCTTTGCATTGTTAGCGGTTGAGTCGGCAAGCCGGAAGTAATGGATCGGCTCTAGAATTACTTCCGGGTTGGCCCGTCAATCGCCAAAATTTCGGGCCTCCCTGGTCCAATCCGCTGATAGAATTGGCAGCGATTGTCGCGGAGTTTGCTATGAGAAATATCTCGCGAGCGGTCGCCCTGTTGCTCAGCTGTCACCCCCTCCTGTTGTTGGCGCAGAATCCAGCCGGACATCTGCCCACGCCTGGTCAGAACTCTATTCTCAATCTGTACGACGCGTTTGGCTATCAGAAGCGAGGAACGATTCTGGACTGGGGCTTTTCCGCTCTCATCCATTACAACGGTAAGACTATTCTCTTTGACACCGGCAATAACGCCGATAAGTTCGAGCACAACGTCAAAGCCCTGGGCGTGGATCTCAACCAGGTAGACATCGCCGTGCTGTCGCATCGTCACTATGACCACATTTCCGGCTTCGACTACATGTTAAAGGTCAAGCCCTCGGTGAAAGCGTATCTGCCCGCCGATTACGCGTTGGGCGCGCCAATGCGCTACACATTCTCCCATGACACGAAGGAGTCCCTGGCTGGCCTGCCACCCGAGCAGCTGTACTTCGGCGGAGCCATGAATTCGATGGACGACTACAAGCCCGGCGACCGCTTTCACGGCGCCAACCAGGAGTTTGTGCCGGCCAGTAGGGAGATCGCTCCCGGCATTTATCTGATCGTCACTCGCTCGGTTATGCTGGGAGATTTCAACGCCTATCCGCCGAACGAACCAGGACATCCCGACCTCGCAGGCTTCCCGGAACTGTCGCTGGCGCTGAAAACTGAAAAGGGCGTGGTCCTGATCACAGGCTGCTCGCACAGCAAAGTCGAACAGATTATCCGTGCGACTAAACAGTACCTCGGCAGCAACATCGAACTAGTCGAAGGCGGATTTCACCTGCTTCCTTACGACGCCGCCTACATCTCGAACATTGCCCACCTGATGAAAGATGATCTCGGCGTGCGGCGAGTGGCTCCGGCTCACTGCACCGGCAACCTAGCCTTCAAGATTTTTCGTGATGTCTATGGAGAGAACTACAACTACGCGGGTGTGGAATCAGAGGTGATGTTCTCTCACTGATGTTGCGTCTTTGATGCCACCCGGCAGTCGAAGCTGTTTATCGCATTGTTTCCGGATAGTCCGCCATCCCCCGCGGGGCGATGGCGAACTTAAGCGCATTAACCAGGCAGGAGAATTACTTCCGGGGCACCATATACATCCCCGCAGGCTTACCTCTGCATGTTTTCGTCTAGAAAGGCGAACACGTCGGGCTCCCAAATGTTCACGCCGAGATGGAGGAAGTCGTGCCCATCGTCCACCGTGTGGCCTATGGGAGGATAGATCTTTAAGCGATGCGGCTTACCGATTTGCTGGCGGCGGGCGTCCAGCACCTTGCCGGAAGAAAGGGAGTAATCATTCTCGGCGTGAATAAAGAAGACCGGCGCCGCGATGTGGTCCACGGCAGCAAGAAGCCGCGCTCGCAATTCCGGAGAGCGATCAAAGCTATAGCCGGCTCCCGAGAAAACTACGACCGCTCGCAGGTTCGGTTCACGTTCCGCTATGAGCACCGTCAGAGAACCGCCAAACGAGTGGCCGACCAAGGCAACGTCCTTCGCATCGACGTAAGGAAGCGCCCGCAGGAATTTGAGTGCGGAGAGAGCGTCACCCATTTCCCTGTTGTCCAGCAACTGCAATTGCAGCGCGTTGCGCGCCTCCAGCCCGTGCGCGGCGGATTCGCTGTTCATCAGGTCAACGGCGTTCGCGCCCTGATCGCTGGAAAGACCGACGCCACGTCTGAACAAATATAGGAATAGATAGCCATGGCGAGCGAAGACCGGACCAAGTTTTTCAGCATTCTGCTCGTACGGTCCGAGGCGTTCCAGGTCTTCGCGGGTGCGGCCGCTGCCGTGATTCAGCAGGATGGCGGGGAACGGTCCGCGGCCCTGCGGGCGCCAAAGCACTGCGTGCAGGGTAGCGGAACCATTGTGGATGACTACGGTTTCAGGCCGGCCAGGCGTTTGGCCCTGGGCCTTTGCCAGTGTAAGAGTTAGAACGAGTGGCACCAAGACGGACACGTACAGCTTTGTCATTCGGCGCTCTCCTAACTGGGTAGCTCGGATGCAACCGACGCTGTGGTGGGCCCAGTATATCTGAAGTTGAGACCGCGGGAGGTTCTTCCGGTCAAGTGCGGACCGACTGGGTTTCCTAGCAGGGTCGTGGGCGAATGGTCGGCATCTCGTCAGGAAATCAAGCACTGAAGAGATGCCCGTGACTCGGGCCGAATGTCGAGCGTACTGCCAATCGATCGTAACTGCGAAGCGCGCAGAAAGCATCTGCCTTCTGCGCGCTCCCTGTTTTCCTGCTGACTCTTACTGCAGGGCGAGATTACTTATCGCAATCGTGCCGGCGTGCCGGTCCGGATTCAAACGCCGGGTCGAATTCCTTAATCTGAACGGCTTATAGACGAGCTTCGTAGACGACGTTGAACGGTGTTTCCGCAGCTCGCCGGAAACGGCTGAAGCCGGCTGCGGTGGCCACCTCGCGAATCCGCTTTTCGCCGGACTGCGCGCCCAGGCACAGCGCGACTTCCTGCGAACGCGAACAGGGCGTGCATAACAAGGTTGAAAAAGAGTAGTACACGCGGCCGACCGGATTCAGGTTGTCCTTCAGCTCATCGTTGGCAAACGGTTCGACGATCATCCAGGTGCCCTCCTTACTCAGTGCCTTGCGCACATGGGTTGCGGCGCCGACCGGATCACCCATGTCGTGCAAGCAATCGAACACGGTAATCAGGTCGTAGTCCTTGCCGGGAAACTCTTTGGCCTTCGCGACTTCAAAGGTGACACGGTCCGAGAGACCCTCTCTCGCGGCGATCGCGCGAGCGCCTTCGATGGATTTGTCGTGATAGTCGAATGCGAAGAATTTCGATTTTGGGAAGGCTTTGGCCATCAGCAAAGTAGATGCCCCCTTGCCGCAGCCGACATCGGCGACGCGCGCGCCGGCCTCGAGCTTGGCCTTTACGCCGTGCAAAGAAGGAATCCATGAACTCACGAGGTTTGCGGCGTAGCCCGGCCGGAAGAATTTCTCGCAGCCGTGAAACACGTCGTCCTCGTGCTCATGCCACCCCATGCCTGCGCCGGAGCGGAAGGACTCGACAATCCTAGGAACAGCGGCAAGAGAGCCTAGGGCCATTTGGAAGGCCCCGGGAATGTAAGCGGGACTATCTTCGTTCGCCAGCGTAAAGGCCTGTTCTTCGCTGAGGCTGAACTTGCGCGTCTGCTCGTTATACGTGATGTAGCCGCCGGCGGCCTGGGAGCTCAGCCATTCGCGTACATACCGTTCGTCTGTTCCGGTCTTTGCGGCCAGTTCGGCTGAGTTCAGGGGGCCTTCGGCGAGAGCCTTATACAAGCCCAACTTCTCGCCAATCACCACCATGCCAGAGTGGACCGCGGCTCCCAGGTCCCCAACGAATTGCCCTACGAACACATTCAGTTTATCCATGTCAACTGCCATTTCTTTTTCTCCCTTGTGATTGAAGTGCTTGTCGCATTTGTGAACCCTTTGATGAGACTTAGTCTGCACGGGAATGCCAGCCCATGCTTACTCGCGCGTCCGGCTCGCTTGCCTGTAGTGCCGCACCCCCACTCAGTTCACTCAGCGTCCGCATGACTTTGCAGAGGGTCCGGACAATCGTGCGCAAATCCGGATGAGTCTCCTGTCGTCACCTGGATGTGTAGTGCGTTTACCGGACATACGGAATCCCTGATCAGTACTGGTCCGATTACCGTCTGTAGCCGGGGAGTAGCCGTTCTCTTCGAAGATCCTCCATTCTGGATTGTTCAGTTGCCCAGCCGGAGCGGTTATAATGGCCGCTGGCGGCTCAAGGTCCTCTTCGGACATTTGCATTAGGCACGAGTGAGCGCCTCGATGTCCTTTAAAGGTTGTTCCTTTTTTGTTGTTTTTTCCTAAACGCGGAATGGCGGAGGCGGCAGAAGTGTTTCACTTCGGATCCTTCAAACTGGATGCGCCGGAGCGCCGGCTGGTGCGGGACGGGGTGGAAGTTCCTCTGCCGCACAAGGTGTTTAGGACACTGCACTTGCTGGTGGAGAACGCGGGGCGACTGCTGACGCGGGAGCGTCTGCTCGAGCAAGTGTGGCCGGATGTGGCGGTGGAGGAAGGAAATCTCACTCACAACATTTCGATCCTGCGGAAGGCGCTGGGTGAGCAGGTCACGGGGGAGACATACATCGAAACGGTGCCGCGGGTGGGGTACCGGTTTGTCGCGCCGGTCACAGAAATCGCTTCCGCGGCGGGAACTCAGAATAAAAGTGAGTCGGGGGGGCAGCGGTCGCGCCAGGAAATTCGATTCTGTGTCACGAACGACAGTGTGAGCCTCGCGTATGCGACGACGGGGGCTGGATACCCGTTCGTGAAGGCGGCGAACTGGCTGAACCACCTGGATTTTGAGTGGGACAGCCCGCTGTGGCGGCACTGGTTGAGAGACTTGGGTGAACACCACACGTTTGTCCGCTACGATGAACGCGGCAATGGGCTCTCCGACTGGGACGTCGAGGATATGTCGTTGGAGGCCTGGGTACACGATCTGGAGACGGTGGTTGACGCCGCGGGCGTAGAAAGATTCGCGCTGATGGGGATCTCGCAGGGCGGGCCCATCGGCATTACCTACGCCGTGCGGCATCCCGAACGCGTAAGCCACCTGATCCTGTGCAACGCTTATGCTCGTGGCTGGAACCATCGAGGGTACCAGGAAAAGATGGAAGAGCGGCGCGCAGTGAAAACGCTGGTGCGGCTCGACTGGGGAAGAAGCAACCCGGCCTTCTCGCAAATGTTTACGAACGCCTTCATCCCTGAAAACGCGGCTCCCGAGCATCAGCAGTGGTTCAACGACCTGCAACGGATGTCCGCGTCAGGGGAAAATGCAGCACGGATCATGGAGGTATGCGACGACACGAACGTGCGGTCGCTACTTGCTTCCGTTGCGGTGCCCACGATTGTGTTCCACAGCGATCGTGACAGGGTCGTGCCGATCCAAGAGGGACGGATTCTGGCGGCGGAAATACCGAACGCTCGATTTGTTCCGCTGCCGAGTGCCAATCATATTCTCCTGGCGGAAGAACCAGCCTGGGGAAAATTCCTGGAAGAACTCGAGGGTTTTCTGCAGTGGTGAGGCCAGGCCAGCACCATTCGCCGCGGCGAAAAGCATGATCATGTCCTCAATCTCCTGAACAGAAGCGTTTCTCGGTAGCGATCAGAGACCGACAACAAACAACGTGCAGAAACTCGTGACTTAGTGGAGCATAGATTCCTGTTGGGCCAACCGTTCTATCCGACAATTTTGTTGCGTTGTCGAACGCTTGGCGGAGAGTATGTTGGCTGACTCTGCCTTCCGATCCGGCTAACCGCTCTAATCCATTCCTTTTGCGGCTGTCGAGGTCGCCGGGCTTGACAGGCGCGATACTGGCCTGCTCTTATCGTTTATCCTTAGCGAATTGTGGTACGGCTGTTGGTTCTTATCAGCGCAATCGTTTGTCTTTCCGAAAAAGATCGTACCCATCGTAAGCCGGAGTCCTCATGAAGCTGAGATTGGTCCTGTTTTCGTCTTGTACCCTGCTGTTTGCTTCCTTGTCGTTGAACGCGCAGCAGGAGCGGGAGGCGCGGCTGAGGCTGACGACGGCTGTGCCGGCCCTTGCGGCCAGGGACGCGAAGCCGGAGTTCGGACCCAATGTACTGATCTTCGATCCGTCGATGCCATCGCAGGCGATCCAGAAGAAGATTGATGCAGTGTATGCGACGCAACAGCACAACGAGTTTGGACAGCAGCGGAATGCGATGCTATTCCTGCCGGGAGACTATTCGGTGGACGTGCCGGTGGGCTTTTACACGGAGGTGATAGGGCTTGGGGCGTCGCCCGATGCAACACGGATTGCAGGCAACGTGCACGCGGATGCAAATCACGAGCACAATAATGCGACGACGACCTTCTGGAGAGCTGCGGAAGGGCTCTCGATAAAGCCGGCGGGGGGCACGATGCAATGGGCGGTTTCGCAGGCGGTGTCGCTTCGGCGCGTGCATGTACGCGGCGACCTGGTGCTGCACCAGAATCGCGGCTGGGCAAGCGGCGGCTGGATGTCGGATTCGCTCGTGGACGGCAATGTCGACTCCGGCAGCCAGCAGCAGTGGATCTCGCGCAACTGCGATTGGAAGAGCTGGACGGGCTCGAACTGGAATATGGTGTTTGTTGGCGTGGGGCATCCGCCGGAAGGCGCATGGCCTTCGCCGCCGTACACGAAGGTGGCGCGTACGCCAGTGGCGCGCGAGAAACCGTTTCTGCAGGTGAATGCTGCGGGCGAGTTCAGCGTGCGGGTTCCGGAGCTGTACAGCGACAGCGTCGGGATTACGTTCCTTGGCGGGGAAACAGCGGGAGAGACAATTCCGATTGCGCGGTTTTATATTGCGCGCCCGGATGTGGATACGGTCGAGACGATCAACGCACAGCTCGCCCAAGGCAAGAACTTGATTCTGACGCCGGGGATATATGAACTGACTGCCCCGATTCGCGCGACCCGGCCGCATACGGTGGTGCTGGGTCTCGGGTTTGCGACGCTACGTCCGATGAAAGGCACAGCGGCGATGACGACGGCCGATGCGAACGGAATCGAGATTGCGGGGCTGCTCTTCGATGCAGGACCGAGCGAGTCTCCGGTACTGTTGGAGGTGGGGCCGGAGGGAAGTCGGGCGCGTCACGCGAAGGACCCGATCACGCTGCACGATGTATTCTTTCGTGTAGGAGGCGCGGGAGTGGGCCGGGCCAAGGTGAATTTGAGGATCAACAGCAACGACACACTGGTGGACCATACGTGGATCTGGAGAGCGGACCACGGCGCCGGGGTGGAGTGGGAGCTGAATACCAGCGAGAACGGCCTGGTGGTGAATGGAAACGAGGTCACGATCTATGGCCTGTTTGTGGAGCATCACCAGCAATTTCAGGTTCTGTGGAAGGGCAATGGCGGGAAGACGTATTTTTATCAGTCCGAGATTCCTTACGATCCTCCGAACCAGGCGAGCTATACGAGTGCGCCGGGGGTGAACGGCTGGGCCTCGTACAAAGTGGCGGATGGAGTGACGACGCATGAGGCGTGGGGGCTGGGTGTGTACAGCGTCTTCATCTATCCGGATGTCGGGCTAACCCGGGCAATCGAGACGCCGAAAAGTCCGGAGGTACGGTTCCACGATATGATCACCGTGGCGCTGGGTGATCACGGCGGGATCAGCCATGTGATCGACGACACTGGCGAGGCGACAGCGATACATCCTCGCGTGACGCCGAAGGTGACGGACTTCCCCTGAGTGGATGCGCGCTGCCGCGGCATTCGTGGGGCGGGCGACGTCCGGAAACTGCAAAACCTCATTAAAGCGGGCCGCAAGAATTCGGTAACGGGAAGTCTTAGGAATCTCGTCAGGAAATCAAGCACTGACGAGATGCGCGTTCTGGTGGAACTTCCTCCAACCGGACTTCTGGACCGGACAAGTTTCCGAATACGGCGCGATTTACGCACGATTAGCAAACGGGTGGCGTCGAGAATATCTCCGGTTGCCCAACCATCCGTTCCAAGGCTAACAGGTTGGGCTTCGTGGCTCCGCTGCATAACTTCGTAATGAAGTCGGTTTGGTCTCTTCAATAATTCTTCCATCGAAGAGATGGACGGTGCGCTCGGCGTGGTTGGTGTATCGAGGGTCGTGGGTGACCATGCAGATGGTGGCGCCGCTTTGATGGATGTCGCGGAGGAGATCCATGACCGAGTCGCCATTTTTGGAGTCGAGGTTTCCGGTGGGCTCATCGGCAAGGAGAATCATGGGGTCGCCGACGAGAGCGCGTGCGACGGCGACGCGTTGCTGCTGACCGCCGGAGAGTTGGGCGGGGTAATGCTTGGCGCGGTGGGCCATTTCGACGCGTTCGAGGGCGTGCTGTACTTTTTCCTTCCGTTCGGCGGAGGCCATGCCGCGATACGTGAGGGGCAGTTCGACGTTTTCATAAACAGTGAGATCGCCGATTAGGTTAAAGGCCTGGAAGATGAAGCCGATTTCGCGGTTGCGGATGCGCGACCGGTCACCGAGCTTGAGAGTGGAAACGGGCTGGCCGTTTAGGAAGTAATCCCCTTCCGTGGGGGAATCAAGGAGGCCGAGGATGGCGAGCAACGTGGATTTGCCACATCCCGAAGGGCCAGCAATAGCGAGATATTCACCTTTCTTGATTTCGAGATCGATGGAGTCCAAGGCGTGTGTTTCGAGTTCGTCAGTGAAGAAGACCTTACTGACGCCTTGCATTTTGATGAGCGTACCGTTTGATGAAGTCATGCGAGCAGCCTCCAAACTGAATTTCCCTAGCGCAATCGGACGCGGTCAAAGGCATCCCAAGCGGACATGTCGGAGAGGATTACTTTGTCTCCGACTTTCAGGCCCTGGAGAATTTCGACCGCGTTGACGGAGCTTTTGCCGAGCTTGACG
>Ga0210399_10003568_pt1 | contig 12099 bp, 12 predicted proteins | sample IncBWC14MmetaG_FD_150865 | JGI IMG/M metagenome (GOLD analysis project Ga0210399, IMG submission 150865) | Forest soil microbial communities from Barre Woods Harvard Forest LTER site, Petersham, Massachusetts, United States - Inc-BW-C-14-M | ecosystem: Environmental > Terrestrial > Soil >... | reverse complement strand
CATCCTGCGAGGCACGGGACAGCTCGAAGGCGAACAATATGAAGAAGTCACTTTCGAAGGCTACGGCCCGGGCGGCGTCGGTATGCTGATCTCAGCCGTTACCACGAACCGCAACCGCATCGTCGGCGAATTTCGCCACCTGATCAGTAAGAACGGCGGAAACCTCGCTGAGACGGGCGCGGTAGGCTGGATGTTCCACCGCAAGGGCGAAATCGTGGTACCAAAGGAAGCCGCTACCGAAGACAAAATGATGGACATTGTTCTCGAGGCAGGCGCGGATGATTTAAAGGATGATGGCTCCGGCTGGTACGTCGTGACGCCACCAGAAGCTCTCGAAAAAGTCAAAGAAGCACTGGTCAAAGCAGGCATTACGCCAACTTCGGCGGAAATCAGCATGGTGCCGCAGAATTACATCAAGCTCACCGGCCCGCAGGCCACGCAAATGGTCCGGCTCATTGAAGCGCTCGAAGAACACGACGACGTTCAGCACGTATACGCAAATTTTGACATCGATGAGTCGGAGATTCAGGCGGCGGTTGGAGCGAATTAACGGTTGGAGCTGGTTTAAAATGGAAAGAGACAGACAGCCAGGTCTGGCTCACTTTGTGATCACTCTGTGACGGTCATTCCGGCGTATCGGGATGGCCGTTTTCCTTTTGCCAGGAAACCCGCCGACAAAGCTCTGGCAGGGACACAGCGAACGCCGTAGACTTAGGTCGATGAAAGCTCGAAGCCCAGCCGCAAGCCCTGCCGCCAGGAACGGCTGTTTCCGTGTGCTGGGCGTGGACCCGGCATCGGCAGGCCCCACCGGCTATGGAATCATCGAGAGCGACGGCCGCCGCTGCCGTATGCTTCATTATGGTGCCCTCAAAGTCGCACCCAAACGACAGAAAGAGTGCCTCGGCGCCGTGCTTCAGGATGTCCACGCGCTGCTTTGCAGACTAATGGACGAGTTTTCACCGGACGCCCTCGCCGTGGAATCGGTCTTCACTGCTCTGAATATGAGAACCGCCTTGCGGCTCGCGGAGGTCCGCGGCGTGGTGCTCTTGGCGGCGGCGCAGCGTGGCGTCGCGGTTCACAGTTATTCGCCGCGCGAAGTGAAAGCCTCTGTGACCGGTTATGGCCAGGCGGACAAAAAGCAAATGCAATTGATGGTCCGCGCACTCTTGCAGATGACCGAAACTCCGGAACCTGCAGACGCCGCGGATGCGTTAGCCGTGGCTTTGTGCCATCTGCAGGGCCAACAAGCTCGCCAGCGCTTTGGACTTCCGGACATGTCCGCCTCTAGCAAGTTGCAAGCTCAGCCCCGCGCGGCAAGGGCGCCAGTCCCACGCGGCGGCGCAACTCACAACATGCGCCGCGCATCGTAACCTCACGATGAAGACTCTTCTTCAGCGGTTCGTTCTGTGGGCATCGCTCGCCAGCATGCTCCTCGGTTCGCCCGCAGCAGCAGCCGCGTCTCGAACAGCGCCGTCTCCAGCCGCGGCCCACGCAAAGCTCTCCTATCGCCGCATTTTCAAATCCAGCTCGCCGGAATTCATCGAGATCATCGTCCACGACGATTCCGATGCTGCCACCTTCGAAATCCGCCAGCTTGAAGAAGACCCCGGAGCCGTGCCCTTTGAAGTAGGCACCCCATTGCGCGAAAAAATGTTCGAACTGGCCGCCCAGCTGAAGAATTTTCAGGGGCAGGATCTGGACGTCCACCGCAGGATCGCCAATCTAGGCGAAAAGTCCTTCCGCTGGGAAAAAGGCTCGGAGAGCCACGAAACAAAATTCAACTACACGTTGAATTCAGCGGCAACTCAGTTGATGCAAATCTTCGAAGGCTTGGCCCGCCAGCAGGAATTGGTCACCCTGCTGGAGCGCCGCATGAAGTACGACCGCCTCGGCATCAACGACGCTCTCTTGCAATTCGAAACCGATCTGAACCACAAACTTCTGCCCGAACCGCAGCGCGCCCTGCCCACGCTCGACCAAATCGCCAGCGATTCCCGCTTCGTCGAGATTGGCCGCCAACGCGCCCGGGCACTGGCCGAACGCATTCGCCACCCGAGCTGAAGGTCCAAAGCTAGCTGACCAGGTTCCACTGCCGCGGCCCGCGAACGGAAGCAAGCTCTTGGGATTCCGCAAGCAATTTCAGCGGCAGCAAAGCCGTTTTGCCATAGTGCTCGCCCTCCAAAACTCGCGCGTGGCAGCGCGCATGCGCCTGCTGAACCTCGATAATCCTCACCGGCGTCCCTGCCGGCAACATGATCAGCCGCTGCGAAGCAATCAAGAGCGACAGCCCTACATCATCATTTGCGGCATCGAGTCTTTGTCTTTCCGCAGCGGCCGATTCATCAATGGCCACCACGGAGAAGGAAACTCCGTGCTCGCAGCAAATCTCTGCCACGCGCCCCACCCACCTAGACGCAGCTGCTTCCTTGGCACTGGCGGGCGCAGCAACCGGTGTCTCCCGGGCGGCGGAGCCCGCCGCGGGCCTTTTCACGGCAACCAGAAACCTGTACCCACGCTTAGGCAGGGTCTCCACAAAACGTGGCTTCTTCTTGTCATCGCACAGGGCCTGGCGCAGTTTCTTGATCGCGGTATTCAGGCTATGATCGAAATCCACAAAGGTGTCCGCCGGCCACAAACGTTTCTGCAACTCCTCCCGCGTAACAACTTCCCCAGGCCGCTCGAGCAAGATGGCCAGCACATGAAACGGCTGGACTTGTAACTTTATCTTGCGCCCAGCCTTATACAGTTCCTCGGCGCGCAAATCCACCTCAAACACATCAAACCGCGTAACATGCGCCGAGCGAGCAGCCTTAGGCATCTCGAAATTTCCCCGTGACCCCGAGACTATACCACTCCTTTTGCGAATCGCGACCGCGTCAGTCCGCGCTTAACTCCCCTATTTCCGCTCACTTACTTGTTCACCCACAGTGGCCCTGGAGTTCACACCCCGTGCATTGTGCTGCGCCGAGGATTGCGCGAAAGTGCACACCATGTTCGGAAGCTGACCCGCTAACGAACCAAGCGGCAAGCAGTTCGGCTTGGACGCCGTCAGCGAACAAGAAATAAGGAGTGTCCCATGAAAAAGCGAGCTTTGGTTATGGCCGCCTTGATGGCCCTGACCGCTATGGCATCCACCCGCGTGGCACAGGCGCAGGAGCTGTTGGTCGTCAATATCCCCTTCGACTTCCTGGCCGGCAATAGGAAGCTTCCCGCCGGCGAGTATTCGATCAAAGTTGCGGGTCCCGAGCGAACCCTGCTCTTACTTGACCGCCAAGATGCCGCCGCGTCGGCGTTTATGAACACCAACTCAGTTGCCAAGACCGAGATGCAGACCGAATCAAAAATGATTTTCAACCGCTACGGCGATCGCTATTTCCTCTCCGAAGTCTGGACCGCAGGTAATTCCCGCGGACGGCGACTCTTGAAGTCCGCACGAGAAAACGAAATGGCGCAGCTCGCGAGTGAGCCGAGTCAAGTCACGCTAGTCGCAGGCCTTCCCCGTACCAACCGCTGATCCATACCCCGCCTTAACCCTCGAACCCCCCCGGGAATCCGGAACCCACTCCGGATTCCCGACCCTCTTTTTAGCCCCCTTTCTTCGACTCCCTCCTTTGCGGCCCTTTATCGACACCCTTTTTTTACCTTGGCTCGAAGGCCCCGGTGACCGATACTTAACCAGCTCCCCGCACGTATACTAAGACAAGACCCCCGATGGCCCCAGCGACCACAATGAACTTCAAGGAAGCCGTGGCTATTGCCGCGGGCAGCCTCTGGGCGCACAAGTTGCGCAGTGTCCTGACGCTCATAGGAGTCGTCATCGGTGTAGCCGCGGTGATCGCCGTCGTTAGCCTAATTAATGGCGCCAACCAGTACGTTGCTACCCGGGTCTTCCGTCTCGGCGCGGATGTCTTTGGAGTAGCCAAAACGCCCTCCATCATCACCAATGTCGACGACTACCTCGAATTTCAAAAGCGCAAGCGCATCACTTACGACGACTACCAATCCGTCCGCGAACTCTGCAAATCCTGCAAGGAAATCGGGGCCTCCCTGGGCGGCCGTCTGGAGGTCAAGAGCGGCCTGAATTCTCTGAAAGACACCAATCTCCGCGCCTGGACGCCCCAGATGCCCGAGCTCTACGACGTCGATCTGGTCGCCGGCCGCCACATAACCGAGACAGACCTCCAGCAAGCCGCCCCGGTATGCGTCATCGGCAATGACCTCGTCGAAAACCTGCTGCCCGGCATGGACCCTATCGGAAAAGAAGTGCGCTGGCGCAATATCCCCTGCCAAGTCATCGGCGTCGGCAAAAAAGAAGGCTCCGCCCTGGGCACCTCGCTCGACAATTGGATCATCCTTCCGCTAACCACCTATAATAAAGAATACGGCACGCAAAACGACTCGCTGCGCATCACCTCCCGCGCAGGATCAGCCACTACCATTCAGGAAAGCGTCGACGAAGTGCGCCAAATCATGCGTGGCCGGCGTCATCTCGGCTACGGCACGAAAGACGACTTCGCCATTGAAACCAGCGACTCCTTCTTATCTCTCTGGAAGGACATTAGCAGCAGCTTCTTTCTGGTAACCATCGCGATTGCCTCGATTTCGCTTCTCGTCGGCGGCATCGTTATCATGAATATCATGCTAGTCTCGGTAACGGAGCGCACCCGCGAAATCGGCTTGCGCAAAGCTCTGGGCGCCCGCAGCGGAGACATCCTGCGCCAATTCCTAATCGAATCCTCCACCATCTCGCTCTTCGGCGGCGCGCTAGGCGTCCTCTTCGGCGTGCTTACCGCGCAACTTGTGTCGATCGTCTCGCCGCTGCCCAGCGCTGTCCAACTCTGGTCCGTAATCGGCGGCCTGCTGGTGGCATTGAGTGTCGGCTTATTTTTCGGAACCTATCCCGCGTCGAAAGCCGCGCGACTGGATCCGGTTGTAGCGTTAAGATCGGAATGATAAAAGAGGTTTGCCCCAGCCCGCTGGGCTGAAGCAAAAGTGGCATAGATATGATGGCAACGCTAGGAAAAGCACTACCGCGCACGCATACACCCGTGCTACCCCTGCGCTTGTTAGGCGGCAAGCAAACCGCGCTGAAATTCCGCGACGAAATCTTGCTAGCCCTCGACACCCTCCGTAAAAACTCCCTACGCTCGGCCCTAACAATCCTCGGCATCGTCATCGGCATCACCACGGTTATCACGGTCACCGCCGTAATCAACGGCCTCAATGACAACGTCCTCGGCGGCATCCGCGAACTGGGCTCCGACACCATCATCGCCTACCGCTTCCCCTGGGCTTCTCTCTCTCGCCCGCCCAGCGAATGGTTCACCCGCAAAGAACTCCAGCCGGAATGGGCGGAGGACATCGCCAGACTTCCCCATATCAAAGCCGCCTCCGCCTCCATGCGCATTTTTCAACCAGAATTCGGCTCTGGCACCGCGGACGTTCGCCACGGCGTGTACCGCGCGAAAAACGTGATCTTGCAAGGTAACCAGCCATCCATCGGTGAAATCTTCGATCTGAAAATCGAGCAAGGCCGCTTTTTCAACGACACCGACGCGGAGCATCGCGCCCCAGTAGTCCTCCTCGGCTACGACACCGCGCGCACGCTCTTCCCCGAATCCGTCACCGATAGCATCGGCCAGGAAGTCACTATCGACGGCCAGCTTTTCACGGTAATCGGCACCCTCCAAAAACAACGCCAAGGCATCTCCGGCGGCTCCAACCCTGAAGACAATTCCGCCTACATGCCGGTAACCACCCTGCGCAAGCTCTATCCCAACAAGAAGGACTACGTCATCTTCGCGAAAGCCGCCGATCCCAACAACGTCACGCAAGCCGTCGACGAAATGCGCGACCTGCTCCGCCGCAAGCGCCGCCTGCCCAATGACAAGCCCGACGATTTCGCGATCTTCACTCCCGACTATTTTCTCGATCTCTGGCAAAAAATCAGTGGCCTGATTTTTATCCTGATGTTCGCAGTAGCTTCCGTCGGCCTGATCGTCGGCGGCATCGGCGTAATGAACATCATGCTGGTTTCCGTAACCGAGCGAACCCGCGAAATCGGCGTCCGCAAGGCCATCGGCGCAAAGCGCAGCAACATCCTCATCCAATTCCTTATCGAAGCCGTAACCCTAAGCGCCATCGGCGGCGTGATCGGCGTCACCTTCGGCTCAGGAATCAGCCTGCTCCTCCACTACGGCGCTCACTTCCCCGCCGCCCTCTCTCTCTTCTGGATCATCACCGCGCTTGTCCTTTGCGCCCTAATCGGCATTGTCTTCGGCGTCTACCCCGCCTGGAAGGCTGCCCGCCTCGATCCCGTCGAAGCTCTCCGCTATGAGTAGTTGATGGCTCACGGAGGGGAGCCCAGCGCCGGTCATGGCGGTAGCCCGTGCACTTGTGGTGCCTGTCCACCTGCTGAAGCGTAAGCGAGACTACCGGGAATTCGCTGCGGACCACTTTGACATATCGACGTGAACCGAATGGGCTCATCCTTGGTCAGGCGGCGGCCCACAAAGCGACCTCGGAGCCGCTGGCTCTGAGGATGGACGAGAACCTGATCGACAAATGGGCTTGAGTGGAGAAACGGAGCGGACAGGCGGAATGGCCGGGCCACCATCGGGCCAAGCGCCATCAAGAATGGGCTATGGTGGCCAGCTGTCGATGGTTCTCGGTGTTCATCAAGAGTGGGGAGGTAATCTGTGATCGTAAGGCATCGTACAGGGCGAAGAACGCGGCTTCCACTTCGCCGAGCCTTCGCCATTTGGGCTCTGCACGCCGTGGGCTCTCTCCCAATAGCCAGGCCCTCGCCCGTGTGTACAAAACTTTCGCTTGCAGAATCTCGTCCGGCACGATTGCGGCGCGCGGGTCGAGGACACGGCGGTTTCGGGCCCATTCCGCCGTCTGCTTGATTAAAACCAGCAAGTCCGGCAAGCGCATGCCTTCCAGACCGCCCATAGGTGCTGTTGCCATCGCTAGTCCTCCGTTCGGAAAGGAAGCGCACCTTGCGCCACTGCGCCGAAGTACTCTCCTCACAACAAGAAAGCGCTAGTCCCTGCGCCAACGGGAGTCTCTCCAGCGCTTGACTCCCCCGAGAGGAGTCGGCTTACTTTGCTCGAAGGCCCATCTTATGAAAAACGGAGGCGGATATCTGTTCACATCGATACACCTTAACGTTTTGTTTGGACAAGTGGTCGGCCGTTGCCAGCGTAGCGTGGAACGGAGTGTTTCCCGAACACCACGATCCGAAATGGACAAGCCCCGGATCGGGAGGACGCGCTCCCGCTGAAGATCGTTTCCAAGTGTCGCGAACCGTCAAGACGGGTGTACTATGGCCCCGCTTAGGAAATCGAAAGGAAATCCCGAGCCAGCCATGAATAAACGCACCTTTCTCAAGCTCTCCTCCGCCACGATTGCCAGCCCCGCGGTCTTACACCTCCTGGCTTGGGCCGGAACTGACAAACTGACCAATTGGGCCGGCAATCTCGAATACGGCACAGACCGCCTGTACGCCGCCAAGTCGTTCGACGAGGTTCAGGATTTCGTCAAGAAACAAGCCAAACTGAAAGTCCTGGGCACGCGCCACTGTTTCAACAACATTGCCGATAGCAAAGACAGTTTTCTGTCCTTGAAGCCGTTGGACGACGTCGTCTCTCTCGATCCCCAGGCGCGCTCCGTCACCGTGGACGCCGGCATCACCTACGGTCAATTGTCCCCGCTGCTCCACAATAAAGGCTTCGCGCTCGGCAATCTCGCCTCGTTGCCGCACATCTCTGTCGCTGGCGCCTGCAGCACCGCAACACACGGCTCCGGCGAAAAAAACGGCAATCTCGCCACCGCGGTTTCCGCTTTGGAATTCGTGACCGCCGGCGGGGACGTAGTTAAACTCTCGCGCCGGCAAGACACCCAGTTTTTCAAGGGAGCGGTCGTCGGACTAGGCGCTCTCGGGGTAATCACAAAAATCACGCTCGATATCCAGCCCACCTACCAGATGCGCCAGTATGTCTACGAAAATCTCTCCTTCAGCGCGATGAAAAATCACTTCGACGCCATCCAGGCCAGCGCCTACAGCGTCAGCCTCTTCACCGACTGGCAAAACCAGCGTTTCAGCGAAGTTTGGCTAAAAAGTCGCGTTGAAAAAGGCCAAGCCTTTGACGCCACGCCGGAATTCTTCGGCGCCAAACTGGCCACCAAAAATCTCCACCCCATTGCGGAACTCTCCGCCGAAAACTGCACCGAGCAAATGGGCGTCCCCGGCCCTTGGTACGAACGCCTTCCGCACTTCCGCATGGGCTTCACACCCAGCGCCGGCAAGGAGTTGCAATCAGAGTACTTCGTCCCGCGCCAGCACGCCGTCGAAGCCATCCTCGCCGTGGAGCGCCTCCGCGACCAGGTCACCCCACACCTGCTGATCACAGAAATCCGCGCCATCGCCGCCGATGACCTATGGATGAGTCCGTGTTACCAGCAACCTTGCGTCACGATTCACTTCACCTGGAAACAAGACTGGCCGGCCGTCAGCAAACTCTTGCCGGTCATCGAAAAAGAACTCGCCCCCTTCGGAGCCCGCCCGCACTGGGGCAAGCTGTTCACCATGTCTCCCCAGCAACTCCACTCCAGCTACAGCAAACTGCCCCAATTCATCGCCCTAACCAAAAAGTTCGACCCCCAAGGCAAATTCCGCAACGAATTCCTGAACACGAATATCTTCAGCTAGTCACCGTTGTTGCGGGACCGATGCCGTCATCTTCCCGTAGATCGAGGACCAGAGCGTGTGGGCTATCGGTTGCGAACCCCTTCGGCTAAGTACTACGTAGCAACCGGAAAAGCGGGGCTGGTCCTGTTGGTCAGATCAGCGAGACTCACCGGTCGATGTATTCAGCTTCAGAAAGAGCAAACCGCGCGTTGCCTGTCAAAGGCGCGTACCGAGAATATCGGTAATCACGAGCTTCACTAGCGCGGGAAGTTCACCGAATCCCGGACTCGTTCGGCCTGCAGCAGATGACGGCGTTCATGGCCGGTAATAATCTCCAATGCAGTCCCAACCGTGAATCGGACTCCGGGGACAAAAGGATTCCAAAACCGAATGCGGTTTATGTTCTTGCCACGAGTTCGGACGATGAGTTCGCGACCCGATTTGTTGCCGGATAGGAATCGCTCGAGAACAGCAAGATCGACGCGCGCTGCCGGTCTGATTTTGGACGGAGCGGAAACCCGCTTACTGTTCGGCGAGGGCTCGATGAAACTGCGGATAAACCAGCGCCCGAACCATCCGGGAGTGATCTGCTCCACCGGAGAATCCGGCTGGTCTTTGAGCGCGGCGGAAATCGACGTTAGATAGGCTTCGTTCGTTCTGCACAGATGTTCCAGACACTGTCCTACACTCCACGAGCCCAGCGCCGGTTGCCAATTGAGCTGTTCCTCGGTGAGTCCTCCAGCCAGCGCTTGCGCGGTCAGGTCATTTGCGCTTAGCTCAAAGGCAAGCCGGACGGACCAGGCCGGTGCGAGGGTTTGCTGTGGTCGAGACATAGGGTGACGGCAAGGGATTATAGACTAGTACGGTTGGCCAAGTGGCGTCGGAAACGCTGGTCATCTGCACCTGCCCTTCGACCGGGATTCTCAACCTCCACTTCCAAAAGATTGCTATCCAGAATGCCATCGACGTCAGCGAAGAAATCGCAAACACCAAGAAGGGACCTCCACCCCACATCCACGTTGCAAGCTGGAAATATTTGTCCGTAAAGGGAAGGTAAAACACGGCGATCGACGGACGACCAAACGGTGGCTTGGCCAAGACAGTATTCGAGATAACGAAAATCGAGAATGCGGCGAGACACGTTGCGCCGATGGCGATTCCGGGCAGGCGTTTCATGGTATGTGGCCAGCCCGGCTGTCCGGTATTGACCCATGAAAAACGGGTCCTTAGCACTTACCTGCTCGTGGGACCAGCCTCTGATTTGGATTGTTGGCACACGAATGCGAATGGAACGAATCAGCGTCTGGCACGTCGCCCTGAAGCGTGGAACAGAGACGCCTTGCCAGCTTCCGCCTTCGTGCATAGACTCCTCCGGGCATGCACCCGCACCTGCTCTGAACTGTGGATGACCAGCGAGAAATGAGCAACGACAAATCAAAACAGGGCGGTGATCGCTTTCCGCTGACGCGATGGTCGGTGATTGGCGCGGCCCGCAGCAGCAACCCAGCGGAGCGGGATCGCGCGATGGATACGCTGTGCGCGGCGTACTGGAAACCAGTCTACAAATACGTGCGCTTGCGCTGGAATCGCCCGACCGAAGACGCCCAGGACATGACCCAGGGTTTTTTTGTGCAGGTGATCGAACGCCGGCTGCTCGACAAATTCGACCCGGCCAAGAGCCGCCTGCGCACCTACCTGCGCTTGTGCGTGGACAGTTTCGTGATGAACGAGGAGAAAGCCGCGAAGCGTCAGAAACGCGGCGGCAACGTCTTGCATGTGGCTCTTGATTTTGCAGGAGCGGAAGAAGAATTGGGAGGCGGCGCGATGGATCCCGCGGCGATCCCTTCTCCCGAATCGCTCGAAGACTTTTTCGAGAAAGAGTGGGTGCGAGGGCTGTTCGAGCTGGCCGTCGAAGATTTGCGGAAGTATTGCGAAGCGAACGAACGGGAAAGAACATTTCGCCTTTTCGAGGAATACGACCTCTCGGGCGACGAAACGATTTCGTACCAGAAGCTGGCGGCCGAATACGGAATCCCAGTCACAGACGTAACGAACGCTCTGGCCTGGGCCCGGCGGGAATTTCGGCGCGGCGCGCTGGAGCGGCTCGGTGATGTCTGCGGCAGTGAGGAAGAATTCCAGCGTGAAGCGCGGTCTGTGTTTGGCTGGGGAGCAAGATGAAATCGCTCTCGGACAAAGTCATCGAGCGCCTCCGCGCAGGCGCCGAAGAACCGGATCTTACGGGCACGCGCTACCGTTTGCTCGAACGCGTGGCTCGCGGCGGCATGGGCGTCGTGTACGCGGCGGAAGACGAGAAATTAGAGCGCCGCGTCGCTCTGAAAGTGCTGGACGTGCCTGGCACGGACGGTGATTTGGCGAACCGGCTGATGCGCGAAGCCCGCGTGCTCGCAAGGCTGGAACACCCGGGAATCGTCCCGGTGCATGACGTAGGCACGCTCGCGGATGGACGCGTGTTCTACACCATGAAATTCGTCGAAGGCCAACGCCTCGACAAATTCATCGAGGGTGTGGAGTCGGTGCAGGATCGCTTGCGGCTGTTCTTGCGCATTTGCGAGGCCGTCGCTTTCGCTCATGCGCGCGGCGTCCTGCACCGCGACCTGAAACCCGCGAACATCATGGTGGGGCCGTTCGGCGAGGTGCTGGTGATGGATTGGGGCTTGGCGAAAATTCTGCGCGGCGAGCAACCCGGCGTTCCGCTTGCCGCCGATCCGGAAGCCACGATTCTCGAGAGGGCCAAACAGCCCGGCGAAGCGAGCGACTCGACCAAGAGTTCTGTCATCACCGGCCATGGCACGGTGATGGGCACCCCGGGCTACATGTCCCCGGAACAAGCGCGCGGAGAAGTCGAGGTGCTGGACGCGCGCAGCGACATTTTCTCACTCGGCGCACTGCTGCGGTTCATGCTCACGCAAAAAACTCCTGGATTCACTGCGCGACTCGACCGTTCGCTCCAGGCGATTTGCCTAAAGGCCACGGCGGAGCGGCCCGCCTCGCGCTATCCGGCAGTCGAGGAACTCGGCCAGGATGTTTCCCGTTACCTTGATGGTTTGTCAGTGCGAGCACATCCGGAGAGCATCTTCGAGAAGTTGACCCGCTTCTACCGCCGCTATCGCTTCTTTATCTTGTTGATTCTGGCCTACTTGGTGATGCGCGTGATCCTACTGCTGGTTTTGAAGAGATAAACCTAAAGGAAATCCAGGTTCCGTTGTAAAGAACATCAGAGAACGAAAAGGAGAGGCGGACAAATGAACAAGATCCTGATCGGATTGCTCTTGGGAGCTCTGCTGGGCGCTATTGACGGGACGACGGCGTGGTTCACACCCGCAGTACGAGCCCAGCTCGCGGGCATCATCATCGGGTCCACTGCAAAGGGCCTCATCGCCGGAGTC
>Ga0210399_10003567_pt1 | contig 12101 bp, 10 predicted proteins | sample IncBWC14MmetaG_FD_150865 | JGI IMG/M metagenome (GOLD analysis project Ga0210399, IMG submission 150865) | Forest soil microbial communities from Barre Woods Harvard Forest LTER site, Petersham, Massachusetts, United States - Inc-BW-C-14-M | ecosystem: Environmental > Terrestrial > Soil >... | reverse complement strand
TACGTAGGCGAATAAGACCAAAAGGACGACCAGGCCTACCTGGATGAAGCGTTCTTTGAAGGCGAGGCTGAAGTCGCGGCGGCGAAGGCCTTCGAGGGAGAGGAGGAGGATGTTGCCGCCGTCCAGAATCGGGATTGGCAGAAGATTCAGGATGCCGAGGTTGACGCTGAGGACGACCATGAGTTGGACGACGGCGTAAGAGCCTTCTTCGACGGCTTTGCCTGCCATGGAGGCGATGCCGATGACGCTTTGCAATTGCTTGGGAGAGGTTTTGCCGGAGACGAGGCGTCCGACGATATCGATGATCATTTGCGTGCCGCGCCAGGTGAACTGGCCGGCTTGCAGGACGGCCTGGGAAAACGTGATCCTGCGGATGGCGATCTCTGGCGCAGCAGTCACGCGGCGAATGCCGAGCATCCAAGCGTCTTCGCCAAGCTCATTCTTGCCGCGTTGTGAAGTGATTTGCAAGGTTATGGGCTGGCCTTTCCGAAGGACACCGAGCGTGAACGGCTTGCCGCCGCTGTGCTGGACGGCGTCAACAAAAGCGGACCAGCTTTGCAGCTTCTCACCGGAGATGGAATCAATGACGTCGCCGACTTGCACGCCCGCACCCTTTGCAGGGAGGCTGGGGTCAAGTTCACCGACGACAACCGGGACATCTGCGGGAAAACCGAAAAGAAGCTCGGGAAACCGTAGGCCAGCGGTGGTGACGGAGAGCGAGCGGGTTGCGCCCTGGTGGTCGACGACTACCTGATAGGTGTGGCCCGCGGGAGATTTTCCGAGCAACCGCTCGGCGGGGCCCCATGTGGGGTTGGCGAGGCCGTCGATGGAGAGGATGCGGTCGCCGGAGACGACATCGGCTTTGGCGAGCGGGGAATCTTTTTGGAGATTGGCGATGACCACGGGCCGGTCTTCGTATTTTGGGTAGGGCTCGCCCTTGACTACGAAATAGCCCGTGAGAAGCACGAGAGGAAAGATGAGATTGATGGCGGGGCCTGCGACAGATATGAGGGCGCGCTGCCAGCGTGGCTTGGACATGAGTTCATCGGGAGCGCCGGTGGGGAGCTTGTCGCCAGAGTCGATTTCGGCGATGTCCTGGCCCGCCATGCGGACGTAGCCGCCGAGAGGGATGGCGGAGATGCGCCAGTCCGTGGCGCCCCACTTAAAGCCAAAGAGGCGCGGGCCAAAGCCGATGGAGAAGACATCAACGCGCACGCCGAAGTAGCGGGCGACGATGAAATGTCCCCACTCGTGGACGAGAATGAGGACGCCGAGGACCAGGAGGAAGCCGAATGCGATGTTCATGCGGGAATGATGCCCTTTCGTGACTCGATACTAGTTTCGCATAGTTAGATGCGGGGAGGAAAGCGAAGGGTGGGCGGAGGGGACGTAATCGGTTATCAGTAAGATGCGAACAGATAGCAGCGAACAGGAGGCGGGAGTGGGAGGTGGGCTCAGTGGTGGCAGTGAGGTTTACGTGTTGCCGCGGCCCCTCCGCTGCGTGGCCGACGTTCGCGCGGCGCGAACGAAAGAGAAAATCGGCCACTCCGGTCGGGATGACAGTATCGGAAAAGGCGGAAGAAGAGTTGCGCTAGAAGGTGTCGGCGGTGATTTCTGGGTCTTTGGGGGTCCAGTCGTCGGGTGGGAAGGAGATGCGCCAGAATTTGGGGGCGGGGCGGAGGAATTCGACGCCGACTTCGGATTTGCCCTCGGAGGCGGGGGTGACGTGGACGACACGGACGAATTGTTCTTCGAGGGTTTCGGTGTGACGGATTAGGATTTTCTGGTTCAGCGTAACGCGCATCGAGAGAGAGAGCAGTGCGCCGTGGGCGCTGACGTTGGTGGTGAAGGCGTTTTCGGAGACGTGCTGGTTGTCGGCGCCGCGAGCGACGATGAGGATGGGGAGGCGGAGGAGAACTCGCTGGCTGCGGCGGCGATTGGGAACAGGAGCGTGGTTGGAGGTGGGAGTGGTCACGGGGGAGATGGCCTGAGGATAGTGTTGGAGAAGAAGGCGAGAAGGTCAAGAGGAGGAAGGTACTGATGTGCGCGAGGGAAAGGGATGGTCCCGGAGGAGGGAGTCGAACCCACACGGGGAGTAATCCCCGGCAGATTTTGAGTCTGCTGCGTCTGCCAGTTCCGCCACTCCGGGAGAACCTATAGGAAAGTAACATGAGGGAGGAGGGAGGGTAAAGCGGAGGAGGGTGGCAGAGCCATGCGGCGATTTCCAAAATTTCAGTCCGTCTGAAGTTAACCGCCCGTACGCAATCGACAAGGGATCAGTGTTCCTGAAAACTGGGTGGTGCTAGGCTGAGTGGCAAGCGACGTTCTGGTGGGGACACAATGAAAAGAATCGTAACTTTGTTGGTTCTGATGCTGGGACTGGCGTGCAGCCGAACCGCCATAGGAGAAAATAGCAAGCGTATCGTGCTGCCGAACCCGAGGCTGCTCAGGTGCAACTACTCCGATTGCTACCAAATGTGGTTGGAGAAAACTTTCGGAGCCAACGGCGTTTTCCCGAAGCAATTCAGCATCGACATGAATGGAAAGTGCCTGTACGGCATGACGGCACTCTATGACAAATCCGTACCCATTGAGGACATCACGGCTGCGATTGATGAACAGTATGGGAAGTGGGCCATCTCCGAACCCGAAAAATTGCCATTGAAACTTTGGCGCGTGGAGCCAGAGAAGTTTGCGATTCAGTTGAGTACGGCAAGTAAGCAGGACGAAAAACGGAAAATAGCCGACGCGGGAACCAAACAAGTTCTTTACATAGCGTTTGGAGGGAGGTCCGCTTGCAACGCTCCCTGATGCTTCTTTGCTGACTTGCCTGTCCTTAATAAATAAAAATCCCCTCAGTTTTGGAATCCTGACCGATTCTTGATTAAAGAGGCGATCGGGTACTGGCGGGCTTGCTGGCAGGATCCCGGCGGTACCAGCTAGTGATGCCACGGGCGGCTGCGCCGGCGAGTTGGTTGCAAAAAGCAGATTCCTCACTCCGTTCAAAAGGCGAACGGGGTTCGGAATGACGGGTTTGTGTATGGTCGGCGATCCTCTTCACTGGTGGCGTTGGAGTTTGGAGTTAGGTGGGTAAAAGCGGAGGCTTTGCCTCCGCACTCAAAAGTAAGAGGCGCGCCTCCCTTCCTCCATCAGGGCGAGCAGAAGGCGGCCGCTACAACGGCGAAAACCAAGAACCGGTCTGAAGACCGGCCACTACAAAAGCGGGAACTTGCGGGGCCACCTGAAGGTGGCCGCTACGCGGGAGTGGTGGCGGTGGCGGAGTTTATGGTGGCGGGGATGTTGACGGATTGGCCGTCGTAGAAGTGGCGGTAGCCTTCGATTACTTCGTGGATGGCTAGTTCCCTTTTGTCGGGGGGCGTGGCGTTGATGATGCGTTTGAACGGGGCGGCGAGTTCGCTGCCGCCTTGCCAGGCTTGTTCGGGAGGGCCGGGCCAGGCCCAGTTGATTTTGTGCTTGGTGACGCTGACTTGCTGGAAGCCGGCGAGGGAGAGGAGTTCGGACAGTTTTTTTTCGTCGGCGAAGCGGAAGACGTGAGGCGCGTCGGGCGGAGGCGGTGGGACGTCGACGTATTTCAGGAAGGGGCGAAGCATGGTGCTGAAGAGAGGATTTTCTTCCATGGAGCCCCAGGTGATGAAGGAGACGCGGCCGCCGGGTTTCAGGACGCGGCGCATTTCGCCGAGAGCTTTTTGGATGTCGGGGATGAACATGATGCCGAAGCGGCAGGTGATGCGGTCGAAGAGGGCGGCGGGGAATGGGAGTTGTTCGGCGTCGGCGGCGCGGAAGGTGATGTTCTTGATGTTGCGAGCGGCGGCGTTTTCTTCGGCGATTTGGAGCATTTCGCGAACTAGATCGGTGGCGATGACGCGGCCTTCGGGGCCGACGGCGGCGGAGAGGGAGAGGGCAGGTTCGCCGGAGCCGCTGGCGAGATCGAGGACGTGCATGCCGGGGGAGATGGCGGCGCCCTGGACGACGAGTTCGGTGGCCTGGCGGGATTGGAAGGCGAGTTGGGAATACCATTTTTTCCAGGCGGGGGCGGCGGAGAGCCAGTCCTGGCGGACGAGTTCTTTGGGGTCGGGAGAGGGAGGCGGTGTGGTGGACATGATTGGGTATTTTGAGATTTGGATTTGTGGTTGTAAAGAGGGGAGTCGGAAACGGGGGAGAGAGTCTCAATGATCGAAGTTATGTTGAAGTGTTGCCACGGTCCCTCCACTCCGCAAACCCGGCGCGCCAGAAAACGGCACGAAAGAAGAGGCCGGGTCGCTCCGGTCGGGATGACAGTGTAAGAATCGGAGTAACCCAAGAGCAGGCCACTTGAAAGTGGCCGCTACGCGGGTGCTGTGCGCGGTGGAGTGGACGGGGTTGAGGCAAAGGGCTAGTGTATAGGCTTGGCTGAGACAGGGGCCGCGTACTAACGCGGCTGCAGCCTTTAGAGAGAAAACGTGGCGACAGGAAGCATGATTCCCGGCTCACAGGGTGAGCAGCGGGGTCTGACGTATTGGATGGAGCGCGCGCTGAAGGAGTTGGAAGAGGTGCGCTCGGCGCCGGAGGCGGACGCGGTGCATGATTTGCGCGTGGCGCTGCGGAGGTGCCGGTCTTTAGCGGCGGTGATGGAAGAGGTGGATCCAGATGCGGCTTGGCCGGAGATGCGGAAGATTGGGAGGAAACTTTTTCGGCAGTTGGGGGAGTTGCGAGATACGCAGGTGCTGGAAGAGTGGGTTAACAAACTGGGAAGCGAGAACGATGCGGTGCGGGAGCGGTTGCTGGCGCACTTGAAGAAAAACGAGACGGAGGAACAGGAAGCGGCGCTGCGTGCGGCGGGGAAGTTTGACGCGAAGGCTTGGAAGGGTTTCGAGCGGGTGCTGGGGCACCGGGCGCGGGTGGTTGGGCCAAACAGTTTGGCGGCGAAGAGCCTGGCGCTGGAGCGGTTGCTGGCGGCGAGAGAGCTGCATTTGCGGGCGTTGCGTACGGAGAAACCGGAGCCGTGGCATGAGCTGCGAATCGGCGTGAAGAGATTTCGATATACGGTGGAGAGTTTGCTACCGGAGTTGTATGAGAGTTGGGGAGTGGATTTGAAGCGGGTGCAGGATCTTTTGGGGGAAGTGCACGATCTGGACGTACTGGCGGAGACGATTGCGCGAGTGGCTGGAGACGCGCCGGAAGATGCAAGAGTGAGATGGCGGGAACGAATTGCGGCGGAACGGCAATTGCGGCTGGAGGAATACCGGCAGCTGAGCATGGGCGAGAGGCGCCTGTGGCAGGAATGGAAGGAAGGGCTGCCACAGACGGAGAATCTGGAAGCGGCGGCGATGGCGCGGCTGCGGGCCACAGCGAGGGCGCTGGACGCGGGGCACGGAAAAGCGGCGCAGGTTACGCGGCTGGCGCTGCGGCTTTATGGCGAGCTGAGGCGGGTGAAAGGCGGCAAGCCGTTCTGGGATAAGCAACTGCAGAAGGTGATGCGGGCGGCGGCGCGGCTGCATGGAATTGGGGCGGGGCTGCGGGCGAAATCGCCGGAAAAAGCTGCGAGGAAATTTTTGCGGACGTTGCCGTTGCCCGTGGGATGGAGCGAGGCGGAATGGGAATTGCTGGGGATGGTGGTGCGGTATCACCGCGGAATAGAACCGAAGGCGAAGGATAAGGCGTACGGGCGATTGACGAAGGAAGAGCAGCAGGCGGTGTGCGGGATGGCAGGAGTTTTGCGGCTGGCGCGGGTACTGCGAAAGTGTGGCGTGGAGTCTAGCAAGGAGTTGCATGTGGAGCGGTTGGTGGATGCGTTGATTGTGAGAGCGCCGGGGTTGGAGGACAGCGAAACGGCGGCGGCTCGAGTGGCGGCGGGGAAACATTTGGTGGAGACGGTATTGGAGATGCCGCTGATTGTGCAGACGGTGGCGGGAGCGTTGAAGATTGTGGAGTTGCCGAGGGTGGAGGAGAAAGAGCGGATTTCGGCGGCGGCTTCGGATTAGATAGGAACCTTTGCGGGCTGGCGTTCTGCTGGCCTTGATTCAACACTCAAAAAAGTTTTGCTGATTTCACGGGTCGAGGACGTGTTGAGGTGTTGCCACGGTCCCTCCACTCCGCAGCCCGACGCGCCACAAAACGGCGCGAAAGAAAAAATCGGGCTGCTACGGTCGGGATGACGGAGCGGAAAGAGGAGAAAACTAAGAGCACAGGCTGAAGCCTATGCTGCAACGGCGCCCGCCTCGGAAGGCGGCCGCTACAAGTGCGTGCTAGCCGGTCAGGGTAAATAGGAGGGCGGGGCCACCTGAAGATGGCCGCTACTTGCCGGCTTTGCGGAGGAGTTTGGGGGTGGCTAGCCAGATTAGTTCGCCGCTGGGGGGAACGAGGCGTTTTAGTTCGATCAGGGCTGCGCCGGATTTTTTCAGGGAGGTGAGGTGGTGGTTGGAGCCGAGGGAGGTGGCGATCAAGTCGTCGAGGTGAGGAGCGTGGCCGAAGAGGAAGACGGCGGAGAGGTCTTTGTCTTTGGCTAATTCGCGGAAGAGTTGGAGGGGTTCGGCGCCGGGGAGGAGTTGATCGGTTTTGCGGATTTTGTTTTTGGAGTAGCCGAGTTCTTCGGCGAAGATTTCGGCGGTTTGATAGGCGCGGAGATAGGGGCTGGAGATTAGGAGATCGGGGGCGGCGCCGATTTCGGAGACGCCTTTGGCTACCTGGCGGGCTTTTTCGACGCCTTCCTGGGTGAGGAAGCGATCGGGGTCCGGCGGACATTTGGGATCTTCGCGGTCGACGGCGATGCCGTGGCGGACGATGTAGAGCTGCATGCGCGGTGGCTCCTGGAAAGAGTTTACTAGAGGAATGTTTTTTGTGGATGAATGTCGGGTATGGGTGTCGTCGGAGTTAGGAGGAAGAGGAGTCGGAAAAAGATTTAACACAGAGGGCACAGAAGTTCCGCGGAGTTCACGGAGAACCGACGGAAGAAATCTCGCGGGGTTAGATCGTAAGAGCCCACCCTTACAAACCAAGGGTGGGGCACCCTCAAGTCAATTTGTTTGGTGACGTAACTGGAAATCGAAGAGCACAGGCTGACGCCCGTGCCACTAGTGGCGGGAGAAGTTGGAGGGGCGGAGGTAGAGGTGGGTGTGGAATTCGCGTTCGAAGAGGGCGGAGCTGCGTTCGGCGTCGCGTATGTCTTCGGTAGCGTCGCCGCGGACGCGGAGTTGGATGGTGACGGCGCCGCGCTGGAAGGAGGCCTGGAGGTCCTGAACGCGCTGGCGGTGGGAGTGATCGAGACCTTCGGCGACGCGGAGGATGGCGGCGAGGCGGCGCGCGGTGCGCTTATCGCTGTTGTTCAAGGCGGAGTAAGCGGGGTGGTCGGCGTTGGGGGTGGATTTGCGGTTGTGATAGCGGACGACGGCGGCGACGATGTTGCGGTCGCGGCCATCGAGTCCGGGGATGTCGCCGTTGAGAGCGAGATATTCGCCGTGCTTGTGGTGGCCGCGGTGGGTGATGCGGTGACCGATGTCGTGAAGGAGAGCGCCGGCTTCGAGTTCCACTCGGGCCTGCGCGGGGAGATGGTGGAGCGGTTGTAAAGCGTCAAAGAGCATGACGCAGAGTTCGCGAACGTGTTCGGCGTGGCGCTGATCGTATTCGAAGCGGCGGGCAAAGCTGCGAGTGCCGATGATCATCTGGCGGGATTCGGCGTTGTAGCGGTGCGGCTCCTTGCGGGAGAAGGCTTCGCGGGCGATTTCCTGGAGGATGCCTTCGCGGATGCCGACTGTGGGAATGAGGAACTGGCGGATGTTGAGGTAGCGACCGAGGACGACAAAGATGATGGCGGCGACACCCATGACGTCGGCGCGGTCGCGGCGGACGCCGTAGGATTTCATACGCTCGCGGATGTCGCGTTCGAGAATGTCGGGGAGGCGTTCTCGTAAGAGAGAAACATCGAGCGTGGGGAGACCTTCGCGGCGCGGACCGGGAGCGACGTTCGAAAGTGTTTCGGCGTTTCCGCCGAGGGCGACTGCGAGCTGGTCGGCCAGGTTCGGGCGGTTGGGCAGGCGCGATTCTAGAAGGGCGCGGACGTAGCGGCGGACCTGTTCGCCCTGAGCGGGACGGATGACGCCGGGAACGCCGAGAGTGGTCATGAGGCGAACTGTGCCGATGGGAAGCTGAGCGCCTTGCAGAATGGCGTGGTCGCGAAGGATATTGATTTCAAGGCTGCCGCCGCCGAGGTCGACGACGCAGTTGGGAGAAGATTCGGGGCCGAGAGCGGCGACGGCCGCTTCCCTGCCGAGGCGCGATTCTTCTTTGGCGGTGATGACTTCGAGGCGGAGGCCCGTGGCTTGCTTGACGCGGCGGACGAGGGTGCCGCTGTTGCGGGCTTCACGAGAGGCGCTGGTGGCGACGGCGCGGTATTTGGTGACGCCGTACTCTTCCATGACTTCGTGAAGATGGCGGAAGGCTTTGACGCCTTTCTTGAGAATTTCTTCGCTGAAGCGATGGCGGAGGAAGACGCCTTCGCCGAGGCGGAGGGGAAAGCGTTCGTTGACGAGCGGCTCGATGTCGAGAGCGGAGAAGGCGCGGACGATGGACAGGCGGACGGCGTTGGAGCCGGCGTCGATGGCGGCGATGTGGACCGGCTCGGGCATGGGTCAGGTTACCGCCAGAGATGAGCTAATGCGGAAGAAGGAGTGTATTTGGAGGCGCGGATGCCGAGTTGTTCGCCGATGCGCTGGCGGAGCTGTTTGTTGACGGCGGAGACGCTGGCTTCGCCGTCGAGTTCGATGAAGGCGTTGCGTTTGGCCATGTTTTCGAGCTCGCGCTTGATCATGGTTTGATAGCGAACGAAGGACCAGTAGAGGTCGTGGGAGAGAGACATGTCGCGGCCGGCTTCCCAATAGCTGATGGCCTGGGCTTTTTTGAATTCGCGGGCGAAGGCGGTTTCCGGGCGGACATTGAGCCAGAAAGTGAGATGCGGTCGGAGGGCCATGGCGTAGAGGCCGGTGAGGTAGTCGCGATTGATGCCTCGAACGACACCGCGAGCGATGAGAGTGAAGATGAAGCGGTCGGCGAGGACGACGGCGCCGGAGCGGAGGGCGGGAACGATGCGGTGCTCGAGCTGGTCGAAGAAGTCGGTGGCGTACATAAGGGCGAGGGTGAGACGAGTGACGGCGTTTTTGGCGAGGAGTTCGTCAATGTCGCGGCCGACGAGATTGGAGCGGCGAAGGCCGCTGGTTTGCACGGAGAAGCCTTCGGACTCGAGCCACTCTTGTAGCAACGCAATTTGGGTGGAGCGGCCGGAGCCATCCATGCCCTCGATTACGATGAGGGAGCCATTGAGTTCGGTGGGGTCGAGGCCGACGAGAGGTTCGCCGAAGAAGCATTGGGCGGATTCGGGCTCGGCTGGCGCGTGTTTCGCGGGAGCTTCTGTGACGGTGGCTGCTGGAGCGGTGGTGAGTTTTTCTTTCTCTTTTTCCTGTTCGGACATGGTTATTCCGCTTCCGGAGCGCGGGGTGCGAAGCGCTTGAGCTCGATTTTGGAGGCGACGATGTCGCGCATCTGTTTCTGGAGTTTGTTGACGGGAAGGGTGCCGTCGAGGACGACGAAGTTGTCGGTGTCCACCATTTTGTCGTACTCCTCGAGGATGCGGGCCTGGAAGAGTTTGAAACTTTCGGGGCGCTCGTAGGAGAGGCCGAGGTCCATGCCGGCTTCGTAATATTTGAGTTTAGGGCGGCCGCTGAGGATGCGGTCGACGGCGACTTCGAGTGGTGCGCGGAAATAAAAAGTGATGTCAGGTACGGGAGCGAAGCGGTAGAGATTGCGGAGCCAGCGGTGAGAGCAGCCGCGGGCGGCGTCGCGAGCGAAGGCGGTGTAGACGTAGCGATCGGCTAGGACGAGATAGTCGCCCTGGAGGAGGGGCATGATCTGGCGCTCGCAGCGGTCGGCGAAGTCTGCGGCGTGGAGAAGAGAAAAGGTTGTGGGGGTGAGGAGGCGTTTTTGTTTGCCGCGGCGGGTGGCGGATTTTACGAGGGGGGAGGAGTTCCACTCGGTGAAGTGGAGGCGGTAGCCACCGATTTCGAGCCAGCGTTTGAGGAGATAGAGCTGGGTGCTTTTGCCGGAGCCGTCGGTGCCTTCGACTACGATTAGGGCGCCGGGATAGGCGCGGCTGGGGATGGGGCGGCCGGGTTGGGGGAGCGTGGTTTTGGAGGCCTCGGGACGAGGAGGCGCTTTGACGGAAGTGTCTGGGCTGTCCATTCGGTCGGTGAACGAGTTTAGTGCTTGCGATTCAGCGTAGTCTGTCATTGTTACAGGACAATTACAACATATGGGGAGTGGGGAGGCAAAAGAGGGGAGAAGAAAGAATCCGGACTTAACGCAGAGGCCGCAGAGGTCGGCGCGCAGAGTTCGCAGAGAAGCGTGGGGAAAGCTAAGAGAGGCCAATCGGGAGATTGGCGTTCCCAGCTACCAATTAGAAGAAGGAGAGTTTTACGGTTAGGTATTTTTTGGGGTTTTTGCGGAATTCGGTCAGGAAGGTGCGGAGTTCGGCGGAGGCGGCGGCCATGTTGTCGTAGAGCTGGGGGTCGTTGAAGATTTTGCCGACGGAGTTGTCGGATTTGTTGAGCTTGGCGGTGGCTTCGGAGAGGTTGGTGCTGGTGTCGCGGAGTTTGTTGTAGAGGGTTTCGTCGGTGGTGAGCTTTCCGAGGGTGCCTTTGCCGGCGCGGATGTCGCCCATAATGGTGTTGCCGTTTTCGAGAGCGGACTTGGCTTGATCGTAGAGAGTGGGATCGTAGAGGAGTTTGCCGATGGTGCCTTTTTGTGAGCGGACGTCGGCGAGGATGGTGTTGACGTTGTCGACGCCCTTGTCGACCTTGGTGTAGAGCTCGTCGGTCATGATGATTTTGCCGAGAGTTCCCTGCCCTGCCTGGACGCTGCCGACAATTTGATCGCCTTTGGCGAGGATGCTGTTGAGGTGGTTGTAGGCCTGGTCGTCGTGGAGAAGTTTGCCGATGCTGCCTTTGCCTTCGTGGACGTCACCGACGATGTCCTGAATTTCTTCGCTAAGGGCTTTGAGGTTGGCGAGAACGTCGGCGCTGCGCTCAACAACTTCCTTGATGGCTTTTTCCTCGGTGCCGGGAATGACCTGGCCTTCCTTAAGGGGGACGCCGGTGTAGCCGCGCTGAACGTTGACGTAGCGGTTGCCTAGGAGTCCTTCGGTGACGAGGGAGGAAGTGGAATCGGTGAGGACGTCGCCTTGATATCTGGCGTCGATGCGGATGTCAACTTCGATGTTGTGCATGCGGTCGGGGGTCTTGCCGGCTTCGCGAGGAACGAGGCGAATCTTTTCGACGTTACCGATTTCGACGCCGTCGAGCCGCACGGGAGCGCCGACGGCGAGGCCGGAAACTTCGGGAAGAAACGTTTTGAGGCGATATTTGGGGCCGAGGAAGCCGGCGCCGGTGACATAGAAGATGGCGACAGCAAGGATGAGGAGGCCGACGAGAACGAACAGGCCGACGCGCAACTCGCCCCAGGTGATCTGCTTGCGCTGCGCCATCCGAACAACCCTCCGTCGAGCTTGCTGAATCGTGCACGACAACTATACAGGAATCAAATCAAAAAACGCTGGAGATACGGGTCCGGCGATTTCATCAAGTCATCGGGCGATCCCTCGAAATAAATTTTGCCTGCGCGCAAAACGAGAAAGCGCGTGGGAGCCGCGCGGGAGGATTCGGGAGAGGAGTCGCGGCGAACTTTTTTGGAGCGCGGATCAAAATGGAAATTGGCGAGTGCGAAGCCGTCCTGGAGGCGATGGGTGGCGAGGAGAGAGGTGACGCCGTAGACATCGCGGAGGCGGAGGATGAGGCTGATAATGGTCTGCGAAGTGATGGGGTCGAGGCCGGCGGTGGGGGAATCGTAGAGAACGATGGGCGGACGAGTGATGAGTGCTCGGGCGATGGAGACGCGGCGGCGCATCCCGCCGGAGAGGTCGGAGGGAAGAGAATCGAAGGTGTGAGCGAGTTCCACGAAGCGGAGGACTTCACTAACGCGCGGCTCGATTTCGTCGGGGTCGACACCGTCTTCGTGCAGGCGATAGGCAACGTTTTCGCCGACGGTGAGTGAATCGAAGA
>Ga0210399_10003565_pt1 | contig 12104 bp, 6 predicted proteins | sample IncBWC14MmetaG_FD_150865 | JGI IMG/M metagenome (GOLD analysis project Ga0210399, IMG submission 150865) | Forest soil microbial communities from Barre Woods Harvard Forest LTER site, Petersham, Massachusetts, United States - Inc-BW-C-14-M | ecosystem: Environmental > Terrestrial > Soil >... | reverse complement strand
ACTACATCGCTTTTTCCGAACCCGCGATTGCAAAGACAAGGCTTGTCTCGCTTGTGTCATCAAAAATCGCAGAATCCGGTCGTGCCGTGACGAACTTCGGCTAGAACGCGGTGGCAAGGTGAGACCCGTCCTAGTGATACAGTTCAGACGAAGTGAATGAAATCACACAGCACCCTGATACGCCCATTCCTCCTATCACGAGCGCGCTCCCGTCGAGGAGCAATGTACCAGTGGAGAAGGAACGCGCAGTTCCCATGGTGCCGGTCGTCGAGAAACTGCCAGTGGCAGGATCGAAGACTTCCGCTGTTGCGATGCCGTTAGTGTTGATGTCCTCGCCTCCCGCTACGAGCACGTTTCCACTGTCGAGCAAAATTGCCGCGTGACTGGCGCGAGCAGTTTTCATGCTGCCTGCCTGCATAAAAGTCCCGGTAGTCGGATCAAACAGCTCCGCAGTCGCCACCACGTTGTCGGTGACGTCAAATCCGCCAGTCACGAGGACCCGTCCGTCGTTTAGGAGTGTGGCCCTGTGGAAAGTTCGGCTAGTTGCCATGTTTCCTGTCGGCGTGAAACTGCCAGTCGCGGGATCAAAGATTTCTGCTGTTGCGAGGGCCCAGTCGATGGTACCCCTTCCTCCGGTCACCAGCACTTTGCCATTGCTGAGCAGCGTCGCGGTAGGTCCCCAGCGTGGCTCCGCCATGCTTCCAGTTGGCGCGAAGGTTCGGCTCACGGGATCGTACACTTCCGCCGTTCGGAACGGTGTCGTGTCCCCCTCGGATCCTCCAGTCACGAGTACATTGCCGTTGTTGAGCAGCGTCGCCGCATGACCGAGGCGGTCTGTCGCCATCCCACCTGTCGGTTTGAAGGTGCCGCTAACAGGATCGAATAACTCAGAGAGGCCAGGCCCAATGACGTTCTCTCCCCCAGTGATGAGCACTTCACCCGTCTTTAGCAGGGTGGCCGTGTGTAAAGAGCGTGTGGTTTCCATAATATTGCCTGCCGGCGCAAAGTTTCCGGTTGTGGGGTCGTACAACTCCGCAGTATTTAAATCAAAGTTGCTAGACGGGCTGATTTGGTTCCCACCGGTCACTAGCACTCGTCCGTCGTTCAGCAACGTGGCCGTGTGTTGGGCACGCCCGTATACCATATTGCCGGACGGCGTGAACCGACCCATGTAGGGCAAGGCGATCGTGATCACATAATTTGAGCTTGTTTGCGCAGGTGTCGACTGGGAATCGCTTACTGTTACGAGTACGTGGTAGATGCCAGCCGCCGTGGGTGTGCCGGAGATCGAGTTTTGGGAGAGATTCAATCCCGGCGGCAGCGATGATCCCGACGCGCCAGCCCAGCTCCAGGTATAAGGTGTTTTACCCCCAGAGGCAGTGAGTAGGAATCCGCTGCCGCCACCGTCATAAGCGGCCTGAAGCACCGCCCCTGGGGGTGTGGCCGACGTAATCACAAGCGGTGGCAAAGCGGGCATGGCGCTGCCACCACCACAAGCATTGAACAGGCACAATGCGGACATTAAGATTACAGGCAGAGACATCTTTTTCATGGCGCCTCCTGTGGGCAGCGGGATTTTCACTTCACTCCGTATTTCGTATTCCGGTTTGCAATGGGTTGAAGATCAACTCTTGCCTGCTTAAAGGGCCGAGAATTCACAGCGCATTCGTACCAACTACTTCAGCCGGCCCAGCGCTTAGAACTGGACTATCGGCTACCCAAAGGTCCTTCCGTTTTCGGCCTAGAAGGTTCGACACAATCGGTCGTACCGCCTGCCGTAGTAGCGCCGCGGGTTGCTGGAAACTGCGGCACGCAAGTTATGTCAGGCTGAGTGAGGTTTCCGCTTACGTTGTTTGTGTTTACGAAGCGAGCAAACGATAGGTCCCTCAAAAAGACTCCGTTGCCCGCGTTGCCTGTAACCACATTCCCGGTTGAGCTCTGTTCGAGAGAACCGTTGGCTTGATCGATTAGAGTGATCCCGTCGCCTCCGTTGCCGGTGATTGTGCTGTCGAGCAACCGCACCGATGAACCCAGCAAGGCGATCACTCCGCTCCCCACATTGTTTTGACTGACGACGTTCTGCAGGGCCAATTCACTTCCGGAGACAAGTCCAAAGCCCGCATCGGCATTCCCCTGGCTAACTCCGCCGAAGACCACCACTTTCGAGCCATTCAGCACATTGAGCCCGCGGAATCCATTGTTCTGGAACACACCGCCTGTGACAACGCCTTCCGATCGCCCGTAGCGAACTCCTTCGCCGGTGGCGTTCTCCACTGTAAGTCCAGTGAGATTGCAAGTGCTGTTTTGCTCGCAAGCGATGCCATTGACTCCGCCCTGAATCAGAAAACCTTGCAGCGTTACAAAGCTTGAGTTGAGGATGGTGACCGCGGCATTGACGTTCTTCGATGGTCCGATGATTACGGCTCCGGTCTTGGTTATCAGCGTCAGCCGGTCGAAGTTCTGGATCAGGACACTCTCTTTGCAAGTACCCGATACGTTAATGGTGATCGGAGTTTGCGCGCCGGCTTTGGCAATGGTATTCAGAAGCTTGTTGATTTTTTCTCCTTTGTCGCAATTCACGGTGAACCTGCTTCCCTGGGCGGCCGCAGTGATTGCACAAAGAGTGAGCGCGAGAGCTATTACGAGTTTTTTCATGGTGTGTCTCCTTTGAAATGAGCACAAACAGAGCGTTGGTCAAAAGCAAAATCGGATTAGGTACCTATACAAACTGTGCAGCTGCGGTGATGCGCCGGGTCATAGCCCAGAGCGCACAGGGTAATCGCGCAACAGCACATCAAGATTCTGGATTTCATGTTGTGTCCTCTCTTGATGTTCTAGATCTGTTAGTTTTTTGGTCCGCCTACACGACCAACGCCGTTGAACCGGCGCTGCTGAAAGATGTTGAACGGAGTGCGTGGCCGCACTGCGGACGGCGTCAGCGCTCGGTTGTATACGTGGTGAACTGCTGTGTTAGCGGGCGCAGCAGCTGTGGTCGCGTCCACGAGGTCGTAGTCGCAGCCTTCTACACCGGAATGGTTTTCGTCGCAGGGGATCAATAGAATCGCGTGATAGTCACCATTGGAGAGGATCCCCTGAACGGCGATCTCTCCACGATCATTGATCGAGGCGGGAACTTTGAATTGCATGCCAGAGCCGGGAGGAACAAGGCTAAGCAAATCGACAATCGAGCCGTTCTCCCACAAGAATGAGTGCTGGAATTCAATGCCACAGTCCCAAGATCCGCCAACGATCTGATCCCTGGCATTGATGAACAAGCCCTCACTGCAAGGGTCGCCATCGACGGTTCCGAGGTTCTGCATTACCCCGTTTTTCCAGAGAAATGCGAAGACTGGCCCATCGCTCGGGGGTGAAGATAATCCGACGATGTGTCCTACACGGTTGATCGAATCCGCCCTTCCGAAAGTGCCGCCCAATGTTCCCAGGTCAATCATTGGTTTTCCGCGGTCCGAAAGAAAGGGGTGTTTTATCTGGTCCCCGGCCAGATTTGACTGTCCGACCACTTGTCCTCTCTCGTTCATGGAATACGGGACGCCAAATGTGCCGCCCAGGGTGCCGAGATCTTTCATTTTGCCGTCTTCCCAGAGGAATGGATCCAAGGTCGGTATGCCGGTCGTAGGATTCGGCGTCGAATTCGTGTAGGAATAACCAGCCACCTGCCCGCGTTCGTTCACGTAGAACGCTCCGCTGTCGGGTCCACCCAAGGTTCCCAGGTCGTGCATCATTCCGTCCCAGAGAAACGCGTGCGCCTGAGTTGCCACGGGGAAAAAGAATATGGGTGGATTAATTGCTGCACTGAATGAATCGGGGATCGTATTGAGCGCGGCGCCGACCACTTGTCCGTGACTATTGACAGAGCTTGCAGAGCTGGCATTTCCACCCAACGTTCCAAGATCGATGATCTGCCCGTTTCGCCAAAGGACAGCTTCGGTTTCGGGGAAGCCGGTCAGTGGATCGATCGCACCGTTTTCCGAGTCTCCGGTCGTCAAACCGTTATTGCTGGTCCAGAACGCGTAACTGATGTTGTTGCCGGGCAGCGCGCCGAGGTCAGTCATAACGCCGTCCTCCCAGCGAAATGCGTGCGTGAGGTAGCAATCGACCATGCAATTCGGGGCGAAGGGATCCGGTGCTGTAGTGTCCGCAACGCCTACAACCGTTCCCCGGTTATTAAGCAATCCGTCCTCCAGGGGAAAGGGGTCGGAATATCCGCTATTCGGGCCGCCGAAGGTGCCCATGTCGATGAGCTGGTAATGATGATGCTTTGTGTGTTGTTCTTGTGCGACCAGCCGAAGTTGCGCCGCTGGCATCACGAACAAAGCGAGCGTAAGAGCCAAGACTGTTCGGTTACTTTTCATATCTCCTCCCCGCGAGGCAAAATGCCTTCAATTCCAGCGACTCTGCCCCATGTCAACCAAGGGTTCAATGTGTTGCGTGTGAAAAAGAAATGAAATCAGGGTGATTTGGACTGGGCGATCCCGGGCTCGCAGCCCCGTGCGCGCCGCATCTTCCGACAGACTCAAGAGTTACGGCCTTCTCGGACAGTTCTTTTCGCTATCCACCAATGCTAGACTTCTGGGGTTCCTGGGATGGGATTGCCTTCGTTCCTCCCCCTTGCCCACGGGCCTTTCAGGCGAACCTTTGTGACCGAAGCCGCGCAAACTCCGCGCCTCGCTCGCTTCGAATCCTTCGAAGTCAGTCTGCACAGCGGGGAGCTTCGCAAGAATGGCGAGAAGGTCAAGCTGCCGGATCAGTCGTTCCAAGTTCTGGCGATGCTTTTGGCGAAACCGGGCGAAATCGTCATGCGGCATGAAATTCAAAAGAGGCTTTGGCCCAACGACACCGTGGTCGAATTCGAAAACAGCATCAACGCGGCGGTGAAGAATCTGCGTCTCGCCCTGGGGGATTCTGCAGACCACCCCCGCTACGTCGAGACTTTGGCACGCCGCGGTTATCGATGGATGGTGCGGGTTGATTGGATAGAAGAAAGCACAACGCAAGCAGCTGCGCATGCCACCCGCGAAGCGACGCCCGCCGTTGCCTATCTACTTGGTAAGAAGGTCTCACACTATCGTGTGCTCGAAATCTTGGGCGGCGGTGGAATGGGTGTTGTGTACAAGGCCGAAGATATCAAGCTGGGACGTCGCGTAGCGCTGAAGTTCCTGCCGGAGGAACTGGCAAAGGATGCCGCAGCTATGGAACGCTTCAAGCGCGAAGCGCGTGCAGCTTCGGCGCTCAACCACCCCAATATCTGCACGATCCACGCGATCGAGGAACACGACGGGCAGCCCTTTATCTCGATGGAATTGCTGGAAGGGCAAACGCTGCGCGAATTGATTGGCGTGGCACAAGCTTCCCCGGCTGGATCAGAAGGTCGCAAGGGGGGGCTGCCGCTCGACGCATTGTTCGGAATTGCACTTCAAATCGCTGAAGGCTTGGACGGAGCGCACCAGAAGGGGATCATTCACCGCGATATTAAACCGGCGAACATTTTCGTCACAAACCAGCGACAGACCAAGATTCTGGATTTCGGTTTGGCTAAGTCGCAGGAGTCCCAAACTGCGGATTTAAGGCCATCCCGTGAGACGGAATTCCAGGCAGCCTCGAATCTTAGCCTTACCCGCACCGGAACGACGATCGGAACGGCTGGCTACATGTCGCCGGAACAGGTTCGTGGTGAGAAAGTCGACGTGAGGACGGATCTCTTCTCTTTCGGTCTTGTGCTTTATGAAATGGCAGCGGGTCAGCGAGCATTTCCTGGAGAAACTGTTGCCGCACTTCACGCGGCGATTCTGAACGAGATTCCGGCGCCAGTTCGGCAACTGAATGCGAGCATTCCTCCCGAACTGGAAACGATCATCAACAAAGCTCTCGAAAAGGAGCGAGAAAAACGCTACCAGACAGCATCGGAGATGTGCGCCACGCTGAGGGCAGCCGCGGACAAGCTAAGTGGACGAACCGAAGCAAGTCGGGCATATTCCTCGCTTGTTCGTTGGCTGGTCTCGGTCGGCGGGATCTTTGCTGTTCTCTTGGTCGTCGGTGCGATTTGGTATCCGATACACCGGCCAGTTGGTCTACCTCAGATTAAAGAAAGGCTACTCACCAACAATTCTGCCGAGGTCGCCGTAGGGGGCGGCAGCATATCGCCCGACGGCAAGTTCTTTGCCTACACCGATGCGAAGGGAATGCATCTCCAATTGATCGAAAGCGCGGAGACACGCGACTTGCTTCTGCCAGACGCTCTCAAGGACAAGCCAGTGGATTGGCAACTTGGAGGCTGGTTTCCTGACAGCACCAGGTTTCTTGTGAACGCAATCCCGCGTGGCTCGCTTCCCGAGGAGTTAAGTTCGCAAGGTACAAGCATCTGGATGTTTTCGTTGTTAGGCAATCCGCCGCGTCACATTCGCGACAACGCCCAGGCAGATGGCGTCTCCCCGGACGGCTCCGCCATCGCGTTTGGGGCGAACCCGGGCAGATTTGGCGATCGCGAGATCTGGTTGATGGGCCCAGACGGAGCGAACGCGCGGAGGCTGTACGACACCGACGAAGACAGTTCGATCAATTCGGTCCTTTGGTCGCCCAATGGGAAGCTCATCGCTTATACGCGGGTTGATTCCGAAGGGGTCACTTTCTTGAGCCGCGATCTCCAAGGCGGCCCGCCCACTACCATATTTCCCCCGTCCTTTGGGAATGAGATTTTCGACTATATCTGGTTACCGGGGCGCTTGATCTACTCCAGCTCTAACGGCTACTGCAGCTTCTTTGAACAGCGAATCGACGGAGAGACGGGCAAACCCATCGGAGCGCCACGGCGCCTCACCAACCCGTCGAACTCATTCTGCATGAGCGGTGAGAGTGCGACAGCCGATGGCAAGAAGCTAGCTTTTCTGAAGTGGCTGAGTCAGTTTACAACCTACGTCGGCGATTTGGATTCGAGCGGCACTCACGTGGTCAGGTCAAGGCATTTTACTTTGACTCGAACCCATGACAATCCGAGTGCCTGGACCCCCGATGGCAAAGCTCTTATCTTGACTTCCAATCGGGGCCGTTCTTTCGGAGTGTACAAGCAGCTTATGGGCGAAGATGACGCGCTATTACTGACCCCTTCGGACGAAAACGCCCGGAACCCGGAAGTTACTCCCGACGGGAAATGGGTTCTTTATTTCGAACATTGGGATAACCCCGCGGCTGCAGGAAACTTATCCAAACCGGATCCGCTTAAGCGGGTACCCATCGAAGGCGGCGCATCCCAACTGGTGCTGACCGCGACGAGCGCGCGAAGCGATATCTCGTGTGCACGGCCGCCGTCTGACTTGTGTGTGATTGCCGAGTTGTCCGAGGATCGGAAACAAGCGATCGTGCATGCGCTCGATCCAATTGAAGGACGCGGATCTGAACTCACGCGATTTGAAGTTGATCCGAATGACGATCGCTGGACCATCGCTCTGTCACCGGACGGCAAGCGCTTTGCGGCAATTCGAAAGCCGAATGATCCGATCTACATCTGGCTTCTGGAGACCAAGAACATCAGCGAGGTTCGGGTGAACGGGTGGATCAACTTCCGGAACGTCCGCTGGGCTGCGGACGGGAAGAGTCTGGTTGTCTTCTCGAACCAGAATGGATACGGCACTCTACTGCACACGGATCTCCAGGGCCATGCGAATGTGTTGTGGGAACATGTCACAGATATCTGGACGGAATCCCCAGACGGCCATCATCTCGCGGTCAACGTCCACACGATTGATCAAAATTTCTCGATGCTGGAGAATTTTTGAAGTCTCCCCAGTAATTACTTGCGTGACTGTCACGTCTCTCTAAAACTGAAGCTGGGCCTTCAGCTGAATCATGCGTGGCGACACTGCCCCTCCTAGCCCGGAGCCCAGGATGCTAGTAGGTGGCATCTCCATGCTCACTATCTGTCCGAAGGTCGCGTCGGAACTGAAATTGTCCGGTGGACCAAAATTCGGGTGGTTGAAGAAATTGAAAAACTGGAACCCGATCCCCAGCACTGCTTTCTCCCAGCCGGGGATTTTTGTGTTCTTCATGATGGTGAAATCCGTATTGAAATAGCTCGGATAGCGGAAGCGGTTGCGCCCTTGAGCAAAGGAAACCACGGGCCCATTGCAAGAGCCTGACGGACCCAAGTGTCCGGTATTGAATCCAGTTTCACAACCCGTTTGCACATAGAGGGCGTTTGGATTTGGTGCCCCGGCCAGCATTTGTGGCGGCTGACAGGGATGAGGCGCAAGCGGTATAGCCGCGCCCTCCCCGCAGGATGTCCCTGGCCCCAGGGGACGAACGGGGACCGCATAGATCCAAGCGAGGAAATTGTTCTGGACCAGGTTGTTCGTTTCGGCGAAGTCAATCACAGTGTAGGGAAATCCCGTGCGAGCAAAGACTGTTCCCGAGATCTGCCAGCCATTCACCAGGTAGTCCGCGCCATGTCCGTGCAACATCGCCTTCACCGGAACCTGCCACACATAGTTCGCGTTGAACGAGTGGCGAACATCGTAGTCCGCTGCCCCGTAACTGCCGCGCAGATTGTATGGATCCTGCGGATACGTGGAACTGCCAAACCCAAATTGAGCAAAAGGCAAGCCTCCGTTGGAGACCTCGTCGAGCGCGCGTCCGTAGGTGTAGTTTGCCTGAAACAAGCCTGACCCCCAATGGGAGATCCGCCGCTGGAAGGAGACGACCATACCGTTGTAGTTCGAGATTCCGGCGGTCGTGTTTTCCGTGACCTGACTGAACCGTGGGTCGGCGCATGGCGGCACAGGTGGGCTTGTGCATAACGACGAGGGGAACGGGCCGAATCCAAAAGCATTGGCCGAGGGATTCTGAACTAATTCATGAATGCCGTGATTGCCATAGTAGCCAACGCTGACCGAAGTACTGGTGCCGAAAGCCCGCTGCACTTCGAGGCTCCACTTCTGATATTGCGGCGAATGAGTTTTAGCATTGGGAACGCTGATGCTCGGTGGGAAAAAGAAGGGATCGGACTTCTGGATTTGGGCAAGGGTCTCGCCAGAGGCAAATCCGTTGACGAATCCAGCATTCGAACTGGAAGCAACCGTGAAGAGGTTATTCCGCTCATTGGGCGTGATGCTATAGCCGTTGATCGCGAACGCGTTGACGAGTGGCGGATTAGCGGAAAAGGAAGCGCCCACGCTATCGGGGAACGGATCGTAGAAAATGCCCACCCCGCCACGGATCACAACGGGATGCGATACCCCGAACGGCTGCCAGGCAAAGCTGAATCGCGGTGCCCATACAATCTTGTCGGTGCCCTCCAAAGCTTGCTTCCGATTGGTCAGGATGGCCTGGTTGTAAGGCTGTGCGGGATCGTGACTGATAGACGCAAACGGCCCAGCTAACCGCGCAAAGCAGCGGCGGGCACAGGTCGGATTTGATTGATGATCGGCCCGTAAAGCGAGAGAAAAGTTCAAATTTGATCGCGCGTGCCATTCTTCCTCCGCATAAAGCCCCAAGCCGTAGAAGGCGAGGCGCTGGGATTTCGCCGAGGGAAAAGATTGCAACAGCGTTGTGAAATTGGTACTCGAAGACGACGGATCAACACCACCGGAATAAAATGCATCGAGAGTTTGGGGAACCAAATCGCCTACCACATTGGCAGTGCCGAAGGTGCTCCAAAGAGTGCGCACGAGGTTTGCACCGAATCCGAACTTGTGCCTACCCGTAGTCTTCACGAAATCGTTCGAGATTTGATATCGGGTAATGTTTTGGCCGATCGGGAAAGCGTAAATATAGTCATAGCCGCCCAAGACGGCGAGGCCAGTCCCGGTGGTAAACCAATTCAGAACCGTGGGGAAAGCAGCTAAGGCCTCTGCCGTATTCGCAACCCCAGATCGGAAACCGAGATAGGTTCCTGCGAGCAGGAATTGGTTGGCGGCAGTCGGCCCAAATGTGTGAGTCTCGTGGAGTTGCCCCTGCCACCAAGGCACGTCCAAATACACATTAAATAGCGGGCTGATGGGATCGGTGACGGTCACCTGATGGCTGTGGTCGTGCTGCACGAGCAAGAAAGCACGGTCGTTGCCTGTGATGTTCCAATCCACACGGCCGGAAATAATGGATTCATTGGTTGGCTGACTAACCGTTTTCTGGAAATGAATTGTGCAAGGCGCTTTCGTGCCAAGCCCGTTTGGCCCTACAAATCCCTGACAGCCCAGAAGCGGGTCCGAAAAGTTCCCGCGAATGGCTCCGCCGATTCCTGGCGTTCCGTCATAAAGCTTGAATATCCTCTTGTAAAAGGAGTCGGAGGCTGATGTTGGGCCAAATAGCGAGTCGATATTGGCGATCGTCGCACTTTCAAATTCAGGGCTCGGCAGGACCACCTGCAACGCAACGGGAAGCAAAATTCGCAAACCCTCGGTATCGAAAAAGAAGAACAGCTTATCTTTTTGGAGCGGCCCTCCAAATGAGCCCGCCCACTGGTTGGCAATATCGAATGGGCGCGGGTACCCGAGCGCCTTGTTGATCCAGTCGTTGGCATTGAACACGCGGCCATTCCAGAAATACACCGCATTTCCGTGAAAGGCATTACCTCCGGATTTGGTGATGTAGTTGACATTCGCGCCGGCAGCACCCCCGAAGTGTCCGGAGTAGCCGTTGCTTACGACAGTAGCCTCTTGAACCTGGTTCTGTCCCAAAAGCAGGTTGGTCGCGCCGCTATAGTTCAGGTGCGACCCATTGTCGTTATCATTCATCCCGTTCAGGGTGAACAGATTTGACGTGCCCGGCATTCCCAGGATGGAGAAATTACCCCCGAAAATGACAAAGCCTCCGGCATTCGCGAGCGCCATATCTGTGTTCATAATCGCGCCGGGAGCAGTTTGGCCGACGTAGGTGAGATCATTGCCGGGATTGGGAACCTCAGAAATCTGCACTTCACTCATGGTTGAAGAGACATCACCATTCTCCGCGTGGATAAGTGGTGCCTCCGACGTTACGGTCACGCTGGCGCGCACTTGCGCGACCCGGAGTGAGACATTCACTGAGACCGGAGGGCCTAATCGCACGAACACAGTGCGATCTTCTTCTTGAAATCCGTTACCCGTCACACTCAGCGTGTATCTACTCGGGGCAAGGAAGGAAAATCGGAATACTCCCTGCTGATCGGTTTTCGTGGATTGAGTGGTGCCCTTCGCATCATCTTTGATTTCGACTTTGGCATTTGGGACAACCGCATTGCTCGGGTCGGTCACGACACCGGCCAAGCCCCCCGAGGTAGTAGTCTGGGCGCTTAGTCCGGAGATGGAGACCTCCAGAAGAAGAAGGGAAAGCAACCGGTGTATCGGCAGCAATCTCATCGAACTACCCCACTCGATTCGATCAGGCACAGCCCGACTTGAAGCAGAGTGGCATGATACTCCCATTTCAGCAGGCTACGCACGATCTGAAGAATCGCGATGGTGCATCACACACGGACGGCAGTTCCTATGCCAACAAATTCTCGGGCAAATATGCGCACCGAATCATCCAGGGCCTGCAAATTATTCGACTTGATAGCGATTATCGCCAAGTTCTTACCTTGGATTGTTTCCGGTTTCCCGCGAAGCGTAATTGCGTGTTTTTTGATTCTGCGTTGTCTTACTTGGCAGGACGGTTCCTTATGTTTGAGGAGATGGAGGCCGCGCCGCAGCAGTCGGACACAACGGGGCCAGCTCAACCGGACAGCCGGCGTGGTTCTCGACGCGCGGGTAGTGTCTACGGGACGAGCAGTAACTGCGGCTCAGCGGGCCGGGTGTATGAGAGTGGTTTTCGAGACTACACGGTAGCTTGACGTCTGTTCGAGATGGACAATCAGCCTCGGTGATTCGACCCGAAGAGCAGATGGCTCGTCGTTCTTGGCGGCAATTCCCCAGGCGCTGGCGGGTCTTGGCAAAAATCCTGGAAAGCACCCAAGCACCTGTTGTTCCTAGCGGCTCGCTTTCAATGAATTCGTGATTTACGCAGCTCTGGTCTAAAGATCGAACATTATCCATGTGGGCGCATGGTCGCTGGCGTTCACCTGCCCACGCGCCCATCGGTCTACACCACCGTCCACGAGCCGGGCCGACAAATTCGGC
>Ga0210399_10003561_pt1 | contig 12106 bp, 11 predicted proteins | sample IncBWC14MmetaG_FD_150865 | JGI IMG/M metagenome (GOLD analysis project Ga0210399, IMG submission 150865) | Forest soil microbial communities from Barre Woods Harvard Forest LTER site, Petersham, Massachusetts, United States - Inc-BW-C-14-M | ecosystem: Environmental > Terrestrial > Soil >... | reverse complement strand
GCGTTCTGCTTTCCCTCCGGTTGCGCTATCCTTCTTCATACCGCTTCCGGGCGGCCCGGGCTCAATCCCATGAAAATGATTCTCGCTTCCGTTCTTACCACCATCCTCATCGTGGCGATGACCCTCGGCGCCATGTTCATTCTCGTCCGAGCCACGGAATACGTGACTTCGCTCGAATCTCCCCTGCAGCGCGCCGCCGCCATGGGCGCGGAGCTGCTCCTGGGCGTCGTGCTGCTCCTTGGGACCGTCTGGCTCGCCACACATCTTGCCGTGCGCATTTTTACACCAAAGGAATCCCCTTCCGCGGGAGGACCCGTTGTCTGAGCCCAAGCCCAGTTTGATTCCCGAAGCCAGACATCGCGACCGTATGGAAGAACTTCGCCGCATTTCCGAGGAAGCCGAAGCTGGCGGCGGTCCGGAGCGTCGTGAGCGCGAACACAAAGCAGGCAAGCTCACCGCGCGCGAGCGCATCCACCTATTGTTGGACGAAGGCACCTTCGAGGAGCTCGACAAATTCGTTCGTCACCGTTGCGTTGATTTTGGCATGCAGGAGCAGCGTCCCGCCGGCGACGGCTTTGTTACCGGCTTCGGCCGGATCGATGGCCGCCTGGTCTATGTTTTTGCGCAGGACTTCACCGTTTTTGGCGGTTCGCTTTCTGAAACCAACGCGCTGAAAATCTGCAAGATCATGGACCTTGCCATGCGCGCCGGGGCTCCCGTCATCGGCCTCAACGATTCCGGCGGCGCGCGCATTCAGGAAGGCGTCGCCTCGCTCGCGGGTTACGCCGATATTTTTCTCCGCAACACGCTGGCCAGCGGAGTGATCCCGCAGATCAGCGCCATCATGGGCCCTTGCGCGGGCGGTGCGGTCTACTCCCCAGCCATCACCGATTTCATTTTCATGACGCGCGAAACCTCGTACATGTTCGTCACCGGACCCGACGTCATCAAAACCGTCACGCACGAGGAAGTCACCAAGCAGGAACTCGGCGGCGCGATGACCCACAATGAAAAAAGCGGCGTCGCTCATTTTGTTTCGCGCGACGATGCCGATTGTCTGGCCATGATCCGCGAGCTGATAAGCTTTCTCCCTTCGAACAATCTGGAAGATCCGCCGCGCCGCGCTACCGCTGACACCCCGGCTCGCCGCGATGAGTCGCTCAACACCCTCGTTCCCGCCGATCCCCAGAAGCCCTATGACATGAAAGATGCCATCGACTCCATCGTCGACGACGGTTATTTCTTCGAAGTCCACGAACATTATGCGAAAAACCTGGTCGTGGGTTTTGCGCGCCTCGATGGCCGCCCCGTTGGCATCGTGGGCAATCAGCCGGCCTTCCTCGCCGGTGTTCTCGATATCAATGCCTCCGTGAAGGGCGCGCGCTTCGTGCGTTTCTGCGACGCCTTCAACATCCCGCTCATCACCTTCGAGGATGTTCCAGGTTTTCTTCCGGGCACCCAGCAGGAGTTTGGGGGCATCATCAAGCACGGCGCCAAATTGCTCTTCGCCTTCGCCGAGGCCACGGTCCCGAAAATCACTGTCATCACCCGCAAGGCTTACGGAGGCGCGTACTGCGTCATGGCTTCGAAACACATTCGAACCGATGCGAATTTTGCCTGGCCCACTGCGGAGATCGCCGTCATGGGCCCCGAAGGCGCCGTAAACATCGTCAACAAGCGCGAACTCGACAAGGTTCCCGAATCCGAGCGCGAAAAACTGCGCCAGGAAAAAATTGCCGAATTTCGCGACCGCTTTGCCAATCCCTTCGTTGCTGCCGAGCGCGGCTACATCGACGCCGTCATCGAGCCCGCCGACACGCGCGCTCGCATCATCACTTCTCTCCGCGCCCTCGAAAACAAGCGCGACACGAATCCCCGCAAGAAACACGGCAATATCCCTCTGTAATTTGTAAGTCTTGTGCAGGGGCGGCATGCCGCGACGAGCAGTCGAGGCGCAGTCAGAATGAAGTTGGGTTTATTTCAGCAAATATTCCTGCAAGAACTCGACCGTTGCGTAGAACTGAAAATCCTGGTTGGGCTTTTTGCGGTAGCCGTGGCCTTCGTCCTTCGCGATCAGCAACCATACCGGCGTTCCTTGCTTCTTCAGCGCGTCGGCGATCTGCTGCGATTCGCTCACTGGCACCCGCGGATCATTTTTTCCCGCAATCACGAACATGGGCTTCTTGATTTTTTCGATGTTGTTCATCGGCGCGATTGTTTCGAGGAATTCGCGCATCTTCGGGTCGCGCTCGTCGCCGTATTCCACTCGCCGCAAATCCCGCCGGTACGCCTCTGTGTGCTCGAGGAACGTCACCAGGTTTGACATGCCCACGATATCCACCGAGCAGCGAATCCGGTCGCTGTAAAACGTCGAGACTGCCAACGTCATGTGTCCGCCATAACTCCCGCCGGTTACCGCAAGCCGCTCGCTATCCAGCCCTGGCTGCGTCGCCACCCAGTCGAACAGCGCGTTGATGTCCTTGTACGTGTCATCACGCTTAAATCCGTTGTCCATCAGCGAGAACGTCTTCCCGTACCCCGTCGACCCGCGCACGTTCGGATAGATCAGCGCGATCCCCAGTTCGTTCAGCAGATAATTGCTGCGCCCGAGAAATGTCGGCTGCGACTGGCCCTCCGGTCCACCGTGAATCACCACCAGCACCGGCCGCTTGCCGCTGAAATTCGCCGGCGGTTTGTACAAAAATCCTGAAATCATCTTGCCGTCGAAACTCTTCCATCGCACCAGCTCCGCTTCCGGGAACCCATCTGTCTTCACTGCCGTCTCGCTCGCCGTCCACCGTTCCACTTTTCCAGTCGCCACGTCCAGCGAATACACATCTCCCGGCCCACGCGCATTGTTCAGCGAAAATCCGAGCTCATGCCCATTGTTATGCCAGCGCAGCGAGCCCACCACTCCCGTTGGCAATTTCGGCAGCTGCGACTCCTTCTTCGTGGATGTGTTCATCACGTGCAAGACGCTTACGCCCTCTTCATCCGTCATGAACGCAATCATCTTTCCGTCATGCGTCAGTTCGAACGACTCCACGTCCCACGAAATGCTCGTCGTCAGGTACTGTGGCTGCTTCGTGGCTAGATCGATGTAGGCCAGCCGGTGAAACTCCGAGTCCTTGTCCGTCGTGACGTAAATCCCCTTGCCATCCTTGCTGAACCGCCCGTCGCCATAAGAAACTTTTTCGGTTGTATTTCTCGGGGTCAGCTCTGTCTTCTCACCGGTCGCCGCATCTACAAGCCACAAGTACGATTCGTTGATGGAAAGCTCTTCCTCCAGCAAAATTTTCTTGTCGTCCGGCGACCAATCCAGCGGCGGCCATCCGCCGCCCGCCAGTTGCGTCAGCAAATGATCCGTCATCGGGTCACTCGGATTCATCACCCACAAATCCGTGTCTTTTCCCGTGCGCCGCGTGGACATGTAGGCGATCTGATCGCCGCTCGACGACCATGGTCCTGCAAGGTTCCGCGACTTGCCGTCCGTCAGCAACGTCACGTTGCCCGTGGCTACGTCGTAACGATAGAGCTGGTACCACTCCCCGCCGCCAATATCCTTCGCAAAAAGTATGTAGTCGCCGCCATTCGGATGAAACCGCCCGCCCCCTACGGAATCCGCGAAAAACGTCAGTTGCTGCCGCGTCCCGCCCGGCGTCTTCACCAGATGAAGCTGCGGCGTATCCCCAAATCGCGTCGCGATCAGCATCTCTCTCTTCGTGGGATGCCAATCCGTCAGATTAGCACTACGATACGACCCGTATCGCCCTGCCATCTCCGCCAGCGACGCCGGTATCTTCGGCACGCCATCTACGATCAAGTTGTCTGCTGGCGCAATGACCGGCTCTTGCGCCAGTACAGCGGCAGCCGCAAGCAACATCGCCGCCTGGATCAGAAGCAGTTTTTTTCTCATCATTGTCCTCACCCACGAATTCGCCACACCTTCTTACACCGCAAACGATTGGACACGCAAGCCGAACGGCAAGCGTCCTCTTGTTACCACGCATGCTAAAATTCCGTTGCATCGTAAACCAGCCATGTTCCGGAAAATCCTGATCGCCAATCGCGGTGAGATCGCCGTGCGCATCCTGCGTGCTTGCCGCGAGCTGGGCATCCGCTCCGCCGCCGTCTTCAGCGATGTTGACCGCAAATCACTTCACGTCCGCCTCGCCGATGAAGCCTATCCCATCGGCCCGGCACCTTCGCGCGAAAGCTATCTTTGTATCGATAAACTTATGGACGTCGCGCGCCGCGCCGGTTGCGATGCCGTGCACCCGGGTTATGGATTTCTCGCGGAGAATGCCGCACTGCCGCGTGCCTGCACGGATGCGGGCCTCACCTTCATCGGGCCGCCAGCCGACGCTATGGAATCTCTCGGCTCCAAAACCGCCGGCCGCCAGCTTGCCCGCCGCGTCGATGTTCCCATCGTTCCCGGGACCAACGACCCCATCGAAAAACCCGGCGAAGCGCAGGCCCTCGCGTACCGCATGGGCTATCCCGTTCTGCTCAAGGCGGTCGCCGGTGGCGGCGGCAAGGGCATGCGCCTCGTCTACAGCGACGCCGAATTCGAATCCGCATTCCGCGACGCCTCTTCCGAGGCCATGAACGCTTTCGGCGACGACCGCCTGTACCTCGAAAAATATCTGGACCGGCCTCATCACGTGGAAATCCAGATTTTCGCCGACGCCCACGGCCGCGTCGTCTCTCTCGGCGAGCGTGAATGCTCCATCCAGCGGCGCCATCAAAAAGTGATCGAAGAGGCGCCCTCGCCCATCGTCACGCCAGATCTACGCAAGAAGATGAGCGACGCCGCGGTGCGCCTCGCGCGCGCCGGCGGCTACGTCAACGCGGGCACCGTCGAATTCCTCGTTGACGCCAATCTCAATTTCTATTTCTTGGAAGTGAACACGCGTTTGCAAGTCGAACATCCCGTGACCGAACAAGTTACCGGCCTCGATCTCGTAAAACTTCAGATCGCCATCGCCGCCGGCCACCGCCTGCCCTTCGCTTGGGAATCCATCACCCCTCGCGGCCACGCCATGGAAGTTCGCCTCTACGCCGAGGATCCCGATAATAATTTCTTCCCCTCACCAGGAAAAATTCTTTCGCGCCAGGTTCCCGGCGGCCCAGGCGTTCGCCTGGATGACGGCGTCTACGAGGGCTGGACCGTGCCCAACGATTACGATCCGCTTCTCGGTAAACTCATCGCGTGGGGCAATAGCCGTGAGGAAACCATTGCCCGCCTTCGCCGCGCCCTTGAGGAGTACACCGTCACCGGCATCAAGACCAATGTGGGGCTTTTCCGCCGCATCCTTGTTGAACCCGATTTTCTCCGCGGCGAGATCCACACCAAGTGGCTTGACGAGTTGCTCCGCCGTCCGCGTTCCGCCGCGTCTCTTGCGGACCAGAATCAGCCCGCAAGTTCAGCCTCCGATGCCGCCGCCATCGCCTCTGCAATCTGGCAGGCAAACCAGCGGGAAGGAAATTCTTGTCTGTCCTCTACTTCCGCAGACCAGCCCTCTCGCTGGAAGCAGGAAGGCCGTCGTGAGCAACTGGACCGCCAGCCGTGAGATACGAAGTCCAACTCGCGTCCTCCTCCGGGGAAAAAAGCCACGTTATCGAACTCGAACGTGATGCTTCCGGCTGGCGCGTGACGTTGGACGGCCGGCCAGTGGCAGTCGATGCCGTTGAGATTGCTCCCAACACGATCTCCATTTTGCTTGATGGGCAATCTTTTGAAATCAGCGTTACGCCGTCTCCCGAGGGCAAACTGAAGCTCCAGACTGGCACGCGTGAATTCACTGCCGAAATCATCGATCCTCGCGCCTGGAGCGGCCGGCGCCACGCCAACGTCGAAGCCGAAGGCCGTCAGCAGATCGTCGCGCCCATGCCCGGCAAGGTCGTGCGACTTCTCGTCAAAGCAGGAGACCGCGTGGAAGCAGGCCAGGGACTTCTGGTTGTCGAAGCCATGAAGATGCAGAACGAAATCCGCTCGCCCAAGAGCGGCACCGTCGAGCGCGTCCTCGCAAGGGAAGGCCAGCCCGTGAACGCGGGCGAAGTCCTGTGTGTGGTCGCCTAAACTCTAATCCAGTTCAAGAATTTAATTCCGGGCGGAATTGGAAGCCCGGAATTTGGGAGGGGAGGAGTTTTTTCAGTGCCCGATGGATCGCTGGGGCATGGTAGTCTTCGCTGCATCCGGCAACTTCCCCGCCGCTTCAATGACCTGTTCCGCCAGGAAGTTGGTTACCCGCGCTCCATCGCGCGCGATCGCCAGATACGCGAGACGCAGCAATTGTTCCTTGCGGTTGCGCAGCGTGTCGCGGATGGTTTGCTGCACCTGCGGTTCGGCTATGCCACGCAGCCCGGGGGATTCACGAGTAATGAGCTTCAGGATCAGGACACGCGGGCCGTCTTTCGGCTGAACCTGAATCGGCTGGCTTACCTGCCCGGCCTTCAATCCAACCACAACCTTTTTCAGCGCCGGGTCGGACTGGTTCAACGCCGATTCCGGAACGTAGCCCAGGTCGCCGCCAGTTCCCGCGGTGTTCGCGTCTTCGGAATAGTCCATCGCCAACTGGGCGAAGTCCGCTCCGCTGTTCAGCCGGTCCATCAGCATCTTCACCTTCCGCTGGGCCTCGGCTTCGTTGGTGGCGTCGTCGTTTTTCCGGTTGCGGATCTGTTGTTCTTTCCTGGGCGTCACCAGGATCTGCGCAATGTGGTACTGCGGCTCGGCCACGTTGAACTGCGGTTTGTTCGCATTGTAAAAATCCGTGACGTCCTGGTCGGTGATCGAAATCTTCGCTACCACTTCACGGTTCAGCAATTTCTGGATCGAAAGCTGCCGCCGCAGCTCGAGCTTTAGATCCTCCACGGTCATGGCTTGGTCTTTCAGCCGCCGCTGAAACTCGTCTTCGGTGTACGGGCTCTTCAGCTCGGTGAACTTGTCTTCCACTTCGCCGTCGCTCGCCTCGAGGTTCAGCTTTTTTGCCTTTTCGAGCAGAATCTCGTTGTTGATCAGCTCGTCAAGCACGTTCAGCTTCTGCGACAGCGATTCTTCCTGTGAGGGCTCCTGCCCCTCTGGGTTTACCCGCGTGCGATAGTACTTGTCAACTTCATCCCGTTTGATCTCTTTTCCGTTCACTACCGCCCACACATCCGGGGCATGCCGCGTTTCCTTGTTGCAGCCCGCGGCGGCGGCAAACACCATTGCCGCCAGAGGCAGCCATGCTGCTCCGCGCTTCACTCCTTTTGAATGTTTCATCGGATGCCCCACGGAACGCAGGTTCGCGACAGTCAAGTTCAAGGTTGGAGGCTCAGGCCGCTTTCTTTACCTTGCCGGCGCGGATACACGCGGTGCAAACGCGGACATGTTTCCTCACGCCCGCCACGACCGCGCGCACGCGCTTCAGGTTTGGATTCCAGCGGCGCCGCCGCGTGTTATTCGCGTGGCTGATCACGTTTCCAAAATGCGGCGCTTTGCCGCAGAACTCACACTTCAGTGCCATTTTTCTTCCTGCTTCAGTTTTTATTTTGGCCTGGATTTCCTGCTCGAAATGTCGCAAAACCAAGCTCCTCATTCTAGCAGACCCTCCACGTCCGGCAAAGCGTGTCCTTTTGCATCCCCGTTGCCTGGGGGACGCGCCACTTGCTTCCGGATGGTTCCTCAGACGACGTGCCTCATCGCTCGGAGCTGCCACCGCCCTCAGGCCCTGTTCTTTCGTACGGGTTTCGAACGCGCGCCGCGTATCACCAACCCCTCCAATCGTATTGAAGCTACAGGGTTTGGCACCAAGAGCGAGTTTCGCTGGCCGCGCGTACCATTGTTGCTCTCGTTTCCCCCCGCTTAACTGGCTCCTTAGCGTGCGCCGAAGACGGCCCGCCTCGCGTGACCCATGAACGATTCTTTGGAAGACATCTCCGGGGCTCCTCTGCCCGCTCCACGCGGGGAACGGGCCGCTCATCGCGAATCGGAAATTCCGAATCGCTTGCCTCGTTACGTCTCATTGCTGATCGTGCTCGCCGCCGCTTCCACCGCCGCTGGTTATCAAGTCGCGCGCCTTGAAATTGCTAGAGCAAGCTGGTTCCACACTGCCCCATCGCTGGCATCCGGGCCTGTTCAGGCGCCCGCTTCAGTGCCAGCCTCCAATGCCCGCGCTAATAACACCGACGTCGAGGCAATCAGCCACCTGGCGCCCCAACAGCAGGCCGAGCGCCTTCTCGAACTTGCCATCCACCGGCCTGAACAGTCTCTCGGTTTGATCCACATGAATCTTGATTCTTGGCGCGGCCATCTCGAGGAAACGGATCAGCTCTTCCATCTGGTGCTTGCAGCCCTTAACTCCGACGATCCTCGCGTGCGCGTCGCCGCCGTGGAAATCGATCTCGTCGCCAACGACCTGAGGAAGTCTCCGCAAAGTCTCGCAAAGCTTCTCAATCAAATTCATAACGATCCTGACGGCCGCTATCTCGCGCTCTGGAGACTTGGCGCTCTCGGCAATCGCGGCGTTGAGCCCGCCACGGTATTGGCCACACTCCTTCGCTATTCTCGCGATCCGAATCAGCAGATACGTTTCTGGGCCGTCGAAGGATTGGCAATGCTGGGCACCGAGGAATCCATCGATCCTCTTCTTTCCATTCTGGCCCACGATCCCGCGGAGCAAGTCCGCGAACGCGCTGCCTCCAACCTTGCGCGCTCCGGCATGCTCACGGATGAGCAGCGCCTCACCGCCGTTCCCCAGCTCTTGAATCTCCTCGACGATGATTCCCTCGAGCCCGCCACGCAAGAGTTAGTCTGCGCCTCTTTGCAAGCCATCACCGGCGCGTCGTTCGGCAAAAACCCCGGCGCTTGGCGCGACTGGTGGGCACATCATGATCGACGCGAAAACCGGCACCATGTCCCCAAAGGCCTGCTCCTCGCTTAATATTGAATCGGCGGCACTTTTCCCTAGGATCATCGTTCGAAAAGATGAAATAGTGCTTGACCCTCTCGGGTCCTATTCGTAAAACTGACCTGTGCCCTCCCTAATCTCAACCTGGTTCCCTCCCAGGTCCAAAAGGAAAACCATGCCGGCACCGGAGCGCCGTTGTGCTCGTCGTATGATCATGAAAGTTCCGCTGAAGTTTCGCCCCCTCCAAGCCTCGACCGATTCTGAACGGGAGGCCGCCTCCATGAATATCTGCAACCATGGCGTCTATTTCGCCACGGATCAGAGGGTGCCCAAGGGAGTGATGATTCAAGTGCATTTGAAAATGCCCCGGGAAGTGGTCGGGGACGACGTGACGGAATGGTGCTTCACTGGCCGCGTCGCGCATGTCGAACCGTTGGGGGCCACAAATGATAAATTGGGCGTGGGCGTTCAGTTTCTATATTACGAAGTTCCTCGAGCTTCACTCTAGCGCTGCGCCTGATAACCCGAGGACCGGTTCGCGCGTCCATTAAGAGGTAGACTATCCCCGGAAACGCTGCAATAGGGAGGCCGCATGAAACGTCGCGATTTCATCCATCGCACTGCTTGCGCCGCTGGTGCCACCTGGATCCACACGGCCGCCTTCGCGCGGCGTCCGTTCACTCTTACTGCGCTGTCGCGCAAGTTCAGCGCCGCCGACATTGTGACCCTTGGCAAGACTGGCATCCAGACCAGCCGCCTCGCCATGGGCACTGGCACTGTCGGCAGCGGTCATCATTCCCACCAGACTGCCCTCGGCATCAAAGGCCTCTCCGACCTGCTCCTCAATGGCTACGATCATGGTCTGCGCTTCTTCGATTCCGCCGATTCTTACGGCAGCCATCCGCACGTCGCCGAAGCGCTCAAGCACGTCCCGCGCGATAAAGTCACCGTGCTCACCAAAACGTGGGCGCGCGACCCTGCCTCCGCCCGCGCCGATCTCGACCGTTTTCGCCGCGAGCTCGGCACCGATCACATCGACGTCTGCCTCATGCACTGCCTCACCGAAGGCGACTGGACCGAGCGCTACAAAGGCGTTATGGATGTCCTCTCCGAAGCCAAAGAAAGGGGCGTCATTCGCGCTCACGGCTGCTCGTGCCACAGCATCGAAGCCCTCCGCGCTGCCGCCAAGTCTCCCTGGGTCGATGTCGATCTTGTCCGCATCAATCCCGTTGGCGCGTACATGGACGCCGCTCCCGACACCGTCGTCAGCGTTATCCGCGAAATGCGCGCCGCAGGCAAAGGCATTGTCGGCATGAAAATCCTCGGCCAAGGCGAGCTGCGCAGTCGCCAGGACGAAGCCCTCAATTTCGCTCTCGGTCTCAATCTCCTCGACGCCTTCACCATCGGCGCCGAATCCCAGTCCGAGCAGGAAGACTTGATTCGCCGCATCGCTGCCGCCGCTTAACCCGTCTGGGCGTATAATCTCCGCGAAACGGCAGGAGGTGCCGACATGGCCAAAACCAAGCAGTTTATGATCGCCATTGATAATCATCCTGGTGCGGTTGCCGCAATCGCCCGTGCCCTTGGGGACGCCAAGGTGAATATTTTCTCTCTCTTGGGAACCGCCCAAGGCGCGGCCGGCAGCGTTCAATTCATCGTGGATGATGCCCGGCGCGCGAAGAAAGCCCTTGACGCCGCCCGCATCGCATACCAGGAAACTCCCGCGGAATCCTGCGATTTGCCCAACAAGCCCGGTGCCCTGGCGCAATGTTTGGACAAACTCGCGGCTAAAGGCGTCAACCTGAACTCGATCCACGCCACTGCCGCCAAGCGCGGTAAAAAGGCCGTCATTGTCTACACTGCGGAAGCCACCGCAAAAACTGCAACCGCCACCGCGTAGGAGTCTCTCTCTCCTTCCGTGGTTCTTCCGCTCTTCCGCCGCGGCGTGCTCGCTCCCCGCGACCGCGTGGGCTTGTTGCCCGAGGACGGCCGTTGGTTCACCATCTACTTTGCGCAACTTCCCGTGGCACGATTTGACAGCCACAAGTTGCAGGTGACGCCATTGCCAGAAACCGGGGGCTGCGATCCCCCGGCCGCACATGACGAGCATCCGCTGATCACTGCCCACTTTCTTCTAAGCTCTTTGGAATGCGCAGATCCGAAAAACGCGCCCATACCCTTTAGAACAATTCTAGAAACTCATACAGCCCGTAACGAACAGATTCCATGCCGCAGGCAATCCTTCCGAATGCTTGCCGAGCCGAGGCGCAATCTCTTCCGTCGTTCCGCTCGTTTGATGAAGTACTCACCCAGTTCGCGCCGCATTTTCGGCCGGGCGTGGAAGATCCGCGCCTTCACGGCTGCGACGGAAATGCCCATGCCTGCGGCGATCTCCTTCATCGAGCGCCCTTCCAATTCATACAGTTCAAGGACGCGGCGCGCATTCGGCCTAAGCTCGGCAAGCGCTTCTCTCAGCATTCGCGATCTTTCTTGGCGCAAGCAGTCCTGCTCGGGGTTCAGCGCCGAGTCTGTTACGGCATCCCGAAACGACTTGTCATCCGATTCAGAATGTTCGTCGATCGAGATCTCCACTTTCCGCGCCTTCTTGCGGAGCTTCATAAGAGCGACATTAATCGCAATGCGCGAGAGCCAGGTGGAGAATCGAGCGCCACCCTGGAAATCGTGCAGATGAACAAATGCGAGCTGGAACGCTTCTTGCACAACGTCTTCAGCATCTTCGTGGTTTCGCATAATGCGTTGTGCGAGGTGAAAAATCCTCCGCTTGTAGCGATTGAAGAGTTCGCCAAAGGCGACCGAATGGCCGCTCTTCGCCGCGGCCAACAGCCGCGCGTCGTTGCCCTGCCCGGCTTCCAGTTCGACAGCCCACCGATCGTTCAGGAGGGCAGCTCCATCAAGCGTCTGTAGTGACATAGCTCTTCGCCTTTCTGTTTTCATCCCCGGGAACCAATTCGCCCCGAGGCACGATCAGGAGTGCTTGACGGTCGTTGACCGGCACTCCTAAGCCGCTCCAGAAGTTGGAGTTCTGGGGGCTGCGATCTCTGCTGTTGGGCACTCCCTTCATGCACCGTTGACTAAAGGCACTCTTTCTACCAAACCCGATGCGCTTTACGTCACCGCAAGTTGTTGATTTAGAAGGAGGATTCGAAAGCAGAGCCGAAGCCATGTGTCGGAGCGTTGGAGGCCGAGTCACCCCT
>Ga0210399_10003559_pt1 | contig 12110 bp, 10 predicted proteins | sample IncBWC14MmetaG_FD_150865 | JGI IMG/M metagenome (GOLD analysis project Ga0210399, IMG submission 150865) | Forest soil microbial communities from Barre Woods Harvard Forest LTER site, Petersham, Massachusetts, United States - Inc-BW-C-14-M | ecosystem: Environmental > Terrestrial > Soil >... | reverse complement strand
CGCCGCTTCACCTTCCGTCTCGATACGGAACCAGGTCTTACCCTTCGGCGCGTCGCAAACATACTGCATTTCGCCCGTCCTGCGATCGCCGCAATTCTAGGACGGCGGGCATGCAAAGCCAATAAGAGATTCGCTCCCGTGTATAACGCTGCACGATCGTATAATGGGAAGTTCGGCTGCAACACCGCGCGACTATTGCCTGAGAGGCGATGGTAGAGCTCCGATCTGATGAAGCTTCGCAAAGCGGTCCGGTACGCCCAGCCTAGAAAAATCTGTTCACTGCAACGTCCGCTTCGGGTTTTCGCGACCGGGTCGAGCCAGCAGCAAGTTCGGCCATGTCCGCTATGGCCCGATAGCAACCAAATTCCGCTACTCAGCGAAATGACGTGATGGGCCAATAGCGGAAGTGAGGTGCTTCGCGGACCAGCCAACGACGGCGACACGTCGAGGCCGAGCGCGTGGCGGGCCGAAGCTCACCCATCACGGCACGGTTGTAAACGACGCTACAGGTCGCGCGGTCTTGCAGAAGGAGCGACTTCGACGCCTTGAAGGCCGGCTGCCCCAATCGAGCGCTTCACTACGCCAGAAACCTTGGCTTGCTCGATGAAGTCGCTGACATAAGCCAACCAACCGGAATTGCCCTTCGGCACCAGTGCCGCAAAGGTCATGGGGCCGAAGCCATCGTCCAGCACCCGCGATCCAGGCAACTTGGGCACGTCGGCGAGCAGGGTTGGACGAGGCGCTGCACGCGCTTCGGCGCCTCCAGTGCGTAGAAGTTCAAGCGCAGCGGCTTGAGATTCAGTCCTGATCAATTGCGCCCGCTTTAGCGCGCGGGTCAGTTGTAAATCCGAGCCATCGTTCCGAGGCGTGACGATGCGGATGCCGGGCTGGTCGGCATCGGCCGCGCTGCGAAGCGAAGATCCGGCAGGCACCATGTAGGTGAAATCACTACGAATGTACGCGGGCGTGTAGTCTACCACCTCGGCTCGCGACGAATCGAAAGCGAGAAACGCAACGTCCCACGCATTGCTGGCCACGCCTTCGATAACTGCGCCAGGCCTCGGATACTCAACAAAAACGATCTCGACTCCCATGTGCGCTGCAAGCGCGCGGCCGAGGTCGACCGCGGGTCCGCTCAGATCGCCGCTTGCTGCATCCTTGAGTGCTATCGGGGCCGCCCCGACTCCGACGCCCACTCGAAGCTTCCCGGCATTGATGATGTCCGCAGTGATCATCGGCAGGCTCCTTTCTTGACCGTTCTAGGATTGAAAGATTTCAGCTTCTCCGTCTAGCGCCTAGCATGGCTCCGCCGTACGCCGCACCGTCGCGCCAGTCTGAACTTCCGGTTTGGGTCATTCGCGACTGAACGGCCCAGCCCGGGCTGCCATCCAATGTCCGCTATTTCCCGATAGCGACCAAGATTGCGCGGCGGTGCAATATGTCGCAAAGGGCCAAAAGCGGCCTCATGCGCTGCAGCAAAAGTCTCTCATTCGATCACCCGATCGGCAAGTGCGAGTAGCTTCGCTGGAATTGCAAGCCCGAGCGCCCTCGCGGTCTTGAGGTTGATGACCAACTCGAACTTGGAAGCTTGAAAGACCGGTAAGTCGGCTGGCTTCTCGCCCTTGAGAATGCGGCCCACGTAAAGTCCCACCTGTCGATATGCTTCCGTTAGGCTGGCTCCATAACTTATGAGCCCGCCAGCTACGATGAACTCAGGCGATGCGTACATCACCGCAATCGCATGGTGTGCCGCGAGCGCAACTATTTGCTCGATCCGGCTATTGAAGAAAGCATCGTTACCGACGAGCAGCGCCCCGGTTCGCGCTTGAACTAGGCTCTCGAAGGCGGCGGCGATTTCCCGGTCGGTGGTGGCTTTCAAAATTTGAATCCGTATCCCCATGGCAGGGGCGGCCGCCAACACGTCTCTCGTAACCAGCTCGTCAATCATCGAATTGGTCGGGTTCCCAAGAAAGCCAATTGTCGTGGTGCTGGGCACCAGCTCGTGCAATAGCGCGAGCCCCTTGGCGGCCAACTCGATGTTGAGCTGATTTTGGCCCGTGAGGTTGCCGCCAGGTCGATTGAGACTTGCGACAAGACCTTGCTGCACCGGGTCAGCGCCGACACTAAAAACAATTGGAATGGTGGTGGTCGCAGCCTTTGCCGCAAGTGTCGAGAGATGGCCGGGTGTGACGATCACGGCCACCCGCATTTGGATCAGCTCAGCCACCAATGTGGGTAGTCGATCAGGTTGGTTTCCGTGCCAGCGGTATTCGATCGTTAAATTCCGGCCCTCAACATAGCCGGTTTCGTTCAACCCGCGCCGAAGGCCGGTCAGCCGGGAGGCATCGGATTCTGCCGACCAAATACCCAAATATCCGATCACCGGCATCGCCCGCTGCTGCGCATGGACCGCGAGCGGCCACGCGATGGCCGAGCCGCCGAGCAGAGTGACAAAATCCCGTCGCCTCATGGGTCGTCCCTAGCGAGGATCACACCCTACCACACCATCCCATGAGCAGCACCGCTGCGCGTCACAGCAAATTCGGCGGGCGATGTCTAAGTTGGGTCATTCGCGACCAATTCGAGCCAGCAACAAGCACGACCATGTCCGCTGTGCCCCGAAAGCGACCAAATTCTGCAACGCAGTGAAATGTCGCGATAGGGTCGGCACGCGCAAGAAGCGTCGGCTGAATTTGTAAACCGTGATGTTGCCGCCCGGCCTTGCCAAGCTGGCAACGAAGCCCGGGCCGACTGGATCGCCTCTCGCGGCCATAACGATTGGAATCGAGATCGTGGTGTTCCTGACTGCTTGTACGCCCGACGTAGCCAGCGCCACGATCACATCGATGCTCCTTCCACTTCAGCGATCCGCCTTCCGTTGCAGAAGCCCTTATGCGCCATGCGTCCACAGCTCGATCAGCGCCTTAGCCTCGTTGATTTCGGGCATTTCCACAGTCGGCGAAAAGCCATTGAGGGCTGGCGTGAGAATGGCGCAGGCTTCGGCGGCGCGGCCGGTCGATTGGTAGAGCTTGGCGAGTGAAAGCGCGGCGAGCAACTCGTAGCTACGAGCACCTTGCTGCTTTGCGACCGCGATGGAGGTTTGGAAGGCCTCTTCGGCGGGAGCGGAGTTCTCGGGTTCTCGCTTCAGCAGGCATTCACCGCGCAGCCGATGGAGGTACGGGTCGGTGAAATGCTCCTCCGTCTCATCCGCCATTGCCAACCCCTGGTCGATCTGCATTAGGGCCCGGTCGTAACCACCGGTCATGGCCTCAAGTTCTGCAAGCATTCCGTAAAAGGATGGAGCGCTGCTCGTGTTGCCTAGACCTACATACGACTCGAGCGCCTGCCTGAGCCCAAGCGCCCCAGACTCTGGATCGACTTGTCGGCCACGAACCCAATTCGCTAACACCTGACCCACGTCAGCGTAAGTCCTCAGATTGTGCTCTTCCGTCAGTGCGAGTAAGGGCTCGACGGCGAGGCGCGTAGACGAGAAATCGTCGCGGCGGCTTTCGAGAACGGCCTTGAAGTAAAGCGCGCTGGCGATAGCCGGGACATGATCCAATTCGGCGGCGCGTCGGGTCGACCAGTCGGATAGCTGTCGGGCGTGCTCGAGCTCCCCCAAATGCCATTCCGTCAATGACAGGAAGTTCATCGCGCTAGCTTGAGTGTCATTGCCGAAACGAAACAGCGTTTCTGCGTCTCGTTCTTGGATGTAATCGCCCAAAGCCCGCTCGAGGACGGATCGCGCTGCTTGCAAGTCGCCGAGCTTGAGCAAGACATAACCGAGAACGCGGCGAGCCACCCCGGCTTCCGTGGGGCGTCCTTCGGATTCGGCTTCCCGAAGGAAGGCCTCAGCTGTTTCACGCGCCTGGCGATTTTGGCCACGCATGAAGCCTGTCAGGCTCTGCGCGTAGTAGGCGACGAAGCGTGCATCAGCTCCGTCCGCCGATCTCGCGAGTTCGCTGGCGCGCGCGTAGGCGGCGCCCATTTCGTCGGCGGCAAAGCCTTTCAACCACATCGCTGCATGACCATAGGCGGTGTGCAGCTTCAGAAGTCGGCTCGAAACACCTTCGTCTCCCACCCCTTGCTGCCTAGCCGCTCGCTCCGCTTTTTCGGCCATCGCGATCGCCCTGCCGAGATGAGCGATCGCCTCCTTGTAGGCCGAGCGGCGCAGCGCGTCTTCGCCCGCCTTGCTCCACCACTCGATTGCGAGATTGTCGAGCCCGGCCTCGGTAAAGTGACGGGCGATCGCCTCAGGTTCTTCCTTAGCCTCGATAAGCGCCTCCGCCGCGCGCCGGTGGAGCATCTGGCGACGGCTCTTCAAGAGGCTGTCGTATGCCGCGTCCCGAATCAGCGCATGCTTGAAACGGTAGATCGCCTCTGGCGGGACGCCCTCGACGAAGAGAAGGTCTGCGTCCAGGAGACGGCCCAAAGCGATCTGGAGCAAGCCTTCATCGAATTCCTTGCCGCTGGCTTCGCCAAGACCCGCATGGCCAGGGTCGACGGGGGCCGCATGAGAAGCGACTTTGCGCAGAACCACATAGGAAAAGCTCCGCCCCAACACTGCCCCGGTCTGCGCGACTTCGCGCCCCGATCCCAAGCGGTCGAGGCGCGCCGCAAGCGACTGTTGCAAAGTCGGCGGGATCGCCTTCGCGCCCCCTTGTTCGCCGCGCTCGAGAAGCAGGCGCGTCACCTCCTCGACGAACAACGGCACGCCGCCCGCGCGCTCGCTAACGCCCTTGATCATCTCCGTTGACAGCGTGCGTTGCTGCGCGAGATTGGCGACCATGCGCTCAACTTGCGCATCGTCGAGGGGCGTCAGCGAAATGACGCTATGGTGCGGCCGCAGGCTCCAGGGCGGCCGGAATTCAGGTCGCGCCGTCGCCAGAATCAGGAGGGGCGCCTGCGCGCCGCGATCGCTGAGTGCACGCACGGCATCGATTGAGGTCGGGTCGAACCACTGCAAATCCTCAAAGACGAGAACAAGTGGCTGCACTCGCGCGCCGGCTATCGGCCAAGCGACCATCGCGGCCAACTGCCTGCCGTGAAACGCATCAAGCGGAAGGCTTGGCAAACGTTCAGGTGGAACTGGAATGTCGAGGAGCGGCGCGACCAGCGGCGCAAGCTCCACGGCGTCGAGCTTGACGTGCGAGAGGACCGATTCGAGCTCGGCGAGCCGCCGCTCCGGCGCAACCTCGGGACCTCCAAACCGAGCCCGTCCCCAGCCTAGGACAGGATGCAGCGGCGTATTCTGCAACAGCTGCGACGAACTCCATTCGATCCATGAGTGTGGCGTCTCGCCGAGTTGCCCTCGAAACTCTTCGACCAGCCGGGACTTGCCGATGCCGGGCTCGCCGACAATCAACACGAACTGCCCTTCGCCCGCGCGGGTACGTTCCCAGCGGCGGGCCAGGACGCCGATGTCCTCTTCGCGGCCGATGAACGGCGTGCGAAGCCGCGCGCCCTTCCTGCGGCGTCCGCCGCTTATGCGCAATATCCGATAGAGCGTCACTGGCGCCGGGACGCCCTTAAGCTCGTGCGCGCCCTTGTCCTCAACGATAAAGAGCCCGGCGATCTGCCGCTGAACGGTCGACGTGACCAGCACGGTCCCCGGCTCGGCTGCAGCCTGAACTCTCGCGGCAATATTGGGCGCTTCCCCGAACACCTCGCCTGCGGCGTCGACGATGACAGGGCCGCTCTCCAACCCGACGCGGGCGACCAGTTCTGGAAGGCCGGCGCCGGCGTTGCGCGCGTTGAGTTCCTCAAGCGAGCGCTGTATCGCTAACCCGGCCAGTACAGCGCGTTCGGCGTCGTTTTCCTCGGCTTGAGGGTAGCCAAAAAGGGCCATCAGCCCGTCGCCTAGTTTCCTCAGCACGTGGCCGCCAAGCCCGGTCACCGCATTCGACGCCTCGTCGAGATAGGCGTTGACCAGATTGCGCCAGTCTTCCGGGTCGAGCCGTGAGGCAAGGCTGGTCGAGCCGACCAAATCGGAGAACATCACGGTGATCGGGCGGCGCTCAGCGGTGTCCTTAGCGGCTTCGTTGGTTTCCAGAGCAGGGCCAGATAGCGGCGCTGGTTCGCTCGCGTCAGCACGCAAGTAGGTGATAGCGTCGAGTAGCTTGCGGCGATGCCCGACAAATTTAATACCAAGATCCTTCAAGTCCTCCGCCGTCAACCTCGGCAGGACCGTGTCGTCGATCCTATTCTCGCGGAATGCTGCCTCATACTGTTCGAGGCCGAGCTTTCGCAGCCAAGCTCCTACATCCATGGTGGCGCCCCTGCTCGCCTAGCGCCGCATGATCCCGCAGGCGAGATAGACTGTCTAGTGGAATGACCGGTTTGGGTCATTCGCGACCAAACCAGCCGGCTCTGCCTGCCGGTTGATGTCCGCTTCTCTCCAAAAGCGACCTGATTGCTTCGCGCACGCGAAATGACGCGATGGGCCACAAGGCGACATCGGCGAGCGCTTGATCTGGCGAGACAGAATCTTTGCGATTGCGAAATGGGTACCGCCGGCAATGTAACTGTCTGCATCAAAATCAATCGTGTTCGGTCGCGCAAATTCCACTGAGGCGAGAGTTCCGAGCAACGAATCAAACCCGCGTTTCTCAATCTAACGTGATGCTTCCTAACTTCTAATTCAATGGCGCCGAATCGTGCGCCTGCCTACGTCCGCAAGGCGCGCTTACGATTTGGCCCGGCGACTTTGTCGTGGATGTCAGACGGGTTCGTATCGTTCAGTCATCGCCCATCCAACCTTCTTGTCTCGGAACCTCGTAAAAATGAAAAACACATGACAGGATCTGCCATAACCGCATCGGTCATCGTGCTTGTTGTGCTCGCCTTGCCTGCTGTTGCCGCTGCGCGCATTGAGGTGCGCTCGGCCGAGTCAGCCGTCGCCCGCCAGACGGGAGATCTCCCGATCGTATTCGGCTGGCAAGCGCCGAAGTCGAAAGGAAAAACCAATGCGCACGTGTATCACGGCGGTCCGAAAGCAAATGACTGAAATTGCCCGCCGAAACAATCAAGCGATGCCGAGGCAATCCCATCCCCGACGTGCCGCCGGACACGCGCATCAATCGCGGACCTGTCTTCTACGCACTGTCGAAGGGCGACCGATCGCTGCTCATCAGTACGAACACTCAATTGTCAACTGGAGTAAGGAATGTCAAACCAACTTGCACCGAAGCTCGTGGCCGAGTTCATCGGTACCTTCGCCTTCGTGTTCATCGGCGCCGGCGCGGCGGCCGTGATTGGCGATGGTGTCGGTTTGCCGGGTATTGCAGCGATTGCTCTGGCGCATGGCCTTGCCATCATGGCCTTCGCCTTCGCCTACGGACCGGTGTCTGGAGGACACATGAACCCCGCGGTAACCATCGGCGTACTTGCCGCCGGCGCCATGGACACGATCACCGCCATTGGCTATGTGCTTAGTCAGCTTGCTGGAGGCATTGCCGGTGCGCTCCTGCTACGAATCGTCCTGGGCGGCACCGCAACAGGGCTCGGCACGCCGGCGTTGGCGCACAACCTGGCACTCGGAGGCACGTCTCTCACGGTTACGCCGATGGCGGGCTTCATTATCGAAGCCGTGCTTGCCTTCTTCCTCGTAACCGTTGTGCTCAGCACCGCCGTTGCAGGGCGCGCTGGAAGTTTAGCGCCGCTCGCGATCGGAATGACTCTTACTTTCAACATTCTCATGGGCGGAGCTCTCACCGGTGCTCCTTTTAACCCCGCGCGGGCACTCGGCCCGATGGTCGCGACCGGCCGATTTGCTGACGCATGGTTGTACCTTGTGGCCCCCGTTGTCGGGGCGATTGTCGCCGCCGCCGTGCACTCGGGTCTCGTCCTCATCACTCGCGAGGGAAGAAGGGCAGACACGGTTGCCGCAACACCTGCCGAATGAAGGCCGGCTCGATGCTCGTCGGTCGCGGCCCGATCATGAGACCCAGTCAAAGCAAAGCGCCGGCGGGCTTTGCGGCGAGAACAACTGACTGCCGAATGGCTGCAGCTCGGTGGGCGTGCGGATGACAATGAAGGAGCGCTCCTTCAAAGCGTAGACACTGCAACCCGCCAGGTGGGAGACAAGGTAAGCGGCCGAGATCCGATATGGGGTCATTCGTGACGGAGCCAGCCGGTCCTGCCCGAAGTTCTGCCTTAAAGCGAAATGACGCGATGGGCCACTTCCAGACTCATGCGCCGCAGCAAAGCAACTTTGGCCCTCGGTCCTCTTGACCGCAAAAACATTCTGTCTGCAAGGTTCAACGTCAATCTGGCGCTGTTCCAGATTGGGATGGTGTTTTAGAAGCCAACCCCGTTCTCCATGATGACGACATCAACTCCTCCCACTCGGACCGATCCCCAGGCAACAGCGTCGCGAGCGGGTTCATCGGGGCAGGTCGAGAACCGCTCGTCCAAGACAGTGGAGCTCGAAGCAAGACATCTATCTCGGAGAGTGGGACAACGAATTCTCGTCCAGGATGTCAGTGTTCAGGCGTCATCGGGCGAGATCATCGCCATCGTCGGACCAAGCGGAGCCGGAAAATCCTCGTTTCTGCGCCTGCTCAACCGGCTGGACGAACCCACGTCCGGCACGGTCCTGCTAAGGTCGGAGGATTACCGCTCGATTAGGCCGCAGGAGCTACGGCGGCGCATCGGCATGGTGATGCAGACGGCCTACCTGTTTCCGGGCACCGTCTCCGCCAATATCGCGTTCGGACCACGTCAACGTGGCGAGGTCCTGGCAGCGGGGCAGATCGCATCACTCCTGGAGCGCGTCGGCCTGCCGGGATTTGCCGATCGCGACGTCAGTCATCTTTCCGGCGGAGAAGCCCAGCGGGTCGCGCTGGCCCGAACGCTCGCCAATGCGCCCGAGGTGCTGCTCGCGGACGAGCCCACCTCGGCACTGGATGAAGCCTCCGTCCGCGGAATCGAAGAGCTCATTCTCGACATCATTCAAGAACGACAAATGACCTGCGTGATTGTCACGCATAATCGTGCCCAGGCTACGCGCCTGGCGGCACGGACCATGGTGATGGAAGCCAGCAGGCTCATTGCGATCGGCCCGACCAGGGAGGTGCTACATAATGATGACTGAGCTCAAGAACAGTATCGGCAGCGACGTGCTGATGGGACTTGCGCAGGCGATCGGCGCGATCGCGTTGTGTGCCGCCGTCGTGCTACTGTGTCGATGGCATGCTGTCCGGGTGGAGCGCGAGGCGGCAGTATCGTTGGCTCGCGGCCTGGTGCAGATGGTTCTGGTCGGAATTGTGTTGGCCCTGCTGCTGCATGGCAGTTTGCTGGTCGGTTCCCTCATTCTGATGATGATGACGGTCGCAGCGGCGAATACGGCTGCCCGTCGCCTCAAGGGAATGGATGGTGCGCTATTGCTGTGCTTCTGGTCAATTGCCGCGGGCGCTGGAACCGTCATTGCGGCGATGCTTGCCACGGAGAGTCTGCGGCCGGAAATTTCCATGCTCGTGCCGGTGGGCAGCATGATCATTGCCAATGCGATGAATTCGTGTGCGCAGGCCGTCGAGCGGTTCCGGGCCGAGATCATCGCACATGTTGGTCACATCGAGGCGGCACTTTCGCTCGGGGCCGAGCCCGCGGTAAGCGTTGCGCCTTATCTGCAAAGCGCCGTCTATGCGAGCCTTTTGCCTCGGCTCGACATGATGAAGTCACTCGGCCTGGTTTGGATTCCGGGCGTCATGGCCGGCATGGTGGTTTCGGGAACAAGCCCGGTCTACGCGGGCATCTATCAATTCATCGTCGTCGCGATGATCCTGGCGGCCTCGGGCATTACCGGTCTTGTCGTGACCGTTTTGATGCGCTCCCGTGTGTTCTCCACTGCCGCGCAATTGACGCTTCGGCCGGCGGAAGCGGCGCGGTCGAAACCTGAGCGCGCTGAATGACTGGCTTTGAAGTATTGGCACAATCGCACGACGAGCTCAGGTCTTAGAAAGCGCTTTGCAAGGGTGAAGAAAGGCGCCTTCGACCCCGAACGACTGCTTTGTGTCATTTGCAGAAGTTGGACATATCCGAATCCCTTGTCTGGAAGCAGACATTCGGAAGCGCCGTAACCTCCCGATTGCATTTGGCCTTGAGCGGCGTTGTGCTTTTCGGTCCAGCATCGCGTGGCATCGAACCGTGTTGTCGTTCGCCATTGAAATACTCGACTGATTATAGAATAACTCTTCTATCATCAGTCCTCCTAACACCCTGACCTGCCGCTGCTTATTTCCAGCGACCATGCACGTCCCGTCCTGACTGATTACAGTTCGGCTTCCGGACATGGAAACATAACGGGTAAGGATGGGCCGGTTGGGCTAGCATTACACACGCCGAGCGGGGAGTTTTACTCGGTAAAAGAACCATCGTTTGCAAATGATCGGCTGCGACCCGTGCTTGGCAATAAGGACGGCGAGCACAACATCACGCCATCCATGACGGTCTAAAGCATTTCCGTCTCTCGCCGGGCTTGGTTTAGCGACCTTGCCCGCTTGGGTCGTTCATTTCCAGGAGTGGACCGGACCGATGTCCGATGCTCCGACCGGTGTCCCAGCCCACCGGAGTTTCCGCGGTTACTCCTGCAACGGAGGTCGCGGGTAGCGCTTGAAGCTGGGATGTCCTGGTATTTTAGGTCGGCGGGTCGGTCGAACGAGATGGTCCAGACCGCGACTGCAGCGGACGAGCTATGCGATCGCTGCTAACGTGACTGTCATCTCTTTATGTCACACGCTTGCTCGGACAAAGATTGAACTCGTCGATGGTCGCTGGGTGGCGCGTCATTCAGCCGCAGCGTGCAAAGTGCGGACACGTCTAAAATTGGTGCGCCCTGTTTTGTGCGGGGTTTAGCTTGACGAACCACGCCGATGATCGAGACACGTTCCGCGGTTATTCTCTGGTTCCTCTCCGCCAGTTGCGTTCTAGCGGACATTGGGGTTTGCAATTCAGCCGAAATGGACACCGGGTTAACAGTGCAGTTTGTTGCGCGCGGTGCGAGCATTCCTCACCCCACAACGACTCCCCCGAGGATCCTGGATACGACTTATGCAACATCCTTCACTGGGCACGCATACATGATCATCGGAGTGAAAACCGGCTCCGGAATAAAGGAAGAAATATTCGGATTCTATCCGACTGCGGAAAGCGGCAAGGGTCTAGTCAAAGGCCCAGGCATATTGAAGGCGGAGTACAGATGCGGGCCTAATGACGACTGCGACCCTAAAAGAGTCGCCCAACTGTCTGCCCAATTCACGAAATCCAAGGACTCAGTAACTATTCCCATTACTGAAGAGCAACGACGCTCGATATACCAGACGGTCTACAAGTGGGACAGCAAGAGCTACATACAAGGCAACAAACAGATCGTGCCATCTTCGGATAAGGAATACCGATTATTCGATCAGAGTTGCATCGACTTCATCGCGGAGGTAGCGCATGCGATCGGCTACGAAACTCCCGAAAGATCGTCTCTCCAAACACCCGTTGCATTTCTCTCTCAGCTTCAAGATTCAGTAGCAAATCAGAACAAAATCCGCGAGGCAAACCGCGCAAAAGACGAGGCAATTCGAAGGCAGCAAGACGCTGAACAGCGCGCGCAGACTGCAGAGACCGATGCTGCTGCCGCTCGAGAGAGCGCCCGAGCGGCCGAGGAACGAGCGAATGCGGCAGAACAAAGGGCTAGAGCCGCAGAGGCAATTCCTCCCGCGGGATGGGTGCCCTGCGGTTGCCCGGACCAACATGCCAGCATCGGCAAGTGGGTGAAGGGAGCACTTTATCACCCGCCTGGCATTTACTGTAAGAAATGAAGATATCGAAACGCCTCCCACGTTCTACTCATCGTTGCGAAGACGACGGTCCTTCCAAGCAGTGAGATTGCTGGCCATGAATCCAACCTCAGTCAAAATATCCCGTGTTTTCATTTGCCTGTTGTTGTTTGTGCTGCCGGCCGCCGATAGCGCCACACCAGTTGAGAATCCTGCTCAAACTCTGGATGCAGCTTGCAAATCCGCACCGATGCCGGCTGGCTACGTTCCTGTCGGCGAAATCGACAGCCCAGAGTGCGCACCAGAGACTCCCCCGCGAAAAAATGCTTGGTTAATAGAAAA
>Ga0210399_10003557_pt1 | contig 12113 bp, 6 predicted proteins | sample IncBWC14MmetaG_FD_150865 | JGI IMG/M metagenome (GOLD analysis project Ga0210399, IMG submission 150865) | Forest soil microbial communities from Barre Woods Harvard Forest LTER site, Petersham, Massachusetts, United States - Inc-BW-C-14-M | ecosystem: Environmental > Terrestrial > Soil >... | reverse complement strand
TGGTTGTTCGGACCGGTAGCCTGGGAGTGCTTTCGGAAGCGTTGCACTCGGGGCTTGACCTGCTTGCCGCGATCATCACATTTCTCTCCGTGCGCATGTCCGACCAGCCGGCGGATGAAAAGCATCCCTACGGCCACGGCAAATTTGAGAATTTCTCTGCGTTCATGGAGACCGGGCTGCTGGCGTTGACGGCTCTCTACATCGTTTATGAAGCATTTCACCGGCTGTTCTTCCGCAGCGTGCACATTCAACCCAGCGTCACCGCGATCCTGGTGCTGCTGGTGGCTTTGATGATTGATCTGACTCGCGCGCGGGCCCTCGGAATTGTCGCTCGAAAATATTCCAGTGACGCGCTGGAGGCCGACGCGCTGCATTTTTCGACCGATGTGTGGAGCACCATCGTCGTAATCTGCGGCATCGGGTTGGTTTGGGCCGGAGAAACCTGGAACTTGCCGTGGCTGAATTACGCCGATGCCTTGGCCGGCCTGACGGTTGCAGCCGTCATTCTATGGGTCGGCGCGCAGCTTGGCAGGCGCACTCTGGATGCGTTGCTGGACGCGGCCCCGCAAGGTTTGCAGCAAGAGATCGCCAAAGCCGTCGCGCACATGGATGGCGTACTGGACGTCGACCGGGTGCGCGTGCGCCGCGCCGGCAATCGCCACTTTGTTGACGCGACGGTGAGTGTGGCGCGCACGGCAAGCCTCGAGCAAGTCCACGCCCTGAGCGACGCCATCGAAAAGCGCATCAGCGAAATCGTGCCAGCGGATGTGATGGTGCACGCGGAGCCTCGCGCGCCCCAGGGAGAGCACTTATTCGAAGCGATTCGCGCGGTAGCGCAAAAGCTGGGCCTCGCTGTGCATGACTTGACCGCCGTGCAGCAGGACGGACAACTCTTCATCGAGCTGCACCTGGAAGTGGACGAGAATTTGAGCCTGGGAGACGCGCATCGCCAGGCCACGGAGCTGGAAGAGAAAATTCGTGAATTGCGCGGCGGGCAGGTGGAGGTGAACATTCATATCGAGCCGCTGGGCCGGCATATTGCCACACCGGATTCCGGGGCCGGAGAGATGAAGCAGCTTTCGCGAGCCATCGAGGAGTTTCTGAACCTCTTGCCGGCGGAATTCGATGAGTTGGTGAACTGCCACGACGTGCGGGCAAGGCAAGTCGAACACCACATTCTGGTGTCGTGCCATTGCACAATGAAAGGGCAACTGCCGATTACCCAGATCCACGATGTGACCGCGGTCCTGGAAGACCGCGTGAAGGAAAAGTTTCCGCAGATCTATCGCGTGACGATTCACCCCGAGCCGTTCGAAGAAAAATAACGGAATAAACGGCGGCGTGGGCTACCGCGTCCCGGAGCGACGGGCGAAGGACTGCGCGCCCAGCGCGATCAACGCCGGGAAACAAACTAGAACGTACCGTGGTTCGGGCGTTTCCAGCGTGGTCAGGAAGGCCGTGCGAAGTACGATGAATAGCGCCAAAAAGAGAATCGCAATATGCGCCGCTGGATTCGAACGCCAGAGCCGCGCCGCGCCCCAGATGCCCAGGCCCACATAAAACACATTCAACACAAAAAACAGGCTGGTGACTTCCTGATCGAGGGGGTCGTCCTCGCGCATTTGCCTGAGCGGGAAGACGTGTCCCGAAATCGGCAGCAATTCAATGCGCGGGGTGAACCAGATGGTGACGGCGCGGGCTGCCGGCACCCACAGGTATGTCCGCAAGGGATGGCGCGCGTTCCGTTCTCGAGCAAGTTGCGAGAACTGCGCATCCTCTTCCGGCGTCAGCATCAAATCGTTGTTGTAAGCCTCGAGAATGGCGGCCACGCGCTGTTTTTCCTCCGGCGTATCGAACGCTCGCGCGGGCATTTCCTCCACAAGAATAGCTTCCTCGTTCAATCTCCATGGCACCAGGTAACATTCGCGGACGCGGTAGAGCCAGGTCTTTTCCCAGGCCATGAAGCCGTAAGGAACCAGTTCGCCCGGAAGATTCGAATTCTTGGGAGCGAGGAATTGCGGCTCGTGGAGAGTCACCATGTTTCGAACTGCCCAGGGAGAAAGAATCGTAAGGCAGCCGAAAGCCATTGCGAGACAAACCCAGATCCACCGCCGGTAGCTCCCGCGCACAAGAAATACTCCTCCGAGAACGATGGCGACAGCAATCAGCAACATCGGAGCTTCTGGACGAAACAAGGTTCCCACTCCAACGGTCAGCCCTGCTGCGAGCGCCGAGTATTCGACGCTCCTGCTAAGAGGTAAATGCGATCCCTTCACGAGGAAAGTAGGCTTGTCGACTCGCCGCAGAGTTAGCGCGAGGGCGCAGAAGCCGAGTGCCGTCCAGAATGTCGCGAAGACCTCGGTCAGCGGGACCGTGGTGTAATTCGCCGTGAAGGGACATAAGGCTGCGAGCCACAGCGCAACGGAATACACTCGCTCGTTCGGCGCGGCATCCTCCGAGGGATCCGCCAAAAGTGTAGCGAGCCTGGCAATCACCAAGCAGGAAAGAAGGTCCACGCCGATCTGCGCCAGCATCACCCAGAGGCGCGCGTCTGCGCCCGTGCGTCCGGTGAGCGCATAAATAATGGCGAGAAATGCCGGATAACCCGGCATGCGCAGGTCTACTGGCGTGATTTGGCCACCAACGGTCATCGCGTAGACATGGTGCTTCAGCCAGTTCGTCGCGATCTGTTCGTACAAAACTGTGTCGCCGGAATTGGCCGGAAACTTCAGCACGAAATAGAGCCGCAGGCAGAGGCCTGCGGTTAACGCAACAAGGCGGTTCGAGAAAACTCGCTTCATCAATGCCACGCATCTTACAATAGAGCAGACGGAATCGCGCAGACGGACTCAGCCCCAGCCTGATGTATATTTGCCTGCCGTGCTGCCAGGTTGAAAGGTGAAATGAAGGAACGCGGACCAATATTTTACGATGCGGAGCGTGTGCGCTGGCGACGCACGCGGCGCGCGATGGAAATATCCGGCGTGCTGCTGACCCTTCTGCTGGCCTATTTTTTCGTAACCATCGCCATCAGCGTCGAGCTGCCCTTGGGGCTGCTGCCCGATACCAAGCCGGGATATCACCCGCTCAAAGCCAAGAAGAAGGTCACGCCCGTGCGCGAACGCCGGCGGCGCGTGCAGAATATCGGCAGCGTACCGGCAAGCTACGATCCCGTGCGCGCCGCGTTTTACGTCAGCTGGGACCCCAACAGCATTGCTTCGCTGAAGAAGCATTACAAAGACATCGACCTGCTGATCCCCGAACAACTGCACTCCGTGTCGCCCGACGGTGCGATGACGGTCGTGGATTACGACCCGGCCGGCCAAAAAGTTGTAAGAGCGTCTCCGCCCGAAGCCGTCGCCATCCTTAAGCGAGACAAGCTCCATCAATGGATGAAATCTCTCAATCCACCGCTCGAACTTCCGACGATGGGGCTGCTGAACAATTACGATGGCTCAACCTGGCACGTTAAAGAAATGGTGCTGATGCTGGCCAACCCGGCGGCGCGTCACAACCTGGCGCACGATGTCGTCGACTTTGCCGTGCAATCCCACGAAGCAGGGATCGTCGTCGATTTCGAGGAGGTTCCCGATGCCAGCCAGGAGCACTTCCAAAAGTTTGTTGAAGAACTAGCCCCGTGGATGCACTCCGTGGGGCTCAAACTGATGGTTGCGCTCCCCGCCCGCGACGACGCGTACGACTACGAATTCTTCGGACAGCAGTGCGACGCCATCATGCTGATGAACTACGACGAGCACTGGCTGACGTCACCGCCCGGCCCCATCGCTTCTCAGGATTGGTATGTTGAAAATCTGAAGGAGGTAATGAAAGACGTTCCCGCGCAGAAAATTATCTCCGCGGTGGGCAGCTATGCTTACGACTGGTCGGAAGCTCCGGCGAAAGCAAACGAGCCGGCGCAGTCCCTCACGATTCAAGAAGCTTTGCTGCACGCCTACGAATCCGAAACTCAAGTCGAGTTTGACTCTGCATCGCTTAACCCGCACTACTCCTACTACGATGAGCACGATCACGTTCATCAAGTCTGGATGCTCGATGCCGTTACGGCATACAACGAACTGCGCGCGAGTGAGCGGCTAGGTGTTTATGGCACGGCTCTTTGGCGGCTCGGGTCGGCCGACACGTCCATGTGGCCGATCTGGGATGCCACGCGTCCCGACGACGCAACCCGCCAAAAAATCGCAGACCTGCCGCCGGGCCCGGACTTGATCCTCGAAGGCGATGGAGACGTCTGGCACTTCATCGACACTCCGAAACACGGTAAGCGGGACTTCACCTACGATGCCGCGACTGACCTTTTTACCAGCGAGAAGTACGAGTCGTACCCGCTTTCCTACCACATCGATCAGCTAGGCGCCGCGCAAAGGAAACTTGCATTGACGTTTGACGACGGCCCCGACCCGTCCTGGACTCCCAAGATCCTCGACGTACTCAAACAGAAAAATGTGCCGGCAACCTTTTTTGTGATCGGCTTGGATGCCAACAAGTGGCCGGAGTTGCTCCGGCGCGAGTATGCCGAAGGGCACGAAATCGGCAATCACACCTACACGCATCCGGACTGGGAAGGCCCCAACCTTTCCCCGACGCAAATCCGCTGGGAACTCAATCTGACCGAGCGGCTCATTGAGAGCATTGTCGGCGCCAAGTCCATTCTATTTCGCCCGCCGTTTGGAATCGATCACCAGCCCGAATATGCCGAAGAAGTGGCGCACCTCCCGATCGCGCAAGACATGGGCTACCTCATCATCGGTCAAAAGGTGGACCCCAACGATTGGAGCCTGGAATCGCCGGGTGTGCCGATCTCGGCGGACAAAATCGTAGACAATATTTTGCATGAAGCGCCGAAGGGGAACATCGTCCTGCTGCACGACGGAGGGGGTAACCGCAGCCAGACGCTCGCCGCGCTCCCGCTGATCATCGACAAGCTTCGCGATCAGGGCTATCAGTTTGTTTCCGTGGCCGATTTGATTGGCAAAACGCGCGCCCAGGTGATGTTGCCGCTTTCCGCGGAAGAGCAATTCGAGGCGCGGGCTGACGGCTTCATTTTCGGAATTTATCACTGGTTTTGGGTGATCATCACCACGACCTTCATCCTGGGCATCATTCTTGTCAGCGGCCGCACGCTCATCATCGGCATCCTGGCGCTGATTGAAAAGCTGCGTCCCGATCACGCCGTGATGCCGGACCCTCCGCCCAGCGTGACGGTGCTGATTCCCGCTCACAACGAAGAAAGTGTCATCGTCCAGACGGTTACCTCGGTCCTCCTCTCGGATCTGCAGGACTTGCGGATCATCGTTGTGGATGACGGTTCCACGGACAAGACCGGCGAACTTCTGGACGCCAACTTTTCTCACGAATCGCGCGTGCGCATTATCCATCAGGTGAACCGTGGAAAAGCGGCGGCCTTGAATGCGGCCATGTCCGATGCCGACACAGAAATTGTGGTCACCATCGATGCAGACACGGAAATTGAAGCCGACGCGATCAGCAAACTGATTCGGCATTTTTCCGACCCGAAACTCGGTGCTGTCGCCGGCAACGTAAAAGTCGGCAACCGCTCCCGCTGGCTCACGCGCTGGCAAGCGCTCGAATACATCACCAGCCAGAATATGGAGAAGCGCGCCTTCCATCTGTTGAACTGCATCACCGTTGTCCCCGGGGCCCTCGGTGCCTGGCGCAAAAAAGCCATCGAAGCCGCGGGGGGCATCACCGCGGATACCGTGGCGGAAGACGCCGACCTGACCATCGCCATTCGCCGCCTCGGCTGGCGCGTTGGCTACGACGAAGAAGCCATCGCCTGGACCGAGGCTCCCGAAAAAGCCGGACAACTGATTCGCCAGCGATTTCGCTGGACCTTCGGAACACTGCAGTCGTTCTGGAAGCACGGCGACACTTTGTTCCGTCCCAAGTACGGGACGCTCGGCTCGGTGGCATTGCCGAATATTTTTGTATTCCAATTGGCCTTGCCACTCATTTCTCCCATTATCGATCTGTTGTTTCTCGGCTCCGTCCTGCTGTGGGCTGTCGAGAGATGGCACTTCACCTGGCTGCCTACGGTGCAATCCTCCACCGATGACCTGCTCCGCTCGGTGTTTTTCTTCATCGGCTTCTTGTTGATTGACATACTGACCTGTGTCCTCGCCTTTGCCCTGGAGCGCAAGGAAGACTGGACGCTGCTGATTCCCGTCCTGTTGCAGCGGTTCTACTACCGCCAGTTGATGTATGTAGTTTTGTTCCGCTCCGTGAAGGAAGCCGTCAGCGGGCGCCCTGTGGGCTGGCGTGGCGTTGAGCCGGAAGTGCCGAAAAAAGCACCCAAGGCCCGTCCCAAGCCCGCCCCCGTCGAAGGCAACTGATATTACCCACGCTCTTGTAAGTGCCACCCTGTTGCCCGCCGCGGGTATATACTTGCGCAACGACGAGGTCATTGCAGCCTCGAGAAGGAGAAATCATGCAAAACGCAGCGGTCCAAGTAGCCCCAGCAGACATTCGCGCATTCGTTCAAGAGTATTTCGATGCCTGGAAAGGCACCGATGAACACAAGATTCTCGCCTACTATTCGGACGATGTTGTAATTCACCTCCCAACCGGAACACTCGCAGGAAAGATGGCTGTGCGTGACAACTTTGTGCGACCGTTTATTGCCGCTTTCCCGGGCAACGTACATTCCATTCGGAACTTGGCCCACACTAAGAACCTGGTCGCCGTGGAATGGAGTTTTGACGCCGAGCATCTAGGTGCCTTCGCGAATATCGAGGCGACGGGCAAGAAGGTGCAGGTTCCTGGCTGCTCCTTCTATGAATACGACCTGGCAGCCAGAAAAATTCCGGCGGGAAGGATCTACTTCGATTTCGCTACGCTGATGCGGCAGATTGGCGCGGGAGTCTAAGGGCAATCGGACGATCGGGAACGGACCCTTGCTCGAATTTTCGTCGATTTTCATCTAGGCGGGGAGTTGTTGTAGGATATCCATCTGCAAAAGGGAGGTCCTCATGGCCATCAGTTTCACCTTGAACGGTAAAGCCACTTCCGTTGACGTCAGCCCAGACATGCCATTGCTCTGGGTGCTCCGCGACACGCTGAACATGACCGGCACGAAGTTCGGCTGCGGCATGGCGCTCTGCGGCGCTTGTACTGTGCACATCAACGGCGAAGCCACGCGTTCCTGCATCACGGCGGTGTCCAGCATCGCCGGCAAAAAAGTCACCACCATCGAAGGTCTTTCCACCGATGGCAGCCACCCCGTCCAGCAAGCCTGGATGGAAGAAGACGTTCCGCAGTGCGGCTACTGCCAGTCTGGACAAATCATGTCCGCGGTCGCGCTGCTTTCGAAGAAACCCAAACCTACCGACGCCGATATCGACGATGCCATGAGCGGCAACATCTGCCGCTGCGGCACTTACCAGCGCATCCGCAAAGCCATTCACCGCGCCGCGTCCATGCCGGCGAGCAAGGCGTAATCAGCTGCTTAGCATTGTTTAATCGCAGTTGTCACAACTCGTCCCGAGGTGCCCCATGGCTATCGCTCCCGTTGTAAACCGTCGCGATTTTCTGAAGACCGGTGCCGCTGGAGGTGTGGCCCTGGTTATCGGTTTCCATCTTTCTCCGAGCGCGCTTGCCGATCAGGCCGCGGAGCAGGAAAAGAAAATTCCCAATCCGCTCGACGCCTGGGTCCGCATCACGCCCGATAATCACGTCACGCTCATTCTCGGAAAATCGGAAATGGGCCAGGGCATCATGACCGCGCTTCCCATGATTCTGGCGGAAGAGCTCTGCCTGGATTGGAAGAACGTGAAGGTTGAACAGGCGCCCACCAACCCCAAGGTTTATGACCTTGGGACTGGTGGAAGCGGCAGTGTCGCGGGCTCGTGGCTGCCGCTGCGCCGCGCTGGCGCGGCTGCCCGCGAAATGCTCATAGCTGCAGCAGCCCAAAAATGGGAAGTCAGCCCTGACACCTGCAAAGCTGCCAATGGTCAGGTAGTTCACGGTCATCCGCAACGCTATCTGTCCTACGGTGAACTAGTCGAGGCAGCGGCGAAGCTACCGATTCCCAATTTCAACACCGTTCCCCTCAAGAACTCGGCCGATTTCACGGTTGTGGGGCACGACACCCACCGCTTTGAGGGACGCGACAAAGCTACCGGCGCTGCCAAATTTGGCATCGATTCCCGCGTGCCCGGCATGCTTTTTGCCGTGGTGGCGCGGTGTCCCGTCTTTGGCGGCAAACTCGCCTCGTTTGACGCCACGAAAGCGAAAGAGGTGCCCGGCGTCCGCGATGTCATTTCATTTGAGACCAGCGGTCGCGGAGCTTCGACCACAGGTGGCGTCGCCGTTCTAGCGGAGAATTCGTGGGCCGCAATGCAGGGCCGCAAGGCGCTCGTTGTGAAATGGGACGAAGGCCCGGCCGCGAACGAATCATCAGCCGAGCTTCACAAACAGTTTCTCGCCAACGCCGCCAAGGGTGGAAAAGCCTTACGCAACGACGGTGATGCGGATTCTGTTCTCGGGTCCAGTCCGAAAAAAGTCGAAGCTGTTTACGAGCTGCCCTTCGCTCCTCACGCCTGCATGGAGCCGATGAATTGCACCGTGCAAATCCGCCCCGATGGCGCGGAAGCCTGGGTGCCCACGCAGGCTCCGCAATGGGCACAAGGCGTCATCGCGGAGGCCGCCAAGCTACCTCCGGAGAAAGTCATCGTGCATACCACGCTGATGGGCGGCGGTTTTGGACGCCGCTATCAAGCGGATTTCGTGATGGAAGCGGCACAAGTCGCCGCAAAGGCCGCGGGCAAGCCGGTCATGGTTCTTTGGACTCGCGAAGACGATATGCAGCACGGCTTCTATCGCCCTGCTTCCTATCACAAATTGCAGGGCGCGCTGGATGCCAACGGCAATCTCGCCGCCTGGAAACATTTTCAGACCTCGACCTCCATCGCCGCCAAGTGGAGCGAGAAAGGCGCGGAGGATCCCGGGCTGGGCGAGTTCGGTAGCGGCGCGACAATACCGTACGTGACGCCGAACGTCCGCATCGAATACACGCTGGCCGAATCTAGCGTGCCGCGCGCCTGGTGGCGCTCCGTCGAACACTCCAGCAGCGGTTTCGTCATCGAGAGTTTCATCGACGAACTCGCGGCTGCCGCCGGACAGGATCCACTGGTGTTTCGAATGAAAATCATCGGCGGGGATCGCAAAATTCCCATGTTCGGCAATGACAAAGAACCGCCGCTTGATACCGCGCGGCTCAAGGGCGTTTTGCAACTCGCCGCCGAAAAGGCCGGCTGGGGCAAGCCGCTGCCGAAAGGCCAGGGGCGCGGCATCGCCACATTTTATTCTTTCAATTCCTACACCGCCGCGGTCGCCGAAGCCAGCGTACAGAACGGTGCTATAAAGGTTCACCGTCTCGTTTACGCCGTGGATTGCGGCCGTCCGATCAATCCCGAAGGTGTCCGCGCGCAGGTCGAAAGCGCGGCTATCTACGGCCTCTCTGCTGCTTTGCACGATGCCATCACCATCAAGGGAGGCCGCGTCGAGCAATCGAATTTCAACGACTACGGGATGCCGCGCATGAGCGAAACGCCGAAGACGGAAGTCCATGTGGTGATGAGCAAGGAAGAACCGACCGGCATCGGCGAACCCGGACTGCCAGTGGTTACTCCCGCTGTCTGCAACGCGATTTTCGCCGCGACCGGAAAGCGCCTTCGAAGCCTCCCGATTCGCAGCGAGGATTTGGCCTGACAGTTCTAGCATTTTGAATTCGAACACGCATCTGAAAAAATTGCGACACGGAGGATTCATGTTCACTGCTGGAACGCTGGACCGCCGGGATTTTCTGAAAAAAAGCGCCGCTGGCGGAACAGCGCTCGTCATCGGCTTTTACCTTCCGGGAAAATTCGAGGCGCTGGCGGCAACTCCGCCCGCTGAACCTGTCGCGGCTAACGCGTGGGTTCGCATTGCAGCGGATGACACCGTCACGATTCTGATCGACAAATCCGAAATGGGCCAAGGCGTCGTCACTTCGCTCGCCATGCTGCTCGCCGAGGAACTCGAATTCGATTGGAAGAAGGTCAAGACCGAGTTTGCTCCTGCGTCGCCGGCGTACTTCAATCCGCTCTTTGGTGTGCAGGGCACCGGTGGCAGCACCAGCGTGCGCGCGTCGTGGGGACCCCTGACGAAAGCGGGTGCAGCGGCGCGGGAAATGCTCATTGCCGCTGCGGCGCAGCAGTGGTACGTGGATGCGTCCTCGTGCCACGTGGAAAACGGCGCGGTAGTACACAACGCCACGGGCAAGCGATTGGGTTTCGGAGCGTTGGCCGAGCGAGCGGCGAGACTTGTCGTGCCCGCCAATCCGGCGCTGAAGGATCCGAAAGATTACAAGTACATCGGCAAGCCCACGAAACGTCTCGATACGCCATCAAAAGTAACCGGCAAAGCCGGATTCGGCATCGACGTGCGTCTTCCCAATATCCAGCACGCGGTCGTGGCGCGCTGTCCTGTATTTGGCGGGAAAGTAAAAAGCTTCGACGATTCGAAAGCGAAAACCGTTCGCGGCGTGAAGCAAGTTCTGCAAATTTCCTCGGGCGTCGCCGTGGTCGCGGACAACACCTGGTCGGCAATGGAAGGCCGGCGCGCTCTGCAAATCACCTGGGATGAGGGCCCGAACGCCGCCAACTCCAGCGAAGCTATTCGAAAGCTCTATCAGGCCGCCGCCGAAAAGCCCGGCGCCATCGCGCGCAAAGATGGTGATGCCGACGCGGCCCTCGCCAGCGCCGCAAAAAAAGTCGAAGCCGCTTACGAAGTTCCTTTTCTGGCGCACGCCACAATGGAGCCCATGAATTGCGCCGCCGATGTGCGCGCCGACAGCTGCGACATCTACGCGCCAACGCAGTTTCAAACCATCAATCAGATGACGGGGGCGAGAATCACGGGCCTGAAGCCCGAGCAGGTTCGCATTCACACGACATTTCTCGGCGGTGGATTCGGGCGCCGCGCGGAGCAGGATTTTGTTTCCGAAGCTGTGGAGATTTCGAAAGGTACGGGCAAGCCGGTGCAGGTTACGTGGTCTCGCGAAGATGATATTCAAAATGATTTTTACCGGCCTGCGGCGTACACCAAAATTATCGCTGGACTCGATGCGGATGGCTGGCCCGTGGCGTGGAAAAGCCGCATCGTCGGCCCTTCGATCATGTCACGCTTTTTTCCCGGCTCGGTGAAGAACGGCCTCGATGAAACTTCCGTGGAAGGCCAGGCCAATGCCAAGTACGGAATTCCGAATTTTCTGGTGGAGTATGCGCTGACGGAACCGGGGGTGCCGGTGGGTTTCTGGCGCTCGGTTGGAAATTCGCACAATGGTTTCATCACGGAGTGTTTTGTCGAGGAGCTTGCCAAAGCGGGCGGCAAAGATCCGTTTGAGTTCCGGCGCAAGTTGCTGGCCAACGCACCGCGGCATCGCGGCGTGCTCGAACTTGCGGCGGAGAAAGCCGGTTGGGGAAAGCCGGTCGCCGCTGGCCGCACGCGTGGAATTGCCGTTGTCGAATCCTTTGGAAGCTACGTTGCGGAGGTCGCGGAAGTCAGCGTCAACCGCAGCTCCGGCGAAGTAAAGGTTCATCGCGTGGTTTGCGCCGTCGACTGCGGACGCACCGTGAATCCCGATACGGTTGCGGCGCAGATGGAAGGCTCCATCGTGTTTGGCTTGACAGCCGCGCTGAAAGGCCAAATCACCATTGCGAAGGGCCGCGTCGAGCAGAGTAATTTCCATGATTACGAAATGCTGCGGCTGAATGAAACCCCCAAGACTGAAGTTCATATTGTGCAGAGCAACGAGCCGCCCGGCGGCGTCGGCGAGCCCGGCACGCCGCCGATCGCGCCTGCCGTTTGCAACGCGATTTTTGCGGCGACCGGAAAGCCAATTCGCCGCCTGCCCATTCGCAAGGAAGATCTGGCATAGCGTTTCGTTCCCGGCTTATTGCAGAATAGCGCGTGCCTCTTACGCCGACTCTTGTTGCTGCGCTTCCGCTGGCAATCTGGATTTATCTTTTTCTCGCGCGCGGCAACTTTTGGCAACTGCGCGAAGACGACATCTATCTGCAACCTCTTGCAAATTG
>Ga0210399_10003556_pt1 | contig 12115 bp, 7 predicted proteins | sample IncBWC14MmetaG_FD_150865 | JGI IMG/M metagenome (GOLD analysis project Ga0210399, IMG submission 150865) | Forest soil microbial communities from Barre Woods Harvard Forest LTER site, Petersham, Massachusetts, United States - Inc-BW-C-14-M | ecosystem: Environmental > Terrestrial > Soil >... | reverse complement strand
TTGCGGATCGGTGAATATGTACCTATGGAAGCGTTTTCATTTTGGTGGCATCATAAATACGATCAATACCGCATGCTCTTCATCAGCAAATGCGATCATGTATGGCGCAAGGCTTATCCGTCATGGACTAGCGGACAGAGCGATTGTTGGCGGTGTTGACAGCCTGGCAAAATTCACCATCAATGGATTTAACTCTTTGCATATTTTGTCAAACGGAGTCTGTGCCCCCTTTGACGAAAATAGAAATGGGCTCAACCTGGGTGAAGGCGCTGGATTCCTGGTTCTAGAAACCGAAGAATGTGCCGTTGACAAACGCGTCTATGCAGAGCTCAGTGGTTTTTGCAACAGCAATGACGCATTTCATCCATCGTCCTTGTCTGAGAATGGCGATGGGCCTTATATCGCCATGCAAGGCGCCCTGCAAACAGCAAATCTTTCAGCTGGTAAAATTGATTTTATCAATGCCCATGGCACCGGAACAGAAAACAATGATGAAGTAGAGAGCAGAGCAATGATCAGGCTATTTGGTAAGCCACCAGCATTTGTATCAACAAAATCATACACTGGCCATACTTTGGGCGCTGCAGGTGCAATAGAAGCAATATACAGCGTGCTGAGCTTGTGTAACGGAGAATTATATCCGCAGCTCAATTTCACCAGACCCATTGGTGCTACCGGGCTGATTCCCGTTGCATCTTATCAAAAAAAAGATATGCAGCATGTCATGTCGAACTCTTTTGGGTTTGGCGGCAATTGCTCTTCATTGATTTTCTCCAAAACCTGACCTATGTTTTACATTCATCACTCAAGCTGTATTTCACCCCAAAGAACTTTTTCTACTATTGATATGGAAAGAGCAAATGGTCCCACAGAAAACAAATTACTGTCTGTGGAACCCTCTTACGAAGGGATCCCCTTAAACATTTTGCGCAGGATGGGCAAAGCTGTAAGAACTGGTGTTGGCGGGGCTTTGCCGGTAATAAAATATACCCCCGATGGAATTATTATCGGCACGGCAAACGGAGGCATGGAAGATTGCATCAAATTCTTGAACCAGATTATTGAATATGATGAAGGCATGCTGACGCCGACCAATTTCGTGCAAAGCACAGCAAATGCAATAGCCGGACAAATCGGACTGTTAACACTAAATAGAGGATATAATTGCACACATGTGCATCGCGGGCTCGCCTTTGAGAATGCGATCCTTGATGTGGACATGCTTTTGAAAGAAAATCCATCAGGGAAATATTTGCTGGGTGGTGTGGATGAGATCTCTGATTACAATTATAATATTGATTTTTTGGGAGGCTGGTATAAAAAAGAAAAAGTAAATGGCGCCGATTTATACGACCGCGATTCCCCGGGCACGATCGCTGGCGAAGGTGCTACCATGTTTTTGGCAAATAATGTGCAAACCCATGCCGACGCGCAACTACAGGCAATCCGGATTATGCATACTGACGATGCAAAACTTATTGCGGATAACTTGGATGAATTTCTTCAGCAAGACAGCGAAGATACCGGAGAAATTGATTTATTCCTTTCAGGAGAAAGTGGTGATAACCGATTTCAAAAATATTATAATGTTTGCGAAAATATGCTGAACCCCAATGTTGCGGTCGCAAGATTCAAACACATTTTCGGCGAATATCCAAGTGTATCTGCAGCAGCAGTCTGGCTTTCGTCCTTTATTCTGAAACATCAAACCATCCCAAAACATTTGTTGAAATATCCATCAGAAAAAAAAATGTATCAAAAAATTCTTATCTACAATAACTATAAAGGCATTCAACATAGTTTTATATTGCTTTCAAAACCTTGAGAAAATTGCAGTCAAACAGATAAAGAAAGCAAATGGAGTAAGACGGCTTTCTATTAACAGGAAAATTATCCTTGTTCTCTTTGCATACTTTGTGCTTAGGGGAGAAACAATGCGTTTATGAGAAAATACAGAAACATTTTATTCTATGTGCTGGTTACGGCGAGCCTTCTTTTGGTAATGTATAAAATTGCGCATGCAGGGAAACTGCTTGAAACTTCAAAAATTGCGTCCAATGACGAAGCGAAGAGTTTTAGTTTCTCGCATTTGCTGAGCGAACATTTCTCCTATACGCTATCGGGTTCTTTGCCCGCTTTATTACTACAGATAATTGCCATCATTTTCACTGCTCGTGCCTTTGGGTTTTTATCCAGAAAGATTGGACAGCCCGCTGTGATCGGTGAAATTGCTGCCGGCATCTTTTTAGGTCCCTCTGTTTTAGGTTTGATCTTCCCTTCGTGGAATGGGTTTCTATTCTCCCAAAATTCTTTGGGCAACCTGCAATTGTTCAGCCAGCTTGGATTAATACTTTTCATGTTTGTTGTGGGTATGGAGGCGGACCTTAAAATATTGAAGTCCAAAGCGGCAAATGCGATCATCATCAGCCATGCAAGCATCATCGTTCCCTATACGCTGGGTATGGGTCTTGCTTATTTTCTTTATAAAAAATACGCGGCCGGCAATACAGACTTTCTATCTTTTAGTTTGTTCATTGGAATTGCCATGAGCATCACAGCTTTTCCTGTGCTTGCGAGGATTATAAAAGAACGCAACATGAGTAATACGAGGATTGGCAATCTTGCGATCACCTGCGCCGCGGCGGACGATATTACAGCATGGTGCATCTTAGCTGCTGTGATCTCCATAGCAAAAGCAAGCTCCTCACTTATTGCGATATTTACCATTGGCTTGGCATGTTTATATGTTGTGTGCATGTTTACGATTATAAGACCTTTTTTGCAAAAATTGAATCGCAAATATTTTGATAAAGAAAATTTAGGAGTGAACATGCTTGCTCTTATGATTGGGGTCCTGCTCATTTCGGCGTTCATTACTGAAATGATTGGGATTCACGCTTTATTTGGGGCATTTTTAGCAGGCACAATAATGCCGTCAACAGCAAATTTCCGCAAACTGCTTATCGAAAGAACAGAATATATCTCTATCACATTATTGCTCCCATTATTCTTTGCTTTCTCTGGTTTAAGAACCGAGATCGGTCTGCTGAACACGATGAGCGAATGGATAGTTTGCGGTGTCATTTTGATTGTTGCTATAGCCGGGAAATTTGGTGGAAGCATGCTGGCCGCAAGATTTGTGGGAGAATCATGGAACGACAGCATCATCATCGGTGCACTCATAAACACCCGCGGACTCATGGAACTGGTAGTACTTAATATCGGATACGATTCTGGTATAATCAGCTCAGAAATATTTACCATGATGGTAATCATGGCACTGGCAACTACTTGCATGACCGGCCCGGTACTTAACCTGATGAAACGAAATGCTGAGCACCGGAAAATAAACTTGAGCGGTCAAAATTCCTAATGAGTCGCTGACTTTAGTTGCCTATTTCTGTATTTCATTGCTCAAAGGCATCTTTCCTTCTCTTTTGGTTTTTGCCCGCTTGGTGGCCAGGGGATTAATAGGCATTCTGATCAATATTTTTGCCCATAGTACCTTTGAGTCTTTTCCAGAAATTTTCGCGTTTGGAGATGGGCTGAAAATCTTTGACAAAGGCCTGTTCAAAATCTATTATGGGGTCTTTCATTATAGGCTGCATTTCTTTGAGCGTATCTACAACAAAAGGGATAAGCTTTATATCGGGACTCACTTTTTTTCTCGTAAACCGCCGGAGCAATTTTGTTTGAAAAGGATCTGAAGCAAGTGCAATTTTTTTGAACCCTAATTGTTTTGCTTTTTGATAGGAATAATAAATATTTTCGGTGCTGTGCTCCGCTTTAGTTTCAAGCAGAATATGTTCTTTGGGTATGCCGGTTGCTTCAGCATACAGGCCCATGACAACAGCCTCGGTGTACGGCGTGTACACAGAGGAACCAGAGTAAATCACATTTTTCGCAATCCCTTTGTCAAACAAATATTTCGACCAATAAATCCTTCCTTTCATGATTCTCCCCCATTTGCCATTTTGAAAAGGCGCTCCCGGAACTATTACCAAGTCAAACTGCTGCTTAGATGCCTGGTCAAATAACTCTTTGCATGCCCTGGATGAAAAGGAACAGGAACTCAAAGCCAGCAAAAGAAGACATAGGCTGGATAATATCAAAATCAATTTTATCACAACAACATTCATATTACTATTAAAAATTATAAGGGCGACAAAAATGCTTTCATTGCGGTGCAATAATACGCAATAGCGTCTATTCAGCGCTGTTAATAAATGACAATGGGTCATGGAGACAAATAGGGGTTTTGCGTGGGTCTTTTAGCAACACCTTCTTCCGTGTGGAGGTATTTTCCATATCATCCGAATTACTCGCTATTGGCCTTGTCGTAGGCTGAACGCCGCTGGGCGGGAGTGGGCGGCTGCACCCACGAATTATCATATGGCTTAAAGCATCCGCTGGCTAGCAATTTTTGCAGAGAGATTTTGCTGTCCATGTACCCAGCAAGTACTTTGAATGCGCTAGCGTCTTCTTTCTTAAAAATCAGCAGCGCGGCATTCGCTCCGGCCTTTGCAGCAATAGGCACACCCCCGCCGAGCTCGGCCCAATGGCCGCCAAGCAAAAGGTTCTTGACCGGGGTATGATAATGCGCTATCTTATTTTGCATGTTCTCCCTTCCAGGCTTAGCCCCCATCATGGTGCCATTCCTGTTGCCTGTATAACGCCAATGGGTAACCGGAGTTGCAACCTCATAAAACAGTATATGGGAGCGAAGTCCCGGCGCCACTTTCTGTTCTACCCTGGCGATGATGGATTCTGCAATTTGATTCTTTAGTTTTTTATATTCTTCCGTGCGCAAATAATTTCCATGCTCATCTTTTTCAGTATGCCAGTTGTCTTTATAATCCATGAGTGCGGGCATGTACAATGTAAGGGTACCCTGGCCTTCCGGTGCTAGGGATTTGTCTCTCAAGGAGGGCGCAAGGATGCTGATCTCGCTTCGGATCGGGTCTCCGCTGCTGTATGCGTTAAAGTGCTCCCTTTCATCCACTATATGCACCAGTTCTTCGTTAAACCCAAGCGCCTCCGTAGGACAATCCAGCGCTATGGATATGGTGACCGACGAACTGTACAGCTCGGCCTTTCTGAGTTTCTTTAATAATTTTTCAGGCACAGTGCCTGCTGGCAGCATTTTCTCATAAAGGGTTTCCACATCGCAGGCAGCTACAACATATTTACTTTTAACCTCGTACTGATTTCCCCTGTGTTCAAAGCGAACCCCATGGGCAGTGTTTGCTTCAAGTAGTATCTCCTGCACCCTGCATTTAAAATAAACATGGCTCTTATAATATTCGACTACATATTGCAGCCATCGCGGTATCATTTGGCTACCGCCCTTTGGAGGGCTTTGAAAATCGCCGTAATAGGCCCACCCGATTGGTATCAGGCATGAAAGCAATTCCGTCTCCGATGCAAAAATTTTATGGATACGCTGATCTTTAAAAAATTTAAATAGACCCCTTTTTAAGCCTTTTTCACCGCTATAGGTGATAAACGGAATAAAAGGGATAACAAATTTCAGCATGTGCATCTTGTTTCTCATCTTTTCAAAAAAATTCATTGACTCTTCTGAGCGGAAGACGCTGCTATAATTTTTGAATGAGGCGCCTAATTTCTTTGATGCCCTGAAAAACCTTTCAATCCCTATTTGATCCTGAGGGAATTCCCCTATCAATTGATCACGTAATTCGTCAGGATTATTTGTTAACAGATAATCGAAGCTTTCGCCTTTGTATCTTCTGATGCGCTTTTGTGGCTCCGCTGCTGGATAATCATTTCCCAGCACATCAAACAATTTAAAGACCATTCCTCCGGGAGCGCATTGGTTGAGCCAGTGAATAGCTGTGTCGAAAATAAAATTTTTTCTTCTGAAGCCGGCAAGATACCCGCCTACATGTGGCTCCTTTTCGAGCACGCAAACCGAAAAGCCAGCTTTGCTGAGTAAAGAAGCAGCTGTTAACCCACCAACACCCGCTCCGATCACAACAACATCGTAGAAAGGTTTTAATTCCAGTTTTTGCATGGATGGAAGATACTGAAAGACCCTTAATTAATAATATTGTGTCCAAGGAATTTGACAAGTACTTTCAGCGAGAAGATATCTTCCCCAAAGGGGAGAACTCTGGTTCAGGACTCGAAAAAAAACAAAAACCCACGTGATTTCAATCCTTAAAAACTCATTCCACTACAGTTCTATGTTTCATTGCATAATCGTAATTTTGCAGGCTGACTAAATTGCTGGCTTAATTAAACATTTGCCTGTGACAATTAATATGCGGTTGGGAACACCAGATTTGCAGAAACAAAGATTCAAAGCACTTCATGCTTGCGTTATCATACCTACGTATAACAATGAGGCTACGCTGGAAAGGGTGATCAATGATGTAGCAAACTATACAGATGATATCATTATTGTTAATGACGGCTCAACGGATAGCACGCGAAATATTATTCGCTCATTCCCAGCAGTCCAATGCGTATGCTACGAAAAAAATGTTGGCAAAGGGTGGGCGCTTAGAAAAGGTTTTGCATTTGCAATTACAAAGGGGTATGAGTTTGCCATAACGATTGATTCTGACGGGCAGCATTATGCAAAAGACCTTCCGAAATTCATTGATGAATTGGAAAAACATAAGCATACCATCATTATCGGTGAACGGGATCTCGACCAATCAAATGTGCCGGTAAAAAGCAGTTTCGGCAACAAATTTTCTAATTTCTGGTTCAAGGTGGAGACAGGTATCACGATAGAAGATACGCAATCAGGACTCAGGCTGTATCCGCTCGCGCCTTTGAAGGACATTCGTTTCCGCACGCGCAAATATGAGTTTGAGATTGAAGTGCTCGTGCGCGCTGCATGGAAAGGAGTAAACATAAGATCAATCCCTGTTTCAGTTTATTATCCGCCTGTTGATGAGCGCATTTCGCATTTCCGGCCGTTCCTGGATACTGTGCGTATCAGCATCTTAAACACCCTGCTTGTACTGATGACTTTTCTTTATATCAGGCCACGGAACTTTTTCCGGTTAATTTCAGACAAAGAAAAAGGGAAGCAATATATCAGCAAATACCTTTTGCAAGTCAACCAGCCTGATCATATCAAAGCGATTTCGGTCGCCTTCGGCGTATTCATGGGTATCGTGCCCATTTGGGGTTTTCAGCTCATAGTTGCCATCTCGCTGTCCATTCTCTTTAAGCTGAACAAAGCGCTAGTGATACTCGCTGCGCACGTCAGCTTTGCGCCGTTGATCCCACTAATTATTTATTTAAGCTACAAGACAGGAACTTATTGGATGGGTGAAAGCGCGGTGCACATGCGGTTTAGCTGGCATATTTCCTTATCAGCCATCAAGCGAAATGCGGAGCAATATCTTTTAGGCAGCCTTACACTGGCAATCCTCGCAGGTATTGTCAGCGGATTACTGACTTTGCTACTGCTTAAATTGTTTAAGAAAAAATCTGCTCTTGCACGATAAAAAATTAACGGTTTACTATTTAATACTTCTCAGTTGCCAAAAAATCTTTTAAATATTTATGGTTATTTTCAAAAAAACCGAATAGTAGTCTGGATACCGGTTATCCTGTCATTTTTTATTGCTCTGTACTACTCTAAACAGGTCATCATTGACCACGACATTTCAAAGGCCTATTTCATTTTGTCTATAATCATGCTGGTTATTTTGCTCATCATTTTTGGCCGCATTGAGCTCACGCTGATATCTTTAGTTCCGTTTTTTGTAACGTCCATTTTTTTGGCAGGGATCGCAGGTTTTTTTAAAATCCAATTCGATCTGAACCCCTCGATTGTCTCTGGATTGGTTCTCAGCCTGGTCACTGCTCAGGGCATTTTCATACTGCAAGGTCAGTTGAAGCACTACAAGACAGGAAAAAAGGGTGTTTCGTCCTACAGGTCACTTGTGTTTATTTTGACAATCACTGCAGTGGCTTGTTTGCTATTACAAATTCTTGCGCACTATCCTGAAATAAAATCTTTAACGATCTTGGTGACCCTAGGAGGCATATGCGTTGCTTTTTTGCCGCGTTTATTCATCGCTCCACTTTTTAATTTTTTGATAACAAGCAGAGTTCAGAAAAATCGATTTCCGTGGACTTTTTTTGGTCTGTCCAAGTCCGCATTCGCATTCGCTTATTTTGTTGCGGCAAGTCTCGTCTTAACGCTACTCGGATTGATTTTTGTTAAGCTGAATCCTTTTAGTAAAGAAAAAGGGAAACTCCTGTATCATGTATGCGTTTCGAAATTCTGCTGGTCGCTGATGTATATCATGGGAAACGTAAAAAAGAAAATCATCAATCCGGATGGTGAAGATTTCTCCAGGCCGGCCGTAATCATTTGCAACCATCAGTCTTTTCTGGATATTCTGTCAACGGTAATGCTTTCGCCAAAACTAATATTGTTCACCAATCATTGGGTATGGAATTCACCCGTTTTTGGCTTTGTGGTGCGTATGGCAGATTATTATCCGGTGATGCAGGGGGCCGACGGAAGTATTGATCTGGTTGCCGACCGAGTCAGACAAGGCTATTGCGTTGTTGTGTTCCCTGAAGGCACAAGGTCGGCTGATGGGAATATCAATCGATTCCATAAAGGTGCGTTTTTTCTTGCGGAAAAATTAGGGCTTGATATCCTTCCTATCCTCATCCACGGCAGCGGTTACACGATGGGCAAAGGAGATTTCCTACTCAAGGACGGTACTATCACGCTGCAACTGCTTCCAAGGATAAAACCCACAGAACTTTCATTTGGTACGGGGTATACAGAGAGGGCAAAATTAATTAGCAAATATTTCCGAACCCGGTTTAACCAGTTGCGCCAGGAGCTAGAGCAACCCTCCTACTTTAAAGAGCAGCTTATCTATAATTATATTTACAAGGGCCCCGTGCTGGAGTGGTATTTGCGGATAAAATTGCACTTCGAGAAAAACTATGCTCTTTTCGATGATTTGTTGCCCAGAAAGGGCAAACTTTTGGACGCAGGATGCGGTTATGGTTTTTTGACCTATATGCTTCATTTTATTTCAAGCCAAAGAGAGATTACGGGGGTTGATTACGATGAAACAAAAATAGAGACTGCAAATTATTGCCTCAGCAAAACTGAAAAAATGAGCTTCATCCATGCAGATATCCTGGTATTCAGTTTTGAAAAATATGATGGTATCATTTTATCGGACGTGCTGCACTATCTTCCACCCTTGCAGCAAAAACAGGTAGTTGAAAAATGCATGCAAAGCCTCAATGAAAATGGCATCCTAATCATCCGGGATGGAAATAAAGATTTAACCGATAGGCACAGGGGCACTCAGATTACTGAGTTTTTCTCGACCACATTTTCTGGCTTCAATAAAACAACAAAGAGCGGCTTATCCTTTTTCTCGGGTAGCCTTATACGTGAAATTGCTGCAGAACAAAAAATGGGGTGTACAGAGATTGACCAGTCAAAATACACATCAAATGTTATTTTCGTGATCAAAAAAATACCAGTAGTTTTTCATGCAGCAGTATGATATTATTATTATCGGGAGCGGAATAGGAGGCCTTGTGTGTGGAAACATACTAAGCCTGGAAGGATACAGGGTTTGTGTGCTGGAAAAGAATAAGCAGATCGGAGGATGCTTGCAGACCTATGTGCGGGATAAAGTGATTTTTGATTCGGGCGTTCATTATATCGGTGGGTTGGACAAAGGGCAGAATCTTTATCAAATATTCAAATATCTTGGGCTAATGGGTAAACTGAAGCTGGAAAAAATGGACCCGGATGCATTTGATAAAATTACTATTGACACAGACGAAAAAGAATATTCTTTGGCTCAGGGTTATGAAAATTTTATCGCCGGTTTATCGGCCGATTTTCCCGGAGAAACAAAGGCCATCAAGAACTATTGTGATACCATACAATCCATATGCAAAAAATTCCCGCTGTACAACCTAAGAAGCGGTGGCAAGTACTCTGAAAAACAAGACGTGCTGGAGACGGACACAAGAAATTTCATTGAATCAATAACACGCAATAAGAAATTACAGGCAGTGCTCGGCGGCAACAATATTTTATACGCCGGCCAGCCAGAAAAGACACCTTTTTATATCCACGCATTGATACTGAACAGTTATATTGAAAGTTCATGGAAATGCGTGAATGGCGGTTCTCAGATCGCGAAAATCCTGGCACAAAATATCCGAAAAAATGGCGGCGCAGTGCTTTGCAATCAAAAGGCAAATAGAATAGTAGAGGAAATGGGGAGAGTCAACTTCGTTGAGACACACGATGGCACAAAGTTTTATGCAAAGCAATTCATTTCCAATATGCACCCTGCAAAAACCATGGAAATACTCCAAACACCTCTGATAAAGCCAGCTTATCGGAAAAGGTTACGTACATTAGAGAACTCCATCTCCTGTTTCAGTTTAAATATCGTACTGAAAAAAAATACTTTCCGGTATTGCAAGCATAATTATTATTGGCATAAAGAAGGAGCACTTTGGAATATACAGAATTATGATCAGGATAACTGGCCCCTGGCATATGCGCTATTTTTTGCTCCTTCATCCAAAACAAAACAGTATGCAGATGCGATCACTATTATGACTTACATGAAATATGATGAAATGAAGCGGTGGGAAGAATCGTTCAATACGGTATCTTCTGAAAGCCAGAGAGGGGAAGATTATGAAAATTTCAAAAAACAAAAAGCGGAGATTTTGATGTCTGCAGCCCAACAAAAATTTCCTGAGCTAAAAAATGCTGTCAAGTCCTATTATGTCGCTACGCCCTTATCATACAGGGATTATCTAGGCAGTGAGGATGGCAGTTTATACGGCATTGTGAAAGATTACAAGGACCCCATTAAAACGCTCATCGCTCCACATACAAAACTGCCAAATTTCTTTTTAACAGGGCAAAACCTCAACTTGCATGGAATATTGGGCGCTTCCATTACGGCACTTGCAACATGCACGGCATTATTGGGAAATGAAAATATTATCGAAAAAATAAAGAATGCTTAAAAGAAAAAATTTTTGGAGGCGGGTTTCTTACGTACTCGGCGGCTTTATTGCATTGCTCGTGATACTATTCATTTATCTGGTCCTTGTTTCCAGAACTTCTCCCCCAAGGGTTACCAGTTTAGCGAGTCTGCAATGGCAGCGTACAGAGCAAAGCAAAGATTTTTTTACATTAAAAAATTGCTGGTTCAGAAAAAGCAAGAGCGGATTATACGAATTGTATGTAGAAGGAAAACCGTTTGAGCGAGGGGTAGTAAATGGAAAGCTGACTGAAGAATTAGTGCAAAGGCAGGAAGACCATTTCAACGATCAGATAAACAAGATGATCCCTTCGAAATTTTACCTGCATTTCCTAAAATATTTTGTCGGTTGGTTCAACCGAGATCTTGATAAAAACATTACAGAGGAATATAAGGAAGAAATATTTGGCATCTCACAATCCGCCTCTGACAAGTATGGTTATATAGGCAGCAATTACCAGCGTATTCTAAATTACCATGCAGCGCATGATATTGGGCATGCATTACAGAGCATGGCACTCGTCGGTTGCACATCGTTTGGAACTTGGGGCGACATGTCTGTAGACAGCCAACTAATCATTGGCCGGAATTTTGATTTTTATGTGGGCGATAAATTCGCAGAAGATAAAATAGTTGCGTTTTACCAGCCTGCGCAAGGGTACAAGTTTATGTCAGTCACTTGGGGAGGCTTTATAGGAGCCGTTTCTGGCATGAATGAGAAGGGGCTCACCGTTACGATCAATGCAGACAAAACAAAAATCCCAACGGGTTCGGCAACGCCTGTTTCATTAGTGGCAAGAGAAATTCTGCAGTATGCAAAAAACATTAATGAAGCATTTGAGATTGCAAAAAAAAGAAAAATGTTTGTGTCAGAGTCATTTCTTGTGGGTTCTGCGGCTGATAACAGAGCGGTGGTTATTGAAAAAACCCCGGAAGCGCTGGATATGTATGACCCGAATAAACAATTCATCGTTTGCACGAATCATTTTCAGAGCAGCGGACTTGCACACTCCAAATCTAATCTCGAGCAGATGGATGAAAGTGCTTCGACCTATCGCTACGGCCGG